>JADMIO011285666.1_pt1 | contig 17942 bp, 13 predicted proteins | sample 8958161 | NCBI WGS metagenome assembly JADMIO01 (sample SAMN16585339, study PRJNA669376) | soil metagenome | isolation source: Crop rotation soil | place: USA: Cullars Rotation, Alabama | collected 2011
AATCGCGGCGGATGCTTTTGTGGTGGCAATGGGAGCGTGGACGCCGCTGATGAATGAGGAGCTGGGATGCAAGGTGCCCATTCAGCCGGGGAAGGGATATTCGATGACGATGCGGCGCCCCAATATTTGCCCGACAATTCCGTTGATATTCCCAGAGACAAAGGTGGCGGTGACGCCGTGGGAGAGCGGGTATCGGCTGGGATCGATGATGGAATTTGCGGGGTATGATGAGTCGCTGCGGCCGGAGAGACTGGAACTGCTGAAGCGCGGGGCGGAGGGATTTTTGAAGGAGCCGTATACGGAGCAAGTGGAGGAGCGGTGGTTTGGCTGGCGGCCGATGACGTTCGATGGCGTCCCAATTATTGATTTTGCGCCGGCGCTGGGAAATGTTTTAATTGCAGCGGGACACAACATGATTGGGATGTCGATGGGGCCGGGAACTGGGAGGCTGGTGGCGGAGATGTTGAGCGGGGAGCGCGGACATATCGATCGCAAGCTCTACTGCTTGTCGAGGTTTTGGGCATGATAATTGAACCACGAAGACACGAAGACTCTAAGGCCAACTTGTTGCATGGCGCAACTCGGCTGGCCTGGCTCTTTGGATTTTTGCTTTTTATGCGTGGGCTGCCAAGTTGTGTGGTGAACCGCGCGCGCCGTCGTGTCTTTGTGTCTTTGTGGTTTATTCTTCTGTCCATGAGCGCCGCAACAGCTCAAGTGCTCGATAAGCAAACACTGCTGGAAAAGCAGACATTCTGGGATAACCGGGATTGGGATTGGTATGAGCAGAATATTCCGTTTTTTGAGTGCCCCGATTCGGAGATTGAAACCACTTATTATTACCGCTGGGAGTTGGTGACCAAGCATCTGACTTATGGTTCGCCAAACAGCGGGTATTCGTTCACCGAGTTCATTGACCGGCCGTTCTGGTCGGGGGCGTATGGGGCGATCAGCTGTCCGGCCGGGCATCAGCTTTATGAGGTCAGGTGGCTGCGCGACCCGACGTATGCGCGGGATTATTCGAGGTATTGGTTTCGAACGTCGGGGGCGCAGCCGCGCAGGTATAGCACCTGGCTGGCCGATGCGATCTGGGGGGTGCATGAGGTGCATCCGGATGATGCATTCATGAAGGATCTGCTTCCCGATCTAATCAAGAATTATCAGGGGTGGGAGAAGGAACATTTTGATGAGAAGGTGGGGTTGTTCTGGCAGAGCGGGCATGACGATGGGATGGAGATCAACATCAACTCGCGGCAGACGGCCGATACGGTGCGGGGAGCGCCGGGGTTTCGGCCGACGTTGAATTCTTACATGTGGGCTGATGCGCTGGCGATCGCCAAGGCGGCCGAATTGGCCGGCGATGCGAAAACGGCCGAGCAGTATCGGGTCAAGGCGGCCGCCATCCGCGAGAAGATGCAGAAGCTGTGCTGGGACCCGAAGCGCGAGTTTTTCCTGCATGTGTATCAGCATGATGAGGAGAAGGAGGGAGCGCGGATTGCGGCAGGGAGCAGGACGTATGAAACGGGGAAATTCGCCGGCAGCCCGCATGGGCGGGAGGAAATTGGATTTGTGCCGTGGCAATTTAATTTGCCGGAGGCGGAGAAAGGTTATGAGGCGGCGTGGAAGACGCTGATGGATCCGAATTTTTTCTTCGCGAAGTTTGGCCCGACGACGGTGGAGCGGGATGATCCGCTGTTTTCACTATCGACCTGGTGCTGCTGGTGGAGCGGCCAGAGCTGGCCATATGCGACGACGCAGACGCTCAAGGGGATGGCGAATCTGCTTCAGAATTACAAGCAGGAGGCGGTTTCGCGGAAGGATTATGTGAAGCTCCTATCGGTGTATGCGCGGACGCATCGCAAGAAGGGTGCGCCTTATATCGCCGAGGCGTGCCATCCGTATACGGGGTCGTGGGAGGGGCATGATTCGTACAATCACAGCGAGCATTATTTTCACTCGGGGTTTTGTGATCTGGTGATCACGGGGCTCGTGGGGTTGAAGGTGCGCGCGGATGAGACGATTGAGATTGATCCACTCGCGCCGCAGGGGTGGGATTATTTTGCGATTGATGGTTTGAATTACCGCGGGCGGTCTGTGAGCGTCATCTGGGATAAGACCGGGCAGCGATATGGGAAAGGCGCAGGGCTGAAGATCATCGCTGATGGCCAGGTGATCGCGTCGGCCGAGAAAATCGGCAAATTGAGCGCGCAACTGCCGCGAGCCGAAGAGGTCCAGAAACCTGCGGGAAGAGAGGTAAATTACGCGGTGAACAACGAGGGGTGGTATTTCCCGCGAATGACCGCGTCGTTTTCCGGGCCGGGGACGGATTTGACGAAGGTAAGCGACGGCAATTATTGGTATCACGTTTCGCCGCCGAACAGGTGCACGTTTGAGGGATCGGAGGCGGCGGCGGATTGGATCGAGGTGGATTTTGGGGTGAAGCGGCCGATTGATGCGGTCAAGATTTATTTTCTGGAGGATGAGCAGAAGATTTCGCCGCCGGAAAAGTATGAGGTGGAGTGGTGGAATGGTCAGAAGTGGGTGGCGATTGCGGATCAGAAGCACTCGCCGCAGCAGCCGACGGGTCATCGCGCGAATATTGTGCGATTTGCGCCTCTGGAGATGCAGAAATTCCGCATCGTCTTCACCCATCGCGGAGATTTCCGCACCGGGCTCACCGAGCTGGAGGCCTGGGGGCGCGCGAGTGGAAAAGTAGAGGTGGCCCCCCCGCCGCCAGGAAATCTGGCGCTGGGCGCGAAGGCTTCGGCATCGTTCACGTCTCGGTTTGATCATGTGCTTGAGGTCAACGATGGCGTCATGAGCTTTGCCCCGACGCCGCGCAATCGTTGGACGAGTTTTGAATCGCCCAATCCGGCGGACTGGGTGGAAATTGATTTTGGGCAGGAAAAGCAGGTGGGCCGGGTGGAGCTGGCGATTTACGATGACCGCGGCGGCGTCAAAGCGCCTCAGGACTACAACGTGCAGCTCTGGGATGGGAAGGAATGGCGCGATGCGGCCAGGCAGATCAAGTCGCCGGCGCGGCCAGTGGGCGGACGATTTAACGAAGTGAAATTTGAGCGGGCGCGCACGAGCAAAATACGGGTAGTATTTACCCATGCCGCTAAGGCGCGTTCGGGGATCAGCGAGATCATGGTCTGGGGGGAATAGAGATCAGAAGTCAGAGAGGTGAGCGATGGAAGCGATCAAGTTCACCGTGAACGGGCAGGAGCAATCGGTCACCACCGATCCTGCGCGGACACTGCTGGATGTGCTGCGGGAGGAGTTGCAACTCACTGGCGCCAAATTTGGATGCGGCGAGGGGAGGTGCGGCGCGTGCTCGGTGCTGATGGATGGGAGGAGAGTTTTCTCCTGCCGCACGGCCATTGAAGATGTAGCCGGCAAGAAGATTCTCACCATCGAAGGCTTGAGCCATGGCGATCAGCTGCATCCGTTGCAGCAGGCGTTTCTGGATGCCAGCGCGTTTCAGTGCGGATTTTGCACGCCGGGCATGATCATCTCGGCGGTGCAGCTGCTGAGCGAAAAACCCAAGGCAAGCAGCGAAGAAATCACCAGCTGGATGAGCCGCAATATCTGCCGGTGCTGCTCGTACGCGAGCATTCATCAGGCAGTGGCGAGCGCGGCGGGGAAGGAGCAGCCATGAGACACCAGAGATCAGATCAGAGGTCAGAAGATGAGGTAGCGGTGCTGGTGGTTCGGGTCGGGTTTGATTCCGCGCCGTCGCGACGGGAGTTTGTGGGGGCGCTGGGGGCAGGATTGTTGATTGTGGCTTGTGTTGCGCCGGCGGAGGCGCAGCAGCGGCCGCAGGGTGGACAGCGGCGCGGCGGAGGTGGCGGATTTCGCGGAGGTGGGCCGACGCCGATCTCAGCGCGGCTGCATATCGGCAAGGATGGGATCATCACGCTGATGACGGGAAAGGTGGAATGTGGCCAGGGAGCGCGGGCGGAGATCACGCAGGCGGCGGCCGAGGAATTGCGCGTGCCGGCGAGCCGTGTAGTGCTGTTGATGGCGGATACGGCGCTGGTTCCCAATGATGGAGTGACGGCGGGAAGCGGCTCGACGCCGCGGACAGTGCCGGCAATTCGACAGGCGGCGGCGGCGGCGCGGAATATGCTGATCGAGCTCGCGGCGAAAACTTTTGGAGTCAAAGCGGATGAGCTATCGGTTGCTGAAGGGAAAGTGATTCACAAGCAGAGCAAGCGCGAAACGACTTATGCGGATCTGGCGGCGAGCGAGGACGCGGCCAAGGTGTTTGGGGAGAATGTGCCGAGCAATGTCAGTATCACTAAAATTGAAGAATGGCAGGTGATGGGCAAGCCCCTGAGCCGGCCGAATGGGAGGGATCTGGTGACGGGTGGTCACAAGTATCCGTCGGATATTTCGCGGCCGGGGATGTTGTATGGGAAGATTCTGCGGATGCCATCGTATGGGGCGAAGCTGAACAATTTTGATGCTCCGCAGATGAAGGATGTGGCGCTGGTGCGCGATGGTTCTTTCATCGGCGTGGCTGCGGCTTCGACATATTTGGCCGAGAAGGCGATCGAGGAAATCAGCAAGGCCGCAAAATGGGAGACTGCGCCGCATCCATCGAGCAAGGAGCTTTACGATTATCTAAGGCAGAAGGCGCGCGGGGGCGTGCCGGCCAATCCGTTTGCGGACGATGTAGCCAAGGCGGCCAAGGCAGTGAAGGGGACCTATCACGTCGCATATGTTCAGCATGCGCCGATGGAGCCGCGGGCGGCGGTGGCGGAGTGGAATGATGGGAAGCTGACGGTGTGGACGGCGACGCAAAATCCATTTGGCGTGCGCGGGGAGCTGGCCAATGCTTTTAAAATTCCCGAGGATCGAGTGCGGGTGATCGTGCCGGATTTTGGCGGAGGATTTGGCGGAAAACACTCTGGTGAATGTGCTGTTGAAGCGGCGAAGTTGGCGCAGGGGGCGGGGAAGCCGGTTTGTCTGCACTGGACGCGCGAGGAGGAATTCACCTGGGCCTATTTTCGCCCGGCAGCGGTGATCGACGCCGAGGCCGCGCTTGATCCGAGCGGCGCGATCAGCTCGTGGTACTTCATCAACATCAATTCCGGTGGCAACGCGGTCGAGCCGCCCTACCGCATCGCTAAGAAGAAGGCGCAGTTTGTGGGATCAGAGCCGCCGCTGCGGCATGGCTCATATCGTGCGCTGGCTTCGACGGCGAATAATTTTGCCCGCGAGTCGTTCATGGATGAGCTGGCGGCGGCGGCGGGGAAAGATCCGCTGGAATTTCGCCTGGCGCATCTTGAGGATGGCCGGCTGCGCGATGTGCTGGTGGAAGCGGCCAAGAAATTCAATTTCACCGAGCGATGGAAAAAGAAGGATCCGAAAGTCGGCGTGGGACTGTCATGTGGAACGGAAAAGGGTTCCTACGTCGCGGCGTGTTGCGAAGTGGCCGTCGATGTCGAAGAGGGAAAGATTTCGGTGAAGAAGGTGACGCAGGCGTATGAGTGTGGGGCGATCATCAATCCTTCCAATCTCAAAGCACAGGTGGCCGGGGCGATCATCATGGGGATCGGGCCGGCACTGCGGGAGGAGATGAAGTTCTCCAACGGAAGGATGCTCAACGCGGCGTTCTCGAAATATCTCGTGCCGCGGATGGAGGACGTGCCAGAGCTGGATATTCAGCTGGTGAATCGACCTGATCTGCCGTCGGTTGGCGCTGGAGAGACGCCCATCATTTGCATCGCGCCGGCCATCGCCAATGCGGTGTTCCACGCGACGGGGCAGCGGATTCGGCAGATGCCGATGAAGCTGGCTTGAGGATCGACCCAGGAGAGCGGGCAAGACGCCCGTTGCACGACAATGATTTGCGCGATCATTCTGGCCGCGGCAAAATCGCTGCGAAGCGGGACGCAGAAGCTGCTCTCGCCTTTTGCGAATCAGACGGTGATTGGACACCTGGCCGATCAGGCGATCAAGTCACCGATTCGCCAGGTGCTGGTGGTGACGACGGAGCAGAGCGAGCAGATCGCGGCGGCGCTGAAGGGCAAGCGATTGTCGATCGTGATCAATCCGGATTTCGAGGGCGACATGCTCAGCTCGATCCGCTGCGGCCTGCGCGGGCTGCCCGGGTGCGAAGCGATCATGATTCTCATGGGGGATCAGCCGGGGATCGGCAGCGGCTTGATCGGCGAGATCATTCGGATTTTCGAGACGACGCATGCCAGCATCATTGTGCCGACGTATCGCGGGCGGCGCGGGCATCCAATTTTGTTTTCGAGCCAATACTGCGATGAAGTGCAGAAGAAATTTGACGGGGTGGGGCTGCGCGGATTGTTGAGCGCGCATCCCGAGCAAGTGCATGAGATGAAGGTGGAGGATGAGGCCGTGATCGCCGGACTGGATGCTCCGCAGCAAGAGAAACGGGAAACCGCGCGCGAGCAGAAGCGATAAGTATCAATGATCCGGCTTGTATGCCTTCATGCGACGTTCCAATTCGTCGGGCGTCACATCTTCGATGTGCGTGGCGATGGTCCAGGTGTGGCCGAAGGGATCGGTGAAGGTGCCGCTGCGGTCGCCGTAGAACTGGTCTTTGAGGGGCCGCACAACTTTCGCGCCCGCCGCGACCGCTTTGTTAAAGACTTTGTCGACGTCATTGACGTACAGCGCCAGTGACATCGGTGAGCCGCCATAAGCTTGTGGACCCTTCACGCCCATTTCGGGGAATTCGTCGGCCAGCATGATCATCGAGTCGCCGATTTTGATTTCGGCGTGCATGATTTTGCCGCCGGGGCCACCGTGCCGCATGATCTCTTCAGCGCCCAAAGCCTTTTTGTAAAAATCGATGGCTTGGGCCGCGCCGTTGAAATACATGTAGGGCGTGACGCTGTGATAGCCGTCGGGAATCGGTTTTACTTTTGCCATTGGTTCCTCCCAGTGTAAGTGCAGCGTATTATTGCGACTGTAACGGGCATGAGCAATCGAATGGGAAGGACCATGGGCAAAGCATTTTTCGTCATCGCGATATTTCTCTGCATCAGTTCAATCACATTCGCGCAGAAACCGGAGGGGCCGCCGATGGAGGCGATCAATGAATTTATCGAATCGCAAATGCGCAAGCAGCATATTCCGGGGCTGTCGCTGGCGGTGGTGAAGGATGGGAATCTGCTGCTGACGCGCGGATATGGGCTGGCCGATGTGGAGAACAACGTGCCGGCCACACCGGAGACGGTGTATCAGATTCAATCCATCACCAAGATGTTCGTGGCCAGTGCGATGATGATGCTCCAGCGCGAAGGGAAGCTGTCGCTGGATGATGAGCTTTCAAAACATCTCGATGGCGTGCCTGAGTCGTGGAAGGGCATCACCATTCGGCGAATTCTCACTCACACGTCGGGGATCAAGGATTACATCAACGAGCCCTTTGCCAGTCTGCGAATCGATATCAGCGATGAAGAGGTGCTGAAACAAACCGCGCAGCGGCCGCTCAATTTCGCGCCGGGAGAGAAATATTCCTACTGCAACACCGGCTATCTGCTGGCGGGGATGATCATTCGCAAGATCACCGGCAAGTCGTACGGCGAGTTTTTGCAGGAGAGGATTTTCGGGCCGCTGGGGATGACGCAGACGCGCGTGCAGCAGATCGATGACATTATTCCGAGGCGGGCTGCGGGATATCAGGTGGTCGATGGGAAATTGCGAAAGGGCGAATTCATTGCCCAGAGCATCTTGAGTTACCCGGGTGGAGGAATTCTCTCGACGGTAATCGACATGGCCAAATTTGATGCGATGTGGCAGGGCGGGAAATTAATCAATGCCTCGGTGCGCGCAGAGATGTGGACCACCGGCACCCTCAACGACGGGTCGCGCACCGGATATGGTTTGGGTTTCGGCATCGGCGATCTGCGCGGCTGGCGCCAGATCACCCACAGCGGCGGCCACATCACCGGTTTCGCCTCGCGCTATGCCATTTATCCGCAGCAACAACTGAGCGTGATCGTGCTCTCGAATCGGAATGAGGCCAACACGGATGTGATCGTCCAGGGCGTGGCCGGCCGAATTGATCAAGCCCTGATGCCGCCGGCGATGATGAAGGAAATACCCGAGACCAACGCAAAACTGGCCGAGCGGCTTGTGAAGGCTCTGATCGATCTAGCCGGCGACGCTAAAGATGAGCAATTGAGCGCTGCGCCACTTCGAAAGGCCATCACGCCGGAAACAAAAGCACTGCTGGCCGAAGCGCTGCCGACGACTGCGTCGCTGAAATTTCTGGGCAGCGATGATTTAAAGGGGAAGGATATCTCGGCCTATGGCGTGCCGATGGTGGAGTTGCGGCAGTACAGAATGAAGCATCCGCAAAAAGATCAAAAGATGCGGTACTTCAAGTTCTATCTCACCGATGACGGGAAACTGACCGGGGTGAGCGTCTGGGATGACTAATCTGCTGCGGCCGGGTGATAGCTGCGCAGTTTAGGCGCCGGTCCCATGCCCGTGGCCCACGCCAAGCCCTCGATGTTATCGAGCAGCCGCGCTCCGGCGTCTTCATCGGTGTGATTGAGAATGCCGATGGGGCCGCCATAGCCGGAGGCGGCGATTGTTTTGATGAGTGTTTTGTCGAGTTCGCCCTGGCCGATGGGAATGACTTTTTTGCCCAGCTTGTCACCGTCTTTAGTCATGCCGTTGAGGTTGAGGCAGAGGAGGTGGGGTTTCATTTTTTCCAGCAACTGGGGGAAGCGATCGAGGTGTTCGTGGCCATGATGAAGGTTGTAAACCATTCCAACGTTGGTGATGTCCTCTTTTTTTAGAGCTTCGATGATGGCGATTTGATTTTCCGGCTCGCCAAACCAGCCGCCGTGGTTGTAGAGCGCGACCTGACATTTCAGCTTCGCGGCCTCAACTGCAATGGGATGAATCGTTGCAGCGGTCGATGCTATAGTTTTGTTTAGATCGGGCTGTGGGTTGACTTGCATCATCACCCAGAGCTGTGGGTGCAGATCGTGTTTTTTAATTGCGTCCAGCAGTAGGCGCGCATCGGCGTTGAGGTCGGCCGGAAACCAGAGGGCAGTGAGCTCGATGTGGTGCTGTTGCAGCTCATTCAGCTCGGTCTCGAAAGTCGGCAGATGCTCGGCCCGCCAGTCATAGGCGAAGCGGCGAATTCCCAGCTTCTCCAGCATCTGCGCTCGCTCCGCGGGGGTGCGTTTTTTGGCATCAAATGGAACAATGCACCAGGCGACGAGGTTGTCGCGGGCGAAGATGTCTTTGGCCGCCGCGCCCTGCGATAGGAGCAGCGCAAGTGCAATCAGCGGAAGAAAAACGCGCTTCGTTGGGAATTCTGTTTTTGACATAACCGTCGATCATTAAAGCATCAGCGACGTAATATTGGTGGCATCGCGACAGTAGTTGCATATTTTCCAGTTGCAAATTCAAAGCAGGTACGGAATAATTGCACGAGTCTCGGCGTTATGCCGATTAGAAGGTGAACATGCTACGCTTTAGTGAACAATATTGGAAATCAATACCCGCAGCCACGGGGCCATGCGCCTCGATGGTTGATACGGGTATCGCGCACCGCAACGTGCGCAGTTAGCTCCCCGCCTTACCCGGCCGGGAGTGATCCCGGCGGGAAACAAAGCCTTTTACAAATTGTTTCACACCGGGAAGTTAGCGAAAAACGCTGACTTTGAGTTGTTTTTGCGCTGTTAGCTCAGTGGCAGAGCACTCCCTTGATAAGGGAGAGGTCGAAGGCTCGAAACCTTCACGGCGCACGCATCGGTAGCTCAATCGGATGAGCCCCGGTCTACGAAGCCGGAGGATGAAGGTTCGATCCCTTCCCGGTGCATTGTGTGTTGTAAGTAGTTGTATCTACTAGTGATGCAGTACAAATAGCAGAGGCTGGCAACGTCTTGTCCTCGAAAGGAGGTTGTTGTGCAAAGGTTGATTTCGTTATTTCGCAAGCCGGATGTGGACTATGCCCCATCCCAGCCTCCTTTGGATCAGCCGCAGCCCGCGCCAGGTGATGAGCCCGAGTATTTCGGGCAGTTGCTGGCCTACCTGCGGCAGAGGCGGCGCGAAGCAAAGTCGGATGGCTCGCAGGAGCCCAACTGAAGGTGATGTCATGAACGTTGATGAACAGAGGAGAAAACGGTGCGGTGAAAACTGTGGCACCGGTAGCTCAACGGAATTAAGAGCGGCCGCCTTCTAAGCGGAAGGTTGGGGGTTCGAATCCCTCCCGGTGCATTTTCGCGCGATCGCGATACGCACCGATAGCTCAAAGGCAGAGCCGCCGGCTTTTAACCGGAATTATGCGGGTTCGAGTCCTGCTCGGTGCAATGACGTAGGGTCCGCTTCAGCGGATCGACGACAAAAGGTCCAGTAGCCCAACTTGGTAGAGGCGGTTGGCTCAGAACCAACTTAGTGCGGGTTCGAATCCTGCCTGGATCATTGAGGAAGTTGTTAGTTGCCAGTTGCCAGTAGGAGCTGGTGAACATGTTGCGGTAGCTCAATCGGATGAGCACGAGCCTCCGAAGCTCGAGGATGAAGGTTCGAATCCTTCTCGCAACACTTAAAAACAAGGGCCCGTCGTCTAACGGGAAGACATCCGGCCTGCAACCGGACAATGAGGGTTCGATTCCCTCCGGGGTCCATTGGAATTGCGCGTTTAGGGTCCGCTTCAGCGGACCAGCAGTTGAAAGGAAGTGCCTCATGAGTAGTGGCTCATCAACTGAAGATGGCCCCGGAACCGGAGGGTTAGCCTAATGGCAAGGCACCTGTCTCGAAAACAGGCACAGCGTAATTGCTCTGGGGGTTCGAGTCCCTCACCCTCCGCTAGCAGCACGTGCATGCGAGTACGCGTGCTCATGCCACCCATCAGAAGGTGAAAGTTGGGTGGCATAGGCAGTGGTAATCAGATGCCCGTGCTGAACAAATTGGAGGGTTGGCAGAGGGGTTGATCGCGCCGCGGTGCTAACGCGGATCCCGGCGACAAGCTGGGACAGAGGTTCGAATCCTCTACCCTCCGCTGTGAGTGAAGTGTGATGGTTCTTTGACAAGTGAATAGGAGAGATTCTCCGCCGTCATAGCTCAGTGGTAGAGCACCCGGTTGTCAACCGGAAGGCGCGGGTTCGATTCCCGCTGGTGGCGCTTGGCAAGCTTGTGGTGCGGCCGCGTGGCCGCGCCGCTTTGTGGATTTAGCTCAATTGGTAGAGCACGGGTTTGAAGCACCCGCAGCCCTGGTTCGATTCCAGGAGTCCACATTGACGCAGTGATAACTCAACTTGGCAGAGTGCCAGTCTTCCAAACTGGAAATGTGGGTTCAATTCCCTCTCACTGCATTGGAGTACCCCTGGCCGTGATAGCTCAACGGGCAGAGCAGCCGCCTCGTAAGCGGCAGGTTGCTGGTTCGATCCCAGCTCGCGGCTTTGAAAATAGCACGGGCGACTGGCCGTGAAATCTCGGGTGCGTAGCTCAAAGGTAGAGCAGGGGCCTCATAAGCCTCAGGTTGTCGGTTCGACTCCGACCGTTCACCCAGTGCCAATGACGGGCATCGTGCCCGTCAGCCATAAAATCGATTCAGGGATAGTTCAACGGCAGAACATCCGGCTCTGAACCGGAGAGTTGGAGGTTCGAATCCTTCTCCCTGAGTCTTTTTGATTCGCCCTTACCTCAGAAAGGAGGTCGTCATGGCGAAGGTAAATGAGTGTCGCGGCGATTACCTCCTGCTCCCGCGGCCGTGGTTGAAGAAGGATGAGCCGACGGTTGGGCCGCGCACTGAGCTGAGCCGAAAGGCTCCGCTTTTTGTGCGGGGAGACGTGATCGTCGGCGGAAATAGTGTTCGGCTGCCTTACTGGCACAAGGTGGTGTGGGTTGGAAATGTGGAGTCGTAGCTCAAGTGGCAGAGCGCTGGGCTTTGGTCCCGGAGGATCGTGGTTCGAATCCACGCGGCTCAGTTGAGATATTTGCAATCGGTTCTTTCACAACACACTACCCATGTAGCTCAACGGTAGAGCGCGCGGCCGTTAACCGCGTTCATGGTGGTTCGAATCCATCCGTGGGTGCTGGAAGATTGCTCTCGTCTGCTAACGGTTAAGGCGACCTGGTTCTCAGCCAGGGGATGCGGGTTCAACTCCCGCCGGGAGCATTGATCAATTGCTCCCGTCGTCTAATCGGCAGGATTTCCGATTTTCAGTCGGAGAACGAGGGTTCAAATCCCTCCGGGAGTGCTTGGAAATATTTCAGCGTGTAGCGCAGTTTGGCAGCGCACGTGCCTCGGGCGCACGGGGTCGAAGGTTCGAATCCTTCCACGCTGACTTGAACGGATGTAGGGGCGGCTTTAGCCGGCGGTAAGCACTGTCGGCGGCTGAAGCCGCCCTTACAAGACGCGCAGGTGGCAGAGCGGCAATTGCTACAGCCTGTAGAGCTGTCGGCCCCATGGGCCTACGGGGGTTCGAGTCCCTCCCTGCGCATTTGAATTTGCAGCGAACCGGTTCGCACAGCGAACCCTACAAACATACGCCGGAAGTTCTTCAGTGGAGGAATCCCCGACTCCAAATCGGAGGTGGCAGGTTCGATCCCTGCACGGCGTGCTTGCTTGATGAATTTGACGACGAGGCCGAGTGGCGAGGCAGGGAGCTGCAACCTCCCTTGATGCTGGTTCGATTCCAGCCGTCGTCTTTGTGACCGTAGCTCAATCGGCCAGAGCACCGGGTTGTGATCCCGGCTCATGTGAGTTCGAATCTCACCGGTCACCTTTTGCCTTTTCGCGCTCCCCGCCAGGCAACACTGGAACTTCTCCCAACCTCAGCCATATTACATTCATGGCCCAGACCATGGAATCCGCCTCGTTGAGTCGCCGCGCTGTTCTTGGCAAAGCCTCAACAATGGCCGCTCTGATCGGCGCAGGAGCAATCCCTTCACCGTTTGCTCAACTGGCAGCAGCCGCGCCTGTGGATGGGAACCGCGTCGCCACAAATGCCTGGCCGTGCTTTCGCGGCCCAAATCATGATGGGATCATCGCGGAGGATCTGACTCTCCTGGCCGGCGGACCGAAACGGATCTGGGAGGCGAATGCAAATCCCGGCAACGCCTCATTCGCCGTCGCCGACAATCGCCTCTACACCTTCGGCTCGCGCAACAACAACCTCGTTTGCCTCAACGCCACTACGGGTGATGTGATCTGGAAGCGGAGCATCGATACGCATTTTGGCGATTCCACTCCGTCGCTGGATCAACACCAAGTTTTAGTCCTGGCGTCTAAAGAAAACATCAACCACCTCGGAAAGAAGCAGATCGCCACGGCCTATTGCTGCGATGCTCGCACCGGTACGGTTATCTGGAGCCGTGACTTACCCGCATCCACGGGAGATCGCCAATATGGTCACGCCGGTTCGGTGCTGATCTGGGAAGAGCTGGTTTTCTGCAACGCCGGCGGCGGCGCGGCACTCAAGAAGGAGAGCGGCGAGATCGTATGGGCGCATCCTGGATTTTCAGGCCTCGCCACGCCCGTCCTCTTCGATTCCAGTGCGACAAGAAAAAGTGTGGCCTTTTTCGGCGGCGATCGTCTGCTGGCTCGCGACGCGCAAAGTGGAACTCTTCTTTGGGAAATTCCCTGGAAAACCAATCTCGCCGTCAATGCCTGCGATCCAGTCATCTTTGACGGCAAGATTTTCATCTGCTCAGACTATGGCCGCGGCCGGTCACTGTACGACATCAAAACGCCAGAGCCGAAACTGGTGTGGGAGTTTGGCGCAGGAAAGGGAAGCTCCTTCAGCAGCGGATTTTTTCACAACGGCAATCTGTTCTGTTTCGCCGAGAACAAGTTTATGTGCCTCGATATCGCCTCCGGCCGGCCCAGATGGACAAGCGACGGCGCTTCCTCTGGGTTGTTGATCGGCACGACCCTCATTCGACTCACGAACAAAGGCGAATTGTCACTGGGAACACTTTCGGCCACCGGCGTTGGAATGGTTACCAGTACCGATCTGGGAATGAAAGACCCGAAGGCTGTTCCGGCGTATTGGAATGGGAGTCTTTACGTGCGCAGCGAGCAGGGCCAGATTGCGTGCTGGCAGGTTGCCGAAGCGAGATAGAACTATTACGCCACCTCAACGACCGCTTTGACGACGCCGGTTTCGGGCTTCAAATATGAATCGAATTGCCCGGCCAGCCCGGCCAGGTCAGTGCGGTGGGTGATCCAGGGTGTGGTGTCGATTTTTCCAGTTTCAATCAGCTGAATGATGCGTGTGAAATCAGACGGAAGCGCGTTGCGGCTGCAAAGCAGAGTGCCTTCGGGCTTGTGGAAAATCGGATGCTTGAAGGTGACGTCGCCGGTGGTGATGCCAACGAAAACCAGCTTGCCCGTCGGGGCGACATAGCTGAAGGCGCTGGACATGCTTTTGTTGTTGCCGGTGGCGTCGATGACGATGTCGGGCAGAGCGCCATTGGTTAGATCGCGCAGTTGCTGATCGAGATTTTCAGATGGAGAAATGGTTTCGCTCACGCCCATGCGGGTGCGGCAGAAATTCAGCCGCTGCTCGTTCATGTCCATGACGAGGATTCGCGCGCTGGTGAGTTTTACGAATTCAAGAACTGAGAGGCCGATGGGGCCGGCGCCGATGATGAGGACGTTTTCGTTGCGATGTGGCGCGCAGCGATTGACGGCGTGGCAGCCGATGCCGAGAGTTTCGACGAGGGCGAGCTGATCGAAACTCAGTTTCTTTGACGGGTGCAGTTTGTGTGCGGGCAGAATAAATCGCTCGCGCATGCCGCCGTCGCACATGACGCCAATGACTTTGAGATTGGCGCAGCAGTTGGTTGCGCCTTTGCGGCAGGCGTGGCATTGGCCGCAGTTCATGTAGGGTTCGACAGAGCAGCGATCGCCCGGTTTGATATTGTGGACGCCGGGCCCGACTTCGAGGACTTCGATGCCCAGCTCGTGACCGGGGATGCGCGGGTATTGGAAGAAGGGAAACTTGCCCAGGTAGCAGGAGAGATCGGTGCCGCAGATGCCGACGCGATGGACGCGGACGAGGGCTTCGCCGGCGGCTGGGTGGGGAGCCTCGGGAAGCTCGGCCGCGCGAAACTCGCCAGGTTTTTCCAAGTACAATGCTTTCATCTCTCTCCTATTTTGACGGCGGCGCGACCATCGCGTCGTTGTTCTCCGCCCGGCCTTCAATGTGATGCCAGTTGTGAATCGGCTCGAGAATTTTGAGCACCTCGTTCATCAATGGCCGATCCACCGGCTTCTGCGACCACTCCACCCATTTTTTTACGTTGTCTGGATTAGCCGAGCCGACGATGCAGGTGGCGATGTCGGGATTCTCAATGGAATACTGCACTGCGAGCTGCGCGATATCGACCCCATGTTTGGCTGCATGATCGGCCGCCTTTTTTGCGACTTCCCGAACTCGCGGCGTCGCCTTATGCCATTTAGGAAGCTCGGTATTGGTCAGCAATCGCGCGGCAAACGGAGCGGCATTCATGATGCCCACGCCGCGCTGCTTGAGCATGGGCACGATGTCGGCCAGCATCGTGTTCTGCAGCGTGTAATGGTTGTACGAAAGAATCACATCGAGGTCGGTCCGCTCCAGGACATACTTGAAGATCTTCATCGGATAGCCCGAAATTCCGACGAAGCGAACTTTTCCCTTCTGCTGCTGTTTTCGCAGTGCGGGAAGTGTCTCGTTGACGATCTGCGACATCTCGACGAATTCGATGTCGTGGCAGAGCATGATGTCCAGGTGATCGGTGCGCAGGCGATGGAGGGAGACATCGACGGATTCCTCGACGCGTTTGGCCGAGAAATCAAAGTGAGCGGCGTCGTAGCGGCCGAGTTTGCTGCCCAGAATGTAGCGATCGCGGGGCACATCCTGGAGCGTCACGCCCAGCAGCACTTCGCTCATGCCCCGGCCGTAAAACGGCGAGGTGTCGATGAAGTTCATACCCAAATCGAGGGCAACGTGGACGGCCCGCATGGCTTCGTTGATGTCGATGCTGCGAAACTCGGCGCCAAGGGAGGATGCACCGAAGCTGAGGACGGTTAATTCGAGGCCGGTTTTTCCGAGTGCTCTTCTTTGCATAATGTATGGCGTCCGCTGAAGCGGACCCTGCGTCAATCCATTCTCACGCCAACCGTGAGCAGAATATTGGCGAAGCGCTGTTGATCGGCGGTTTGAATGGTCAGAACGTGGTCGTGGGTCTCGACAGCTTTGTAGAAATCCCATTTCTCAATCGGCTTCAGTTCCAGGCCAACGCGGGCGGCGACGATCACTTTTTTATATTCCGACCAGACCGGCGGGTCTTCCTTGAGTGCGTATGGGCCCGTTTTTTCGTACATCATCGTGTTGATCTCTTCAATCGCGACGGCAGAGAGCACGGCCTCCAGCACCTGCGCGCAGGTGACTACGCCCGGCATCAGGTTCAGGCAAACCAGTTGCGCCTGCGGGCCTTTCTTCGACGAGGCGGGGTAGTTGCCATCGGCGATGAGAATCTTGGCGTGATGCCCGGCACGGCCGAGGATTTCGTTGATCTGCGGATGAATCAGTTTGTGTCGAAGCATTTTACTCAGTGCGATTCTAGGCGAAATATTTTCGAAATGCCGCCATGGTCATCTTCGCGGCTTCTTCGGGTCCACCCGGGCCGGCCATGGCTTCAGCGGAAATAAAACCGTTGTAGCCGATTTCGCGAAGCGCTTTGGCGATGGGAGCGAAGTCGGAGTGGCCGCCGCCCGCCGCGCGGCGATTGGAATCGGCGAGGTGAACGTGGCCAAGCTGCTTTGCCGCCTGACGCAGCGACTCGGAGATGTCGCGCTCCTCGATGTTCATGTGAAAAAGATCGCACAGGAGGCGCACATTGTCGCTGCCACTTTTTTTTAACAGTTCCAAGCCGGATTCAACGGTGCTCACGAAATTGGTTTCGTAACGGTTCAGCGGCTCAAAAAGCAGCGGGACGCGATATTGCTTTGCATAATTGCCCAACTCCCCCACCGCTTCGGCCAGATGCGCCAACCCATTCTCACGCGTGACATCGCCGCCCCAACGGCCCTGCATCGAGCCGATGATGGCGGGCGCGCCGAATTTTCCGGCGAAATCAATGATGCCGCGGACGAAATCCTTGGCGCGCTTCCTCTGATCGGCGTTGGGATCGGTCAATAATAACTTGTGCTTCACCCAACCCGCGCCGGTGCCCACGGCCGCGAGTGACAGTTGATGCTCGCTGAGCAGTTTTCGCAGCCCCCCCACTTCAATCGCATCGGGCTCAGGTGGAAATATTTCGACCGCGTCGAAGCCGAGCTCGCGCGCCTTGGCGCAGGCGGCGGGCAGATCCTCCCAGAAGACGAATGGGCCGCCTTTGGCTTCCTTCACCAGCGATACCGTCACGGCGCTTTTCATTGAATTATTTTCCGATGAAGACCGGCCGCAGGTGGCGGTCGAAAATGTTTTCGCTCACATTTTTGGCCACGATGCCTTCGTTGCCCTTGAGCGCGTCGATATAACGGTCGCCTAAACCAGCGGCCACTTTGAAGCCGACGTGCAGGAGCTGACGGAAATGGGGGTTGTACTCGCGTGATTTTTGATCGTGGCGGAGCGTTTTCGCATAGCGCTCGCCGCTCCATGTTTTCACTTCGGCCGGCGAAGGAAGCCGAGATTTGTCGATGTCGATCACGCTGGCATACGGGCCGCAGAGCTCGTCCATGCGCGCAAGCGCCTGAGCATAAACATCGCGCGCGATTTCCAGTCCCTCGCCGCCGGCAGAGGCGAGGCCGATGAGTTCTTCCAGCCAGGTGGTGCCGGCGGTTTTCAGATGCAAGCCAGCGCCGGTTTTCTGAAGAGCGCGGTGAATGATCGGATAGATGGAGAATTTGTCGGAGCCGGAGTGCACGCTCAGCTTGAGATTTTCCGGCAGGCCGAATTCTTTGATGGCGAAGGCGATGACGGCCAGATCGTCGTTGAATTCCTTTT
>JADMIO011189655.1_pt1 | contig 17940 bp, 17 predicted proteins | sample 8958161 | NCBI WGS metagenome assembly JADMIO01 (sample SAMN16585339, study PRJNA669376) | soil metagenome | isolation source: Crop rotation soil | place: USA: Cullars Rotation, Alabama | collected 2011
CGACAACTTGTCCACGTGGAATTCTAAGCTTAGGATCCCAATGTGCTGGAAAGGAGATCGTCGATTACCAGGGGGTCTATCGCCTCTGCTACATCCGCGGCCCCGGCGGCCTTCTGATCGGGCTGGCGCAGGAACTGGGCTAAGACCAATCCCTCAGCCACGACGAACCGCCAAGATTGTAAAGAACGACATGACTGCACCCGCAGATTTCGATGAGGACGGCGAATTCGAAAGGAGGATATGGGCAAGTGACGGGGAACTTGTGCCCCTCCATTTGGCCCCCGAGTTAGACGGGTTTGCGAAGCTTGCTAGGGAGACTCTCGCCGATGTTCGCGCGACGGTGCGTTGGATAGAAGACCAGTCCGGGGCCACAGAAAGAACAGCGATCGGGTTTCTGGAAGGCTCATACTGGAATGCCCACACAGGCTCTCACGGCGAGGATGTGGTTGGCGTCAGGTGGGGCGTTGTCGTAGCGAGCTTGATCCTCTTTCATAGGTTGCTCGCTCAACCGAAAGTCTTCCCCAGTGTTGGGGATGCAAGCGGGGAAGAGGCGTTTGTTGACCCGCCAGGAGTCTTGGAGCCAGACACTCTTGCGGTGGTTGGCGCAAGTCTTCGCGTACCGAATGACCCCGAGCTCCTACGCATTGCGCAGTATATGTTCTCCAAGGCCATCCTTTACGTTTTCCTTCATGAACTCTTCCACGTGTGGGATGGGCACACGGGGCTAGACAAGAAGGCTCTCAGCCCCATTGACCTACAGACCCTTGAGATGGATGCCGACGCGCAGGCGATCGACCGGCTACTTCAGCTTGCAAGGTTTGAGACGAATGGGGCCCAGCCTAGGGAGCCCGTAGAAAGCAAATTCGGTCCTGGCGCAACCGTGGCCTTCGATACTCTCTCTTCGGCGTATTTGGCTTGGCGGTTTCACCACAGCGCGATCACGCATTCCTTAGCCCGCACTGGAGGTAACCACCCGCCGCTGGCACACCGCATGGGTATCTGTCTGTATACCGCCGCCACGACGCTTGTCTTGCGCTGGGGATTTTCACCGGAAGATGCAGGCGAATTTGCTACGTCTGTCTTGCGCTCAGCGGAGGAAGCATACGCCACGCTCACCGGCGTTCCCTACGACCCGTCAATCATGGATATCGCTTTTGGGCCGGTAGGGCATGACTATAGAGCAGAGCTGCTTGCGAAGTGGCACCGTGTGCGCCCAACGCTGAAGCCTAGGTTTGGCACGCTCGCTCCACTTCAGACCATTTATGATTCAAAGGGCAACCTCTTAGCGCAGGCGTAGGTAGCCAGGACATTACCCACCCATTGCATCCCCGCCCCAAACCCCCTATATGCCCCATCACGCCGGGCTTCCCGGCGTAATTCACAACCAGAGCCGGCCACTTTCGAGTGTCCATCCGGTGGCGGAAACGCCCACAGGGCTTTGGCGAGGCACAACCGGTAAAGGAGCCATTTCATGGCATTGCCCGACTTTTCCATGCGTCAGCTGCTCGAGGCAGGCGTCCATTTCGGCCACCAGTCGCACCGCTGGAATCCCAAGATGGAGAAATTCATCTTCGGCGTTCGCAACGACATTCACATCCTCGACCTCGGCCAGACCGTGCCGATGCTCGCCCGTGCGCTCCAGCTCGTTTCCGACACCGTTGCCGAAGGCGGCCGCGTGCTCTTCGTCGGCACCAAGCGCCAGGCGGCCCCGGTCGTCGCGGAAGCGGCGCGCCAGTCGGCCCAGTACTACGTCAATTCCCGCTGGCTCGGCGGCACGCTGACCAACTGGCAGACCATCTCCAACTCGATCTCGCGCCTCCGCGAGCTGGAGTCGACGGAAGCCGAAGGCCTCACCAAGAAGGAACGCCTCCTGCTAGATCGCGAACGCGAACGGCTCGATCGCGACCTCGGCGGCATTAAGGACATGGGAAGCCTGCCGAACCTCTTGTTCGTCATCGACACCAACAAGGAAGAGAACGCCATCAAGGAAGCCCGTCGTCTGGGCATTCCGGTGATCGCGATCATCGATTCCAACTCCAACCCGGACTTGGTCGATTTCCCGATCCCGGGCAATGACGACGCCGCCCGCGCCCTCGAGCTCTACTGCAGCCTCGTGGCCAAGGCCGCGATCGACGGCATCGCCCGCTCGTCGGCGGGCCGTGGCGCCGATCTCGGCGCTGCCGAGCAGGCTCCGGCCGAGCCGGCGCTCGGCGAGGGTCAGGCCGCGGAGTAATTCCGCGACCTCTCCTATCCCTTCATAATCGTTTGATGCGGCGGCGCTATTTGCCCGCCCGAAAGGTGATCGAAATGACAGTCACGGCCCAGCAGGTCAAAGAGCTCCGCGAGGCGACCGGCGTCGGCATGATGGATTGCAAGAAGGCGCTGGCCGAGACCAACGGCGACATGGAAGCCGCGGTCGACTGGCTGCGCACCCGCGGCCTCGCCAAGGCCGCCAAGAAGGCCGGCCGCGTCGCCGCCGAAGGTCTCGTCGGCATTGCCGCCGACGGCACCAAAGCGTCGATCGTCGAGGTCAATTCCGAGACCGACTTCGTTGCGCGCAACGAGCAGTTCCAGTCGATCGTCGGCAATGTCGCCAAGCTCGCCGGCGAGGCGAATGGCGACGTCGAGAAGCTGAGCGCCATGCCCTATCCGGGGTCGGGTCGCTCCGTCTCGGCCGAGCTGACCGATGCCATTGCCAAGATCGGCGAGAACATGAATCTGCGCCGCGCCGCGACCATCGAGGTCAAGGACGGCGTGATCGGCTCGTACGTCCACAACACCGTGAAGCCCGGCATGGGCAAGCTCGGCGTCCTCGTGGGCATCGAGTCGACGGGTGACAAGGCGGTGCTGGCCGGTCTCGGCAAGCAGCTCGCCATGCACATCGCCAACACCAACCCGCTCTCGGTGTCGCCCGACGACATCGATCCCGCGGTCGTCGCCAAGGAGCGCGAGATCTTCGCCGAGCAGGCCAAGGAAAGCGGCAAGCCCGCCGAGGTCATCGCCAAGATGGTCGAGGGCCGGGTGCGCAAGTTCTACGAGGAGTCCACGCTCCTCGCGCAGACCTTCGTCATCGACGGCGAGAGCAAGGTGCAGGCCATTGTCGACAAGGCCGCCAAGGATGCCGGCGCGCCGATCAAGGTGACCAGGTTCGTGCGCTACGCGCTGGGCGAGGGCATCGAGAAGGTCGAGACCGACTTCGCCGCCGAAGTCGCGGCCACCTCCGGGGTGAAGCACTGATCGCCCGCGTAGGCGGCTCTAAAACATCGACGCCGGGCTGGCATCCAGCCCGGCGCTCCTCTATCTAGCGCTCACCGCCGCTTGAGGAATCGCCTCGCGGCCCCGAACCCGAGGAGCGCGCCATGGCCAAGTCCGCCTACAAACGGATCCTGCTCAAGGTCTCGGGCGAAGTGCTTGCCGGCGACCAGTCTTTCGGGATCGAGCCCAAGTTCCTCAATTCCATGGCCGATCAGGTCGTCTCCGCCGCCAAATCGGGCGTCCAGATCGCCATCGTCATCGGCGCGGGCAACATCTTCCGCGGCATGGCTGTCGCGGCCGAGGGGACCGATCGCGTCACCGCCGACCTCATGGGCATGCTCGGTACCGTCATCAACTCGCTGGCGCTCTCCAACGCCATCACGCGCGGCGGCGTAAAGGCCAAGGTTTTCAGCGCCTTGACCATGCCGTCCGTGGCCGACAGCTTCACCGCGCGCGCCGCCAAGGCCGCCCTCGACGATGGCTTCGTCGTCGTCTGCGCCGGCGGCACCGGCAATCCGTTCTTCACCACCGACACCGCTGCCGCCCTCAAGGCGATCGAGCTCGAATGCGACGTCCTGCTCAAGGGCACCAAGGTCGATGGCGTCTATTCCGAGGATCCCAAGAAGAACCCCAAGGCGTCGCGCTACGAGACCGTCAGCTACGACGAGGTCATCGCGCGCAATCTCAAGGTCATGGACACGGCCGCCTTCGCTCTTGCTAGGGATAACTCCTTGCCGATACTGGTTTATGCACTGGATGACAAAGAGGGCCTGATGGGCGTCCTGAGCGGCAAGACGCGCTCGACGCGGGTCGGCCCCGACAAGGATTGAGGAGCCCGAAATGGCCGCCGCCCCCGCATTCTCGCTCGACGACATGAAATCGCGGATGCAGAAGTCGATCGCTTCCCTCAGGGACGAGTTGGCGGGTCTCCGCACCGGCCGTGCCAGCGCCAGCCTCCTCGAGCCCGTCATGGTCGAGGCCTACGGCACCCGCATGCCGCTCCAGCAGGTCGCAACCATCACCGTTCCCGAATCCCGCATGCTGCAGGTGTCGGTCTGGGACCGCTCGATGGCGCCCGCCGTCGACAAGGCCATCCGCAATTCCGGGCTCGGCCTCAATCCCTCGACCGAGGGCGCGACCATCCGCGTTCCGCTGCCGGAGTTGAACGAAGAGCGGCGCCGGGAATTGACCAAGGTCGCGCACAATTACGCCGAGCAGGCGAGGGTGGCGATCCGTCACATTCGCCGTGACGGCATGGATCTGCTCAAGAAGCTCGAAAAGGACGGCACCATCAGCCAGGACGACGGCCGCAACCAGTCCGATCTGGTGCAGAAGGCGACCGACGCCGCGGTGGGCGACGTCGATGCCATTTTGTCCGCTAAGGAACAGGAAATCATGCAGGTGTAACCTGCAACATTCTCGCCTAAGGCCCTGAAAGGCCGTCGATGCCCAGCGAACCCAAATTGCAGCCAAATCCCGCCCCGCGCCCAGGGCTGCGCATCCCCGCCCATATCGGCGTGATCATGGACGGCAACGGCCGCTGGGCCAAAGCCCGCGGCAAGCTCCGCACCGAGGGCCACGTCGCCGGCGTCAAGGCGCTCCGTCGCCTGGTCGAAAACTGCATTGCCTATGGTGTTGGGTATCTTACAGTTTTCAGCTTTTCGTCGGAGAACTGGAGCCGGCCCAAGGACGAGATCAGCTTCATTTTCGGGCTCTTGCGCCGCTTCGTCGCCTCCGACCTCGAAACACTCCATCGCAACAACGTCCGCGTCCGCATCGTCGGCGCGCGGGACGGACTCGACGAGTCCCTCCGCCGCCTGATCGCCGAAGTCGAGACGACCACGGCAAGGAACACCGGCCTCAAACTCCAGGTCGCCTTCAACTATGGCGGCAAGGCCGAGATAGCCGCTGCGGTGCGAAAGATCGCGCAGCGTGTCGCCGACGGAAAACTCGATCCCGCGGCAATCACCGAAGAGACCATCGACGCCAGCCTCTACACCGCCGGCGTTCCCGACCCCGATCTTGTCATCCGCACCAGCGGCGAGCAGCGGTTTTCCAACTTCCTCCTCTGGCAGAGCGCCTATTCCGAACTCTACTTCGCCGAGGAATACTGGCCCGATTTCAATGATCTGAGCTTCCTGCGCGCGCTCGAGGACTACTCGAACCGCGACCGCCGCTTCGGAGGGGTCGAGGCGCAGGTTCCGTGACAGACGCGCCGCCGCCCCCTTCACGTTCCCCGGTCTCCTGGTCCGATCTCGGTCCCCGCCTGATCTCGGCTGCGATCCTCATCGCGGTCATCGTGACGGTCCTCCATTTCGGCGGCTACGTCTTTGCAATCGCAACCGGAATTGTGTTCGGACTGACCTACCGCGAATGGGAGCAGATGGTCACACTCAAGCCGATCGGTCCATTCGGCCTCGTGCTTGTTGCACTCGTCCTCCTGTCCGCGATTGCTTTCCCCATGTTCGGCTGGAGCGGGACCGTCACGCTCATCATCCTTGCCGCCCTGGCGTCGATCGTCGTGGGACCCGTGGGCCTGGCCTATTGGCGCAGCACCGGCCTGCTGTTCCTCGGTGCCGTCATCGTGGCGGTCATGTCGATGCGCGGCACTACTGTGTCAGGGGTCACTGCCGGCTGGTTTCTCGGGCTGGTCATCGGCATGAACGATACCGGCGCCTATTTCACCGGCCGCGTCATCGGCGGTGAGAAGCTCGCCCCCGACATTTCTCCCGCCAAGACCTGGTCCGGCGCTATTGGCGGCTGGGTGATTGGGACCACGACGGGTGTCATCTACTGGATCTTGTTTTCAGGCTCCCCGTGGTGGATTGGCCTGCTTCTGGCCGCGTCACTGGGGTTGATCGGTCAAATCGGCGATCTCAGCGAAAGCGCCATCAAGCGGCGGTTCCGGATCAAGGATTCCGGCGACATCATCCCCGGCCACGGTGGGTTGATGGACCGGCTCGACAGCACCACGTTCGGTGCATTGTTTTTGTTCACCGTCGGGTTCCTGCACGGCGGCTGGGGCCATATCGCTGACGGCTTTCTGCATTGGTGACAGGGCGCTGGCGTCCTTGACCCAAATGTCACCGCACTCTGCGGCTAATCGGAAGCATCTGTGACGGAGTGTCAAACTGTCTTTCCTCGGCCTTCCTCTCCTCCTCGCCATCCCGGCCTTCGTGCTGGTCATCACCGCAATCGTCTTCGTTCATGAGATGGGGCACTATCTCGTAGCCCGCTGGAACGGCGTGGCGATCCACACTTTTTCGTTGGGGTTCGGGCCTGAACTCCTCGGGTTCACCGATCGGCGCGGCACGAGGTGGCGGCTTTCGGCCATCCCCTTGGGAGGCTATGTCCGCTTCGTCGGCGATATGAACGCCGCCAGCATGCCGGATGAGGCGCTGGTTGCAGCCGCCGATCAGGAAACCGCCAAGTCCTTGTTCGTCAACAAGAACGTCTGGCAGCGCATAGCGGTCGTCGCGGCGGGGCCCGCAGCCAATTTGGTCTTCACCTTTGTCGTTCTTTACGCGCTGCTGCTCGGCTATGGCCGTTACACGCTGGAGCCAGTGATCAGCCAGGTGACAGAAGGCGGTGTGGCATACGAGTCCGGACTGCAGGCCGGCGACGTCGTTATCTCAGTCGATGGCTTCAATGTCCGCGGCTTCGAGGACTTCCAGCGGCTGATTGCGACGGCGCCGGGTCGGCCGGTGACGGTGGTTGTGGACCGTGACGATCAGCTCATGACTTTCACGCTCACCCCGCAAGTCGCTGAAGAGGTTGATCGTTTCGGCAATTCGCATCGTGTTGGCCGGATCGGCGTCACGAGGGACGTCGAGGACGGCGACATCGTGCTCTACCGTCCCGGCGCCGCCGAGGCCGTCGGCATGACCTTCGAGGAAATCCACTTTATCGTGGATCGAACGGTGGCCTTCCTTGGAGACTTCTTTGTCGGAAGGGGTGACGTCGAACAACTCGGCGGTCCGATCAAGGTCGCCCGGGTGTCGGGCGAGGTCGCGACGCTTGGAATTCTCGCCCTCGTAAACCTCGCAGCGTTGCTCTCGCTGAACATTGGCATCTTCAACCTGCTGCCAATCCCGGTCCTCGATGGTGGACATCTGCTGTACTACATCCTCGAGGCGATTCGAGGCCGGCCGCTCAGTCCACGGGCACAGGAAATTGGGTACCGTTTAGGCTTCGCATTGGTGGGGTCTTTGATGCTGTTCACGGTGTTCAATGACACCGTGCTTGAGGCCATGCGCCGCCTCACCTGAACGCTTCGTAACCCTTTGTTAACTTTGGTTTTCAGGGTGTTGCGGATTTACCCGCGATCCAACGTTTCGCTAACGCAAGGGGGGCTTCCAGCTTGCCCTTGGTTAAAAAACCAGTAAGTCTCGGAATCGGAGTAGCTGGGGGAGCTGTGCAAGGCGATTCCCCGGCCTTTCGTCTGAGAGGCATATAGAATCATGATCGAACCGACCAAGCTTTTGCGCGGTGCTGCACTTGCAGTTGCGTTGCTCTTTGCGACGCCATTTGCAGGCACGGAGCTTGGCTTCCTGGGGGTCTCCACGGCTGAGGCCGCGGTCGGCAAGATATCGATTTCCGGCAATTCGACGGTCGACGACGCAACCATCATCGACATCTTGACGGTGGGAATCGGTGACAGCCCGACCAAAGCGCAGCTAGACGCGTCCGCCGATGCGCTCCTCGGTTCAGGGCTGTTCAGCTCCGCGAGTGTTTCCCTGTCGGGCTCGACCCTTGTCGTCAAAGTGTCCGAGAATCAGATCGTTGGTTCGGTTCTCTTTGAGGGGAATTACCGTTTCACAGACGCCAATCTCGTGGCCATGGTCGACTTGGTGAACAAGGGTGTCATCACCGACGCCGGTCTCGCCCAGGACGTGGCCAGCATCAAGAACGCCTATGTGGAGGCGGGCTATTCCAATGTTTCGGTCACCACGCGGTTGGAGCCTGTCGGAAACGGCCGCATGCGTGTCGTGTTCGTCGTCAATGAGGGCATCCACGCAGGCGTCATTGCGATAAATTTTACCGGGAACAACTCGGTCAACGCCTGGGCCCTGAAATCCATACTGAAGACGCACGAGACCCACTGGTTGAGCTGGCTGTTCAAGGACGACAGCTATACCCAGGAACAGCTCGATTACGATCGCGAGCTGATCCGCCGATACTATGCCGATCATGGCTTCCCCGACGCGCAGGTGACCTCGGCAGTCGCCGAGTATGACGCGCAACGAGGCGGCTACTTTGTGACCTTCACGATCATCGAGGGCGATCGGTACCAGTTCGGCAACATCGGAGTGGAAACCAGCATCGCGGGTCTCGATGCCAACAGCCTGACATCGACGATCCGCACCCGGCAGGGCTACCAGTTTTCCGCCGCGGCTCTTTCGGCGACCGCCGAAGATATGGCCGTCGAAGCAACCAACCAGGGTTTCCCCTTTGCCGATGTCCGGCCCCGGGTCGACCGCGATCCCTCAACCGGGACCTTCGGCGTTACCTACCTCGTTGATGAGGGCGAACGGCTCTATGTCGACCGCATCAACATCACCGGCAATGACAAGACCCGTGACTTCGTTATCCGTCGCGAGCTTCCCTTCGCCGAAGGCGATCCCTTCAACCGGTCGCTGCTTGCAGTTGGCAAGTCGAGGATCGAGGCCCTTGGGTTCTTTTCGCTCGTCGATGTCAGAGTTGAGAGCGCCGGGACACCGGACAAGGTCATCGTCAACATCAATGTCACTGAACAATCGACTGGTGACTACGGCGCGACGCTGGGCTGGGACAGCAAGCAAGGCATCATTGGCGAGTTGTCTCTCCAAGAGCGCAATTTCCTCGGAAGAGGCCAATACGCCAAGGTGTCGCTTGGCGCGAGTTTGACAGGCCGCACCTTCGATTTCGCGTTCACCGAGCCGCATTTTGCCGGCCTCGACCTCTCCGCGGGCATTGATATCTATGCTCGTGCACAGGACGAAACTGCGACCAGCAGATTCGGTACGACATCGACTGGCGGCCAGCTTCGCTTCGGCCTGCCGGTCACTCGCGATCTGCAGGCCAGCCTGTTCACTGGCCTCGCTCAGACCGCGATTGACGACAACAACCCGGATGACTCGGCGCTCGTCGCCGACCTCGACGTCTACAACAAGGTCTGGATTGGATACGGACTGACCTACAACGGCGTCGACAATCAGAAGCACCCGACCGAAGGTCTCTTTGCGACGCTGACTCAGAGCTATCTGTTCGGCGACCACAATTACAACTACCTCAAGACTGAGGCGAAGGCTCGCTACTTTGTCCCGTTGATGGATACCGGCATCGTCGCGAGCGTCAAAGGTCAGGCCGGCATCATAAACGACTTCAGTGGCGCAGGGGTCTCGTCGCTCGAGACCTTTTCTTACGGTTCCAGCCTTGTCCGCGGGTACATCCCCGGTCAGATGGGACCGCGGACGGCCGGTACTCAGGAGTATGTCGGCTACACTGCTTACGCAGGAGCATCAGCCGAACTCACGTTCCCCATTCCCGGATTGCCGGAGAACTATGGGCTGAGCGGTGCGGTCTTCGGCGACGCCGCGGTCATTGCAGGTGCAGGTATCAATCCTGGTCTCGATCCGGCATCGCTCGGCACGGTCAAGACTTCTATCGGCGCGTCGATCCTCTGGGATTCACCATTCGGTCCGTTGCGCGGGGATTTTGCCTACGTGCCGGCCCCCGGAACGGACGGGACGCAGTTCTTTGGTCTGACCCTGAATTCCTTGCTCTAGCGTCTAGGGCGTGAAACAGTTCGGGGGCCGCGGAACAACCTCCGCGGCCCTCTGATTTTCCAATCTCACATGGTCGATACCCGCTTTCATCATACGGCCGGACCGGCGCCCTTGGCCGCACTTCTCGCCTCTGTCGGGGCTCCCGAACTTGCCGATCATCGCGCTGGCGAGATCTTGATTACAGGCGCCGACGAGTTGGCGACGGCAGCACGGGACAATGTCGCGCTGGCTGCACACAAGGAGTATGTGAGCGCACTTCGCGGGACTGGCGCCGGCGTTGTCATCGTGTCCGAGAAGCTCAAGGGCGAGGTTCCTTCGGGCAGCATCGCGGTCGTAGCGCGAAACCCGCACATCCTGTTCGCTGACATTCTCGACCGTCTTTATCCGGGCGATACCCGCGGTGTGATCACGGCCTTCCTCGCGCCGCGCGAGACCGCCCCGGCGCTTGAGGACGATGTGCGGATCGGCGCAAACGTCCTGATTGGGCAAAATGTAGAAATTGGTCGCGGCACGGTTATCGGGCCCAACACCGTCATCGGCGCGGGCGTCACGATCGGCCGCAACTGCGTTATCGCCAACAATTGCAGCATCGATTGTGCCTATCTTGGCAATGAGGTGGTACTCCACCCCGGAGCAAGGATTGGCGCTGAAGGTTTTGGCTGGCTCGACCAAGGGCGCTCTAATAGAAAGATTCCCCAACTGGGCAGGGTGATCCTCCAGGATCGCGTCGAGATCGGCGCAAATTCCTGTGTCGATCGCGGTGCGCTCGGCGATACGGTTGTCGGCGAGGGGTCCAAGATCGACAATCTGGTCCAGATCGGTCACAACGCGCGCCTGGGCCGCAATGTGTTGATTGCTGGCGGGACGACCATAGCGGGCTCGACAATTGTTGAGGATTCGGTGCTTTTTGGCGTGGCGAGCCTTACAACTGGACACTTGACCGTTGGCGCAGGGACGGTGGTTCTCGCTCGCGCGGTCATAACCAAGGACACGCCCCGGGGCTCAATCGTAGGGGGCTTTCCGGCGCAGGATGTGCATTCGTGGCGGCGGGAGGTTGCTAGCCTCCGGCGCCTAAGCAAAGGGGGCAAGAATGGACGAGAAACCTGATCTGGTCCCAGACAACACCACGGAACTGACTTCGATTGACATCACGGGGATTCTCCAGCTCCTGCCGCATCGCTATCCCTTTCTGATGATCGACAAGATCATAAACATCGACAGCGACAACGCGGCAGTCGGCATCAAGAACATCTCCGTCAACGAACCGATTTTCCAAGGTCACTTTCCTGGCAATCCGGTGTTTCCGGGCGTTCTGATCATTGAGGGTATGGCGCAGACTGCTGGGGCGATTGCGATCGCGGCCGACAAGACGAGCGGCCTCCACACTGTCTACATGGTCACAATCGACAAGTGCAAATTCCGGCGCCCCGCCCGACCAGGCGACGTGATCGAGTATCATATCCGCAAGATTCGGCGTCGCAGCGCCATGGGATGGTACGAGGCCCGCGCCATGGTGGGATCCACTTTGATTGCCGAAGCCGAAGTCGGCGCGATGGTGATGGTCGAAGGCACACGGTGACGTCTCAAATTCATCCGACGGCAATCGTCGAGCCGGGCGCCACGCTGGGCGAGGGGGTCAAAGTCGGCCCCTACAGCATCGTTGGGGCGGAGACCACACTGGGAGATGGCGTCGAGCTAATCTCGCATGCGATCGTTGTCGGTCGCACGCGGATGGGGGCACGGTCGAAGGTCTTCCCCTTTGCGTCCGTCGGCCACCGGCCGCAGGATCTCAAATACGCAGGGGAGCCGTCAACGCTCGAGATTGGTGCGGACACGACGATCCGTGAGCACGTGACGATCAACCCCGGCACCGCTGGCGGCGGGATGATTACCCGCATCGGCGATCGCTGCCTCATAATGATTGGCGTGCATATCGGCCACGATTGCCACATCGGGAGCAACGTCATCCTGTCAAACAACGTGACGTTCGCTGGTCACTGCCAGGTTGACGATCACGTCGTTATGAGTGGCTATTCAGGCGCTACTCAATTCGTCCACATCGGTGCGCACGCCTTCGTTGGGGGACTGACGAAGGTCGAAAAGGACGTGATCCCATATGGAACGGTCGTAGGGTACCCGGCCGAACTCTCCGGTCTCAACCTTGTCGGATTGAAGCGCCGCGGCTTCGATCGCGAAGCGATCCATCGCCTGCGTGCGGCATACCGGATGATCTTTTCCAGCGAGGGTACCCTCCGCGAACGCGTCGAAGATGCATCGGCTCTCTTCCCCGAGGACGAGCTAGTGCAAGACGTCGTACGCTTCATCGTTGACGCCAAGGATCGTCCTCTGACCTTCCCACGCAACGGTCACGGCGACGAATAGTGGCGCGCCGCGTAGCCCTTATCGCGGGCTCGGGCTCCCTGGTTCCCGCTGTCATCAAGGCCATCCATCGTCAGGGTGACACGCTAAGCGTTGTGAGTGTTGTCCGGCGCGACGATCTGGAAGCAGGGGCCGTACATATTGACGGACCGCGCATTCGGGAACTGCTCGCTGCCCTCAAGAAGATTGCGCCCACTCACGTTGCAATGGCAGGCGGAATTCACATCTCCGACGATGAACGGCAGGCTTTCGCTGCAGCAAGTGGCGTAACCAATGCTGCCCCTGTCGGCGACATGGCGCTTGGCACCATCGCGGCCGAGCTCAAGCGGCTGACAGGCGCAGAACTGATCGATCTCGACCATCTGGTGCCTGAACTGATGGCGCCCAAAGGACACATTGCCGGTCCGGGGCCCACTCAAGAGCAGCAGGCCGTCGCCGAGTTCGCCTTTCGACAGGCAAGGGCGGCAGGCGCGCTCGATCTGTGCCAGGCGGTCGTCGCCTCCGGTGGCCGCCTCGTTGCTGCCGAGGATATTGGCGGAACCGACCTGCTGTTGGATCGTGTCGCCGGTTTTCGAGGCCGGGGCCTGGTCGGCACGGGGGCCCCTCTGGTCTTGGCGAAGGTTAGCAAGCCGGGTCAGCCGGCCTTCTTCGACCTCCCGGCGATCGGCCCCGTGACCGTAACGAAGGCGGCTGCCGCAGGCGTTCGAGCGATCGTCGTCGAAGCAGGTCGCACGCTGCTGCTTGAGCGAGAGGCGCTGGAAGCCGAGGCGAACGCACGCGGCGTCGCCGTGTTCGGGCACAAGGCCGATGAATGATCCGGTCCGGCTGTTCGTAGCCGCCGGCGAGCTCTCAGGCGACCACCTGGGCGCCGACCTGGTCAGGCGCATGCGTCGCCAGACACCAGTTGCCATCAGCGGCGTTGGGGGACCGGAACTCACGGCCGAGGGGCTGCGATCACTCTTTCCGATGCGCGACCTTTCCGTGATGGGTATCGTCGACGTCGTCGTACGCTTCCCACTGCTGTGGTGGCGAGTAAGGCAGACGATCCGCGCCATCCTGCGTGAGAAACCCGATGTCGTCGTGTTGATCGACTCGCAGCTCTTCTCGGCCACCGTGGCGCGCCGGGTTCGGCAGCGTGGGTATCGACGACCAATGCTTCTCTATGTCGCCCCTTCGGTCTGGGCATTCCAACCCGAACGCGCAAAGGCGCTCAACGGGCTGTTCGATGAGATCCTGGCGATCTACCACTTCGAGCCCCAGGTGCTTCACGATCTAGGCGGCCCGCCAACAAGCTATGTTGGTCATCCAGCGCTGGAACGCGTTGCCTCGCGGCCCAGCGCCCCTGAGCGCGGCTCGCTACTTCTTTTGCCCGGCAGTCGCGAAGGAGAACTCCGGCGCCATCTGCCGCTGATGGCGGAAGTCGCGAAGGCATTCGGGGCGCACGCCCGTGTGGCCCGCATAGTCTTGCCGACACCATCGTCCGAGAGAGCGCGCGTTGAGCGGACCGTCGCGACTTGGGCCGCGCCCATTACCGTCGTTTCTGGTGAACAGGAGAAGAAGGCTGCGTTCGCCGATGCAGTCGTCGCAGTCGCCGCGGCGGGAACGGTGACTCTCGAGCTTGCGCTGGCTGGCGTGCCGATGGTTGTGACTTACGTGGGAGACGGCCCGCAATATCGGCGCTGGCTATCGGTCGACAGGCCCTTTACTGCCTTGCCCAACATACTCGCGCGCAAGCGGATCGTTGCTGACGGCGTTGTGACCACACCCGACACCGCCAAAATTATCGCGGAAGCGAGAAGGCTACTCGACCAGCCCGATGCCGCCGCCACCCAACTACGCGAGTTCGCCGCGCTGGCGAAACTAATGAGGGAAGGGGTGAGTGATCCCGCTGAACGCGTCCTCGCCCATCTGCCTCAGCGCTTGGACAGCGGGATGTAATCGCGCGCCGGCGAGCCGTGATAAAGCTGGCGTGGCCGGCCGATCTTCTTCTGCGGATCCGCGATCATTTCCTTCCACTGCGCAATCCAGCCGACAGTCCGGCTCAGTGCAAAGATCGCCGTGAACATCGACGTCGGAAAGCCGATCGCCTCGAGGATGATGCCCGAATAGAAGTCGACGTTCGGATAGAGCTTGCGCTCGATGAAGTAGCTGTCGGAGAGCGCGATCTTCTCGAGCTCCTGCGCCACCTGCAGGATGGGATTGTTCTCGACTCCGAGAAGCGCGAGAACTTCCTTGGCCGTCTTCTGCATCACGGTCGCGCGCGGGTCGTAGTTCTTGTAGACGCGGTGACCGAAGCCCATCAGGCGGAAGCCCGAATTCTTGTCCTTCGCCTTGGCGACGAATTCCGGAATGCGATCGGGTGTGCCGATCTCCTTGAGCATATTAAGCGCGGCCTCGTTCGCGCCGCCATGCGCGGGGCCCCAAAGGCAGGCCACGCCCGCCGCGATGCACGCAAATGGGTTCGCATCCGACGAGCCGGCAAGGCGCACCGTTGACGTCGATGCGTTCTGCTCGTGGTCTGCATGCAGAGTGAAGATAAGGTCCATCGCCCGGGCGACGACCGGGTTAACGACGTACTCCTCTGCGGGAACGGAGAAGCACATGCGGAGGAAGTTCGACGCGTAGTCAAGGTCGTTGCGCGGATAGACGAAGGGTTGACCCACTGAGTACTTGTAAGCGAGCGCCACGATGGTCGGGATCTTTGCGATCATTCGGATCGAGGCAATCTCGCGCTGCTCTGGGTCATTGATGTCAACGGAGTCGTGATAGAACGCGGCCATAGCGCCCACGACTCCGCAGACGATCGCCATCGGATGCGCGTCGCGGCGGAAGCCGCGGAAGAAGAAGTGCATCTGCTCATGCAGCATCGTGTGCATGGTTACGCGCTGGGTGAAGTCCGCGAGTTGGGCCTTGGAAGGCAACTCTCCGTAGAGCAGCAGGTAGCAGACCTCGAGATAGGTCGATTTTTCCGCAAGCTGGTCGATCGGGTAGCCCCGATACATCAGCTCGCCCTTATCGCCATCGATATAGGTGATCGAGCTGTCGCAGGCGGCGGTTGAGGTGAACCCTGGATCGTACGTGAACAGGCCAGTCTTGGCGTAGAGCGATCGGATGTCGATGACGTCGGGGCCGACAGTTCCCTCCATGATGGGGAACTCGAAGACCTGGTCTCCGATGGTCAATTTGGCGACATTGTCCGGCATGTATCGCTCTCCTTGGCGGCCGCTTGGGAGGGAGAGAACGCGGCCCGATGCGTTTCGGATGCTACGCTAACGGCCTAGCCTTTTTATTGCACCCCCGCAATATATAGGGGAGCAAAGCTGACCTATCGGGAGCAAGTTCACGCGGCTTGATCGCCGATGCGTGCGAGGCTTTCAGCCTTGCCGATCAGCACCATCACCTCAAAAATTCCTGGCGAGATCGTACGTCCGGTCAGCGCCGCGCGCAGGGGCTGTGCGACCTTGCCGAGCTTCAATCCCCGGGCTTCGGCGAAGGTGCGCATTGCGCCGTCGATCGCATCGGCCGACCATTCGGGAAGAGCATCGAGCAGCGTCCGCGCCTCACCCAGCAGTTTCCGTGTCTCAGGCGTCAATTGGGCTGCGGCTGAGTCATCGATTGCAATCGGCCGCAGCGCATAAATGAACTGCGCCAGGTCTATGAGCTCAAGGACGGTCTTCGCGCGTGGCTGTAACTCGGGCAGCGCAGCGAGCGCCGTTTCGCGGTTCGCGAGAAGGCCGTCATGGTCGTACGTGCGTCCCACCTCTTTCGCCGTCTCGAGCATCAGGTCATAGAGATAATCGGGCTTGCTCTCCCGGATGTGGTGACCGTTGACGTTCTCGAGCTTCACGAAGTCGAAGCGCGCTGCTCCCTTGTTGAGGCCCTCGAGCGAGAACCACTCGACCATCTGCTCAACCGAAAACAACTCGTCGTCGCCATGCGACCAACCCAGTCGTGCCAGATAGTTGATCATGGCCTCGGGCAGATAACCCATCTGGCGATACGCGCTCACTCCAAGCGCACCGTGCCGCTTGCTAAGCTTGGCGCCGTCCGGTCCGTGGATCAACGGGATGTGGGCCATCTCAGGCACGTCCCAACCCATCCCATTGTAGATGATGATTTGACGCGCAGCATTAGTCAGGTGGTCGTCACCCCGGATGATGTGGGTGACACCCATGTCATGGTCGTCCACGACAACGGCGAGCATGTAGGTCGGCGTGCCATCCGAGCGCAAAATGATGAAGTCATCGAGGTTCTCCGTCTTGAACACGACCTCTCCCTGCACGTGATCATGTACGACGATCTCGCCGCTGAGAGGCGCTTTGATACGGATGACGGGCGCAACGCCCTTAGGAGCTTCGGACGGATCGCGGTCCCGCCACATTCCGTTGTAGCGCGGCGGCAGGCCCTTCGCGCGCGCCGTCTCTCGCATCTCGGCGAGTTCCTCGGGAGAGCAGTAGCAATAATAAGCCTCGCCGCGCGCCAACAGTTCGCGGGCGACCTCGGCATGGCGCGAAGCCCGCGAGAACTGGAGGGTCGGATCGCCGTCCCATTTGAGCCCAAGCCACTCGAGCCCTTCATAGATCGCCTGCACGGCACTCTCGGTGGACCGCTCCCGATCGGTGTCTTCGATGCGCAGCAGGAACGTCCCACCGTGCTTCCGGGCGAAGGCCCACGAGAACAAGGCCGTCCTTGCGCCTCCTATGTGGAGGTAGCCGGTGGGCGAGGGGGCAAAACGGGTGACGACGGGCTTCAACACAGGGCCTTGGGCTTGAATTGCGGGCTGTGTAGCATGGCTCGGGACGAGCGCAAGGGCGGGGGCCGGGCGTGGCGGAATTGGCCGAAACAACGCTTGATAGACCACGAAGCGGTTCAAACGCGCCGCTCTCGCCCCTGCACGGGCCTGAGGCAACGCTCAAATCCCGCCCGCTGCCGCTTGCGGCGAGCCTGGCGTCCGCGCTTGAGGAGCGCCGGTACTTTATTCTGCTGCCCTTTGCCGCGATCGGCGGTCTCTGCACCTGTGCCGCGCTTCCTGCCGAACCGGCGCCGGCGCTACTTCTCGCTGCCGCCGTCGCAATCATAGCAGTGCTTGCGGTGGTGAGGCATTCCCTGCCGGGCACGCGCGTGGGCGTCCTGCTGGCTGCCGCCTGGTTCGGCTTCCTGTTGCTACCGATTCACGGTGCGCTCTTCGGCACCGCAATGTTGTCCCGTCCCGTCTATGGCACCTACCAGGCGAAGGTCGATGCGATCCTCACCGAGACCGAGGACGAAGCGCGTGTCGTCCTCTCCGAGATCCGTCCTGTCGATACGGCGCGGAATTTGCCCGTCCGCAGGGCACGGGTTATCATAGGCGATGGTCCGGACCTCGCGCCGGGCGACATCATTTCTGGCCCCTTCCGGTTCGCGCCGGTTCCGGGAGCCGTGATCCCCGGCGGCTTCGACACCCAGTTCCATGCCTACTTCGACGGCTGGGGCGCCTACGGAAATTCCTTTCCAGCACAGTGGGATCCGAAGCTTGGAATTCACGTGACTTGAAGTCGCG
>JADMIO011283460.1_pt1 | contig 17940 bp, 15 predicted proteins | sample 8958161 | NCBI WGS metagenome assembly JADMIO01 (sample SAMN16585339, study PRJNA669376) | soil metagenome | isolation source: Crop rotation soil | place: USA: Cullars Rotation, Alabama | collected 2011
TTCCGATCTACAATCGACTTGTGTTTGCTCTAAGCGGGCGAGGGGCGGAGTGCCGGCTCGGATGGCGTGACGAAAGGCGTCTGAGCAACAGTTGCAAGATGGATGGCGCCTTCGGCGGGGATTCTGACTTTGGTGCCCATCGTAAAATGCGGGCGTTTGAGCATTGCCAGGCAGATGGCGGCGTTGGAAAGAACGGGGGAAATGGTGCTGCTCGTTATGACGCCGACGGGCGTTTCGCCTTGTTCGTCGTCGAAGACCTGGGCGCCGGCGATTGGGAGCGCTGCAGATTCCATGCGGAGGCCGACGACCTGGCGAGCGATCTGCTTGCGAGCATCCATGCGGGCAACGATCTCCTGGCCGAGGTAGCAGCCCTTCGTGAAACTGACGGCGCGATGAAGAAGGCCGGTCTCTGCGGGCAAGGCACCGGCGCCGGCGGTCTCAGACGGCTCTTCTCGTTTTCCGGGCAAGGCAGAGGCAATCGGGGCACCGTCGAAATCAATCCCGAAGATCGGTTGGCCAGCTTCGATGCGTGTGGCGTTGAACGCGGCCCATCCGATCGGGCGAAGCGGCCTTGGCCGTGTTTGGTTCGGGGGTGCGGCTGCCGTGGCGGCGGCGGCCGCGGCGGCACCTCCGCCCCACTTGCTGATCAGGTTCATCCAGATCGTTCGGGCAGATTCAGTCGCCACGATCACGTGATAGCCTGGAAAACCCGTCGGATCGTCGCGCCAGACGATGACATCGCTATCGAAAAGCTTTACCTGGGCGGATTGAAGCGGACGCTCCAGGGAGACACCCAGGACTTCTGCCGCCGAAGGACCGTGCAGGGCGATCTCGTGGAGTTGGCCAACCCGATTTGTCACTTTGACCTGTTCGGCGAAGAGATACTTGTCCAGCACGCGAGCCAATGGCTGGACCAGCCGCGCGTCCATTTCCAAAAACGTCCGCTCACCCAGTTCCAGTACATTCATGTCCGCCACGATGCGGCCGCGGAGGTTTAACATGAAGGCATAGATGCCGTTCCCGGGTTGCAGCGCCTTCTTGGTGGACTTGTCCCAGGTTTGGTTCGTGAGCAGGTTGTTAAGAAACGGCAGGCGATCGTTTCCGGTCAGTTCCAGAATCCCTCGCTGCGGCAGATCGGTCAGGCCGGCGGATTTATGAATGGCCGCGTACTCAGCCTGCGGCTCGCCGAACGTTTCGACGATCTCCAGCTCGGCCCAAGTTTGAAATTCAGCCTCGGCCTGGCGATGAGCTTGGAGCAATGGATTGGGAAGAGGCGTCGTCATCGCTATGAACCATCCCTGCAGGGGTCGGCGTGCTGGCATCCTCAGACCCTGTGTGAGAAGTATCTGGTCACACAGCTTCTGTCATCCGAAGCCTGACTCGGCGAAGGATCTGGCTTGGAACGATCAATGCCAAAGGCTTTGCGAGCCGCTCGGGATCAGACCAGGCGATTCGCGTTCGCTGTATCGGCCGCAAGATCACTACAAGCTGTGCATTTTGTCACATGTGAGCAGGTCATTTTTTCTCGCCGCAGCGATCGTGTACGCAGACGCAGGTGGTCTGCGTGCAGTCGTACGCGCAGGTCTGACTGCAATACGTTTTGCCATCCCGAATCACACCTTTACCCGGCGGCACCTTGCAATTACAGGTCAGGCAGGCGCATTTCACGGTAGCATCAGAAGAAGCAGCAGCGGCGACAGGTGGCGGTGCTTGAGCCATCATCATGTGGACCACCTCACAAGGGCACAAAGGCACAAAGGCACATACGCACAAAGGCATTGTTCGCGCGGAATCCTTTTGGGGCAAGGGGTTTGCTGATGCAAATTAGGCCGGATTACGGCCGCTTGTCGCCAGCGCTTGCTGTCAAGCGAAAATGGGTTTGTGCGTGCTATAATTGCCCATGCAATCAGAATCCTTCACCCTGGCTGGGTACGGAGCGGGATTATGAGCGAAGACGAACCTAAAACATCATCGGAAAAAAGAGAAGCCAAGAGTTCGCAGAAAGACATTACCCCCCTGCTGAAAGGCTGGGACTATGAGCCGGGCACGATCAACGTCCGCCGAATCAATGGACTGGACGGCTCGCCCAAATTGCAGATGCGGCTGGATCTGGGATTGCTTCAGATGGAACTGAGCGGTCGGCCCGACGGAGCCAAGCCGCACGGCTGCGAATCGCTTTTGGATTATTACGAGGTTCAACTCGGCGATCATAAGCGCCGAAACGGGACCGAGCTTGGGTTTTCCCTGACGGCCGAACAATGTGCTGCCCTGCGTGAAGAGGCGGGGCTTTATTATCACAGGTATCTTGGGCTTTACGTGCTGGAAGACTTCCCCGGAGTTGTGCGGGACACCGCTCGAAACCTGCGCGTGCTCGACTTTTGTGGAAAGTTTGCCGTCGATGAGCAGGATCGGCTGCTCCTGGAGCAGTATCGTCCGTATATCACAATGATGAACACCCGCGCATCGGCCTCGATTTTCTTCAACGACAAACGCTACCAGGACGCCCTGAACGAGGTGAACGAAGGTCTGCAGCGGATCAAGGAATTCTTCGACCGTTTTGGCCAGCCAGAAGCGTATTCACAGGCCAATGAGGTCAAGGTGCTCAGACAGTTTGCACGGGATATCCGAAAAAAACTGCCGGTGGACCCACTCGTGAAGCTGCAGGCGCAACTTGACAAGGCTGTGAAGAACGAACATTACGAAGAGGCAGCCAGGATTCGGGACGAGATCAAGCGCAAGAGTGAATCTCGCGCGTGATGCTCATAGTCCCCAGATAACAGAACCGAAGAGAGCCCGGAGAACGCATTGTTCTCCGGGCTTTTTTGTCTACTGGTCAAACAAAATGCTAAGATTTGGATTATGCGCGCCGTAGTGACCGGACAAGTCGGGGTGGATAAAGGGCCTTACCTTGAAACGGTGAAACAGCTCGCCCTCAAGCAGGGCCTGGACGTCGCGGTCTTTCACGTTGGCAGCATGATGTATGCCGAGGCGCCTGATGTTCCGCCGGGGAGGATTTTGAACCTCCCGATCAGCCGGTTGAATACGCTACGTCGCGCAGTCTTCAAGGAGATTCTTAGACTGTCGGAACGACACGAGCATGTGCTGATCAATACGCACGCCACGTTTCGCTGGCGGCACGGGCTGTTCTCCGCATTCGACTTCGATCAGATCAAGGCATTCAACGCGGACACCTACATCACACTTCTGGACAACGCCGAGAGCGTACATCAGCGGCTTGAGCGCGATCATGATATCGATCACACGCTCAAAGACATCATGGTCTGGCGCGAGGAAGAACTGCTGGCCACCGAAATCCTGGCCAATATCCTCAAAGGCTATGGCCATTTCTACATGATCAGCCGCGGGCGGAATGTCCCGACGACCGATACGATTTATCGTCTCATCTTTCAACCAAAGCTGCCCAAGGTCTACCTGAGCTTTCCGATGAGCCACGTCATGGACCTGCCACACGTCCTGGCGGAAATAGAGCAGTTCAAAACAACGATCAACGAGCATTTCATCTGCTTCGACCCGGCCGACGTGGACGAGTTTGTCCTCCATCGCCTGGCCGACGAAGCAACACAGGCCGGCAAGGACGAGATCGAACTCGATACTGCCGACGGAAAGGTGAGGCTGAAGACGAGCGAAGTCGTGCAGATCAGCGGCGACATCATGGGCCAGATTTACATGCGCGATTTCAAGATGGTCGATCAATCCGACATGATTATCAGCTTCATCCCCGAACTACCCAACGGCAAGCCTGGCCTGAGCAGCGGCGTCGAACGCGAACTTCATCACGCGTTTGAAGGCGGAAAAGAAGTCTACGTCGTCTGGGCCTGCCGGGCGCTGCCGAGCCCATTTATCACGGAAACGGCGACGAAGGTCTTCAACAGCGCGGCGGAGGCGATTGGGTATTTTCGTGTGAAGGGATATTTAGCGTAATATTATCTTGGCTTGATATGATCACCCATTAGATGAAATACCGCGATTTGATCAAGCTGCTCGAAGCGAACGGCTGGTATTTCGAGCGGATGGGGAAAGGCGATCATATGATTTATCGCCGCCGCGCACGGCCGGGAGTCATTGTGGTTGCTGGCGGCGGGAAACTGAACCGGGACGTGCCGCGAGGGACTGAGAACGCTCTTCTCCGGCAGGCCGGTCTGAAGTGAGGCGCCTATGAAATACGTTTACGTCATCGAAAAAGCCCCAGACGGCAGCTTCTCGGCGTACGTCCCCGACCTGCCCGGCTGCACAACGTGCGGCGATTCAGTTGACGAGGTCCGTCAAAATATCAAAGACGCAGTAGCCAGTTACATTGAATCGCTTCGCGAGCATAATGAATCCGTTCCGCCGCCGAGTTCGACAATCGACGTCGTTGAGGCGGCATGATCATTTGACGGCAATGATCCAGAAATCGCGGCTCCCGCGAATACTCGGGTGGAGCTTCACGCTCGCCGCCATGTTATCCGCGCTGCTCTTGGTTGCGACTATTGCGCAGTGGGTGCAGAGTTATCTTTGGCATCCATTTCTATAGAGCTATTACAGTCATCCCAATAAACCCTCCTTTAGAACGAGTACTCGCTGCTTTGACATTTACTCCTACCGTGGCGGATTAATCCTGAACATCTATCCAGAGCCAGAGCGAGGGGCGGACCAAACGAGCAGAAGATGGCCACGCGACATTCTCCGAGTCGTGGTCCCCGGCATCGGATGGGGTGGCAACCTGATCATCTATTCCTATGGCAAGCGATGGTATTGGAGCGTTTGGGTTTGGTATTGTTACATTGCATTCCCCAGTGCAATCCTTCCGGCGGTGTGGGTGAAAGGAATGATTCGCAAACATCGAATTCGCAATCTTCAACGGCTGGGGCAGTGCATGAATTGCGGCTATGACCTTCGCGCCACGCCGGAGCGCTGTCCAGAATGTGGAACAGCAGTCGAGCAGATGCGTTCTTAAGTTGGGATACACGCCCGTGACGCCCGTGCCACGAAGAGCAGATCAACCCTTAATGAAGCAGCTTCTTCATCGCGGTCAGCAGCGCCTGCACGTGCCCTTCCGACGCGCTACAGCCCATTAACCCAATTCTCCACGCCCGGCCTTTGAAAGCGCCCAAGCCGCCGCCGATTTCGATTCGGTGTTCGTCCAGAAGGCGTTTGCGGACGGCAGCTTCATCGACGCCGTCGGGAGCGGCTACAGCGTTCAGCATGGGCAATTGATGCGCAGGGTCGGCCAGATAGTTGACGCCCATTGATTCTAATCCGGACTTCAGTTGTTTGTGGACGCGGAGATGCCGTTCCCATCTTGGCTTCAGCCCTTCTTCAAGCACCAGTCGCAGCGCTTCGTGCAGGCCGAAGACCATGTTGATCGGGGCGGTGTGGTGATAAAGCCGTTCGGTACCCCAATATTTTCGCACCATTGTCATGTCCAGATACCAGCTTTGGACTGGTGTCTTGCGGGCCATGAGAACCTTTTCGGCGGCGGGACTGAATGTGACTGGCGACAGGCCCGGCGGGCAGGAGAGGCATTTTTGCGTGCCGCTGTAACACGCGTCGATCCCCCAGCCGTCGATATCAACTTCCATCCCGCCCAGGCTCGTCACGCAGTCGAGCAACATCAACGCCCCACTGCTCTTCACAATTTGTGCAATCTCCTTGATGGGTTGAGCTGCACCGGTGGATGTCTCGGCGTGGACAATGCCAACGACCTTAAAAGGGCCATGCTTGCCGATGGCGTCCTGGATCTGCTGTGGCGCGAAGACTTGGCCCCAGGGCATCTCGATTGAAGTGACCTTGGCTCCTGCGCGCTGCGCAACATCTTTCATTCGCGCGCCAAATACGCCGTTGATACAGACGAGCATCGCGTCGCCGGGCTGGATCAAGTTAACAACGCACGCTTCCATCCCAGCCGAGCCGGTACCGCTGACGGCCAGCGTCAGCTCGTTGCGCGTCTGAAACACGGCTTGGAGCATTTCGCGGATATCATTGAGGACGCCGAGAAACTGTGGATCAAGATGTCCGATCGTCGGTTTGGCCATGGCGGCCAGCACGCGCGGATCAACATCGGATGGCCCGGGACCCATCAGCATGCAGGGGCGAATACTCAGGGGTTTGGTCATTTTCGCATCGTACCAAACCGCGTAGGCCAAATCGAAAAGAAGCTCATGGGTATCCAAACGTGAACAGTTGCTTGCAAGAGTTCTGTGAGCTGCCAAACACATATCAACGCCAAAATAACGGCAGCCCGACAATCGTTGGCGGGACATTGGTCGAAGAAGATAAGTGAAGATATCGACATCTCTGTCTACCCCGAACACTGTAGAATGCGATCGGCCCGGTTTACGAATTCATCAACGAAGCTCAAAACTGCGGTCGGAACGGAATAGCCGTCAACTCTACTTAACGCGAGGCCATCCATGGAAAAGTTACCCAAATCGGTCGTTGGACGCCGTCATTTCAGGAAGACGTTGCACCTGTGGACCTGCGGTGTGGCTGCTTTCGTCAGCGCCGGAATTTTCATCCAGGGAATTGGCTTTGCACAACAATCTCCTCCGCCGACCACACAGACGCAGGTGCCTCCTGCCGCCCGCGGTGGACGCGGAGCGCGCGGCGCTCGCGGCGCTGCGATCCCCAACCTTTCCACCGAACAAATGGCCGCGTTCACCCAAATGAATTCAGATCTGACCGCGGTGACACAAACCCTGATGAACGCGAGGCGAGAATTGCTTGCGGCGTCTTTGGCGTCGCCGCGAAACGATGCAGCGATCAAATCCGGTGTCGAGGCTGTCAAGGCTGCGGAGCTAGCGTTGGCCAATGCCCGCGCCGAAGCTCTGGCAAAGATCCAAGGCTCGTCAAACAAGTTTTCTGCGGATCAGATTGCCGCACTGTCTTCATCGACACCCGGCGCCGGGCGCGGCGGTGGCGGCGGCGGCGGCGCTGCCGGTGCGCCAGGTGGCGCTGGCATTCCGAACATGACGTCGAATCAGGTGGCCATGCTTACACAAATGACTGGCAACCTAATGCAGCCGACACAGGCCGTCACGGCCGCCCGCGCGGCTGTCACCGCCGCTGCCTTCGCCAACCCGCGGAATGATGCAGAAATCAAGGCAAAAGTGGAAGCACTTGCCGCATCTGAGCTCACTTTGGCTAACGCGCGGGCCGATGCATTGGAAAAAATTCAGGCGTCGCCGAATCGACTGGCGCCTGATCAGGTGGCGGCACTGATCTCGATTGGAGGAGTGCTTTCTTCGGGCGGCTTCAGTGAGCCGCAGCCGATCGATTTCAACGATCACAATGGCTACGTCTCTCTCTTCGATGGCGTCAGCCTCAAAGGCTGGGATGGAAACCCAAAGTTCTGGCGCGTTGAAGGCGGGGCCATCATTGGCGAATCGACAGTGCAAAACCCCAGTGGAAACAGTTACATCGCCTATCGAGACATCGAGGCGAAGGATTTCACGCTCAAGTTTGAAATCAAGGTGGAAGGCAGCGGCGGCAGCGGAATGCAGTATCGAAGCAAAACAGGCATTCCGTGGCTGACGCCCATCCCCGCCAACGTCACGGCCAATGTTGGGCCGGTCAATCTGAATTGGATGATGACCGGACCGCAAGCAGACTTCTGGCCAAGCCGGGTCTACACAGGCCAGTTTTATTCTGAAAACACGCCGATGCGCATCATGGCCTGGCGTGGCCAGGTCGTCGAAGGCGCGGGAATGGGCCCGAAGCGCCTGATGGGCACCATTGGTGACCGCGAAGCCTTGGGAAAACTGGTCAAGATGAACGACTGGAACGAGTACACCGTGATCGCCCGTGGCGGGACCTTCATCCACATCGTCAACGGCCAACTGATGGCCGTCATGATCGACGACGATCCAACCTCATCGAACAATCAATCCGGCTTCTTCGGCATTGAGATCGAGGCGACGACAAAGATCTCCGTGCGAAACATCTGGCTGAAGAAACTAAATTGAGTTCTTGCTGGTATCTCCCTTCCCCGTACGCGGGGGGAGGGAGAAGAACTTCGTCTGGCTACTTCCAAATTTCCGAGCGTCACTCTGTGCGGCACGGAAGGATTAAGACAAAAAAACGCGAGCCGAGCGTTTCGTCGCCAACAGGAAAGCTCTTGTCCGGCGGCATAACCCCAATTAGGGCGACGACTGTTGCGCCCTGATCAATCAACGGTGAAGATCGATGATAAGTCGACCTGAATAAACCGATTTGGCCGAAAAACCAGAGAATTGACGCACGAAACGGAGTTGGCTACTGTCACCTGCGACGCTCCCCCCGGAGGCGTGGCAGAGTGGTTGAATGCGCCGGTCTTGAAAACCGGTTGGCCCGGAAGGGTCACGGGGGTTCGAATCCCTCCGCCTCCGCTGTTGATACAACAGGGCCAAGGCTACCGACCAAAGCCCGTCTCACAAGGATGTGGGTGTCGTTTGTTGGGCAATACGGTCGTAATCTCTCGCAATTCCAGCATATTTCACCTCAGTGCGTTCCATCCCATTTTTTTGCTTGCCCACGCGCCTACAAACAGTCACAATCGCGATTTGTCCAATTAGGAAGGCGCCGGCGGAATCTCGCCGGTATAGGAGGGCGGACTGTCGAAAAGCGCGGGGTTGCCCATGTCAAAAGTCAAACCGGGAAGGAACCGCGGGATCTCCAAGCGACGCCGAATCCGTCGCGCTCTGACCGAGCCGCTGGAATCCCGCTTCCTGCTCAGCAGGACAATCTACGTCGACATCCATGCGCCGGGTATCGTGAAGGACGGCACCTCTTGGGCCACGGCCTATACAAATCTGTTGGCGGCCCGGAACGCAGCATCAAGCGGCGACCAAGTTCGCGTGGCGCAGGGCATGTATCGCTTTGGAGACAGGACAGCGTCGTTTCAACTCAAGAGTGGCGTTGCTTTATATGGGGGGTATGCTGGAAATACCGCCATCGATCCCAGCGCCCGCGACAGTTCTCAATTCCCCACCATTCTGTCAGGCGACATTGGGATTCCGGGGGACAACTCTGATAACACTTACCACGTAGTGACCGCCAGCGGCGTCAATAGCAGCGCCGTCCTCGACGGCTTCACCATCGAAGACGGAAACGCGACCGATTCGTCAGGGGGAGGCATCATGATCACCAACGCAAGTCCAACGATTCGCAATTGCACTTTCATTGGCAATCATGCGGAAAGCATATCGAGGGGCACTCGAGGCGGCGCTGCGTACAGCCTCAATTCTTCGCCGACGTTCCAAGGATGCACCTTCACGGACAACTCTGCCACGGGTGGAGGTGCTGTGTACGACGATTCGTCCACGGCCACCTTTGAGGGGTGCACGTTCTTAGGGAACTCGGCTGATCCCGTCTATGGCGCTGTCTACGATTATCGAATGCCTTGTCACTATTCGGACTGCATATTCAGCGCAAACAGCGGAGGTGCGTTGGTAGTTTCGGTCGATCCAGGATCTGTCGATCCACCATCTCCTGAGACCTTGACCCGATGCCAGTTCATTGGCAACAACTCGGGCGCGGGTGGCGCAATAAGGTTTGAAGGATGGACGCCTGGAATTGTCGTTTCGTGCGATGATTGTACATTTATCGGTAATACAGCCTACATCGGTGGTGCCATCGATAACACAGACTTCGAATCGCCCATCCTTCTGACAAACTGCTCCATTGTTGATAACTCGGCAGTCCAGACTGGCGGAGCATTCGAAAATAGTCTTTCCCAATCGATCTTCAGCAATTGCGTAATTTGGGGCAACACCGCGTCCACTGGCGGTCAGATTTACCAAGAGGATCCCCGAGGCACCACGACGGTGCAATACACGGACATCCAAGGCGGCTACGCCGGCACGGGCAACATCAATGCCGATCCCTTGTTCGTCCGCAACCCCAACCCCGGCGCGGACAATACTTGGGGCACGCCAGACGACGACTACGGCGACCTCCGGCTTCAGTCTGCCTCACCCTGCCTCAACACCGGCAGCAACGCGGCTATACCCGCCGGGATCACGGCAGACCTCGAAGGGAATGCCCGGATCGTCTCTGGAACGGTAGACATGGGCGCCTACGAGCGGCAGGTCGTGCTGAGTACGAGCAGCAGCTCGTTCAGCACGGACGGGGCGGCTGGACCATCGCTCGTCGTCCAGTTCAGCAATGCGCTGGACCCTTCCAGCCTCTCTCCCTCAGACCTCTTGGTCCAGCAGGTCCTGCCCGGCGGCAGTCTTGGTGCCAGCTTCCCAGTAAGCAGCGTCAGCTATGATCCAGCCAGCAAGTCCGCAACCTTCACCCTGCCCGTCTCCACTCCCGATGGGAACTACCGCGCCACCCTGCTCGCTGGCAGCGTCAGCGATACCTATGGCAACGTCCCAGCCTCCGACTACAGCTTTGACTTCTTCGTGCTCGGCGGCGACGCCAATCACGATCGCGTGATAGACATTCGCGACCTGTACGCCCTGGCGACCAATTACGGTGGAACTGGCAAGACCTTCAGCCAAGGCGACTTCAACTACGATGGCATCGTAGACGGCGCAGACCTTTCCATCCTGGCCAGCCACTGGCAGCAGAGCCTGGCCACGCCCTCCGCGCCGCTGGCCAGCAGCGTCATCCAATCTGCTCGTCGTATAGCCACGAGAGTCGTGACGCTCCTTGATTAGGTCTATCGTTGCCACGCAGATAAGGCACGGATGCACACAGATTAAAGCCGTGGTCTATTTTGAAATCTGTGTTCATCTGTGTTCATCTGTAACTAAAAATCAGTCGCATCCTCATTTGACTTTTGATCGCCGTGAACCTAACATACTGCGAACAACTGCACCCTCATGCCGCCGGGCGGGGTGCAGTTGGCTGGCTCTTTGAAATTTGGGTGGGTGGACGCCGGCGGCGTCCGCTTTTACTCGAACAGTCCGGATTGCTGCTTACCTCGTTTCCAAAATCGAAGCCAATCTTGATGTAAAACCAGTGGTGACAGAGAGTTGCATTTCGAAAACTGCTGTAGCCCACACGCCGGGACGAAAGGGATTGGCATTGGTAGTCGTGCCCCAAATGCCCCGAAATGCCCCACATTTGAAAAAACGCGTTTTGGGGTCAGCCGCGGAGGAAGTGGCTGGACAAGGACTTGCGATCGTCTCGCTCCGAATGGTGTTGGCCGATGGGGCATTGCAGAGGGTACTCGGGCGAGCGACTGGAATCATTCGTTTCTTGCCTGCGGGGTTGTTTCCAACGTGATTGATGCGGCTGCCGCGATTCTTGACATGGACCGCTCGTTGGATAGACTTCCCGATCCCTCGTTCCCAGCCATCTGTATGACTGGACAACGAGGAACCTTTGTTTTTACGCCTTTGTGGCTCAGTTTGAAGGATTGCAAATGAGCACTTACACGCCCAAACCGGGCGAGATTCAAGCGGGCTGGCACGTCATTGACGGCACGAACCAGGTTCTAGGCCGGCTTGCCGCCAGGATCTCAATGATCCTTCAGGGCAAGCACAAGCCGACCTATACACCGCACGTCGATACCGGCGATTTCGTCATTGTTCTGAATGCAGAGAAGATCAAGGTGACCGGCCGAAAGAGCGACGTGCTGGAGTACGAGACCTACAGCCGCTATCCCGGCGGGCGACATCTTTATTCATACAAGACAATGAAGGAGCTGCATCCCGAGCGGATCCTGCAGTTGGCCGTCAAGCGGATGCTTCCTAAGAACCGCTTGGGGCGGAACATGCTGACAAAGCTGAAGATCTATCGGGACGACAAGCATCCACACAGCGCGCAACAGCCGAAGGAATTGAAGATAGCTTGAGCAAATGCCGAATTGCGAGTTCCGAACGTCGAATCGAATTCGACGCCTTTTATTCGGAATTCGACATTCGAAATTCGACACTAGGAAATCCATGAGCGACACGACCACCGCGACAGCGACTCCGACCTCTGAAGCTCCCAAGGCCAAGCCTACTTACACCTGGGGTGTTGGTCGGCGAAAGACGGCGGTGGCGCGCGTGCGCATCGCACCGGGCAGCGGCAAGATCGAAATCAATGGACGAACGCTTAACGAATTCCTCACCGCCGAGCGCGACCGCAAGATGATCTTCGGGCCGCTGGAAGTGACCAACACCGGCGGGAAGATGGACATCTTCGTCAACGCCACTGGCGGCGGACCCGCCGGACAGGCCGGGGCGATCGTCATGGGTCTCGGCCGAGCCTTGGCCAGGTACGACAAAGGTTTGGAAGTCGCACTTCGCGGTGCTGGCTTCCTCACACGTGACAGCCGAATGAAGGAACGCAAGAAGTACGGCCAGCGCGGTGCCCGGCGGCGATTCCAGTTCTCCAAGAGATGAGGCCGCTGGCGCCGAAATTCGAAATTCGAATATCGAACTCCGAACAGAATTCAAAGCTCAACAAAGTGCAAAATGCTCCAGGCGGAAATCCGATTGGAGCATTTTCAATTTTTGGGAGCAATCAGGCGACCAGTCGAGCCTTGGCTTGTCTTAAGTGCAAAGACACCGCGACTTTGGGTCGAGCAGGCGCGCGCACCGATTCGATCAGAGGGAGGATATCTGTAGCATTGCGGGCAAGCTGCACGTCAAACAAGCTCGATTGGTGTGCCAGGCCACTAAGGATCTTGCTTGGACGACGATGCGAATGCAGATCGGGCATCGGCCAGGCGCGACGGAGCTCGGCCAACGCGATGGCGCCGTCAATCGGTTGAACCGACGCAACCGAGCGGCGCCCCGCCGCGACGATCAGGATCGAGTCACACTCAGCCCGCTGACGAACCACGCCGCGAAAGGCACTGGAACGAGTCAACGGGTGTGAAAAATCAGCGCGGTTGCTGGCGCCGGGAATGCGCAGCATGACGATTCTTCCCTTTTCTTCCCGCAGCGCCGTCCAGGACTGGCCGACGATTCCGTAACCGGCGCGAGCCAGCGCATCCAGCTCTGAGGCGATGCTGTACTTTGAGAGGATCAGCACACCTTGGCCATCGCGCGCGACTGAAGCCGCGGGGATCAGGCACAACCCGCGCGGCGCCAACACCTGTGCCAGAGGCCAGAGAATCGCCTGCTCGACGATCTCGGTTTCATCTGCCAACGAACAAGGAAGCACCCAACTTCGCCACTGTCCCTTGAGAACGTTCATTTCGCAGATGCCCCAGCGCTCGTCGATCCGCCAGGCACGATCGCCTTCGGCAAACAATTCCATTAGGTCGTCTTCCGGCGTGATTCGCCTGGCGGTGGGCGATACGTGCCGTAGCACGTCCTGCTGATCAAACGGACGAATGATTCCGTGCAATGAAGCACCGGCCGGCTTCCCCGTCGTTATCGGGCTGGTAGCAAATTCATCGAGGAATTCGTCAGTGCGGGTCGTCAACCCGGGCACTTGAAGTGAGATTGAAAGCTCGAATCCGTGCAGGGAGTAGCGATGTTGAACGGAATCCCGCGGAACAAATCGATGCACGTGTATCAGGCTCCTGCCTCTTGGTGGACGGCGCGGTGCAGTGCGGCGCCGGCTGCGCGATCGGGGCGCGCGCGTTACTGAGTAGATGGAGATATCGGGAAAGATGGGGAAGAAAGATGAAAGCCGGACGGTGGTCCAACAATAGTCAGGCCTTCAGGTCGCTTTCGCCAATCAGGATGAAACCTTTGCGAATCAGAATCTGCGCCGCCAGCGTTGCATCATCAACATACATCGCAATCGCCGGCCCGCGCGGACGCAGCAACAGTGGATAGCAATAATGAATGTTAATCTCGGCTGATAACAACGCGGCGCAAACGGCGACCAGCGGCTTGGAATGGTTCTTGGGAAGCTCGACAGCCAATACGTCCGTTTCGCTGAATGCAAAGCCTGCATCCTTCAGCACGCGTCGCGCATCACCCGGGCTGCAGGAGATCACGCGGACCAGCGCCGAGTCGGCCGACTCTTCGATCGACAGCGCATTAATGACGCCGACATCTTCCTCCAGCAACCGGACCAGCGCGTTCAGCCTCCCCACGCGATTTTCCAGAAAAATCGTGAACTGGGGCAGTTGCGTCCGTTCAAACCCCGCGCCGTCTTCAGTTTGTGGCGGAAGGACTTCTTCCATGTCAGCACCGCAGCCAACTCTAGCCGTTTGCCGGAAGCATTCCTATAAAAAAACACCGATTTGGGCAGACGCCCAATTCGGGTCCGCTGCCAAAGCCTGTGGAGAACCGTATTATAGGACCAAACGAAAATGAGCGGCAAAGATTTGATCAAACTTGGTTATAAGCCCGGCCCGGCCATCGGTGTCGCGCTGCGCCTGATTCCGATCGCCGAAAAAGCGATGGATCGCAAGCAACTAAAGACCGAGCTCAAAGCGGTTTTAGATGATCCGATCGCCAATGCAGCTCATCCTTATTTTGCCGAATTGGCCGCGACGTTGCGCGACCAGGAGGCAATGGCCGCAGCCTTCGTTGAGCGCGCCGAGCTGGCTCCCTATCAGGTCTGGGGCGAAAACTTTGAGCCATCGGCACTGGATCAGATGAAAGCCGCCGTGCGATTGCCGGTTTCTGTTTCAGGCGCGCTGATGCCGGATGCACACGTCGGTTACGGCCTGCCAATCGGCGGCGTGCTGGCGACGGATAACGCGGTCATTCCTTATGCCGTTGGGGTAGACATTGCCTGCCGGATGAAGTTGTCCGTGTTTGATGTTCCCGGCGACCAGATCCAGCGATTGAATGAGACGCTTGTTCGTGCGCTTCAGCGCGAGACGAAATTCGGCACTGGCGGAGAGTTTCAGAAACCACTTCAACACGACGTGCTCGACGAAGATTGGTCGGTCACCGGGATCACGCAGCACTTGTTCGCTAAAGCCCGCGCACAACTCGGTACGAGCGGCTCGGGGAACCACTTCGTCGAATTCGGAATTCTGACGCTCGGAAAGCCCGAACTCGGGTTGCAGCCGGGAAAATACCTGGCCCTTCTTTCTCACAGCGGCAGCCGCGGCACGGGCGCGACCATCGCCAGCCATTATTCGCGCCTGGCGATGGATCTTCATCCGGAGCTGCCGCAAACCTTGCGACATCTGGCTTGGCTGGAACTGAATACCGAGCCGGGACAGGAATACTGGGCAGCGATGAACCTGATGGGCAAATATGCGTCGGCCAACCATGCGATGATTCACCAGCGCGTCGCTCGGGCGATCGGCGCGCCCGTCATCGCTGGCGTCGAGAATCATCACAACTTTGCCTGGAAGGAAACGCACGGCGGAAAGGAAGTCATCGTTCATCGCAAGGGCGCAACGCCGGCAGGCAAAGATGTGCTTGGCGTTATCCCAGGATCGATGGCGTCGCCGGGATTTGTCGTTCGCGGCAAAGGCAAACCGGAATCGCTCGACAGCGCGTCGCACGGCGCCGGCCGAAAGATGAGCCGAACCGCAGCGCGCGAAACGTTCCGATGGGCACACGTCCGCCCGATCCTCAAGGAAGCCGGCGTCCAATTGCTTTCGGCAGGAATTGACGAAGTCCCCGGCGCTTACAAAGACATCCATCCAGTGATGGCTGCACAGTCAGATCTTGTTGAGGTGATTGCGAGATTCGATCCCAAGATCGTCAAGATGGCCGACGCCGGCGAGAAGCCGGAAGACTGAGCGGGACCCGATTGTAGCGGCTGTTGTCCTCCGGCGGCTGGAACCGAATTGACAAGACGCCGCCGGGGACGGCGGCCACTACAAGCGTCGGCCGATTATTCGAATGTTCGTGCGGCCTCTTCAGTTGCGATGCGGGCATCCTGCAGTGAGTTATTTTCCAGATGGATGCTCTTCAGTTCGCCGGGTGGAACAGAAAGGAACGTGCCTGTTCCGGGAAATGCTCGACTCCCGCGAACGACTGCGCCGGTGCACCGTTCCAACCGAATCACGGGCGCATCGGTGACAGGAGTTCGAGTCGTGACGCCGACCAACTCCATCCCTTGGCAGTCGTGCGCCGAGAACGCCGGGCCGCTATCTGTGTTCGCCTGAACATCGTGCAATTCCAAACCTACCGCGCCTGATGCGCGTAAACCGCCCGCGCCCACTGCCACGATGTCGTATAACCGCAGTCCCTCGATTGGCTTTTCGGGCAGGCCTTCGATATTGATCATCACCGGCACCGGTTTTTCGCCGCTCGAATGCGTCGTGCTGATCGGATTCCAACTGAAGTCAATGATGCCGCGCGCGTGGTTGATCGTGACGTGGCTGATGGCGATATCTCGAAACGTCGGCGTCCGGACTGATACCGGTTCCTGCGGAGAGGGTGTCTCGCCTTGCATCATGTAGAATTGCGAAACGCTGATCGGGCGGCCGACGTCTTCCATCGTCATGTTGTCGATCCGGACACCTTCAACGCCTCCGCCTCGGCCGCGCTCGCTTTTAATGTTGATCCCGAACTGAGTACCCTGGCAGATAACGTTGCTCACGGCCACATGACGAATCCACCCGGAGGTTTCGCTGCCGAGCACGATCGCGCCGGAGCCACGATGAACGATGCAATTGCTGATCGCCACGTTCTCAGTCGGGCGATTGATCCGCAGGCCATCCGCGTCCTTCCCAGCCTTCAACACAATCGCATCGTCGCCGTTATCGAGATTGCAATCGGAAATGAGCACATCACGACTCGAATCGATATAGATTCCGCCGGTGAAGATCCCTGGAAACGTTTGCTGCGTGACGCCGCGAACGATGATGTCCTGGGAATACAGAAAGTGAAATGTCCAGAACGATGAACCGACGATGTGAATTCCTTCGATCGAGACGTTCTTGCAATCCGTAAAGCGAACCAGGTCTGGTCGCAGCAGCGGCGCGGCCTTGAGATATTCTTCATCGCTCTGCGGCGTTTTGGTCTGCAGAAGTTCGCGCAGTTGATCCCACGCCAGACCAAACGCTGAACCCCGGCCGGTTCCCGAGGCGGCCTGGGCGCTGCCCATGAGCTTCACCCAATCGGCGTTCTCCGTCGTGATGACTCCCCTGCCGACGATACTGACGTTCTGAAGGTTCGTGCCACCAATCAGCGGGATCGGTTGAAGGCACTCGATTCCCTGCACCCGTCCGCGCGCATAAGGCAGTCGCTGGGCCGGAAATCGGATCGTCGCTCCGGCTTCGATGTAAAGCACAAGGTTGCTCGTCAGCTCGATCGGGCCTGTCGTGTAACTTCCCGGCGGCACATACACAGTCCCTCCACCGGCGGCCTTTGCGGCTTCGATAGCGCTATGAAATGCCTCCGTCGAGTTCGCCGTTCCGTCTCTGTGCGCGCCGTAGTCCAGAATGTTGAGAGAAGTTCTGTTTTGCCCAGCGGCATATGGCTGCACTCCAATCATCACAATGAGCGCGATCAATGAGCCTCTCATACGTATGAGATTACAGCAGAGAACAGAATTGTGTAGTGGCCGCCGGCTCGGCGCCTTTTGCGCCGCGACGCGCTCAATGCGCTGCAGCTGGATGCTCAAGCAACGGTTCCTGAACGGGCGGTCCCGCCGAAACCACCTGCACGGGAATGTCCGACGGCAGCAGTGTCTCCAGCCGGCGTTGGAAGTGTCCTTTGATCAGATGGTAGAGCGCGCCTTTGCGGGTCGTGCCAATCAGGACCCGCGAACAGCCGTGAATAGCGGCGTTCTCGGCCATCAGCTCGGCGGCGTCGGGACCGGTGTCATAGATCGGCAGCACAGGCACTCCAGCGGCGTGGCCGAGCTCAAGGAACCGGCTGAACGTCCGCTGCGCGGCGTTGTCGGTCTCCAGGTTCAACCTCTTCTCGCCATCGTACTTGTAGGAAAGCTGGACCTCGCGAATGAAACAGACGACCAGCGCCGAGTCGGACGCGGCCGCCTCCCGAAGGGCTGCTGGTGCAATTGCGTCCGAGCCATAGGTTCCGACCAGGATCTTCGGTTTGGCCAGGGTCTGCGGATTTTGAAGCTGCTCGATAATCGCCTGACGCAGCAGGCTTGGTTTTTCCCCCTTGCGGCGGGCCCAGT
>JADMIO011356733.1_pt1 | contig 17938 bp, 15 predicted proteins | sample 8958161 | NCBI WGS metagenome assembly JADMIO01 (sample SAMN16585339, study PRJNA669376) | soil metagenome | isolation source: Crop rotation soil | place: USA: Cullars Rotation, Alabama | collected 2011
GCCGCGACTTCAAGTCACGTGAATTCCAAGCTTCGGATCCCACTGTGCTGGAAAGACGCTTGCCGTAAAATCCTTTAGCTTGTTTTAAAATTCTTTTTCTGCGTGCTCTGGAAGCAACTGCATTTACTGAACGTGGCATATCTGAGTAAGTTTAAAGTTTAATTGTTTAAAGTTCAAGATCGGAATAAGTCAAAAAAATCATTCAGTCATATAAGTCACATGTACTCATTTGACGTGGGCTTGATGACTACTTCAGTCTCAACAGGCGTTTTACAAAATCAAGATTTGCTTTTGAAACCTCGCCCATCTTTCTCATGTTGCGCTTACGTTTCTTTGATTTCTTTGTCAGGATGTGACGTTTGAAGGCTTTCTGGTGTGTGATCTTGCCGGTGCCGGTGACTTTGAAGCGCTTTTTGGCGCTCGAATTCGTTTTTACCTTTGGCATTTGTAAAATATTATTTCGGTTAAACCCTTGTGGCGTTCCGCACGAGCGGAAACTTGTTGAGCCACTTTAGGCAAATCCCTCCGCCTCAGGCGGATGGGGGCGCAAAGATAGGCGTGAGATCGGAAAAACCTGAAGCTTTGAAAGGCAAATGTCGAACAGGCGCCCAATTTTTAACAGTGATTTGTTAATTCCAGGCTTCTAATGCTTTTCTAAGGGCGATCACCTCTTTAGGATCGATACCAGGATTGCTGTAATCTGCCTCGTTGAATGCCGGGTGAATAAACTCCATTTTAGTTTTTGTTTTTGTCCGCAACGAGGAATGAAATTCGACAGCACCAGTTCTTTTCGCCAACTCGGCGATATTTTCCGACCTGACCCCGCTTCCCGGCATAATAATGATCCTCTCGTCGGCCAGCGCGACTAATTCGGCAATAAGATCAATGCCTTCCGGCGCGGTTGGTTTTTGCCCTGAAGTAAGTATCCGTTGACATCCAATCTCAACTAACTGCTCCAACGCATTGAACGGGTCTTTACATCGATCAAATGCGCGGTGAAACGTTACTTCAAGGGGATATGCAGCGCGGATCAATGCCCCGCTTCTTTTCACATCTATTTCACCGTCCTTCGTCAGCAAGCCTATCACCACTCCATCACAATGCAATTGCTTACATAGCTCCACATCGTCCATCATGATCTCAAATTCCTTCTTTGAATAAAAGAAATCACCACCGCGCGGACGTATGATCGGGAAGATCGGAACATCGAATAATTCTCGACATTTCCTCATGGTCCCGTAAGATGGAGTCGTTCCTCCTTCTACCAATGCGGCACAGAGTTCAATTCTATCAGCACCACCTTCCACGGCCGCTTTCGTTGTCGTAAAATCTGTTGTCGCTATTTCTATAACAAAAGACATGTGGCGTTATTTATTGTGCAATGTCGAATGCGAAACTCGAAATGCGAAAGTCATTAATCGTCGTTCCGTTTGGCGGTACGAGTTTTCAGCTCCAGAGTTTCAAAACAGGTTTTTCCCGTTAAACACCTTGCTTCCTTCCTTGGTTTGAACCGCGTAGGTAAATCCCTTTTGCATTGCATAGCCGCCATATTCTCCTTTCTTATTCAGTGCTATAAAGCCAATCTGCAGATCCTTTGCTTTATCTCCTCTCATCCTGATGATGCGTTCAACTGCTTTCTTGCATGCTTCTTCCGGCTTTATCCCCTGGCGCATCAATTCAACTACCGTGTGTGATCCGCAAATGCGAACAACTTCTTCTCCGACCCCGGTGGATGTTGCCGCGCCCACTTCATTATCTACGTAAAGGCCAGCGCCGATGATGGGAGAATCTCCCACCCTGCCTCTCATTTTATAGGCCATGCCGCTTGTTGTGCAGGCGCCGCTTAAATTACCTGCAGCATCCATTGCGATCATTCCTATCGTATCGTGATTGTTCTGTTGCCCCGGAGTATTTTGTTTCTCCAACAATTTGGGAATGGTCATTGGGTCGTATTTATTGTTCTTTAACCAATTCTTCCACGCCTGCTCGCTTTGCGGAGTCAAAAGGTTCTCAACCTTGAAACCGTTTTGAATGGCAAACTGCAATGCCCCCTCACCGGCAAGTTGGACGTGAGGCGTTTTCTCCATTACCAATCTCGCAACCTTAATAGGGTGCATGATACCTTCAAGAAACATAACTGCGCCGCAATTACCAAATTCATCCATGATACAGGCATCCAGTGTCACTTTGCCATCACGGTCTGGCAGGCCGCCATAGCCGACGCTCATGTCGGACGGGTCGGCTTCCGGCACCTGCACGCCCGTTTCTACTGCATCAAGTGCCCTTCCCCCAGTGCCCAGGATCTTCCATGCTTCTGCGTTGGCCTTGACGTTCGGTGCCCACGTTGAAATGACGATAGGAGCATCTTTAATCGTTGACCTATCGCTAAGAGCAAACCCGGGCTTCCTTACCAATAGCGCCGCGGATGTGAACAATGACGATTGCAAAAATCTTCTTCGATTAAGCATGTTATTTGTTTGAACTAAGATAAGCGTTTACCAGTCCGCTGACATTGTAGCATAAAAAGAAGCGGGGAACGATATTTGAAGTTCTAACATCAATTAAAACACGCCAAATGAGAATCGAAATAATTTCAGGAAGTCCGAGGGACAACAGCGTTACATACAGGGTTGCTTTGCACCTCCAAACCATCTTAAATGCAAAACAAGGATATGAAGCGGGTATCATAGATGTACGTGATCATTTCTTGCCGCAACTGGAGGTGGTGTATAGCTCTCCAGAAGCTGCGCCACAGGAACATCGTGAGCTGGCGGAGCGGATGTTTGCGGCGGACGCCTTCATCCTTGTAAGTCCTGAATACAATGGAAGTTATTCGGCGTGTATGAAAAACCTGATCGATCATTTTCCCAAACAACACAGGAAAGTATTTGGAATAGCTACAGCTTCTCCCGGTGGACTCGGAGGCATAAGAGCCGCAATGCATTTGCAGCAATACGTCTTTGCTTTGTTCGGCATCGGCTCTCCTTACATGCTTGTGATCCCACAGATTGAAAAGAAGTTCGATGACGGTGGAAATCTCATTGATCAATCTTTTGCAAAAGCTGTCGATACTTTTGTCAGCGAGTTTGTTTGGCTGGCAGAAGCAGTGGTTGGAGAAAAGGTTGCGGCCTGATGATTTCATGTTTAATGGTTGTGAAATCCACTAACTGGAAGAGACATTTCTTAAGAATAGTTAGCCATGAACCAATGAAGCCATGAAACAATGAAATGGCCGACTGGAACAAATCACACGAAACATTTAAATTTAAGAACACGATGACAACGACACTACATAAAGCAGACACGCGTGGCCATGCGAATCATGGATGGCTCGACAGTTGGCATACATTCAGTTTTGCTGGCTACTACGATCCTGAAAGAATGCACTTTGGTGCATTAAGAGTTTTAAATGATGATACGGTTGCACCCGGAATGGGTTTTGGCCGGCATCCACACGACAACATGGAGATCATCTCCATTCCTCTTGAAGGGGACCTGGAACACCAGGACAACACCGGAACAAACCAGGTAATCAGGAAAGGAGATGTGCAGGTAATGAGCGCAGGAACCGGCATTCAACACTCAGAAAAAAATAAGAACAGCGACCAGTTTGTAAAGTTTCTGCAGATATGGGTGTTCCCTGCCAAAAGAAATGTGACACCGCGCTATGATCAAAAAACATTTGTTGACAGCGTTAAGAAAAATAAATTAGCAACGATCGTTGAACCTATTGGATCCGATAATGGGGGCGTACAAATTCACCAGGACGCATGGTTCCATTTAGGTAATCTTGACAAAGGCACAGAAGTTACTTACGACGTTAAGAAAAACGGCAATGGTGTTTATGCATTCCTGCTTGAAGGCGATGCAACGATCAATGAGGTTGCGATGAATCGCCGCGATGGATTAGGGATCAGCGACACAGATCAATTAAAGATCAAGGCTGATAGCGATGCCGAGATCTTATTGATGGAGGTTCCTATGGTCTAGGGAAACATTGAAATTAGTTTCTCAACATCCCGGAATTTATGATCGTAATCATGTCTTCCTCTTAGAAATATCAGTGCAGGATGGAATGGGTTGCAGTTGTTTTACAGAAACGAATTTTATGACACCAACCATTTCCATCCCCAGCCTGCATCTTGAATATCGTTTGTGGATCAATGAACTGAATTTCTACAAACAGGAAATAGAAATATTCGAACAACATCTTCAGCGGCTGATAATCGGCCATTCGCAAGTGGACGTCAGAGCTCAGGTTGAGCAATTTCAAAATCAATTCATTTGTCAGAAAGAAGTTATAGACATTCTGAAACATGACCTGCATGTGAGTGAAAAACAACTGGCAGCATTCGTTCGCGAGTTATCCGGTCTTGGACTCGAAAGCATTCGCATGGACAATCACGTCAATCTGCGCGACAGGGTCAGAACATTCAAAAGGTTGTTCAGCGAATTAAAAAATAATTACCGGCAGTTTGAAGCCGATTGGTTTGTCTAACGTTCGGTCATGAATTTTAATAATTAAATCCAGTTACGTGTTTATTGATAACTTAGTCGCTATCAAAAGCACGCAATGAAAAAACTGCTATTACTTCTCTCTTTCTTTACCTGCATTACTTCGTTCTCTCAAACAACCTACACACTCGATAGTTCGTGGATCAGGGACAACTACTATAAACTGGAGCGAATGATCCCGATGCGCGATGGGATCAAGCTATTCACCGCGATTTACATTCCTAAAGACACAACCGAGAGACACCCCATCATCATGCAGCGAACGCCATACAGCGCCGCTCCCTATGGTGAAAATAATTTTCGTGCGTTCTGGGACTCTTATCATCGCCTGTACATGCGGGAGAATTACATTTTTGTTGTCCAGGATGTTCGCGGTCGTTACATGAGTGAGGGTGAATTTGTTGATGTTCGTCCCTACATCGTAAACAAAACAGGAAAACAATTCGATGAGGCAAGCGATACTTACGATGCTGTTGACTGGCTCATAAAAAATGTTCCTTACAATAATGGAAAGGTTGGAGCATTCGGAATTTCTTATCCCGGGTTTTATGCTACAATGGTTGCATTAAGCGGTCACCCAGCGTTAAAGGCAGTGAGTCCTCAGGCGCCTGTAACAGATTGGTTCATGGGTGACGACTTTCACCACAACGGTGCATTCTTCGTGATGGATGGCTTTGGGTTTTACTCCGGGTTTGGAAGGCCAAGACCAAAACCAACCACAGTGGGTGCGCCGGGCTTCACCTTCCCGGTCCCTGATAACTATAAGTTCTACCTGGAGACGGGTGCGCTTCCCAATTTCGCAAGGATGATGGGAGATAGCATCAAATTCTGGAAGGACATGTACGCGCATCCGAACCTTGACGATTGGTGGAAGGCACGCAACACCAGGAATTTTGTTCAGAATATCTTACCGTCAACAGCAACACTTGTTGTCGGTGGATTGTTTGACGCCGAAGATTGTTTTGGCGCATGGAATCTGTACAAAGCCATCAATCAAAAAGCAAATAACAATAACAAAATAGTTATCGGGCCCTGGTTTCATGGAGGATGGGGAGGAAGAAGTGATGGAAGTGCATTAGGTAATGTTCGCTTTGGAATGAAAACATCTGAATGGTACCAGAATAACATTGAGGTTCCATTCTTTAATTATTATCTGAAGGGAAAGGGTGACAGTTCAAAGATCGCGGAAGCAACAATATTTTTTACAGGTGAAAACACATGGCACAAGTTAGCGCAGTGGCCTCCTGCGAATGAACAAACGCGAAATTTATACCTGCAGGAAAATGGAAAATTGAATTGGAATAAACCTTCTGCCACTTCGTATTCTGAATACACCAGCGATCCGGCGAAACCTGTTCCTTATACGGAAGATGTGCACCTGAGTCGCACGAGAGAATATATGAGCGATGATCAGCGGTTTGCTGCGCGGAGACCTGATGTCCTGGTTTTTCAAACCGATACGCTGACGAGTGATGTTACTCTTGCCGGTCCATTGTACGCTGATCTTTTTGCATCAATCTCCACCACGGATGCCGACTTTGTTGTGAAGTTGATAGATGTGTACCCGGACTATTTTAAGTATCCTGACGACGTTGCCCAACCGAATCGTTCCGTTGGTGGCTCCTACCCTATGGGAGGATATCAAATGCTGGTCCGCGGAGAGATCATGCGGGGACGTTTTCGTAATAGTTTTGAAACGCCCGAGCCATTTACACCTGGCAAAGTAGAAGAAGTGAAGTTTTATCTGCCTGATGTTGCGCACACATTTAAGAAAGGGCATCGCATTATGGTGCAGGTACAAAGCAGTTGGTTTCCATTGTCAGACCGCAATCCACAAAAGTTTGTGAATATCTATCAAGCGAAAGAAAGTGATTTTCAAAAAGCAGATATCAAGATCTATCACAGCAACCAGTATCCGTCTAATATTATCTTACCCGTATTGAAATAAGATGAAGAAAATAATTTTTCCCATTGTTTGGCTTATTGCTGGATTTACAATCCATGCGCAGAACCAACCCTCATACCCCGTAGGTGAAGACTATTCAAAGCGGGAAGTGTTTATCACAATGCGGGATGGAGCCAGGCTTTTTACCTCCATCTACGAACCGAAGAATAGCACCGACGCCTATCCTATTCTCATGCAACGGACACCTTATGGTTGTGCGCCGTACGGCGCCGATAAGCTACGCACCCGGTTAGGGCCGAATGCAAACCTAATGAAAGAAAAATACATTTTTGTTTACCAGGATGTAAGAGGCAGGTACAAAAGCGAGGGGCAATTCCAGGAAATGACGCCTGCCATCGATAGCAAGCGATCGTCAAAACAGACCGATGAAAGCAGCGACACCTATGATACGATTGAATGGTTATTGAAGAACACTCGTACCAATGGTCGTGTCGGGATTTATGGTATCTCTTATCCGGGCTTTTATGCATCGGCGTCATTGCCGGATGCACATCCAGCCATTAAAGCCGTATCCCCGCAGGCACCCGTCACCGATGAATTCATTGGGGATGATTGCAATCATAATGGCGCTTATTTCCTCCTGGATAATTTTGGCTTCTATAATTTTTTTGATGGAGAAAGGAATACGACCGGCGAAAGTTATAAAGGCGTGTTCAGTGTAAACTACACGGACGCTTACAAATTCTTTTTGGAACTCGGTCCATTGAAAAATGCGAACACGGAAAAATATTTTCGTGATAAAAACTCGATCTGGCGGCAAACAACAGAACACGATACGTACGATACTTTCTGGAAGGCACGAAATATTCGTCCTCATTTGAAGAATGTAAAACCTGCAGTCCTTGTTGTCGGCGGGTGGTTTGATGCTGAAGACCTTTTTGGGGCTTTGAAAACGTACCAGGCAATAGAAAAACAATCTCCAAAAAATGATAACCACATCCTGATGGGGCCATGGACGCATGGCGGGTGGGCTTCAAACAACTGGAAACAATTTGGCAGTTATGATTTTGGGAGCAACCTGAATGAACATTACCAGGAGATCGAAACTAAATTTTTCAACTACTACCTGAAGAACCTTGGCAGCCTGCAACTTCCCGAAGCGATAATGTTCGAGACAGGAAGTAATCAATGGAAACAATATGCGACATGGCCACCGCTCAATGAAAAGTCAGTAAGCTTTTATTTTGGTGCCAACAATAGTTTGTCAAACCAAAAGCCCTTCGGCAATCAATCGTATTCGGAATATGTTAGCGATCCGGCTAACCCTGTTCCCTACACCTCAACGAATGGACGCCGGCGGAATGATGAATATATGGTTGAGGACCAGCGCTTCAATGCAAAAAGATCCGACGTCTTAGTATTTACATCAGAACTATTGAAGGAAGACATGATCGTTGCAGGATCGATGGCAGCCAACTTGTTCGTATCAACTACTGGTACTGATGCTGACTTTATAGTGAAAGTGATCGATGTACTCCCCGATGATGAGCCAAACCCCTCGCCCAATCAACGGAATTTTCAAATGGCAGGTTTTCAACGCTTGGTGAGAGCCGAAGTTTTTCGCGGCAAGTTCAGGAACAGTTACGAAAAACCTTCTCCGTTTACACCCGGAAAAATTGAAAATGTTTCATTCAAGTTGAATGAAGTAGATCACATGTTTAAGAAGGGGCACAAGATCATGGTACAGGTACAAAGCAGTTGGTTTCCGTTGGTAGATAGGAACCCGCAAAAATTTGTTGACATATTCAAAGCAGATGAAAGCGATTTTCAGAAAGCGACCATGAGAATTTATTATAGCAGTCAATATCCATCAAACATTGTTTTACCCGTATTGAAATAAAATGAGAAACGTTTTCTTAATTGCAATGTTGGCTACGAAATTTTGTTTGGCTCAACAAACAAGTCTTTCCATTATCCCTCAGCCTATGCACATCAAAGCGAGTGGTGGAACATTTTCGATCAACAAAAAAACCATCATCATTGCAAAAAATCAGGAGGATAAAAAAACAGGCAATCTTTTTAATGAATACCTGCAAAAAATATATGGCTTTAAACTCAGCTTCAAAAGTGAGGCACGCACCAACTATATCAGGTTTAATACATTGGTATTTATCAAAGTTCCCGATCATGAGGAAGGCTACTCAATGAATATCCTCAAAGAAGGAATCAGCATCAATGGCAACAGCTACCCAGGAACTTTTTACGGCATGCAAACTCTTCTCCAACTCTTGCCAGTTGAAAAAAATAAAAAGACTTTTTCAATACCTCTTTCAAGAATTGAAGATTATCCACGTTTCACTTACCGTGGCATGCACCTCGATGTGGGACGCCACTTTTTTCCAGTATCATTTATCAAGAAATACATCGACTATATCGCATTGCACAAGATGAATTTTTTTCATTGGCATTTGACAGAAGACCAGGGATGGAGGATTGAAATAAAAAAATATCCCAACCTAACAAAAGTTGGCGCCTGGAGAAGCGGCACTATCGTTGGCCGGTATCCCGGCACTGCTAATGATAATATTCGATACGGAGGATTTTACACTCAAGCCGAAATAAAGGACGTTGTAAAATATGCCGCGCAACGACACATTACGGTGGTACCTGAAATTGAAATGCCAGGACATTCCTCGGCGGCCATTGCATCTTATCCATGGTTAAGTTGTTTCCCTGAAAAGGAAACATTTATTCCCAGCAATCCGTCTGAAGCCAGCAAAGGGAATCATGGTAAAAAGGTCCAGGAGACATGGGGAGTGTTTGAAGATGTTTATTGCGCCGGGAATGATTCAACATTTACATTTCTACAAAATGTGATGGATGAAGTGCTCGCGCTGTTCCCATCAAAATATGTTCATGTCGGTGGAGATGAATGTCCGAAAACGAATTGGAAAAAATGTCCAAGGTGCCAGGCAAGAATGAAAGCACTGGGATTGAAGGACGAACATGAACTCCAGAGTTATTTCATCCAGCGAATGGAAAAATATGTCAACAGCAAGGGAAGAACTTTGATCGGTTGGGACGAAATACTGGAAGGTGGATTGGCTCCAAATGCTGTAGTAATGAGCTGGCGTGGAGAAAAGGGAGGGATTGACGCAGCTAAACAAAGTCATAACGTAGTAATGACTCCGGGGGAATATGTTTATCTCGATCATTCGCAAACAAAAAACGAAGACTCGCTTGTAATCGGCGGTTATACGCCTATAGAAAAAGTATATGCATATGAACCCGTTCCTACAGAATTGAATAGCGATCAAAGCAACCATGTTTTAGGTGCGCAGGGAAATGTCTGGACTGAGTATATGGCTTATCCGTCGAAAGTTGAATACATGATCTTTCCAAGAATGAGTGCATTAAGCGAAGTGTTATGGACAGGTAAGGACAACAGGAGTTGGAGTGATTTTGAAAACCGGCTCCAAATGCAATTCAAAAGATATGATCTGTGGAAAGTGAATTACAGCAAGGCATATTATGAATTGAAGACCACTTTGCTCCCGACGTTAGATAACCAGGGAATCCAGGTTAGACTTGAATCGAAAATTCCCAACGCAGAGATCCAGATGTATATGGTAAAACCAAACCGTGACACATTTGCGCTTGGTTATTATGAGTCTCCCATCGTGCTTAAAGACAATGGGGAGTTTTGGGCCACATTTCGGAAAGACAAGAATATTTCCAGCACCTACCGTCAATCTTTTTCGTTCAACAAAGTGACCAGCAAGAAAATTTCTATCACAGCTATTCCCAATGAAAAATATCCCGGCCAGGGCGGGGCGTTTAGTTTAGTGAACGGCATCTGGTCAAGAAAAGGATTGAGTTTTCCTGATTGGTTAGGGTGGATCGGCGACGATATGGAGGCAACAATTGATCTGGGCAGGAAGGAAAGTTTCTCACAGATAAAAATGCACACGCTCAATCAAAATGGAAGTTGGGTGTACCTCCCAAAATATGTCGAGGTACTGGTTTCAAATGATGGAAAAACTTTTACTTCAGCCGGCAAATCCACCGAGTTCGTTAAGGATACATTGACAATGGGCTGGATCGCTGTGTCATTTCCGCAACAGTCAGCTCAATTTATAAAGGTCATTGCAAAAAACTACGGAACGATCCCGGATGGTCAGCCAGGTGCCGGCAACAAAGCCTGGTTGTTTTGTGACGAACTGCAGGTATATTAAAACGCTGGCCCCCCGATTTGGGATATTATTCCGGGCCACGATTTGTCAACACCGAAAGTTCCATTTCCACTACTCTTTAACCTATTTAAAACACCAAACTCAAAGGTCAATTCCCCTATCTTTGCCCGCCCGTACCGAATCGGCTTTTAAAACATTTGCGAGGAGCCTTCGGACGGACCATCCAAATTTATAACTGATACTGCATGAATTCTTACGTGTACTTAGTTCCGGCCATGGGTTTGATCGGCCTGTTGTTCACATTTTGGAGATTTGTTTGGGTTAGTAAACAGGATGCAGGTACCGATCGCATGAAAGAGATCAGTACCTACATTGCAGAGGGAGCAATGGCTTTCTTAAAGGCTGAATGGAAGATCCTGACCTACTTTGGAATTATTGTGGCCCTGTTGCTAGGCTTTATGGGGAGCCGAAATCCTGAATCACATTGGTCCATTGCGATAGCATTCCTTATCGGGGCATTCTTTAGCGCTCTTGCAGGTTATATCGGCATGCGGGCAGCCACCAAGGCAAATGTTCGAACCGCTCACGCAGCCCGTACCTCCCTGGCCAAAGCCTTAAATGTTTCATTCGCGGGGGGCGCAGTAATGGGAATGGGTGTCGCAGGGCTTGCAGTGCTGGGTCTCGGTGGTTTATTCATCGTCCTGATTAAATATTTCGCCCCAGGTGCTTTATCAACATCAGTTGAAGTAACTAGAGCAATTGAAGTGCTGACTGGTTTTTCCCTTGGCGCTGAAAGCATTGCATTATTTGCACGTGTTGGTGGTGGGATCTATACCAAGGCAGCCGATGTGGGTGCCGATCTTGTAGGTAAGGTCGAAGCTGGAATCCCTGAAGATGATCCACGGAACCCTGCTACTATTGCGGATAATGTTGGTGACAACGTCGGCGACGTAGCTGGAATGGGAGCCGATCTGTTTGGGTCGTATGTTGCGACTGTTCTTGCCACTATTGTGTTGGGTCATGAAGTAATTGGTGGAGATGGTGGTGCCTTAAATGACGGTTTCTCCGGGTTCTCTCCGGTCCTTCTTCCTATGCTGATTGCTGGTGTTGGTATCCTGTTTTCTATAATCGCCACCTTCTTTGTCAGGATCAGCGAAAATGCAGGCATCAGTACATCCGTTGTGCAAAAGGCGTTGAACATGGGGAACTGGGGCTCAATTATCCTGACAGCCATCGCTTCCTACTTCTTAGTTAACTGGATTCTACCTGAAGGAAGTCTATTCCTGGCAAGAGACATAAGGCCGTCCGGGGAATTCAACGAAAGCATAAAACACTTTACTAAATATGGTGTGATGGGTTCCATTGCAGTGGGATTGATCGTGGGCACATTGATGAGTATCATTACGGAATTCTATACTGCAATGGGCAAACGACCGGTAATGAGTATCGTGCGTCAGTCGGCAACCGGGCATGCCACAAATGTAATCGGAGGTTTAGCGGTGGGAATGGAATCAACGTTCTTACCTATACTCGTCCTGGCCGGGGGAATATATGGATCGTATGCTTTTGCAGGCTTGTATGGCGTTGCGATTGCGGCAGCCGGTATGATGGCAACAACTGCTATGCAATTGGCGATTGATGCCTTTGGTCCTATCGCGGACAATGCGGGCGGCATTGCAGAAATGAGTGAACTTCCAAAAGATGTTCGGGAAAAAACCGATACCCTGGACGCTGTAGGTAACACAACCGCGGCAACGGGTAAAGGGTTCGCGATAGCGTCGGCTGCTTTAACTGCACTGGCATTATTCGCCGCATTCGTTGGTGTGGTAGGTATTCGTGGAATAGATATTTATAAAGCTGATGTCCTTGCCTCATTGTTTGTTGGAGGGATGATCCCTTTTATCTTTTCTTCACTGGCTATCCGTGCAGTTGGGCAGGCCGCGATGTCAATGGTGGAAGAAGTTAGGCGCCAATTCAGGACGATACCGGGGATCATGGAAGGAACAGGTAAGCCTGAATATGACAAGTGCGTCGCTATTTCTACCGATGCGTCGATCAAAAAGATGTTGTTACCCGGTTCTATTGCCATAGTAGCTCCGTTAGTCATGGGTTTCATTCTTGGACCGGAGGCTCTTGGCGGATTCCTGGCAGGCGCAACAGTGAGCGGAGTTTTATTAGGAATGTTTCAGAATAACTCAGGCGGGGCGTGGGATAATGCAAAAAAGAGTTTCGAAAAAGGGGTAGATATCAATGGTACAAAATATTACAAAGGTTCCGAGCCTCATAAGGCCTCTGTGACGGGAGACACCGTTGGAGACCCATTTAAAGATACATCCGGACCGTCGATGAATATCCTGATTAAACTGATGTCTATTGTGTCGCTTGTCATAGCTCCCACCCTTGCGGAAATGTTTCATACAAAAAAAGTTGAAACCCGTGCAGCAGATGTGAAATCAGAGCGGTCTATATCTGTGAAGACGGCAAATTTCAATTCAGCAAATACATATTTTTTAAGATAGTTCTGCTTCGTGAGAGACAAAAAGGTTCCCCGCCCCTGCTTAGGCGGGGACTTTTATTAATATCCAATGAGGAAGAGGGAATATTGAACAAGGAATGAGGCTGAAGGAGAGAATTCTCAATGTTCAACGTTCAATTTTCAAGGCTCAATTGAGCATCCCCAAAAACGGGAGAATCCAATTGAGGATTGGACATTGAAAATTGAACATTTCCTTCATTCTACATTCCTTGTTCCTTGTTCAATATTCCTTAATTTTCCTGCATGCCTTCGGCCATTCTATACTATGCCATTCCCGGGTTTGTTTTGCTGCTATCCATTGAGGCCTGGTTCTCATACAAGGAAAACAAACATCTTTACGAAACAAGAGACACATGGAGCAGCCTTGCGCTCGGGCTTGGGAATGTGATTATCGGGTTTGCAACAAAGGCTATGATATTCGGGTTATTCACCCTCCTTCACCGGTACAGATTATTCGACCTGAATTTTTCGGCCTGGTGGTACTGGATATTACTTTTTTTCGCCGACGATCTGTCTTATTATCTATTTCACCGCACCGCACATAATGTAAATTGGTTTTGGGCTTCCCACGTGGTGCATCATTCTTCGCAGCATTACAACCTGGCGGCAGCGCTGCGTCAAACGTGGACCGGTAACGCAACAGGGTCCTTCCTGTTCTGGGCCTGGATGCCGATAGTTGGATTCCATCCAATATGGATACTGTTCATGCAGCAGGTAAGCCTCATCTACCAGTTCTGGATCCACACCGAAACAATTCAAAAACTTCCGCGACCACTTGAATTTTTCCTGAACACTCCTTCCCATCACAGGGTACACCACGGAGTGGATCTGAAATATCTCGATAAAAACCACGGAGGAATACTCATTATATGGGATAGGATTTTTGGCTCTTTTCAGCCCGAAGAAGAAAGACCTACTTACGGATTGACAAAGAACATCGGATCTTTAAACCCCATCGTAGTTGCCCTGAAAACATGGGGTGACCTTATAAAAGCGGCTTCTAAATCGGGCTCGATATCAAATGGGATAAATTATTTCATTCAGCCCCCGGGCTGGAGTCATAACCGTACTTCTAAAACGGTTCGCCAAATGCGCCGCGACAGGGTTCAAAAGAGGGATCATATCGAGACATAAATCGCTCAAAATAATTTTTTAGGGCCGACAGTTTGTTGATGTAAAAAAACGACACCATTTAACCCACCCATTACTTATTTAATCCTGTCTATTAACCGCTTATCGTTAAAGACTGTTAATAAAAATTAAATATGGTCAAAGGGTTTTGTTAATACGAAATAGGTCGTAAATTCGTCACGAAATAGTTTGTTTATGGCTCCCAAGTACATCAAACCTACAGAAAGCGAACTTGAAATCCTCCAGATCCTTTGGCAAAAAGACTTAGCAACCGTGCGTGACGTACATGAAGAACTGGCCAGGACAAAGGATGTTGGGTACACCACCACTCTTAAACTAATGCAGATCATGCACGAAAAAGGGCTGGTGAAACGCGACGAATCAATGAGAACGCACATCTATCAGCCGGCAGTGAACAAAGAAAGAACGCAAAAACATTTGTTGGATAAGATGATCGATTCTTTGTTCGGCGGATCGTCAACTCAATTAGTTTTGCAAGCCCTTGGCAGCGGAGAGCAAAAGCTTTCTTCTGACGAGTTAGAACAGATACAAACCTTAATCAACAACTTGAAAAAACAGTAGTATGGCTGAATGGAGCCAGTCGCACTTCCTGCAATCTCTGGGATGGGCAACACTAAACAGCTTTTGGCAAATGGGCTTGCTGTGGTGTGTTTATTCTGCATGTACTTACTTCCTGAACGTGTCATCCAGCAGGAAGTATCAACTTTCGGTTGCAGCCGTCATTACAGGATTTGCCTGGTTCGTTCTAACCTTCCTGCTATTTTATAAAACCAGTTTTGTTTCCTCCATCTCATTCTTTGAGCAAGGTATTCATCAAACAAACAGTTTACTTAATATTTGCCTGATCTCAGCATCGATCGCATATCTGATGCTGCTGATGTTCCCTTCATACAAATTATTCAGGAATTGGCAGTTCGTTCAACGGCTCAAAAAAGATGGGCTTCATAAAGCGGATCTCGAATACCGTTTATTTACACAAAAAATTTCTGCTCACCTGGGAATTGCAAAGAAAGTCAAGCTTTACGTGTCTGAGTTAGTGGCTTCACCTATTACTGTTGGTTATTTGAAACCCATTATTCTTCTCCCGGTTGCTGCATTAAATCATTTATCTGTTAGCCAGGTTGAAGCTGTGTTACTACACGAGCTATCACACATTAAGAGATACGATTACCTCGTTAACCTGATTGTAAGTATCATCAATACGGTTCTTTATTTCAATCCGTTTATAAAACAGTTTATGAGGCAAATAGAGGCGGAAAGAGAGAATTGCTGCGATGAACTGGTCTTGCAATTTGGTTACGATAAAGTTGGTTACGCTTCTGCACTGCTCACACTTGAAAAAACATCTGGACGTCATCGAATTCTTGCCCTGGGTGCGACCGGCAGGAAAAATTTACTCACCCGCATTGAAAAAATTGTTGGTATGGAAAAAAAGAAGGGCTATAGTCTTGCCCAGTTTGTGCCTGTTTTTGCAGCAATGATCTGCATTCTTGCGTTTAACTCTGTTCTTATCATTAAGGATGGAAAAAAGACCGGTAATGTTTCAATCGCCTCTGAAACTGGGGTTAATCCATTTTATTTTATGGAGAACGGCCAACCGTCACGATCAGAAACTCCTGTTGCAATGCCGGTTGCCAGTACGAAGCAATTTTTTGTAGCGCAGATCAAACCTTCACACAACACCGATGCCAGTTCTTATGACATAACAGTGTCGGTTGACGCCCCATTAGAAGCTACTAAGGATGTTGTCAACGTTGGCTACGACGAGATCGACGGCTCATTAACAACGGAAGAAAAAGAACAAGTGAAGACCACAGTGGATGCAACGAAAAAAGTATTGAGTTCGAAATGGCAGGATGTTGAGACTTCAATGGCGGACGCGATGAATAAGACAGAAAAGGAAGCAGCAAAGCGCGAATTCCTGAAAGAAGTTGATGGTGTTAACTGGATAAGTCTTGAGAAGCAATTGAAAGCTGATTACGATAAGATCGATTGGCCAAACCTTACGTCAAAGTTGAATACCGCTGTAACACAACTGCAACTTGATAGCATTCAAAAAACATACACACAGGTATTGGTTCAATTTGAAAAAGCAGAGGCACAGATCGCATCTAAATCAAAAGCATGCATCTCCCCTATGCCTGATGAATCTGTAGAACAGGTAAAGAAAGCGAAAGATGAGATCCGGGCAAGAATTGAGTTGATTGAGAAGATGAGAACGAAGAAAGTTATTCGCTTGTAAACTTTCCAAAATAAAAATATTAGAAGCATTTGCGGTAGTCGCAGATGCTTTTTTATTTGAGATATGGTCAAATGATTTACGCACCGCGTTCTTTTGCTTTCCCCCGGCGCAAGCAAATGAATGACGGAATCAACCCTTCCCAGTATTCATTTCAGCGTCTTGTAAGGCTTACATAAAAGTCACTCGTTCCTGGGCTTTTGAATAAAGGCTATTTGTTTTTTAGGATGTAAGGCGAAGGTTCACGAAAAGTTCTTGTGAGAGATACATTAACATCACCACACATTCTTCGGACACGTATCGCCGTAACGATTGCCAAGAAGAAATCCGATTATCAATTCATGTGTGCCGCGACTTACCGTGTTCAGTTCCGTAGTGGTAAAATCGTAGGCATAGCCAACATTAAATGTATTGCCAAGATTAACTCCCAGCATGGCAGAGTAGCCGTTCTCAAAGCGGTAATTGGCGCCGGCCCAGATCAGGTCCCTGAATTGAACTTTGAGATTTAGTTCAGGCTGAGGGTCATTTGCAGAAATATATTTCACCATTACAGAAGGAATGGCATTGATGTCATCATTCAAAAGAAACCGGTATCCTGCAGTAGCAAATAAATGCGGGACTAACTTGGAACCAGTTCCGGTATTTGTAAAAGTCACCTTCTGCGGAATTACCTGTTGGGCACTAACACCTAAAAAATAATCCGAAGAATATATCCATATGCCGGCATTCAGATCCGGCCGCACAGAATACCCAATGCCGTTGGTATTGCCTATCGCCGGGTCATTCGGATCTGTTGGCGTAGCCTTCGAGCGATCATAACTCAGTTTCGAGATCCCTCCCGAAAAGCCCATTGCAATATTTGTCCTTGGACTTATCCCCAGGTGGTAAGCATAAGACACATCCGCGGTGAACCAACTGAAATTGCCCGTTTTATCATTGATAATTGAAAGGCCCACTCCATGATGCGGCTCCGACGCTGTGTAGTTTTCCCAGTACGAATTTCCCCTTGGGTTATCTCCGGGCACATCGTAGGAAGTTGCCGTTGTTTTGTAGTCCTTTTTCCCTATTGGGCCGTGTATGGATAAGTAAAATGTTTGCGGAGCTCCATCCAAACCCACCCATTGTTTGCGTGCGCTCATTTTGAGATCCGTGTAATTCTCTATTCCACTTAATGCAGGGTTGAGGATATAATTATTCAGGATATACTGAGTGTAATGGGGTTTTTGTTGGGCGTGACCGCCCAATGCTGCAATTACACTTAATAAGAATAAGGTTTTCTGTTTCATCATCTGACTATATCAACAAATCCGGAAATAGCTTTTCGGCCGTTTTTCGGATCCACTATGTAATAATAAGTTCCTGCAGGCAATGGTTTACCATTGTTGGTTCCGTCCCAC
>JADMIO010604145.1_pt1 | contig 17936 bp, 17 predicted proteins | sample 8958161 | NCBI WGS metagenome assembly JADMIO01 (sample SAMN16585339, study PRJNA669376) | soil metagenome | isolation source: Crop rotation soil | place: USA: Cullars Rotation, Alabama | collected 2011
CGCGACAACTTGTCCACGTGGAATTCTAAGCTTAGGATCCCAATGTGCTGGAAAGGAAGGTTCCGAGCAGCGAATGGCTGGAGTCAAACAGCTGAATCGAGGTGGCGTTCGCCAGATCAACGTCGCTGAAAATCGCTCCGAAACCGCGGGTGAGCGCGGGGGTGTTGGTGCCGGGAACGAAAAATGAGATATCGGTGATGTTGCTGCCGAGTGAGGTGAACAGGCGCTGGGCGCTGAACGTGGCAAAGGTATTGGTATAGCTGGGATCGATGTTGCCGAAGTTCGCGGCCGCAGGCTGGCCCGGTCCGTTATCGGTGGTAGCGCCGCTGACCTGGAATCCCGAGCCGGGTGTGGAAAACAGGACACCGCGCGGCGAGTTCACGTTGAAGAAGCTGGCCGGGAGATTGTTAGGCGCGGCGAAATTAGCAGGCACCCCGTCCCAGTTGATCTCTCGGCGCAGCCCGCCGAACGATCCGTTGGCGCCCGCGGTGGTTCCTCCTCCGAGATCGGTGCGAAACGCGTCGCGGGTGGACGTGATATCGGCGGCGGTTGCGCCGGTGGCCGTTCGAACCGTCACCTGCGCCGGTGCCGGTGCTGCCAGAGCAGTTAAGATGACCAAGAGAGTTAACCATCCGCAGAACCTTGCCATTTTCATAGGAGTTCCTCCGCTACCCGAATTTATCGGGCTTATTGTGGGCCTAATCATTACAGTCCCGTCACTTATTCGGATATCAGCTTGGAATTGCGCTTGTAAATAATAATCTTCGCGCTGTTCACAATCCCTGTCAGGTTCGCCGACCCATGCATTTACGTAACGCGCTAAAAAAATACTTCGGTTACGATCATTTCCGACCGCTCCAGGAAGAAATCGTAACCGACGCCCTCGCCGGACGGGACGTGCTCGCATTAATGCCCACAGGGGGGGGCAAATCGATTTGCTTCCAACTTCCCGCCCTGTTGCGCGACGGCATCACCATTGTGGTCTCGCCGTTGATTGCGTTGATGAAAGACCAGGTGGATGCCCTTGAGGCCAGCGGCATTCCTGCCACTTTTCTAAACTCAACCCTCGATGCGGACGAAGCGCGCACCCGGCTGCGGGGTCTGCATCGCGGCGAATATCGATTGCTTTACGTCGCGCCCGAGCGACTCATGCTCGAAGGTTTTCTCGACCGCGCCCTTAACTGGAACATCGCGCAAATCGCAATCGACGAAGCTCATTGCATCAGCGAATGGGGACATGACTTCCGGCCGGAATATCGCGACCTGAAGAAGCTCAGGAGTCACTTTCCGGACGTGCCGGTAATCGCATTAACCGCCACCGCCACCGAGCGGGTTCGAGCCGACATCCTCAAGCAGTTGAAGCTGCGCGATGCGCGATGCTACGTCGCCAGTTTCAACCGGCCTAACCTGGCCTACCGGGTAATTCCGAAATCGTCTCCGTTCGAACAGACGCTCGCGATCGTTCGCGGCCGGCCGGACGACAGTGGAATTATCTATTGCGCCAGCCGGAAAACGGCGGAATCGGTCGCGAAGAAGTTAAAAGCAAGCGGTATCAGCGCAAAACCTTATCACGCGGGGATGGATGCATCCCACCGATCAAAGACCCAGGACGAGTTTCTGCGCGATCGCGTCCGCGTGGTCACCGCTACGATTGCATTCGGGATGGGCATCAATAAGCCTAACGTTCGTTTCGTAGTCCATTATGACCTGCCGAAGAACCTGGAGAGTTATTATCAGGAGACGGGCCGGGCCGGGCGTGATGGATTACCGGGGGACTGTGTATTGCTGTTCAGCGCCGGAGATGTGGTGAAGCAAAAGCGTTTCATCGAAGAGAAGAACGAGGCCGAACAGGAGATCGCACATCAGCAATTGCGGACCATGGTGGGATACGCCGAGAGCCGCGACTGCCGGCGACGCACGCTGCTCCGATATTTCGGCGAAGAACTGTCGACGCCGTGCACCGGATGCGACAATTGCCTCCAGCCGCGGGAAACCTTCGACGGAACCGTCCTTGCCCAAAAATTTCTTTCGTGCGTGCATCGCGTCCAGCAAAAGAGCGGATTTCCGTTCGGTCTCAACCATATTGTGGACGTGCTGGCGGGCGCGGATACCGAAGCGATCCGTCAACGGGGCCACAACACCGTTTCCACTTACGGGATTGGGTCGGACGTTCCAAGACAATCATGGCAGTCGATCGGTCGCGAGCTCACCCGGCTCGGCCTCGTCACCGCGGCACCGGGAAAATTTGCGACGCTGCAATTGAGCCAGCCCGGCCTAACCGCTCTTCGCGACCGAACTCCGATCATTCTGACGAAGTTGTCGGAGATCAAGCTGCCGAAGAGGCGAAGCAAATCCGCGGGCGAAATCGCATGCAACGAAGAGTTGTTTGATCGGCTGAAAGCGCTCCGCCGGAAGCTGGCGGACGAACGCGATGTTCCAGCCTACGTGATCTTTTCCGATGTCGCGCTGAGGGAAATGGCCGGATCGTTGCCGAAAACGATGTCTGAGTTCGAAAACATCTCCGGCGTCGGCAAACAGAAGTTGAAGGATTTCGGGAAAATTTTCACTGATGCGATCACCGAGTTTGAGCAGCAAGGTGCGAACGAGAAGCAAGCAGCCGGAGGGACGTAGATGGGGTGACTTGGGAATCGAGGTCGGGAATCCGTCGAGCAAGTCTCGTCCCACTAATCCATCGTTTCTTCCAGGATCTATAATGGGATGAGACAAGCTCGCCCCTCCGCTCACCACGGGAGTCAAACCGAGGGCTGCGGCGTTTGCGCGTCCGCGGGCCTATCGGCCGTGATCTCTGGGACGATCCCCTTCTTCGTCAACAAATTCGCTACTGCCTCCTCCAAATCCGCGATGCCCACCGGTTTCCGAAGATAGGCGTCACCACAAACAGCGAGCGCCCTTTGCTGCTCTGAATCGCTGGCGTAAGCCGAATAATACAGGACTCCGACGTTCGGCTGTAATTCTCTAAGCTTCTGGCAAAGCTCGATCCCGGTGCCGTCTTCCAGCCGGATATCGAGGATGAAAAGGTCAAACTGGATTTCGCGGGCGAGTTGTAACGCTTCCGCCACGGTCCCGGCGGTCATCACGCCGTACTGGGCGTCGCCGAGCACTGCCGCCATCAACAGCCGCGTGTCCTGATTGTCGTCCACGTGCAGAACCCGGGCTTTGGTCTTCTTCGTCATGAGCGGATCTCTATCGTAAAAGGACCGATTTCCGCCGCGGATGCAAGTCCGGGGTTCGAGGCCTGGACGAGGTCCGGCCAGGTTCGCCGATAGGGCAAGCCTCCGTGGTTGAATTGCAGACCCCAAGCATGGCATTGTAGTCTCGCATCCTACGCCCGTTACGCCTAACGATGATGTCTGCCGACGCTCAGACCCTTTCCGCATCTTCGACCGTTACCACGGTTAAGCGTCGTTGGTGGAAGACACGCGAATTCCTCATCGTTAGTGTGGCAATCCATTTATTGTTCGGAATCGGCGCCGGATATTTGGTCGTCTCCCACCAAACCGCGGCGCGCAAATTAACGTTCAAGGCCGGCCCGAAATCGCCAAACCCGAGCGAGCGCGCCATTCAACACCGGGTTCAACTTCAGGAAAAAATGAAAGCCGCGCCTGCCGTAATTCCGAAACGGATCCTGAGCAACGCCAAAACCAAAGTCGAGCTGCCGGCATTGCCGGAGATGCCAGCGGCAAAAAATCCCATCGCTCCCACGTTGATGGCCGCGGCCGGGCAAAACGCCGGGTTCGGTTCGAAGCCGAGCATGATGGGATCGATCGCCGGAACTGGAACCGGCGCGGCGATCAACTTCTTCGGTATCCGCGACAAGAGCAGCAGTGTCGTGATCATGATCGATGTCTCGGATTCGATGTTTACCCGCACCGGCGATGCCGAAAGCGGGAAATTGTTGAAACATGGAGCCGCTCAGAACTTTCAGACGATTCGCGAAGAAGCGATTCGGCTGGTGAAAAGCCTCGGACCGGCGATCGAATTCGGTATCGTTAGGTGGGCGGGAAGCGCGCGACCGTGGAAAGCGGAACTGATTCCGGCCACTGAAGAAAACAAGGCGGCCGCGATCGCTCACATCCAGAAGGAAGTCGACATGAAGACAGCCCGGCCAAAGAAAGGAGAAGCGGGCGGGACGCGTCACGATCTTGCGTTGAAAGCTGCGTTCGATTTGAAACCGGAAGTGATTTACATGCTGACCGACGGAAACGCTACCATCGCCGAGCACAAGGGCGGCATGAAACCCATTCCGGCGGATGAATTGCTCCAGGTCGCCGCCGAGGGCCAGAAAGGTTTGCGCAAATCAGCCCGGATGCACGTCATTTACTACCTAACCGGTGCGGAACGGGAAGACGAGCGTGACATGTTGATGACGTTAGCGAACCGCAATGGCGGACAATTCCGACCGGTGGAGGCGACCGGGCGAAAGGATTGACCCTGGGCCTCGCGAGCGCGGGTCGTTTTCCGCCGAGCTCGACGATCAGCACGGACGCAGTTGCGGACGCGGCATCTCGCAACGACTAATTGCGATGGTTCCGACAAACGGTTTACGCGCCTTCTGCCGCAGGAATACCGGCGTCATCGCGCGGTTGATGTTAATTCTGCTCGCCCTCCCCGGTGTCGCGTTCGCTCAAAAGGGGGCCGGCGACGTTGTTTACGAACCAACCCCTCAGGCCGCGGTCGAAGAGATGCTAAGGATGGCGAACGTAAGCAAGGATGATTTCGTCATCGATCTCGGTTCCGGCGATGGCCGAATCGTGCTGACGGCCGCTAAAGAATTCGGGGCACGCGGTCTCGGGGTAGACCTGGATCATTATCTCATCCAGCAAAGTAATGAGGCTGCCAAACGGGAAGGAATCGCCGACCGGGTGAAATTCGTAGAGGAAGATCTTTTCAAAACCGATCTGAGCAAAGCGACGGTCCTCACGCTGTACTTGCTGCCGTGGATGAACCAGAAGTTGCGTCCAAAAATTTTGGAATTGAAACCGGGTACGCGCGTCGTCGCGCACGACTACGATCTGAATGAGTGGAAGCCGGACGAAAAAAAGAAGATTCCGGTGCCGGGAAAGAAACTGGGTTACCCGGGCCAGAGCCGTCTCTGCCTTTGGATCGTGCCCGCGTCCATCGACGGCGAATGGATTCAATCGAACAATCAGCCCGGAACACCGGCATGGGATTTTGAATTCAAACAACGGTTTCAGGTTTTCGACGGCGCGGTGAAACTGTCGGAGCACACCTTCAGGATGGTCGAGACGAATCTTCAGGCGGCGCGGTTGAGTTTCGCTTTCGGAAAAGATGCATCGAACCATTTCGACGGGACGGTCGAAGGCGACCGGATCAGCGGAACGTTAAAAACCGGATCAGGAAACGACGTAACAACGGCCCCATTGATCTTGACGCTGAAAAAAGAGGAGCAGAGTGTGACACCGGCGTCGCCGCACTCGTGATGCAACGCCGGCAATGATTCTTTGCAGCGTAAGTGAGCGGAGTTTGTTTTGGAGCGGGTCTCCGATTGACCGGCGTCGTTAGGCCGTTCGCCTCGTCCAAATCCAGAACGCGGGCAGGCCGGTGAGCACAATCAACATACCCATGCCGGACGTTGTTGGTGCAAGCCAGGCCAGGTCAACCGTCAACAGTATTGCCAATGCGATTGAAATGATCGGCGCCATCGGATAACCCCACGTCCGGTACGGTCTTTCCGCCATCGGCGCTTTCTTTCGCAGCACCATGACCGCCGCAACCAGCAGCACATAAAAGACGAGATCGGCCGAGACGATGTATTCCAGTAGTTGAGTGTAAACGTTGCCGTACGATTTCATGCCGCCGGCTGGATCGGTGATCACCGTTCGCGGCAAGGTTAACCAGGCCGTCCAAATACCCTGCGCAACCAGCGCGGCGGCGGGAACGTGGTGCCGGTTGGTGGTCGCCACTCGTTGAAAGAACAAACCGTCGCGGGCCATCGCGTAATAAACGCGGGAGCCGGCCAGGATCAGACCGTTGTTGCAACCGAAAGTGGAGATCAGGATGGCGCCGGCCATGGCAAGTGCGCCGGCTCGCCCAAATACCGAATTCATCATCGCGACCGCCACTCGATTTTGGGGCGCGTGCTCGATTCCCGAAAACGGCAGGACCGCCACGTAGGCGAGGTTGGCCAGGATGTATAGTGCGACCACAATGGCGCAGCCATAAAGCAGAGAGCGGGCAAGATTCCGTCCCGGGTCGCGTACTTCGCTGCCAACAAATGTCACGTTCGTCCACGCGGTCTGGGCAAACAACGGACCCACCATCGCCTTCCCTAACAATACCGCGATCGCCAATCCACCGACCAGGGTCAGGCCCGGTTGCACTGATTGCGGATTCCAGCCGTTCGCCACTGAATTCCACCAGTGCGATGCGCGAGCGGCCGAAGTACCAGTCCAGCCGAGAGCAAGCCCGATGATGACTACTCCCGCCAACGCCAGTGATTTTGTCAGGGTAAAGGTGTTCTGGACGATGCGACCCACTTCCAGGCCGCGAGTGTTCGTCCAGGTCAGGAGCGCGATCAATCCGATTGCGACCAATTGTTCGGTCGACAGACTCAATGCGTAACGCGAACCGATCTCGATCGGCCTGATCAGATAGTGATCGGATGCGACAGCCGGCACGAACACGCCGAGAAATTTGGCAAATGCGATCGCCACCGCGGCGATGGTGCCGGTCTGGATAACAAGAAAAAGTGTCCAGCCGTAAAGAAAACCTAACGACGGTCCATAGGCCTCGCGCAAAAATACGTAAACGCCCCCGGCGCGCGGCATCATGGTAGCCAATTCCGAGCAACAGAGCGCCCCGGTGATAGTCAACAGACCGGCAATGGTCCACGCCACCAGCAGCCAGCCCGGGGCGCCGATCAAACGAGCCGACTCCGCCGACGTGATGAAGATGCCGGACCCGATCATCGAGCCCATGACGATCATGGTCGCGTCGAGCAGGCCGAGGCGGCGCTGTAGTTCGGTGGCGGAAGCCATCTCAGCGTTCGAGCGTATCAGCGTCGTGCCGGCGTATCGGCGTTCTTCGGAGTCAGCGTGGTCCAACGTTCCGGTGAATCAGCCATTCGCACGAGTTGAGAGACAACGTGATCACAAGCATCGTCCAGTTCGAGAAACGTTTTTTTATCGATATACTCGCAAAGCAAGGCTATTTCACACCGGGCTTCGGTTTCGGTCGCCTCAGTCTTTGCATCGCTTAACTTGGAAATAAAGGCGGCTTTGTAGCGACGTTTTCGCCACGCCTCGGCGATGTTTGCGCAAACCGATCGACTCGATCGTCTGACTTGATCAGTTAGGGAATACCGCTCTTCAGCCGGAAAATGCTTCGAGATCCTAAACATCCGCATCGAAAGATGCATCGTATTTTGATAAACCTCGAGTTCTCGAAAATATCGTACAAGTCTTGCCTTCATCAGGCCGGTATAACAGCAAGTCGATTGCTTACACGCCGAAACCCCGATACGCCCATACGCAGTTACGCGGGACAGCGCGGCGCGCGAATCTCCACGCCGGATTCCTCCAGCTTTCGCCGGAGAGCACGGGCGAATGCTACCGCGCCGGGCGTATCGCCGTGAACGCAAACTGTCTCGGCCTGGATCTCGACCTCGTGGCCATCGACCGAGCGTACTTTTTTTTCGTGCAGCATTCGGACCACCCTAACGGCTGCTCCGTCGGGGTCGGGAAGGATTGCTCCCGGCTGATCCCGGGGAACGAGCGAACCATCGCTTCGATAACCGCGATCGGCGAACACTTCGGACACCACGGTTATGCCGTGATCGCGTCCCGCGACCGCCAGGGCGCTGTTCCCCGGCGCGAACAGCAGCAGCGCTGCATCCGCTTGACGCATGGCCCGCACAATCGGCTCGGCCAGCGACCGGTCCCGGGCCGCCATATTATAGAGAGCGCCATGGGGCTTCACATGACGGATCCGGGCGCCGGCGCCTTCGGCGATCGCCTGAAATATGCCCAGTTGGTAGCTCACGATGTCGAACAGCTGCTCGGGCGTCACCGGCAGTTCTTTCCGGCCAAAGTTTTCCCGATCGAACAAACTGGGATGAATCCCGATCGCTACTCCGCGGCCTCGCGCCAGCTCTATGGTGCGCCGCATGGTACCGGCGTCGCCCGCATGAAAACCGCAGGCGACATTTGCCGAACTGACTAACGACAGCAGTTCGTCATCGAAACCGGCTCCTTCACCCAAATCGGAATTCAGATCAACCGATGGCTTCATGCCGCACGCGCATCGAGCCCCACCCGGAACAGGCCGAAATCGCGTTCGCGTTGGAACAATAGTCGATGCGCTTCCGCCATAGTCGTTTCTCGAAAGCGGACATGATCGCCCGGCCGCAGCTGGGCCGCCACGCTCAGATCGACCGTGATCACGTGCGCGATTTTCGGGTAGCCACCGATCGTCTGGCAATCGCCCAGCAACAAAATCGGCTTGGCGCTCGGCGGAACCTGCACGGTTCCGGGAGCCACTGCCTCCGAGATCAAATCGGCATCATCGCTCCTCCAGAGAAACGGGCCTTCCAGTCGTGCGCCCATCCGGTTCGAGTCCGGTGAAACGCTAAAGATTTGATGCCCGAGAATGGCGTGTGCGGAGGGATCGAACCGGCGCCAGTCGGCTCCACGCACAAATCGCAGAGTCGGCGAACTGGTTGCGGTCGACGTCCAGTTTGCCGGCGCACTCCAGCCCGAAACCCGTGCCTTTTGCAGAAGTCCAGCCAAAGTATCAGCCTCGTTAGTCTGGGTCCCGAGCGGAATGACGTCGCCGGGCCGAAGCGCGCGTCCGTCGAGCCCGCCCAGCTCAGCCCGCAGGTCGGTTGACCGGCTATCGAGCACGGCCGGTAGATCAATCCCGCCCGAAACCGCCACCCAGGCGCGGCATCCTAGTTTGGGCGGATTGACGGTTAACTCGTCGCCCGCGTCGACAATGCCAACATGGCCGGCCGGCAGCGCCACATTTCCAATTCGAACGTCGAAATCGCCACCGCACCACGCGACCAGTCGCCGGTCTTCGAATTCGCCTCGAAATCCGCCGAATGTGATCTCCAGTCCGGCCGCGTTCTCGGCATTTTCGACCAGCAGATTGGCGATGCGTAATGCGTGAACATCCAGCGCCCCGCCTACCGACACCCCAAATCGGCGAAAACCAAAACGGCCAAGATCCTGCACCAGAGTGATGAACCCGGCGTGACGAACGTGAAGGCTCATACCAAACCGCATTCTAAATCTCTCCCGCCAGCTCCTGGAATTGATCGAGACTGATCCGGCGAAACCGAACCTCGTCGCCGGCGCAGAGCAGCACCGGCGGATTCTTATCCGGAGTGAAAAGCTTCAGCGGCGTTCGACCGATCACATTCCATCCGCCGGGCGAGGTGATCGGGTAGATCCCGGTCTGATTGCCGCCGATCGCAACCGAACCGGCGGGAACGTGTTTGCGCGGCACCGGACGCCGGGGAACGGCGAGTTCGGGCGGAAGTCCGCTGAGATAAGGAAACCCTGGAGTGAATCCGATACAATTGACTCGATAGGCCGAGGCGGAATGCATTTCGATTACCTGGTCCGGAGACATACCCACGTGGTGCGACACTTCGTCGAGGTCGACCGCGAACTTCGGGTCGTAACAAGTGGGAATTTCGATGGCGCTGCCGCGCGAACGTTTCAACCGGATGTGACCGTTTGCGATTGCGGTTTGAACCCGGGCGGCGATCCATTCGAACACACTTTCCGGGTCGGCGCCGGCGGCGACTGCGCGCGCGGGATCATAGAACAAAGTCACGGTCGTGTAGGCGGGAGCGACTTCGACCACACCGGGCAGTTCCGCCCGGCGCAAGAAATCGGAGTAACCCAGAACCTGGTCCAGGGTTTCGTTCGGAGCGTCATCGAACGTATCGCGGACATGCAGGACCACGGCCGAATCTCCCAGAGCTGTGACTTCCATCTCGTTAGGCCACCATTTTGCTATTCATTCCGTCCTTCGGTGTCGGCCTGCACCGCCGCAGCTACGTTTTCCACCCGCTCCTTGATCTCACTCACTTTCGGATGCACCTCCTTGATGATGTCGTGCTCCGCCCGGCTGAGCTTCTCGATTCGTCTGGTCATCTCGTGAAGTTCGCCCAGCATGGCTTCCTGTTTGGCGGAGATGCGATGCATCCACCAGAAGCAAACCACCCAGCACACGAGATCGAGCCAGGTGAGGGAGAGAACCATCATGCTACCATATATGGCACCTATGGCCGCTCTGATGTCAAGGGATAGTAGCAGCTGCCCCTCTGTAGCCGGGTTCTATGATCGCCGGTCGCGCGTTGTTTATCGCCACCTAAGACAAAATTTCCGGCGGTTATAAACGGCCGCTACAATGGTCCACCGTCCGAAGATGCGAGACGCCATCAAATGAAGGCCTGGAAGTTCCTGCTCTCCGCCACCCTCGCCGGGGTTCTCCTCTGGCTGCTATCGCCGGAACGGGCGATCCAGCCTAACGAGCCGGGCGTCGTCGAAATCTCATACCTCGGCCAGGCCGGAGCCGAGATCTCGGCTCTGCTCGACGCCTTTCGGGTGTTCGAATCGGACAGCAGAGAAGCGCATACCCGCGATCCATCACATCCGGTCTACCACGTGAACGTCATCCCAAACGTTGCCCGCGATTTCACCGCCGATCCTACTCGATTTCTGGTCAGCGTAGCCGGCGGTGTCCCACCCGACCTCATCCGATTTGACCGGTATGCCATCGGCGAATGGGCTGCCCGCGGCGCATTCCAAAACCTGGATGAGTTCCTGGCGAGTGAGACCCTAACGAACAACCCGGAAGCGGTGCGACCGCAAAATTTTTACAAGTCCTGCTGGGACGAAGTGGTTTACGAAAATCCAGTCACTCACCTGCGCGGCACTTATGCGATTCCGGCAGACGTAGACGATCGAGCATTGTTCTATAACAAGGATCTGCTCAAGCGGGGCGGGTTCGTGGACGCCCGCGGCGAGGCGCGACCACCCCGGACCTGGGATGAATTGGAAGAGATGGCGGTGAAACTGACCGAGCACGACTCCCGCGGTCGCATCACCCAGCTGGGGTTTGCGCCTAACTACGGCAATGCCTGGCTTTATCTTTATAGCTGGATGAATGGCGGCGAGTTCCTCAGCGCGGATCGGCGGCGTTGCACGTTTACCTCACCTCCGGTGGTACAGGCACTCGAGTGGATGACCCGAATCTACGATCGGATCGGCGGCGCCACCGCGGCCTACGCTTTTCAAGGCGCAACTCAGGCTGGAGAAAAAACATTCGCGCAAGGGGAGGTCGACCTTTTCGTCCAGGGCAAAGTGGCGCTGAAGATTGACGGTTATTGGGATTTTCCCGAGAACCTGGCCCAGTTTGGACGGGACCTGAATTACGCGGTCGCGCCTCCGCCGATGCCTTCAGGCGCATTAGCCGAAGGCCGGCAACCGATCAGTTGGGTAAGCGGATGGTGTTATGCCATCCCATCGACTGCTCGAAACAAGACCGGAGCATGGGAACTCCTTCGCTTCCTTTGCAGTCGACGCGCGATTGAAATCATTGGAAACAGCCAGCGAACCCGGCTCGAAAGCATCGGACGGGTTTACGTTCCGACGCAGAACGCGAACCGGGCAATCAACCAGTGGCTCTACGCCACCTACATCGCGGGAAATCCGGCGGTGCAACCGAAGGTGCGAGACGGTGCCCGATTGCTGAACGATCTCCTGGAAAATTCGCCGATTCGCCCAGTCACACCGATCGGGCAGTTTCTGTTCAACGAACAGAAGCGCGCTACCGAGAACGCGATTTTTCACAAGATGTCGCCGGAAGCGGCGTTAGCCGAAAGCGAATCGATGGTTCAGCGGCAGCTGGATCGGGCGCTGGGTCCTCCGCGTGGTCCCGTCGTCTCGTGGAAGTATTTTGCCGGACTATATGTGGTTCTCTTGATCGGCGCAGCCGGCCTGGTCTATTTCCGCGAGAAGCGCGGCGGCAACTTCGATCGCAAGTGGTTAGGGGGGTGGCTCGCGGCATCGCCCTGGCTTATCGGCTTCCTCATCTTCACCGGCGGCCCTCTTCTGTTTTCGATCGTGATCAGCTTATGCGATTACGATGTTCTTAACCCGGCGCGCTTCGTCGGTTTCGCGAACTACCGATGGATGTTCACCAGCGATCCGCTGTTCTGGAAGTCGATCTGGAACACCCTGTTCATGGTGGCCGGCATACCCCTGGGAATGGCGCTGAGCCTCGGCATCGCACTGCTTCTGAACCTGGAGATCAAGGGCGTGGCCGTCTGGCGCACCCTGTTTTACTTGCCGTCGATCGTTCCGGCTGTGGCCGCCAGCATCCTGTGGGTCTGGATTTTCAATCCTAACGTCGGGTTGCTCAACAACCTGCTTGCCGCCTGCGGCGTCCATGGGCCTAACTGGTTGCAGGATGAGCACACCAGCAAACCGGCCTTGATTTTGATGGGTCTGTGGAGCGCCGGTGGCGGGATGATCATCTGGCTGGCCGGCCTGCGCGGCATCAGCCCAAGTTATTACGAGGCGGCCGAGCTCGATGGCGCCAGCACCTGGCAACGCTTTCGCCACATCACGCTCCCGTTGCTGACTCCCTACACCTTCTTCAACCTGATCATGGGATTAATCGCCACTCTCCAGATTTTCACCCAGGCGTTCATTATGACCCAGGGCGGCCCGGTCGATTCGACGCTGTTTTATGCCTATCACCTGTTCAACAACGCGTTTCGCTTCCTCCAGATGGGTTATGCCTCCGCCCTTGGCTGGATCCTGTTCCTGGCGATTTTCGGCCTAACGCTTCTGCAACTGAAACTCTCCCGCCGATGGGTGCACTATGAGGAATAGGGCATTCACAATTTGCTTGGGGTGCGATGACATGAACGAGGACGAATCGAATGCAAATGATCGCGCGACCGGCAAAGCACGTTCGAAAGCAGGATTCATCGCGACACTCGGACCGATTGAAGAGGAAGCCGATGAAACGGCCGGCTGGATCGAGTTGCTCATCAAGGGCGAAATCATGGCCGAGAAGAGGTTGAAACCTCTCCTAACCGAAGCTCGCGAGCTGAGGGCAATCTTTGCTGCATCGCGCAAAGCCGCCACGAGGAACGAAAAATTGCAAATTGCAAATCGCAAATCGCAAATGCGGCGCCCTTCAAGATCACGCCGCTCCGCTTCCAAATAGCAATGCGCAGAATTGGTATCTACTTCCTTCTCCTCGTCGGCGCCGCGGTGTTCACCTGGCCGTTCATCTGGATGATGATGACGTCGGCGAAACTGGAGCGGGAATTGTTCAGCGACCATCCGGCAAGAGCGCCGCAGGCGCCCCACCCGGTGTTGCGCTCGCCCTATGTTGATGGGCGTTTGTTCGAGAATGTCCCGGGACCAGATCGGGAAGCCTCACTCCCGTTTATCCAGCGACAGTTGCGCTCGGGAAATTTTTCCTGGCCTAACGACGTCGATCGAGATGAATTGATCCGCGAGACCGCTCGCGGCATATACCGGCAACTGGTCGGCACCATGCCGCCCGAATTTTGGAATAAATCGCGACCGGAAATCGAAGCGGCAATCGCGGACAGAATTAACCCCGGCGTGGTGGCCGACATTTCGGACCGTCTCCGCCGCGTTTTTTGTGTCCGGCAGCTCCGGGTTCGCTCGTATGATTTGGACGAGGAACAACTCATTGCCCCGGACAACGTTTCCACCGCCTGGAAGGTGGAGGGAGACGCGCCCGCTGAACTGGTTCCCGTCGGCTCTGACACGGACCGGTATGCGGAACTTCATTACGATTTTTCGCGGGGCAATTCGGTTAGGCTGACCCAGACGTTCACCGTCGCATTTCCGGTGTCGCGGCTCCACCGTATTCAGCTTTATTTGAGGACCGACGATAGCTGGCACGCCATCAACCTGTTCGTCGAAAAGAACGGCCACCGCTACCGCGCCGCCCATGCGATCGATGATGCCGACGTAAACTGGATGGTGGCGACCTGGCAGGAGCCCGGCCCGGATGACCGGCTGAATAAAATCCGGACCTGGACGCTGCTGGAGGAGGTCGCAACCGGGCCGCAATTCGTTAGTGGAGCGAATCAGATCCGGATTACTCTCGAACTTGCCCGACGAAATGGGGCACAGGCATGGATCGCGAAAGCATTACACAATTTTCGCCTAACGTTCGATTACATCCCGTTCTGGCGCTACTTCGCCACCAGTTTGTTCCTGGTCGGGTTGAACCTGGTCGGCACCCTCGCGAGCTGCTCTCTCGTCGCCTATAGTTTTGCCCGGCTCCGCTGGCCCGGCCGAACGATTGCGTTCGGCATCTTACTCGGCACGATGATGATTCCGCCGCAGATTACAATGATTCCGCAGTTCCTGATCTTTCAAAAACTGGGCTGGTACAACACGCTGAAACCGCTCTGGATCACCAGTTTTTTTGCGAGCGCGTTCAGCGTGTTTCTAATTCGACAATTCATGAAAGGCGTCCCCCGGGACCTGGAAGATGCCGCGCGGCTGGACGGGTGCGGAGTGTTTCGAGTTTATTGGCACATCATTCTTCCGTTGATCAAGCCCGCACTGGCGGTGGTAGCCATTTTCAGTTTCCTCGCCACTTGGAATGAATTCATGGCGCCGCTGATTTATTTGAGCGACCAGCGGCTTTATCCGTTGTCGTTCGGTTTGTACGCGTTTCAAGTTCAAGCGTTGCAACCGGGAACGAGCGCCGGTGTAGGCATGTTGATGGCCGGGGCGCTGTTGATGATGTTGCCGGTGATTGCGATTTTCTTTTTCGCGCAGCGTTATTTCCTGCAAGGAGTGACCCTAACGGGCATCAAGGCCTAACCGGACCAGGTTTCCGAGCGAATGAAAATCCGACGCTGCGGAGCTGGTCCATGGTCGGGCTCGTAATGAGACCGCGCTGGCCTCAAATTGAGGCATTAAGCCGGGATTCCGATCTTGATCGCCGAATACAGTCGCATTCGTAATATACTTTAAGTGAGCCATTTACGAAAAATCGAACCGCCCAAATCCGGTTTCGATCACGCTGGCACAAAGGGTGATAAAGGAGATAACAAAGTGAGCCACCGGACGAACGATATGAGACGAAAGAATAGGCTGGCCAAGCCGGTTGAATCTGCCGTCAAATTTGTGAATCCGGTCTCATCCAGAGAAAACAACAAACCACAAACAGAAAGCTAAAGACAATGCCAAAAGACAAGAAGAGCATGAAGCTCCGTGACCAAAAGCCCGTGAAAGATCCTCACGGCGGGGGTGCGAAGAACAAGAGTCTGAACACCGCGGGGCTGAGCGGCAACAAGGATCAAAAGCATCATCACGGCGGCGGTCACAGCCACTTTTGATGATGGCGAGCCCGCACTGCGGTTCAATTCCGCAGTGCGGTCCTCCTTTCGGTTTTCGTCCGCTCAAACAGGCGGGCTGATTGCAAAAATGGAGAGGAACCAAATGAAAAAGCAAAAGACCGTGAAATTGCGTGATGTGAAGCCGGTAAGGGATCCAAAGGGCGGCCGGCGTCATCATCACAAAGGCGGCGGTGGCGACAGGCCGGAACGGCCGGACCCGCCGTTAGGTCCGGGCGGCTTTATCCCCTGACTTATAGAACACAAACACAAGCCGCACTCTTCAGTGCGGCTTGCCCTCACCAGATCCGATCGGGTTCTAACGCGCGCGCGTCGACTCGATTTCCATGCTTACGGAAACGTTTTGCCCGATTCCTGAGACCGCCTCGGCGGTCCCACCAAAGAGCAGCCCGAAGTCGCTGCGTTTCAATGGAGCGGTCGTGACTTTCCAGCGGGATCGGTCCCCCGTTCCAGGATCGACCAGCTGGACATGAAGCACGATTGGTTTCGTCACTCCGTGCATGGTGAAATCGCCGGCGACATCCGCGCTGTTGTCGCCGGTCGGTTTCACATTGCGACTCTTAAACGTGATGTCGGGGAACTTCTGGGCATTGAAAAAATCGGCACTTTTTAAGTGGTTGTCCCGCTTAACGATCCCGGTATCGATGCTCGATACTTCGATGCGCGCATTCACGCTCGATTGTTCCGGCGCTTCCCGGTTCAGGTCGATCGTTCCGGAAAATCGGTGAAATTCGCCGCGGACCTTGCCCAACAGGTGTTGCACTTCGAAGCCAATCTTCGAGTGGGTTTGATCGAACTTGTAAGTTTCGCCGGCTTGAACCGGAGCGAAAGCGGTTACGAACCCTGAGATGATCAGCAGGCGAAAATTCAGATACGGTTTCATGTTGAACCTCCGTTGCAGATCCTGACTCTACCGGCTTTTTAGCCCGTTCCAACGATGCCCTCAAGATTTTGGGTTGATCGCAGAGATCTCACTGCCGCTTCGCGCGTGTCTCGCCCAAGGCAGAGGCCCAGCGCAATACTCGATGCATTATCTGGTGCCGACTCGGTTTGCCGGGGGATAGGCGAAACGGCGGAGAGTTCAAGGCGAGCAGCGTTCACGCGATGCTCGTAGCAGATGTCCTCTCCCTCAGGCATAGGATTGCGGCCAGAGTGCCGTTCACTCTAACCTGGAAAACTTTTCATTAACGGTGTTCGGCTTAACGGGAGTTTGCCAAACAGATTGCCGAGCGCCGAGGCCGGTTCGGTCCGGCCATCCTGGTCATGCACGCCGGTGATCCGGGCCAGTTCGGACTCGAAGTGTCTAACTGCCTTGCGATCCGGGTCGTTCGCATCGAGGAAGCCGAACGCGCGTCGCAGCAGATCGAACAATTCCGGTTCGCAATGATCCCGCTCCGTGCAGAGTTCGATCAGTTCGACAAAATATGCCGCGGCCTGAGTCCGCAGGTAGGTCTGGCGAATGCCCGAAAACGGATTGCGCAAAACGACTTCGGTGAGGGTGTGCAGATTGGATTTGCGGCTGGGTGAGATTTGAATCTCCGCTTCGAAAAAGAGATCGAGTTTTCCGGCGAATGGACTTTTCGCCCGGCGAGCTCCTTTGGCCATCGTTTGAATGCAGCCTAACGAATGCGTGCACCATGAAACGATCAGGCTGGTATCGCTGAACTTCCGTTTCCGTAACAGGATGGCGAGCGTGCTTTGCACGAGTCAATTTAGCCGCGACTGCGCGGATAGCGCTGAGAATTCGGAAGAGCCTGCCAAACAGGCGAAACAAGAAAGGAAGCAGCCCGCGAATTGCGCGGATGGACGCGAATAGGGCGCAATTCGAACGACTTCAAACAGTAAAACGCGGTCTTCCACGCAATTTCATAGCAGGCCCCAAGGGTGTCATCCTGAGCGAAGTCGAAGGACCTGGCCTGCTCGCGTGACGTGGACCGCATTCCTGAGGTTCCTCGACTTCGCTCGGAATGACATAGCTACGGGCTCCTGCGTGCCCCTTTCGCGTGTTTCGCGTGTTTCGCGGATCCTTGTTACCGGTTAACGATATGCAGCGCCCGTTTTTCGACGGCGAGCGCGGCTTCCTTGACTGCTTCGCTCAGAGTAGGGTGGGAATGACAGGTGCGACCCAAATCCTCCGAGCTGCCGCCGAATTCCATCACCGAAGCCGGTTCGGCGATCAACTCCGATGCCGCGTGCTGCAAGATGTGCGCCCCGAGGATCCGGTCGGTCTTCGCGTCGGCAACGAACTTCACTACTCCCTCGAAATCTTCGTTAGCCAGCGCGCGCCCGTTCGCCCGGAAAGGGAATTTGCCGATCCGAACCTCGATTGCCTTTTCTTTCGCCTGATCTTCGGTTAGGCCAACCCCCGCCAGCTCCGGATTGGTGTAGATGATGCCGGGAATCACCTCGTAGTTCACGTGCCCGGCCTTACCGGCGATTGTTTCCACGCAGGCGATCCCCTCCCTTTCCAGCACAGTGGGATCCGAAGCTTGGAATTCACGTGACTTGAAGTCGCGGC
>JADMIO011486971.1_pt1 | contig 17936 bp, 22 predicted proteins | sample 8958161 | NCBI WGS metagenome assembly JADMIO01 (sample SAMN16585339, study PRJNA669376) | soil metagenome | isolation source: Crop rotation soil | place: USA: Cullars Rotation, Alabama | collected 2011
GCCGCGACTTCAAGTCACGTGAATTCCAAGCTTCGGATCCCACTGTGCTGGAAAGGGCGTCGTTCAGCGAGTACGAGGAACTCATGCGCGGCCAGCTGCGGGCCATTCCGGCGATCGCGAGCATCACGACCACGTTCGCCTTCGGCGTCACGAAGTCGCGCTCACCGCTTCCGTTGCGCTGACGAGCCTCATCGTGGCCGGCTGCGCGGATGCCGCGGCCGGGCGATCCGGTGTTCACGGCTCCGCAAGGCGGTCGACCTCGAGCGTCGCGGCCATACGGGCGAGGGCGTCGATCGCGCCCTCGAGCTCCGACGTGGTCATCGGCCCGAGCAGCCTGCTCGCCGACAGGAGGCCGATGGTCGCGCTCGACAGGGCGAGCGCGACCTGCTCGGGCGAGACATCCGCCGCCAGGGCGCCGCGGGCCCGGAGCTCGCGCACCCACTCGACGACGCGCTCGTGGCGCCGGCGGTACCGATCGTCGGCGACGGTCTCGACGTGGGTGCCGAGCACCGCGCGATCGTCGAGGAACGCGGCGGTCATCAGGGGATCGTCGAGCAGGGCACGTGCCGCCGCACGGTAGGCCGCGCTGAGGCCCGGCGTCTCGCCGACCTCGAGTCGGACGCGATCATGCAGGCGACGCGTCGCGCGCCGCAGCACGGCGTCGAGGAGGTCGCGCTTGCTCGCGAACTCGAGGTACACCGCCCCCTTGCCGATGCCGGCCTCCTCGGCGACGGCCGCGATGCCCATCGCGTCGAAGCCGCGTTCGAGGACGAGTCGTTCGGCGGCATCGAGCAGGCGTTCGCGTCGGTCGGGCACGAGCGGCCGGGGCATCAGGCCACCCCCCGCAGGAATCCGAGCATGGCGGGGATCACGAGGTCGGGCCGATCGCGCTGCACCCAGTGGCCGGCGTCCGGCACCTCCAGGAGTTCGGCGTGGGGGAGGAGGCGGGACGCGGCCCGCGCGCGTGCGATCGGGACGCCGTCGTCGCGGTCGCCGTGGATGAGGAGCGTCGGCGCCTCGATCTCGTGCAGCCGTTCGGCGTAGTCGGTGCGCAGCCGGCTCCAGCGCACCTGTTCGTGCTGCCATTCGCCGAACACCTCGAGGCCGTCGGATGTCGCGGCCTCCGCGATCACGGCCCGCACCAGGTCGGGCGTGCGCGCGGCCGGATCGCGCACGATGGAGCGGAGGCCGCGTTCCATCGCGGCCGGATTCCGCGAGTACGACCGGGTCATCGCCCCGAGGAGGCCCGACCGGAGCAGCAGGAACGTCGCGGCGTGGCTCGCCCGGCCGAACGGCCCGTCGGCGAGTCGGGGCATGATGCCGAAGCATCCCAGCAGCATCGCGCCGCGCGCCCGACCCGGTCGGTCGAGCAGGTGGCCGATGGACAGGCCGCCGCCGAGCGAGAGCCCGCCGATCACGTAGTCGTCGAGATCGAGGGCGTCGACCAGTTCGCCCACGTACCGCACGAGGCCGTGCTGCGTCAGCGGCCAGTCGGCTCGTGGGCTGCGACCGAATCCCGGGTGATCCGGAGCGAGCACGCGGAAGCCGGCGTTCGCGAGGGCCGGGCCGACCTCGCCCCACGAGAGTTCGGCGCTGTCGGCCCCGCCCCCGTGCAGGAGCAGCACGGTCGGGCCGCCGGCGCCATCCGTCGCCCAATCGACGACGGAGACCGTCGCGCCGGTCACCGTGGCGGTCGTGCGACGGGCGTCCATCGTGCCTCCGATCGTTGTGACCAAGATATATGTTCAGGTCACTACACGAGGGGGCGGGCGGCGAGCGGGTCCGCACCGGCCCGAATCGGACGGAGCTAACGGCATCCCTGCTCGCGCGCCTCCCGGTCGATGCGGGCCTCGCCCGTGCCGGATCCGGGCGCGGCACCCGGTGCCCCGCGCATCGAGACCATGACATCGGGCTGCGGGCCGAAGTTCACCGGCGACGCGACGACGAGCGCGGTGCCGGCCAGGGCGAGCACGGTCAGGACCGCGCAGGACCGCGCCATCGCCGGCACGGTCCGCGCACCGAGCCTGCGGCGCACGAGCGCGAGCAGGCCCAGCCCGAGCACGCCGCCGACCGTGTTGGTGAGGAGATCGGTGACATCGGAGCTGCCGACGGCGAGCGCATACTGCGCGACCTCCAGGGCGAGGCTCGCACCGGCGAACACGGCCACGGTCCTCCACCACGGCCACCCGGGCGCGAGGAGGCCGAGCAGGAGGCCGAACGGCACGAAGAGCAGGACGTTCGCGACGACCTCCGACGGCGCGCTGGCTCCGTTGCAGGCATCCGAGACGAACGGCACGAGCTTCACCTGGCGCAGGTCGCCGGTGCCGACGTAGGGGAGCTCGAGCTTCCAGAGCACGATCCACGCGAGGAGCACGAGGTACACCGCGAACGAGGCGGCCAGCACGAGCCGAGCGCGCCCGGACGCCTCGGCGCCGCCACTCGTCGACGGGCGGATCCGCGCGTCGACGCTCATCGGCCGGCGCCCGTCGGCACGGTCGGGAGACGCACGGTCACGCGCATGCCGCCCTCGGGGCGCCCGTCGATCGTGAGGGTGCCGTCGTGCGCCTGGGCGATGCTCTTGACGATCGCGAGGCCGAGGCCGACCCCGCCGTGGTCGCCCCGGATGCGTTCGGTGCCGCGCTGGAACGGCTCGGTGAGGGTGGCGACGAGGTGCGGCGGCAGGTGCTCGCCCGTGTTCTCGACCTCGAGCGTGACGGATCCCTCGTGCGCGGCCGTGCTGACGCGCGCGGTGCCGTGCTCGGGGAGGTTGTGCACGATGGCGTTGTGGAGGAGGTTCGTGGTGAGCTGCAGCAGGAGGGCGTGCGAGCCGAGCGCGGGCGTGATCTCGCCCGACGTCTCGACGGCGACGTCGCGTCGCTCGGCGAGCGGGAGGAGGGTCTCGGCCGCCTCCTCGGCGAGGAGCGACAGGTCGACGACCTCCTTGGCGAAGGAGCGCTGATCGGCGCGACTGAGCACGAGCAGCGCCTCCGTGAGGTCGATGGCGCGGGCGTTGACGGTGCTCAGCCGTTCGATGAACTGGGCGTCGACGCGGTCGGGATCGTCGCGGGCGACCTCGAGCAGGGTCTGCGTGATCGCGAGCGGGGTGCGCAGCTCGTGGGACGCGTTGGCCGCGAACCTCCGCTGCTCGTCGACGTGCGCCTCGAGCCGCGCGAGCATCGCGTCGAAGCTGTCCGCGAGTTCGCGGAACTCGTCGTTCCGGCCCTCGAGCTCGATGCGGTACGAGAGCGATCCGCTCGCTGCCCGGCGGGTGGCCTCCGTGATCCGGGCGAGCGGCACGAGCATGCGCCCGGCCAGGAACCATCCGCCGACCAGGCCGAAGGCGAGCAGGAAGAGCAGCACCCAGGTGACCACCGGGCCGAACGCGCGGATGAGGTCGTCGCGCCCGGGCACGAATCCGCCGATCGTGTTGACCGCCTCCGCGGGCACGTACCGCAGCAGGAAGAGCCACACCGCCGCGAGCAGCAGGAAGCTCGCCACCATGAGGAACGCCGCATAGCTGAGGGTGAGCTTGAGCCGCACGCTCAGCCCTGGCGCCCTAGTCATGCGCGCCGGCGTCTCGGTGTGCGGATGCCGCGGGGTCGATGCGGTAGCCGACGCCGGGAACGGTCGCGATCGCCCAGGGCTCGCCGAGCCGCTTGCGCAGGGCCGAGACCGTGATGCGCACCGCGTTCGTGAACGGGTCGGCGTTCTCGTCCCACGCCCGCTCGAGCAACTCCTCGGCGCTGACGACGCCGCCCTCGGCCTCCACGAGCACCTCGAGCACCGCGAACTGCTTGCGCGTCAGGGCGACGTAGCGGCCGTCGCGGAAGACCTCGCGGCGGAACGGGTCGAGGCGCAGCCCGGCGATCTCCCGCACGGGCGGCCGATTGTGCGCGCGGCGCCGGTCGAGGGCGCGCAGCCGGAGCACGAGTTCCTGGAGCTCGAAGGGCTTCGTCAGGTAGTCGTCGGCACCCAGGCCGAACCCGGACGCCTTGTCGTCGAGTCGGTCGGCCGCGGTGAGCATCAGGATCGGCATCCCGCTCCCGGAGGCGACGATGCGCTCGGCGATCTCGTCGCCGGACGGCCCGGGGATGTCCCGGTCGAGCACCGCGATGTCGTAGGCGTTGATGCTCAGCAGCTCGAGCGCGGTGTCGCCGTCGCCGGCGAGGTCGGCCGCGATCGCCGCCAGGCGCAGCCCATCGCGAATGGCCTCCGCCATGAACGGTTCGTCCTCCACCACCAGCACTCGCATGATGGCCATGCTAGGAGCCGGGGCATATCACCGGCGTATCCGAAAGCGCATACGGCCTCGCAACATCCCGGCGGCTTGGCTGGCGACATGAGTCGCAACGCACCATCCGGAACCCGAGCCCGCACGATCCTCCTGGCCGCGGCCTTCGGCCTCCTCGTCCTCGTCATCGCCGGCGCCGCGATGCTCGGATCCACACTCGGGTCCGCCGCCTTCCCCGCCGCAGGCGCGTTCGGGGAGCGATCGCGCGGGGAGGGCGGCACGGCGACGGTCGTGTCCGACGGCTCGGCGACCGAGGCGGACGGCGTCCTGCCCGACGGAGTGAGCGTGTTCGACGAGCACTACCCGGGCGTCGTCGACCTGGACCCCGACCTGCTGAGCGCACTCCGTGCGGCGGCGTCCGATGCCGCAGGCAGCGGCATCGAGGTCTTCGTGAACAGCGGCTGGCGCTCGCCGTCGTACCAGGAGCAGCTCCTCGAGGAGGCGGTCGTGGAGTACGGCTCGGAGGCGGAGGCGGCCAGGTGGGTCGCCACGGCGGACACCTCGGCCCATGTCGCCGGCACGGCGGTCGACGTCGGCTCGTACGACGCGATCGACTGGCTGCAGGAGCACGGCGCCGGGTACGGTCTCTGCCCGACCTATGACAACGAGCCGTGGCACTTCGAGCTGCACCCCGAGGCGATCGACCAGGGGTGCCCGGCCGTGTACTGGGACCCGACGCAGGATCCGCGGATGCAGGGCTGACGCGAGCCCTGCGGGGGAGCACGCGCCCCCGCGCGATGCGGCGTCAGGCGAAGGGGTCGACGAGCGCGGAGTACCCGCAGTCGAGGCACCGCAGGGTGATCGTCAGCGGGTGATCGATCTCGACGAGGACGCCGCCGTCGAGCACGCCCCCGCAGCGCGGACACGGATCAGGGCTGCGGAACCGCGGCTCGTCGCCGTCATCGACTTCCATGGATCCATCGTGCCCGGGTCAGGACCAGATCTCGTCGATCGGGATGTCCCGGCCGAGGATGTTCGCCGCCGCGCGGTGGCCGGAGAGCATGGCCGCCGGAACCGTCGCGGGGTCATCGGTCCACGTCGCCTCGCCGGCGAGGTGCAGGACCCCGCCGACCGGCGTCGCGAGATCGTCGTGGTCGGCGGTCGTCGAGCCGACGGTCATGTAGGCGTAGGCGCCGCGTGCGAACGGGTCGCCCTGCCAGTCCGTGCGGTGCACGTGCGTCGGCTGCTCGACGCGACCGCCGTAGAGCCTCGTCAGCTGGGCGAGCACGGACTCGACGACCCGGCGATCCTGCCAGTCGCGCGTCTCGCGGGCGGCCGGGCCGGCGGCGAAGGTCAGGAGCGTCGGCGTGCCGTGCAACGAGGTGAGGTCGTACCAGGAGTGCCACCATCGGCTCTCGGGGCCCTGCTGCCGGATCGCGTAGACCCCGTCGTCCCAGAACTTCGTCGGGAACCGGAGGAAGACCTTCTCGAAGGCGTTCATCTCGAGCCTGCCGAGTGCGCCGGCGACCGGCTCCGGCAGCGGCGGCTCGATGACGAAGCCGTCGGACTTCAGCACCCCGACCGGCACCGTGACGACCGCCGTCGGCGCCGCGAACGACCCGCGATCACTCGTGACGTCGACGCCGTCGGCCGACCACCGTACACGGGAGACGACGTGGTCGAGACGGACGTCGAGCCCCTCGGCGAGGTGCTCGGGCAGGCGGTCGTAGCCGTCGGGGAAGACCACCTCGTCGCCGTCGATCGAGTCGTCGTCGAGGCCGTGCGCCGCGAGGTCGTCGATCCACGCGCCGTACTGCTCCTCCGAGCGGTGCTCGAGGTACTCGCGCACCCGCTGGGTGCGCTCGGCGTCCCACCCCTGGCGGCCGAGCGCCGCCTCGGTCACGTCGCGGTACGAGGCATCCGGAGCGGAGGCGGCGACGACCTCGAGGAGGGTCGCGTCGACCGCGTGGATGTCGGCGACGAAGCGCTGCGCCGCGGCATCCTCGAGTCGCTCGCCGTCGGGCCCGTAGTACGCGATCGGACGGCTGTCGGGCTGGTACCCGCCGACCGTGAACTCCGCGGTGCGCATGCCGAACGCCTCGGCCGCGGCGGCGACGGGACTGTCGGTGACGCCGTGGATCCACGACGCGCCGAGGTCGGTGACGAGCCCGTCGGCGCGGTCGGTCCGGACTCGGCCGCCCACCCGATCGCGGGCCTCGAGCACCACGACCCGTCGGTCCGCCCTCGCCAGCAATCGTGCCGCCGTCAGGCCGGCCACTCCCGCGCCGATCACGATCGTGTCGAAGTGCTCCATTGCCGACCTGCCTCCGTCATGGGGTGCTGCACCCGCACTCGACGGTATCGCCTGCGGGAGGTGCAGCCCTATCGCTCACCGGGTTCTCGCTATATCGTCGAGTATCGTTCACACGCGACGGAAGAGGTTGTCATGAGTGGTTCGTTCCCCACCGGCGGATTCGGCGCCGGCATCCCGGCCGACGGCATCTGGCAGGCCTTCGAGCAGTTGCGTTCGACCTTCGAGAAGCGCGCGGGCAGTCGCATGGGCCGCGGCGACGTGCGTGCAGCGGTGCTCGCCCTGCTCGCCGAGCAGCCCATGCACGGCTATCAGATCATCCACGAGATCGAGGAGCGCAGCGGCGGCACGTGGAAGCCCAGTGCCGGCTCGGTCTACCCGACCCTGCAACTGCTCGCCGACGAGGGGCTGATCAGCGCCGAGGAGTCGAACGGCCGCAAGACCTACTCGCTCACCGACGAGGGGCGATCGTCCGTCGCCGATTCCGGTGCGTCCGCTCCGTGGGCCTCGCCGGGTGCCGGTGACGGCACCGGGCCGGCGGCGCTGCCGAAGGCGGGCTTCGAGCTCGCGCAGGCCGCCGCGCAGGTCGGCCGCACGGGCACTCCCGAGCAGGTGCAGCAGGCGGTGGCCGCGCTCGACGAGACGCGACGACGGCTCTACGCGATCCTCGCCCAGGACTGACGCGGGTGGCATCCGCTCCTCGGGATCGAGGCGATTCGATGCCCCGTGCCGGCAGCACCCGCGCGCGCTACCGCCGCATCCTGCGGTTCGCGGGCTGGAACCTCGCCGTCACCTGGTGGTACGAGCTGCTACTCCCGCGCGTCGGGCTGGCCGGGGTCGCCGAGCGCACGCGTTCCAAGCGGATGCGGCGCTTCGCCCAGCGCTTCCACGTGCTCGCGATCGACCTCGGCGGGCTCATGATCAAGGTCGGGCAGTTCATGTCGTCGCGCCTCGACGTGCTGCCGCCCGAGATCACGGCCGAGCTGGCCGGGCTGCAGGACGAAGTGCCGCCGGTGCCGTTCGCGGCGATCCGCACGCTGGCCGAGGCCGAGCTCGGCATGCCGCTCGAGCGGGCCTACGCCTCGATCGACGAGGAGCCGATCGCCGCGGCATCCCTCGGTCAGGCCCATCGCGCCCGGCTCTCGGCCGCCGACGCCGCCGACACCGGGTTGGACGCCGTCGTCGTGAAGGTGCAGCGGCCGGGCATCGACGCGATCGTCGACGTCGACCTGGCCGCCCTGCGCAAGGTGGCCGGATGGCTCAGCCACGTGCGGCTCGTGTCCGACCGGGTGAACACGCACGCGCTCGTCGAGGAGTTCGCGCAGACGAGCCTCGAGGAGATCGACTACCTGCACGAGGCGGCGAACGCCGAGCGCTTCGCCGCGGAGTTCGCCGACGACGATCGGGTCGGCGTGCCCGCCATCGCGTGGGAGCGCACGACCCGGCGCGTGCTCACCCTCGAAGACGTGACGGCGATCAAGATCACGGATGCCGCGGCGCTGGCGTCGGCCGGCATCGATCCCGCCCACGTGGCGCCGGCCTTCGCCGCCGTCATGTTCGACCAGCTGTTCGGCAACGGCTTCTTCCACGCCGACCCGCATCCCGGCAACATCTTCGTCACGCCGATGCCGGTCGCCGACGGTTCGGCGGCGCGGGCATGGAAGCTGACGTTCATCGACTTCGGCATGATGGGCGTGGTTCCCGCCGGCACGCGGAGCGGCCTGCGCAAGCTGCTCATCGCGGCCGCCTCGCGAGACGGCAAGGGCCTCGTCGATGCCGTGCGCGAGATCGGGGTGCTGCTCCCGTCGGCGGACACGGGCGAGCTCGAGCGCGCCATGACGCAGCTGTTCGCCCGGTTCGGCGGCATGGGCTTCGCCGAGCTGCGCGAGGTGGATCCGCGCGAGTTCCGCGACTTCGCCGAGGAGTTCGGCCACGTGGTGCGATCGCTGCCGTTCCAGCTGCCCGAGAACTTCCTGCTCATCGTGCGGGCCATGTCGCTCACGTCGGGCGTGTGCAGCGCGCTGGATCCCGAGTTCAACCTCTGGGACTCGATCGAGCCGTACGCGACCAAGCTCATCCGCGACGAGCGCGGCAACGTCGTGCAGGACCTCGCGAAGCAGGCCGTCGAGATCGCCGGCATCGCCGTCGGCCTGCCGAGACGACTCGACTCGCTCGTGACCCGTCTCGAGCAGGGCTCCGTCGCCGTCACGAACCCCAGCCTCGAGCGCCGCGTCGCCCGGCTCGAGCGCACCGCGAGGCGAGTGGTCTCGGCGACCCTGTTCGCCGCGCTGCTCGTCGCGGGTGCCGTGCTCCGGGCGGATGACGCGGTGTTCGGCACGGTGCTGATGATCGCATCCGTCCTGCCGCTGCTGCATGCGCTGTTCGCCGGGCGCGGCGGGCGCTGAGCGCCGTCGAACCGACCCGGCCCGGAGCGGCTCAGGGCGCGAAGAGCAGGATCGCGAACACCCCGAAGAGCATGAGGTGCACGGCCCCGTGCACGGCGGTCGTGCGGGGCGAGAAGAACGTGATCAGCGTCATGGCGAGGGTGATGGCGATGAGCACCATGTTCGCGGGCGTCTCGCCCAGCACCACCTCCTGGCCGCTGACCAGCCCGATCACGAGGATGACCGGGATGGTCAGGCCGACGGTCGAGACGAAGGCGCCGAGGCCGAGGTTGAAGGCCCGCTGGTTCTGGTCGGCGAGCGAGGCGCGGATCGCGGTCACCGCCTCCGGGGTGAACACGATGATCGCGATGACGACGCCGCTGAGCGCGACGGGAGCGCCCGTGGCCTCGATGCCGAGGTCGACGAGCACGCCCAGGTCGTGCGACAGCAGCACGATCGGCAGCACGGTCACGATGAGGAGGACGGCCCGGCCGAGCAGCTCCCCCCGAGCGACCGCGGAGTGCGCGGCCGACGCGGTCGACACCGCCGGCGCCGCGCCTGCCGACGCCGCGGTCGCGGGGGATGCGCCCGCCGCCGGCGGGCTCACCGGCTGCACGAACAGGCTCCGGTCCCGGCCGACCTGCATCACCAGGAAGAACGCGTACAGCGCGGCGGCGAGCACGGCGATCCCGATCGACTGGAACGACGTGAGGGTTCCACCCGGGGTCGAGCTCGTGAAGTTCGGCAGCACCAACGTGCAGAGCGACAGCGCGACGATGACCGCGAGGTAGACCGACGTGCCGACCGTGTTGTAGTTCTGCGGCCCGTGGCGCAGGCCGCCGAGGAGGATGGCCAGGCCCATGACGCCGTTGATGATGATCATCATCACGGCGAAGAGCGAGTCGCGGCCGATCGTCGCGGAACCGCTCGGACCGAGCATGACCGACGCGATCAGGGCCACCTCGATGACCACCACGGTGAGCGTCAGGATGAGCGTGCCGAAGGGCTCGCCGACCTGCTCGGCGAGGTGCTCGGCCTGGCGCACGACGCCGAAGGCCGCGACCATGATGGCCGCGAGGATCACGACGAAGACGATCACGCCGACGGCGGCGTTCGGCGGATGCGCGACGAGGTCGTGCCCGAACGCGAGCGCCCACACGGTCGTCGCCCACGCGATCACGAGGATCGCGACCGTCGACCGGGTGAGCATCGCCCTCATGAAGACTCCTCCGTCCGAGCCGACCGATCGCCACTCTATCGTCGCGGTCCGCTGCCGGGGCGGATGCGAAGGTCTCCGCCGCGGGCATTGCGCGGGCGGCCGCCCCCGGGCGATGCTGGTCACGCGGCCGGCACGCGCCGCGAGGGGGAGTCGGCATGCGGGCTCGACGAGTGGTCGCCATCGTGGCGGCATCCGTGATCGCGGTCGTCGGCGCGCTCGTCGCGGTCGAGGCGATCCGCATCGCGGGGGATGCCGCAGAGCAGCCGGGCCTCGCCGACTTCTACGAGCAACCGGCCGACGCCGCGAACGGCGCGCCCGGCACGCTCGTGAGGAGCGAGGCGCTCGGAGGCGTGCCAGCGGCATCCGAGGCCTGGCGCATCATGTACCGCTCGACCGACCTGGACGGCGACCCGATCGTCGTGACCGGCATCGTCGTGACGCCGCTCGGGCCGCCGCCGGAGGGTGGACGCACGGTGCTCGCGTGGGGGCATCCGACGACGGGCACGGATGCCTCGTGCGCGCCGTCGCGCGGCTTCGACCCGTTCATCGGCATCGAGGGGCTGCGACTCATGCTCGACCGGGGGTACACGGTCGTCGCGACCGACTACGCGGGCATGGGCACCGAGGGCCCCGACTCGTACCTCGTCGCGCAGACGGCCGCGCGCAGCGTGCTCGACGCCGTGCGGGCGGCGCAGCGCCTCGACGCGGCCGAGGCGAGCGACCGCGTGCTGCTCTGGGGGCACTCGCAGGGCGGGCAGGCCGTGCTCTTCGCCGCCGAGCAGGCCTCCGCCTACGCGCCGGAGCTGACCATCGCCGGGGTGGCCGCCGCCGCGCCGGCCGCAGACCTCGCCGCCCTCATGGGCTCGCACCTCGACGACATCTCGGGCGTGACGATCGGGTCGTATGCGTTCCCCGCGTTCGCCTCGGTCTACGGGCCGACCGTGCCCGGCGCCGAGCTCGACGACATCCTGACGCCTTCGGCCGTCGCGAAGGCACCGGAGATGAACCGCCTGTGCCTGCTGACGAACCTCGAGAAGCTGCACGGCATCGGACAGCCGCTCATCGGCGACTTCTTCGCGCACGACCCGACCACGACCGAGCCGTGGGCGACGCTGCTCGCCGACAACTCGGCCGGACAGCGCGCCATCGGAGCGCCCGTGTTCATCGCGCAGGGCGCCGACGACGAGCTCGTGCTCCCGGCGGACACGGCGACCTTCGTGGAGCACGTGCGAAGCCTGGGCGACGACGTCGACTACGTGGTCGTGCCGCTGGCGACGCACAGCACCATCGCCTACCTCGCGCTGCCGTCGCTCGACGCCTGGCTCGACTCGCTCGACTGACCGCCCGCGCACCCCCTCCACAGGGGCCTCACGCCCGGCCGCGGCATCCGGCACACTGTGTGCATGTCAGCGTTGACCACCATCGGCCTTCCCGTGGCCCTGGGCATCATCATGTTCGGTCTCGGGCTCAGTCTGACCCTCGGCGATTTCGCGAGGGTCCTCAAGCAGCCGAAGGCGGTGATCATCGCCCTGCTCTGCCAGCTCATCCTGCTGCCGGCCATCTGCTTCGGCCTCGTGATGGCCTTCCAGCTGCCGCCCGTGCTCGCCGTCGGCATGATGATGCTCGCGGCCTCGCCGGGCGGCACGACCGCCAACCTCTACAGCCACCTCTTCCGCGGCGATGTCGCGCTGAACATCTCGCTCACAGCCGTCAACTCGGTGCTCGCCGTGTTCACCCTGCCGATCATCACGAACCTCGCGATCGCGTACTTCGACCCGTTCGACGACCAGCTCGGCCTGCAGTGGGCCAAGACCGTCGAGGTCTTCGCGATCGTGCTGCTGCCCGTCGCGCTCGGCATGCTCGTGCGTCGGTTCCGGCCCGGGTTCGCCGACGCCATGGACAAGCCCGTGCGCATCGCGTCGGTCGTGATCCTCGTGGTGGTCATCGCCGGTGCGGTCGCCTCGAACTGGGCCCTCCTCATCGCCAACTTCGCGCAACTGGCCGCCATCACCGTGCTGTTCTGCCTGATCAGCCTGACGATCGGCTACCTCGTGCCGCGCTGGCTCCGGGTCGGCAGGCGGCAGGCGATCGCCGCCTCGTTCGAGATCGGCATCCACAACGCGACCCTCGCGATCGTCATCGCCCAATCGGTGCTGCTCTCGACCGAGCTGAGCCTGCCCGCCGCGGTCTACGGGGTGCTCATGTTCTTCATCGCGTTCGGCTTCGGGTTCCTCATCCGCGACCGGGCGGATGCCGCATCCGCCGCGCGCGACGATGCGACCGAGGCGCCGGCCGCGGTCTGAGGCGGGCACGCGGGTCGCCTAGCATCGCAGGGTGATCGGTGCTGCCCATGATGACGAGTCCACCCCGCACGATGCGCCGGTGCTCCGGCTCGACGAGGTCGCGTTCGTGCGCGAGGGCCGCACGATCCTCGACGGGGTGAGCCTCACCGTCCAGGCGGCGGAGCACTGGGCGCTCCTCGGCCCGAACGGGGCGGGCAAGAGCACGATCCTCGGGTTCTGCGGCGCGGTCACGCATCCCACGTCGGGCACGGTCGAGGTGCTCGGCGGCCGGCTCGGGCGCGTCGAGCTCCAGGCCCTGCGGCGCGAGATCGGGCACGTGAACCCGCGGCATCCGCTGCGCTCGCCCCTGTCGGTGCGCGAGGTCGTGCTCACCGGCCTGACCGGCACCATCGAGACCGCCATGCGCTGGGAGGCGTCCCCCGACGAGGTCGATAGCGCCGACCTGCTCATCGAGACCCTCGGGCTCGGCGGCAAGGCGGATTCGCGCTGGCCGACCCTCTCGCAGGGCGAGCGCGGCCGCACGCTGATCGCCAGGGCGCTCGTCTCCGAGCCGAAGCTCCTCCTGCTCGACGAACCCTCGACCGGGCTCGACGTCGCGGCGAGGGAGCAGCTGCTCGAGACGATCGACCTGCTCGAGCAGACGCACCCCGAGGTCGCCTCCGTCCTCGTCACGCACCACCTCGAGGAGCTGCCGAGCACGACGACCCATGCGCTGCTCATCGCGCACGGGCGCGTGCTCGCGAGCGGCGACGCGAGGCGGGTCATCACGAGCGAGCACGTGACGGCGGCGTTCGAGCATCCGATCGACGTCGAGTACCGCGACGGGCGCTGGGGTGCACGTGCCCGACGGGCCGCTCGCGCGCCGGGCGCGCCTCTTCCACGGCAGGCTGCGCGCCGATAGGTTGAGCGCCAGAAGGCGTGATCCGCATCGCGCCACCGACCGAAAGGGCCCGCCATGGGAATGTTCGCCACCGTGTGGGATTGGATCTGGTTCAGCTTCTGGATCTTCGCCTACATCGCCTACCTGTTCGCGCTGATCTACATCGCGGTCGACCTCTTCCGCTCGCACGACCTCAACGGGTGGATGAAGGCGCTGTGGATCGTGCTGCTGGTGTTCCTGCCGTTCCTGACCGGCATCGTGTACCTCATCGTGCGCGGACAGGGCATGGCCGAGCGGTCGGCGTCCACCCGCCCCGAGATCGTCGAGTACTCCGACGAGGAGGTGCGCAAGGTCTCGTTCGCGAATCCGGCCGACGAGATCACGAAGGCCGCCGCCCTGCGCGACCAGGGCGTCATCTCCGACGGGGAGTTCGAGGCCATCAAGGCCAAGGCCCTCGGCCAGAAGTTCTGAGCGGATGCCGCGGCTCGCGATCCCCGTCCGTGCACCCCGTGCCGGGTCCCCGATCGCGGAGTAGCCTCGGCTCATGACCCAGTCCGTCGGCGTCGGCCGGACCCCCGTTGCGGGGTCCGAGCCGGCGCCGTTCGACGTTCGGGGCTTCGCGCGGACCGCCCAGGGCAGTTTGCGCGACGAACTCGATCCCGAGGCGCTGGCGCGGGCCGGGGCCTCGCCCGAGGCGGTGCGCTCGGTCGCCACGCTGGCCGAGCTCGAGGGCGCCACCATGGAGCACCTGCGCAACGTGCTCGTGACCCCGACCCACAAGGACGCGCGCGTCACGGCGTTCCTCGTGTCCTGGGCGTACGAGAAGTACTGGATCGCCGATGCGCTGGGTCGCATCGCCTCGGCGATCGACGGTGCGAGGGCGCCGGAGCCGACGGATGCCGCGGCGAACGCGTCGACGACGGGCGCGACCGCGGCACCTGCCTCGGCCGGCCGCGGGCCGATCCGCCGTGCGCTCGCCGGCTTCGCCCAGGGCCCCGACGTGGTCGGCGCCCACCTCGCGCTCGGGTACGTCGACGACGTCGTGCTGGACCTGGCCTACGCACGACTCGAGTCGGAAGCCCGGGCGGGCGCCGGCGCCGGGGCCGGGACAGGGGCAGGGGCGGGGGCAGGGGCGGGGGCAGGGGCGGGCGACCGTCGGAATCCCGCGTTGGCGCACGCGATCGCCCGCATCAGGGCGGTCAAGTCCAGGCACACCGCCTTCTTCGCCGACGAGACGGCCAGACGGCTCGACGCATCGCCACGGGCGGCCCGGCTCGCACGGCGCGAGCTGGCCCGATCCGCGTGGCCGCTCGGCAGCGGCTCCGTCGCCGCCGACGCGCGGACGGCGTTCGGGCGGTTCGCCGTACCCGACGCCGAAGCGCGCACGGCGCTCGCCCGCGGCATCCGCTCGCTGCCCGGCATCGACGACCGCGCCGCGGCCGCCGTCATCCGACGACTCGGCGCCTGAACGCGATCGGCACAGGGGAGCAGGGGAGCATGGCCTTCGACATCGACCGGTACACCGCGACCTCGGTCGGCGTCGCCTGGAGCGACCTCGACCTCGAGGCGTTCCGCCGTGAGCCGCTGCCCGAGTCGTCGTTGCGAACACTGCGCTACATGGCCGACGTCGAGTACCACACGGTCTGCTACACCCGCGACCTGCTCACGACGCCGTCGCACCGCGAGGCCGAGATGACCGCGTTCATGACGATGTGGAACCGCGAGGAGTTCTGGCACGGGGAGGCGCTCGCCGCGGTGCTCGCCATGCACGACATCACGGTCGACTACGACGCGCTCAAGGCGAACCGCATGAAGCTCGGGTGGAAGGACCGGCTCGACCCGATCAAGCAGTCGGTGCTCGGCGGACTCGTGGGCCACGACTTCGTCGCCGTGCACATGTCATGGGGCGCGGCGAACGAGTGGTCGGCGATCACCGCGTACCAGCGCATGGCCGAGCTCGAGGCGCATCCGGTGCTCGCCGAACTCCTGCGCCGCATCGCGAAGCAGGAGGCCAGGCACGTCGCGTTCTACACGTCGCAGGCGCGCGAGCGGCTCGCCGCGAGCACGAAGGCGCAGAAGGTGACGAGGTTCGCGCTCAGCCGGTTCTGGGCGCCGGTCGGCTCGAGCATCTCGTCGGAGGACGACGTGCGGCACGTGATGACCCATCTCATGAGCGGTGCGGAGGGCCGGCGCGCGGCTCGCAAGGTCGACGAGAGCATCAGCGGCATGCCGGGGCTCGGCGGCCTCACGATCGTGCAGGATGCGCTCGACCGGCTCGGCGTCGCCGCCTGAACCCGTCGCCGCAGAACCGTCGCCGACGGCTCAGCTGAGCAGGGCGGCGATGAGCGTGCCGATCGCGGTGAGCGCGAGGATGCCCACGAGCCCGTAGCGCCGCAACTGCACCGAGAGCAGGGCGACCGAGAGCGGACGCCGTCGCCGGCGACGGCGCGGCGGTGTCGTCGAGTGCATCGTCAGACCTGGGGTGAGGCGTCGTCGATGGCGTGGAACCGGCGGTCGCGGTAGACGAGCGCCGGCGCCCGCTCGCCGAGGTGCACGTCGAGCACCTCGGCGACGACGAGCGACGATCCGCCGACGGGCAGCGTGTGGGTGATGCGCGCCCGCAGGGCCACGGGGGCGCCGACGAGCCACGGCTCGCCCGTCGGCAGCGAGTCCCAGCCCTGCTCGGGGGTGAAGCGGGGGGCGCCGGATCGGGCGAACGCACGCGCGACCTCGACCTGGTCGGCCGCGAGCAGGTGCACCACGACGGAGTCGGCCGCGAGCAGGCCGCCGGCCGAGCCGGTCGCGCGCGTGACCGAGAACGAGAGCGCGGCGGGGTCCGCCGAGACGGAGGCCACGCTCGACGCCGTGAGGCCCACGGGCCCGAGCGTCGTCATCGCGGTGATGAGGGCGACACCGGCCGGGTGGTCGCGGAACGCCGCCTTGAACGCCTCGGCGGTCGCGTCGAGCAGGGTCGGCGGTGCGGCATCCGTCGGCAGGGCGTCTGCAAGGGGGTTCGGATCGGGCACGGCCATGATGTCAAGCCTACGTTCGCGAAGCTGCGTGGCGGCACCATGCGCATGGTCGGGGGCCGTGAACGACGGATGCCCCGCCGGACCGGGGGTCCGACGGGGCATCCGCTCGCGCTCGGCGCGCGCTGCTCGAGGTGCTTCTCGACCTACGCGACGGTGGAGGCGTCGCGCTTCGGCAGCTTCCAGCCGGGACGCACGAAGTGGCACGTGTACCCGTTCGGGTACTTCTCGAGGTAGTCCTGGTGCTCGGGCTCGGCCTCCCAGAACGGGGCGGCCTCCTCGATCGTCGTGACGACCTTCGCGGGCCAGAGGCCGGAGGCGTCGACGTCGGCGATCGTGTCGAGCGCGACCTCCTGCTGCTCGGGGCTCTGCGGGAAGATCGCCGACCGGTAGCTCGTGCCGATGTCGTTGCCCTGACGGTTCAGGGTCGACGGGTCGTGCACCTGGAAGAAGAACTCCAGCAGCTCGCGGTAGCTCGTCACGGTCGGGTCGTAGACGATCTCGATCGCCTCGGCGTGGCCGGGGTGGTTGCGGTAGGTGGGCTCGGCGTTGCTGCCGCCGGTGTATCCGACGCGGGTCGACTCGACGCCGGGGCGCTTGCGGATCAGGTCCTGCATGCCCCAGAAACAGCCGCCGGCGAGGACCGCGGTCTCGGTGTTCGTCATGATGCGTTCTCCTTCTCGGATGCCGCGGCCGCGCCATCCGTCGTCGTGAACAGGCTGAGGAAGTCCCCGTAGCCCTGCTCCTCGAGCTCGGCGACGGGCACGAAGCGCAGTGCCGCCGAGTTCATGCAGTACCGGAGTCCGCCGGCGTCGGCGGGCCCGTCGTCGAAGACGTGGCCGAGGTGGCTGTCGGCACCCGACGAGCGTACCTCCACGCGCTTCATCCAGAGCGTGCGGTCGACATGCTCGGTCACGGCGGTCGCCTCGAGCGGCTTCGTGAAGCTCGGCCAGCCCGACCGGCTGTCGTACTTGTCGGTCGAGGAGAAGAGCGGCTGCCCCGACACGACGTCGACGTAGATGCCGTCGTCGTGGTTGTCCCAGTACTCGTTGCGGAACGCCGGCTCGGTGCCGTCGCCCTGCGTGACGCTGCGCTGGAGGGGCGTGAGGCGGGCGATCGCCTCGGGAGTGCTGCGGTAGTCGTTCGACATTCGTTCCTCCTTCGTGGGGCACCGCTGGCTGCGGCACCCTCTGGGTCGCTGGTCTCCGTGCGAAGCGCGACATGAGAGAAAACCATCGAGCGGGGCATGCTGTTCCTGATGTCGGCCCTGCACGCTGTGACTTCGCTGTGAGCGCCGGCGGGCTCGCGGTCGTGCAGCCGTGACAGCCCGCCCGCGGTGCGCGAGACTTTCCCCAGCCTCGTCGGCGGATGCCGCATCCGGGGCAGTGCGGAGGGAGGGGCGGTGGAACTGCTCGTCGTGGTCGTGCTCGGGCTGCTCGGCATCGCCGCCGCCGCCGTGCTCGGTCCGCGCCTCGGGGTGGCTGCACCCCTGCTGCTCGTGATCGTCGGCATCGGCGCGAGCCTGCCTTTCCAGCACATTGGGATCCTAAGCTTAGAATTCCACGTGGACAAGTTGTCG
>JADMIO011403906.1_pt1 | contig 17933 bp, 25 predicted proteins | sample 8958161 | NCBI WGS metagenome assembly JADMIO01 (sample SAMN16585339, study PRJNA669376) | soil metagenome | isolation source: Crop rotation soil | place: USA: Cullars Rotation, Alabama | collected 2011
CGACTTCAAGTCACGTGAATTCCAAGCTTCGGATCCCACTGTGCTGGAAAGGTCGTTCGCGCGCGCCGAGTCGCGTGGGGCGTAAGACGCGCGATGGCGACGCTGACGTTCAGGCTCGGCGCGGATCTGCTGGCGAGACTGGACGCGTTCGTTGAGGCGCGCGGTTTGGAGGACCGGTCACAGGCTGTGCGGACGGCGATTCTGGAGGCGGTGATGGACGCGGACGAGCGTAAGACCGTTCCGGATCGTGGGGAGCTGCTGGATCTGCTGGGTTCGAGTGCCCGTGAGGGCAGCGTGACGGCGATGAAGGCACTACTTGAGGAGCATCGCCGTGACCACAACGACGAGCCCAAGAAGGACGAGGACCCGATCGACGAACTCGCAGGCAGACGAGCCCAGCGGACTGCTTGACTTCGTCCGCTTCTGCGGGCAGCTTCGGCTGGCGGGGAAGCCGTTCAAGCTTGAGCCGTTCCAGCGGCGCATCCTGAGCGACTACTTCGCCGGGGTGACGCAGACGTTGGTGATCATCCCGAAGAAGAACGGCAAGTCGACGCTGGTCGCGGCACTCGCGCTTTTCCACCTGCTGACAACGGAGGACGCTGAGGGGTATATCGCGGCGTCCTCGCGTGACCAGGCGGGGATCATCCTCAAGCAGGCCCGGAAGTTCATCCGCGGTACGCCGGCGTTGCAGCGGCATCTGGGGATGAAGCAACGCGAGATCGTGAACCTCAACGACGAGGGGTTCGTGAAGGTGCTCGCGTCGGACGTCGACACTGCGGACGGCGTGATCCCGACGCTCGCGATTATCGACGAGCTCCACCGGCACAAGAGCACTGACCTGCTGGGTGTGTTCCGTGACGGTCTCGGCCCACGTGGCGGGCAGATGATCACGATCACGACCGCGGGCGACGACTCGGAGTCGCCGCTCGGCCAGATGCGGTCTCTCGCGTACGGGATGCCGGTGCTCGAGCGTGATGGTGCGTACCGGTACGTCCGGTCACGTAACGGTGATTGGGTGATGCACGAGTGGGCGCTTGACGACGACCAAGACCGCGAGGACATGACGGTCGTGAAGACCGCCAATCCGTGCTCATGGCATACGCTCGAGGCGCTTCGCCGGCGCCGCGAAGACCCGTCTACGACGCCGTGGCAGTGGGCGCGGTTCGCTTGCGGCGTTTGGTTGCAAGGTGAGGATACGGCGATCGGTCCCGTCGAATGGGCGGGGTGCGGCACCGACGAGCCGTACCCCGACGGGCTGACGTGGCGCGTCGGCCTGGACGTTGGCTGGAAGGAAGACACGACCGCTGTGGTCGCACATGCGCTCGGCGAGGACGGCGTCGCATGGATCGGCCGGGTCGTGGTGCTTGTTCCGCCCGCCGAGAAGGGCGTCGCGTTGCGTAAGCGCGCGGTGCTGGACGCGGTCGCAGGGGTCGCTAAGGAGTTCGGTGCGGTTGAGGTTGTGCTCGACCCGGAGAACGACGGCGAGGTCGTCGCCCAGGACATCGAGGATGAGCTCGGGCTTGAGGTGATCGCGCATTCGCAGAAGCCTGCGCCGATGGCCCAGGCCGCGGAGCGGTTTTACGCGGCGGTTCGCGAAGCCAAGCTCAGGCACCCGAGGGATGACAAGTTGACGCGGCACGTGCTGAACGCGCACCGCAAGGCGACTGATGATGGGCGGTGGCGCTTCGTGAAGGAGAACAAGCAGTCCCGCAAGGTCATCGACGCATTGATCGCCTCGGCGATGGTCCACAACATCGCGGTTGAGGAATCCGGCTCCTCAGGGGAGCCGATGTTCGCGTGGGCGTGACCGTCCCCCTCATCCTCTCGGGCACTGCGCTCGTGACCGCCGGAGCGTTCCTGCTCGCCGGCGCGTGGGCGCTCGTCGCCTGCGGCATCGTGATCCTGGCCGCTGGGCTGCTGGTGGACTGGGAGAAGGCGTCGTGACGAGCCTGATCAGGCGCCTCTCGGGCGCGGGCGAGGAACGCGACGCGCCGCTCGCGTTCAGCGACTACCTCAACTACTTCAGCTTCGGCGGCACCCCGTACATGGTGCAGGGCGGGACGCCAGGGCACGCCGGGGAGAACATCGAGTCCAGCTTCCAGGGGTACGTCAGCGGCGCGTACAAGAGCAACGGTGTGATCTTCGCGTGCATGACCGCCCGCGCGCTGCTGTTCGCGGAGGCGCGCTTCCAGTTCCGGCAGATGCGGTTCGGCCGGCCCGGGGACCTGTTCGGCACCTCCGCGCTTGGGTTGCTCGAGAAGCCGTGGCCGGGAGCGACGACCGGGGACCTGCTGACCCGCGCGATCAACGACGCGGACATCGCCGGGAACTTCTACGCCGTCAGGCGCGGGAACGAGATCCGCAGGCTCCGGCCGGACTGGGTGACGATCGTGACCGGCTCGAGGTCGGGGTCGGAGATCGACATGGAGCCGATCGGGTACATGTATAAGCCGGGCGGCCCGAGCTCCGGTGAGGACCCGGTTGTGCTGCTGCCGGAGCAGGTCGCGCATTTCGCTCCGCTGCCGGACCCGATGGCGCGGTTCCGTGGGATGTCGTGGCTTTCACCGGTGCTCGAGGAGATCCTGGCGGACCGGTCGGCGATCACGCACAAGAAGAGCTTCTTCGACAACGGCGCGAAGCTCGGGTACGTCGTGACGTTGGGTGACGACGTCAAGAACCCCGACCAGTTCGAGAAGTGGATCGAGAAGTTCAAGGCCGGGCATGAGGGCGAGTGGAACGCGTACAAGACGCTGTTCCTCGCCGCCGGCGCCGATGTGAAGACCGTGGGCGCGGACATGAAGCAGGTCGACTTCGCTGCGGTCCAGGGGCACGGTGAGACGCGGATCTGCGCCGCGGCCAGGGTCCCGCCGATCATCGTCGGTCTCAGCGAGGGGCTCGACAGCGCGACGTACTCGAACTACGGGCAGGCGCGTCGCGCGTTCGCTGACCTGACGATGCGTCCGCTGTGGCGCAACATCGCCGGGTCGCTGGCGCGGATCGTGGATGTGCCCGCGAGCGCTGATCTCTGGTACGACGATCGTGACATTCCGTTCCTGCAGGAGGACATGCAGGACGCGGCGACGATTCAGCAGACGCAGGCGATCACGATCCGCGAGCTGATCAACGCCGGATACGACCCTGACAGTGTGATCAAGGCGGTCACGGGCGCGGACTTCTCGCTGCTGAAGCACACCGGCTTGCTGAGCGTGCAGCTTCAGGAGCCTGGCGCGAATCCTGACGCTCCGGCGTCGAATGGCACCGGCCCCGCGCCGGTCCTCAACGGCTAACCCTAGGAGGGTCCCGTGAGTGAGTTGACCTCCCCTCCGAGGGAGACACTGATCCGCGCCCGGCCACTGGTCGAGTTCCGTGACGCGAGCGAAGAGGACAACCTCGCGGACGGCTATCTCGGCGTGCTGCGGGTGCTGTTCTCGCCCGTGAACGAGTGGACCGAGATCAACAGCATGTGGGAGGGCCGCTTCATGGAGCGGTTCGCCCCCGGCGCGTGGAAGAAGACGATCCGTGAACGCGCGTCGCAGATCAAGGCGCTCTTCCAGCACGGCATGGACCCGCAGGTCGGCGACAAGCCACTCGGCCCCGTCCGACTGCTGGAGGAGAACGAACGCGGCGGGTACGGCGAGGTCGCGCTCCTCGACACCGCGTACAACCGTGACCTGCTCCCCGGGCTGAAGGACGGCTTGTACGGCGCGTCGCACCGCTTCGGCGTGATGCGCGAGGAGGAGAACGCGCACCCTGAGCCCTCCGAGGAGAACCCGCTCGGCCTGCCGGAGCGGACGATCAAGGAAGCCCGGCTCATGGAGTTCGGGCCGGTCACGTTCCCCGCCTACGAGGGCGCGTCCGCTGGGATGCGGTCGCTCACCGACGACTTCCTCATGCGCTGTTTCGAGCGCGATCCCGACCGCTTGCGCGAGATGTTCACGCAGGCCACCGACATTCGGGCCAATGAGCCCGAGAACGCACCCTCCGAGAGTGACGCCGCGGCCAGCGAGCCGCACCTCACCGACGAGCGCCGCGAGACCACGCCGCCCACCAAGCGGCCCATCTACGGCCAACGCCGGAAGGAGACGCCCCCATGGCTTCTCGGACCATCGAAGAGCACGAAGCGGACCTGACCGCGCTCCGCGCACGCGCGACGGAGATCCACCAGCAGTACCAGGGCGAGGAGTTCCCCGAGAACATCCGCGCCGAGTGGGACCAGGTCAACACGGACATCGAGGCCAAGAACGAGCTCGTCGCCGAGCTCCGCGCCCGTGAGGACCGCGTCCGCGCGTTCAGCGCCGACCCGGGCAGCACCGAACGCGGCGCGCACTTCAACGTTCAGCCGCAGCGTTCCGTGGACATCTGGGACACCGCCGCGGTCCGCGCGCAGTCGACCAGCGTCGAGCAGGAAACGCGGATGCTCAACGACAACGCGCAGCGTGCCGTCGAGACCATGCAGTTCCCGCACGAGGGCGCTCGCCGCGAGTCATGCCAGGCCGCGATCGAGCGGCTGCAGCACAAGTTCGGTGAGGGCCAGCGCGGCGCCGAGTTCAACCGGCACATCCTCGCGACCGGCAGCCCGCATTACCGCCGCGCATTCGCGAAGGCGATCAGCGGCGCGCTGCTGACCACGGAGGAGCAGCGTTCGCTGTCCCTCACGAGCGGCTCCGGCGGGTACGCCGTCCCGGTCGTCCTGGACCCGACGATCATCCCCACCAGCAACGGCGCGGTGAACCCGTGGCGCGCGATCTCGCGCGTCGAGCAGATCACCGGATCGAACACCTGGAACGGCGTCAGCTCCGGCGCGGTCGTCGCTTCGCGTGACCTCGAGTTCGAAGAGGTCAGCGACGACGCCCCGACGCTCGCTCAGCCGACCGCGACCGTCACCAAGGCGCAGGCGTTCATCCCGTTCAGCATCGAAGTCGGCCAGGACTGGGGCTCGCTCGAGTCCGAGATGGCCACTCTCATCCAGGACGCCAAGGACACGGAGGAGGCCACGGCCTTCGCCACGGGCGCCGGCACGGGCGTGAACCCGCAGGGCGTCCTCACGGGCGCGACGGGCACCGTCGCCGCCGGCACGGCCGCTTTCGCGGTCGCGCACGCGTACGCGCTGCTCGAGGCGCTCCCCGCGCGGTTCCGTCCGAACGCGAAGTTCGTCGCGAACCTCGCGCAGTACAACCGCATCCGCCAGCTCGACACGTCCGGCGGCGCGAGCCTGTGGACCGAGAACCTGCAGGTCGGCGTCGGCAACAACGCCGACGGTCAGACCGGGTACTCGTTCCTCGGCAAGCCCGCGTACGAGTCGAGCGTGATGGCGTCGGTGCTTACGGCCGCGTCGAAGATCATGATCTTCGGCGACTTCCGGTACTTCCTGATCGTCGACCGGATCGGCATGACGGTCGAGGTCGTGCCGCACCTGTTCGGCGCGACGAACCAGCGCCCGATCGGCGCGCGCGGCCTGCTCGCCTACTGGCGCAACACGAGCCGCGTGCTGTCGACGGCCGCGTTCAAGACGCTCGTCACCACCTGATCCTCGGCCCGCCGGGGCGCAGGGCCCCGGCGGGCCTCTCATCGAACAGAAGGAGGCTCGCCATGGCCACGAAGGACAGCGACGCGCCGCAGAACCCGCACGCGTCGCAGGACCCGAACATCCCGGACGGCCCCGAGGCCGACCTGGACCCGACGAAGGTCGTCGGGACGTACGCGATGCAGCCGGACCCGAACGCGGACAAGCCGGCGCCGCAGCCGAACGTCCCCCCCGGCGCGAAGAAGGCGCCCGCGGCGGACAAGCCGGGCACCCCGGCGGTCGGCGACGGCAACACCTGAGCAACTGGGCGGCGGGGCAATGCGCGCCCCGCCGCGCGACTGGCCTACCCAACGGAGGCTTCATGCCACCTCGCAGGAATCAGCAGCCTGACATCTACGTCGCGAAGACGTCGTTCGTGTGCGAGGTGGATGGTGAGCGCGTCCACGTGACCGCGGGCGAACGTGTCCGCAGCGGGCACGCGCTCCTACGGGTGCAGGGCGAGTATTTCGAGCCGGTCGACACGACGGTGCACTACGACATGCCGGCGGTCGAGCAGGCTACGGCCGCGCCCGGCGAACGGCGCTAGTGGTCCGGGAGGGGCAGCTTCCGTGCTTGACGCTTCACGTCTCAGGACGATCACCACGTACGTCTACAACCCGGCGTGCATCTGCGACTGGTGCCGCAACGGCGGCAGCAACCCGAGTCCCGGTGCGCCGGGCGCGCTCGGGTATGGGGAGCCGCACTTCCCGCCGAGCGGCGTGGACGCTGCGCACTTGAGCCCGCGGCCCGAGGGCCGCCCGGGCGAGGTGTTCTCGTGAGGGTTGGGCTGTACCGGTACATCAGCACCGAGGCCAGGATCGGCGAGGGCGCGCGGATCGGCGCGAACGTCTACATCGGCTCGCACGTCACGATCGGCGCCGGCGTCGTGATCCAACCCGGCGCGGTCATCGGCGAGGACGGGTTCGGGTACGAACGCGACGACCTCGGCCGCTGGATACCGAAGCCGCACCACTGCGGCGTCGTGATCGGCGATGACGTCCACATCGGCGCGAACACGTGCATCGACCGCGGTTCCTGGCGTGACACGGTCATCGAGCAGGGCGCGCGGATCGACAACCTCGTCCACGTCGCCCACAACGCCCGCGTCGGCCGCGACACTGTTCTCGTCGCACAAGCTGAGGTCAGCGGCAGCGTCGAGGTCGGAGACGGCGCGTGGATCGGACCGCGCGCCTGCGTCAGGCAACGGCTCACCATCGGCGCGCGCGCGCTCGTCGGAATGGGCTCCGTGGTCCTGAAGGACGTCCCCGCGGACCAGACATGGGCGGGGAGCCCGGCCCGGTGCATCAACGCGGAAGTCGGCGTGCGGGAGGCCATGTGAGCGTCCAGGTCGTCTCCCGCGACACGTTCACGCAGGAACACCTCCTGCGGCTATTCACCTCGGCGCCGGGCGCGTTCTGGCGTCACGACATCGACGTCAGCCTCAGCGCGGCCGCGAAGATGGCCCGGTTCGCGAAACTCGCCGGCGTCCAGTGCACGTTCTACCTGATGGCGCGCAGCGAGTTCTACAACCCGTTCAGCGACGAGGGCGAAGACGCCGTCGCCGAGATCATCGAGGCCGGTCACCGCATCGGACTGCACGTCGACTACCGCAGCGGCAGCGTCACCGAAGCGGTCGACCGTGACCGCCTGCTGATGATCGCGGGCGGCTACAGCGACGTCGTCGACCCGCTGCTCGTCTCGTTTCACATGCCCCCTCGGCGCGTGCTCTGGAGCGACTTCCCCGGCTTCACGAACGCGTACGCGAGCGAGTGGGAGGGGCGCTACGTCAGCGACTCCCGCCGCCAGTGGACCGAGGAAAAGACCGCGCTCGTCGGGGACGGGATGCAGATCAACCTACATGCCGAGCACTGGTTCCCATGCGCCTGATCGCCCTGCTGTCCTGGTACGACGAGCCGCTCGAGGATCTCGTCGCGTGCATCGCCAGCGCCGCTCAGGCCGGCGTTGACCATGTCGTCGCGGTCGACGGCGCGTACGCGCTCTACCCCGGCGGGCAGGCCCGCTCGCACGTCTCACAGACCGCCGCGATCGTGACCGCGTGCCGCGAGCTCGACCTTGGGCTCACGATCCACACGTCCCGGACCGTCTGGGAGGGCGGCGAGGTCGAGAAGCGCACGTTCCACTTCGCGCTCGCGCTCGCCGTCAGTGAGCCCGGCGACTGGTTCTGGATCATGGACGCCGACGAGGTCATCGTCGACACCCCCCCGGACCTGAAGGACCGGCTCGAGGCGACCGAACTGGAGTGCGCGGACATCATGGCTCGCGACACGTTCGCGGTCCGCGTCGGCAGCCCCGATCTTCCGGACCGCTTCAGCGTCCGGCATCTCTTCAAGGCGCAGCCGATCCGCGTCAGCACCAACCACATCACCTACGTCACCAGTGACGGGCGGCTGCTGTGGGGGTACGAGGGCGGCGGGCAGCCGCTCGAGGACGCGCTGGACCTGACTGAGTGCGTGCTGCTGGATCACCGGCCGGAGCGGCGCTCGCAGGAGCGGCAGCTCGCGAAGTACCAGTACTACCAGTTGCGTAACGCGGCACGGATTGAGCGCGGTGACTGCGAGGAGTGCGGCAAGCCGGCGGCGCAGCTCGTTCCGGTCCGGTGGCGGATGACGGATCTCGGTCCGGTCGCGGACTGGATGGAAGCGTGCGAGGCGTGCTGCGTCACGGTCGGTGAGGTCAACCGCGTGGCGTTGTCGCTGCTGGGCGTTGATCCGGACCGGATCGAAGTTGTCAGCCAGATGGGCCGCGCGCCGCAAGCGGCGTAGGCGAAAAGGACCCCCGTATGCGAGGGAGACGCGCTGATGGCGTGGACTGATTTCGGGCTGACGGATCTGCCCGCTGAGCTTGAGCCGGAGACCGGGGAGACGCTCGCGGAGTGGAATGCGCGGATCGTGGCGTATGACGCTGCGCACCCCGGTGAGTTGCTGTTCATGGACAGCGCGAACTGGGAGCTGGCGATCAAGAACGCGTACACGCTGGCGATGACGGACTCCGGGACGGCGTTGACGGCGCACACGGGTGACACCACGGACGCGCATCTGGCGTCGGCGATTGGTGTCTCTCCCACGGTCGGCGGGGACGCGACGGTGCAGGCGGTCTTGACGACGCATGAGACGCGACTGGATGCGGCACAAACCGGTAGCGGCGGCGGCCTGTTCGAGGTCGTGGAGGCGGGCAACAAGACCGGCACCTACGCGCCAGCTATCACCGCCGCACGGACGATCGTCAATGTCGTCGCGACCGGGGATCTGTCGATCGAGCCGACATGGACGGACGCCGGCTCCGAGGCTCTCGTGTTCTTTAAGCAGGACGGGACCGGCGGCTGGACGCTTGATGTGGACGACGGCTCGGGCGCGCAGTCGGTCGACGTGGACTTGACTGCGGGTGCCACGACGGCCGTCTATCTCGTCTTCCGGACCGAATCCGACATCGACGTCATCGCCCCGGCGGGCGGCGCGACCGGCCCGCAGGGCGCTACCGGGGCCACTGGGGCGGCGGGGGCCACGGGCGCTACTGGGGCCACTGGGGCGACCGGCCCGAACGGGCAGACGTCCATCGCGATCAGCACGAAGACGGCCAACTACACGTTCGTGGCGGGCGACGCCGGCAAGTGCATCGAGATGAACTCGGCCTCGGCGCGGACGCTCACCGTCGACAACTCCGTGCACACCGCCGACGACGTGATCCAGATCCGCCGCATGGGCGCAGGCACCGTCACCCTCGTCGCGGGCTCGGGCGTCACGATCCGCTCGGCCGGTGATGTGCTGACCATCGGCGCGCAGTACGCGGGCGCATCCCTGCATTTCCGGTCAGCCAGCGAGGCCGTGCTTGAGGGGAATCTTGGCTGATGGGCGTCCAGGTCCTCCGGCGCGCGGGGGTTCTCCAGTCGCAGGCCGCAGCGGGGGGCGACCCGATCGCTGGCCTTTCCCCCTACGTGTGGCTTGACCCGGAGCCGCTCGCGCTCGCCAACAACGACCCCGTCTCCAGCTACACGGACGCGTCGGGCAACTCCCGCCACGCCACGCAGGCCACGAGCGCGCTCCGGCCCGTCTTCAAGACCAACGTCCAGAACGGGCTCCCGGCGCTGCTGTTCGGCGTGGACGACGCGCTCGCCACCGCTGGTTTCGGTGTCACGCTCGCGCAGCCGCTCACGGTCTCGATCGTCTGCAACATCGTCGGCAGTGGCGCCGGGTCGGGGCGGTGGCTGTTCGATGGGATCGACGCGACCAACCGCGCCGCCGTGTTCAAGAACACGGACACGACGATCAACCCGTACGCGGGCAGCATCGGCGGTTTCGCACAGGCCGAGCCGACCGGCTGGCACATCTGGACGACCGTCTTCGACGGTGCCAGCAGCGTCATCTACAAGGACGGCGTGAGCGTCGGGGCTGCGAGCTGGGGAACGAACGGGCTCGCGGGCCTCACGGTCGGGAACCGGTACTCCCAGGTCGACGGTGACGGCCTCGACGGCTACATGGGCGACGCGCTCCTGTTCAACCGCGCGCTCGACAGCACCGACCGCGGCGTCCTGCACGGCGCGCTCGGCAGCAAGTGGGCGATCAGCGTATGACGGTCCGCGTCATCCAGAGCGACCTGCTCGAGGGCATCGAGGAGACGGGCATGGTCCCGATCGCCTCCCACGCCTGGTGGCCGGTCAGCGGCGGCACGTCGGACGGGGCGAACGCCGCCGCGACCTACCAGGCCGTGCACCCCCTGATCTCCGGCTTCGAGGGCCTGCGTCTCGTGTACGCCAACGTGGAGCTCGGCGACGTCGACGCCGCCTTCAGCGTCACGCTCAAGGCCGGTGTGGTCGTGGACGGCGTCAACTACGTCGCCTCTTTCAGCGCCGGGGCGTCGAAGGTGCTCGCCCCGGGCGAGGTCGTGTTCTCGGACGTCATTGACGTGAACGGCGCGCTGGCTCTCGGATCAATCGCGTCCAGGAGCTATGTGAGCGTAACGCTTGGGCAGACGTGGCCGACGCTCTACATCGGCCGGTCCGCGCGCAATGAGGGCCGGGTGTATGACGCGGACCGCACGGCCAGCGGCGCGGTCACGGCTACCGATGGCCGCCAGTTCGCGCCCGTGATGATCCTCGGGAGGCCCGTATGACCGTCCGCGTGATCAACCGCGAAACCGGCGTGCCGTGCCTGGCGATCATCGGCGACTCGATCCCCAACGGCAGCATCGACGGCGACGCGGGTGCGACCGAGGAGTACGGGTGGGTGCTACGCGCGCTGGACGATGAGGTCGCGTTCGTGCGGATCTCGGTCGGCGGGTCAAACGCGACGAACTACCTGACGTCTGAGACCGACAGGCGCCGCCCGCTCGTCAACGGCTGCACGACCGCGCTGTGCGCGCATGGCACCAACGACATCTTCGTGGTCGGCCGCACGCTCGCGCAGCTTCAAGTGAGCTGGATCGCGCAATGGCAGGACTGTCTCGACCGCGGTGTCCGGAAGGTCTTGCAGGCCACGATCCTGCCCCGCACGGACAGCAGCAACGTCCCGCTGGCTCAGGAGGCGCACCGCACCAACGCGAACGCGTGGCTGCGCGCCGGGGCGCCCATGTCAGGCGGGGCCGCCGTCGCGATCGGCACCGGGGGCGCGCTCCTGGCAGGTGACGCGGGCCACCCGCTCGACGCCGACAGCATCATCGACGCGAGCGTGGCCGTGGAGGACGCTGACCCGCAGAAGTGCCTGCTGACCGGTGGCACGTTTTGGGCCGACACCTACACCCACCCGAACTCGGCGGGGCACGCCCGGATCGCGGCGAGCGCCGGTCCCGACCTGCGCGCGGCGATCGTCTGATGTCCGCTTCAGCAGGAGTCTGGTCATGAGCCGTTTCAAGATCGCCGCAGCGTTGGCGGCTGTCGCTGCGCTGGGAGCAATTCCGGCGCGGGGGCAGCATCCCGTACCTCGTGTCGCCGCTGGCAAAGGCGCCTTCTACGCCGCGTGCGGGTTCAGCCACCGCGCCCCGGATGACCCGATCGTGTTTCCCGGCCAGGCCGGGGCCTCGCACTCGCACGACTTCTTCGGCGCACGCACCACCGCGGCGAGCACCAACGACACGATCCGCCGCAGCCCGGTGAACACGTGCGAGCGGCCCGACACGCCATGGCAGGCCGACCGGTCCGCCTACTGGGTGCCGACCCTGTACGTCGACAACGAGCCCGTCTCTGCCCAGAGCATCGGCGCGTTCTACACCACGGGGTTTCGGACGGTCCCGGGCATCGAGCCGTTCCCGGACGGGTTCCGGATGATCGTCGGCCAGGCCAAGGGCGGGCCACAGCAGGTCAACGAACACCTCGTCTACGTCTTCACGTGCGACACCCGCTTGCTCGCGGCGGGCACCGCCACGACAGCGCCGACATGCGACGGCGACAGCTTGAAGCTAATCCTCACGTTCCCGGACTGCTGGGACGGGGTCAACGACGACAGCTCCACCCACCAGGCGCACGTGGCCTACTCTCGCAACGGCCAATGCCCTGTGTCACACCCGGCTCGACTGCCGGTCCTGACGCTCGTTATCCGCTACCCGACGCCCGGCGGCAGGTCGACACGGCTCGCCTCCGGCGATCTCAGCACAGCGCACGCCGACTTCATGAACGGCTGGGACCCCGACAAGCTCGCGAGCCTCTGCCGGCTCTGCTTGGACGCGGACCGCTACTGCGGCGGCGGCGATCGGCCCGTCCCCGGCCACGAGTGACCTACCGCTTTGCGTGAAAAGGAGTCGCACTGATGGCACTACTCCCCAGCAGCGTCCTACTCCCCAGCAGCACTCTCCTCCCCTCGGGCCTGACCACGCAGGACCCCGACGCCCGCCGGCCAGTCCCGATCCTCGAGGTGACCTAACCGTGAAGCTCGAGCGAATCCAGCAAGGCGCCGCTGGCACGATCCGCGTCACGTTCACCCTCGACGGCGTAGCGACGGACCCCGAGCCCGACGACGCGACCGTCACCCTCACCCGCGACAGCGACGGCACGACGCTCGGCCCGTACGACTGCTACGACGAGGGCGAGGGCGCGTTCAGCCACACGCTCACCCCCGAGGAGACCGCGGACCTCGACAACCTCACCGCAGCGTGGACCGTCACCTACGACGGCTACGAGCAGACCCTCACGACGCGCGTCGAGATCGTCGGCGGGTTCCTCTTCGCGCTCGCCGACCTCCTGGCGCTCAAGCCAGGGAACCTCACGTGGACGACCGAGCAGATGGCCGAGATGCGAATGACCGTCGAGCAATCCATTGAGGACGAGTACGGCACCGCGCTCGTCCCCCGCTACGCCCGCAAGACCGTCAACGCGTACGGCGACGCGCACATCACGCTCCGCAGCCCGATCCGCGCCATCCGCAGCGCGACCGTCAACGGCACCGCACTCAGCGGCGACCAGCTCGACGTCCTCGCCATCAACGGCGCGTCCGTGACCGGCTATGGCTGGTCCTCCTGGCCCGTCACCGTCGACTACGAATACGGGCTCGACCAGCCGCCACGCCGCCTCAAGCAAGCCGGCATCCGCCTCGCGCGTCAGTGGATGGTCAACGGCCCGATCGACGATCGCGCCCTCGGCGCCGCGTCCCCCGACGGCAACTTCTCGTTCGGCCTCGCCACCCCCGGACGCAACGGCAGCATCTTCGGGCTCCCCGACCTCGACGCCGCGATCCAAGCATCCCCCTACCGGGTCCTGGTCGCGTAGATGGCGACCGCGATCCCCGCGTGCAAACGCGCGGTCCTCACCATCCTCGCCGCCCGCGAAGCGCTCGCCGACGTCACCCTCACCTGGTCCGGCCCCACGAAGGACGAAGACTTCCAGGACGAGATGGTCTTCCTCGGCGACACCGAAGACAACAGCGACTGGGCCGAACTCGGCACCGGCCGACGCACCGAAGACTTCCTCCTCGACATCACCGTCTGGGTCGAACAGTGGGGCGATGACCCGCAAGCCGCCGAGGAACGCGTCCACGCGCTCTGGGACGAGGTCGAGGACGCGCTCCGCGACGACATCCGCGCCACGCCGAGCACGCTCCGGACCGCAGGCGTCTTCACGTTCAACCGAGCTACCCGCCGGACCACCACCGGTCCGGCGACGCCTGAGAAGTGGGGCGCGCGCGTAGAAGCGCGCGTCCAGTTCCAGGCGCGCAACGTCTAACCCCCAAGGCCCCGGGAGGGTCCATGAGCGACATCAAGGCCCGCTACGTGGGCCACCCCGACGGCGTGGACCTCGTCGTCCCCGTCGGCGACAACGAAACGCGCCGCATCACGATCCCGCACGGCGGGGAACTCCCGCACGACATCGACGGGCTCCCCGTGCCCGTGACGTTCCGGGACTCGCTGCTCGAGCAGAAGGACAACTGGACGCGTGTCAAGCGCGAACCCAAGACCGCGGCCAAGGCCGACGAGAAGGAGGGCTAGGCCATGGCCAACTCAGGTCTCGGCTCGCAGTTCGGCATGAAGAAGGAAACGACGTGGGGCACCGCCGTCACCGTCGACAAGTTCTTCGAGTTCAACAGCGAGACCTTCAACCTCGACCAGACCTACTACGACGGCGCCGGGTTGCGCGCCGGCCGGACGTTCGCTCCATCGAGCCGCGCGAAGAAGACGACCCGCGGCGCGGGCGGCTCCGTCAGCATGGAGCTCCCGTACAAGCTGTCCGGGCACATCTTCGACCAGATGGTCGCCGGCACGATCACGCCCGTGCAGCAGTCCAGCTCGATCGCGTACCTGTCGACGTTCAACGTCGGCGCGAGCCTCCCGACCAAGAGCGCGACGCTGCAGATCAACAAGCCCTTGACGTCCGCCGGGGACAAGGCGTTCACGTACCCGGGCGCGGTGCTCGTCGGCGCTGAGTTCGGGATGGACGTCGGCGGCGTACTGATGTCCTCGTTCGAGTGGATGGCCAAGGACGAGACCACTCCGGACACGACGCCGTCCGGCGCCGCGCTCGCGAGCGCCTCGTACGCCAGCTCGAACGACATCTGGGTCCACCAGGACATGACGCTGCTCTACAACGGCACCGCCGTCGCCGGGATCACAGGCGTCAGCTTCGCGTGGGCGCAGCCGATGGCCGGAGACCGGTTCTTCCTCGACGGGTCCGGCACCAGGGCGCAGCCGATCCCGAACGCGCTCGCGACCGTGACGGGCACGCTCACCGGGGAGTGGTACGACACCACGTTCTACGCGGCGTTCCGGTCCGGCGCGTTCGCGAGCCTCGTCCTCACCGCCGCCGGCCCGACAGCGATCGCCTCGACGTACTACCCGACCGTCAAGTTCACGATGAGCGCGATCCAGATCCGCGGGACGAGCCCGCAGGTCGGCGGCCCGGACCTGCTGAACCTGTCGATCCCGTTCGTCGCGAAGGACGACGGCACCAACCCACCGCTCAAGATCGAGTACACGAGCACAGAGACAAGCGCATGGTGACCTGGTAAAGATTCCGCCGCTCGGGCTGAGATACTTCCCTCACAGCAAAGCGCCCCGGCACGGCTGGCACCGTCCGGGGCATGGCAGCGAGGGGTATCTCGATGCAGTGCAAGCTTACGAGTCGCGAGGAGCGCGAGGCGCTCCACAAGCAGATTGAGGCGCTGGGCCTGACCAACTGGAGGGCGCGGGCGATTCTGCACGCGATGGTCGAGGCGGGCACACTCGCCGTGATCGAGTGCCAGTTGCCGGGCTGCTACTTGGAGACGCGAGAGTTCGTCAGAAGCCCTAGCCGCGGTTATCAGCGGCGTGGCCTTGTCATCGACCACATCACTCCGCAGCTCCAAGGTGGCTCTGACCGCCCGGAGAACCTTCGCCCGATCCACGGATACTGCAACGTCGCCCGAAACAGCGGGTGGAAGCACAAGCAAGAGGTTCGTGACGCTCTGTCGGTCGCTGCGCGCGAACGGGAGTCGTGGCGTGCTGCGGTAGCCGGGCGTCAGCCGGGCTGGAACCGCAAGACGCGAGAGGACGATCAGCGCGGCGGACGTCTGCCCAAGCTGACGAAAGAGCAAGTCCTAGAGATCCGCAGGCGCTACGCCGAGGGCGAGCGGCAGCGGGCGCTATCCGAGGAGTTCGGCGTGTCGCATCCGACGATCATCAAGGCCGTTCACGGCCGCGATCCGTACGCCTGGTGAGGCCATGGCCGACGCGGTCCGTACCCCGGGGCTACGCGAGTTCCGGCGGGACCTCAAGAAGCTCGAGCCACTCGTCGAGAGGGAACTACGCGCCGACATCAAGGCGGTCGCTGGGCGCGTGGCGTCCGAGGCTCAAGCGGCCGCGCCGCACCGGACCGGCGCGTACGCCAGGAGCATCCGCCCGTACGTGACCGCGAAGGGCGCGAGCGTCGGCTCACGTCTCCCGCAGGCCGGTGTCCTGCACTTCGGCGGCACGATCCGCCCGCGAGGCGTGCCGATCACGTTCCCCCCGCGCCCGGTCGTCAGCCAAGCGCTGGACCGGATGACGGACCGGATCGTCGAGGAACTCGGCGACGCCGTCGAGAAGGCCGCCCGCAGCGTGGGCTGGCACTGACCCCCTTGCCGCTTTCGGGCGGCTGGAACCCCGGCGCGCTCTGCCCAGCGCGCCGGGTGACTTCGAAACGCCGGCTCGGGCAGAAGCCGGAAAGGCACGCATGAGCGATATCACCATCAAGATCGACGGGAAGGCGTACGAGCTCGACGACTTCACCCTCGGTGACCTCGAGTGGCTGGAGGAGTTCCTCGACGGCAGCCTCAACGACCCGGCGACGATGAACAGCATGAAGGCCGCGGTCGGGTTCGTGTACCTCGTCAAGAAGCAGGACAACCCGGAGTTCACGATCGACGAGGCTCGCGGGCTCAGGCTCGCGGTGATCGAGGCGCCCGATGAGGAGCCGGCGGCGAAGAAGCGCCCTCCCAAGCGCGCCGCTCGCTAGCCCGCGAGCGGCGCGCGTGGATGCCCGTGCTCGCGCGCGTGTACGGCATCCCACCGAAGGACCAGGACCACCTGAAGCCTCCGCAGTTCCGCGCGATCCAGGACGACTACCGGCAAGAGCTCGAGAGGCAGGAGGTGACCTGAGATGGCAACACGCGCGTTGAATGTTCAGATCACCGGTGACGCGAAGGGCCTCGGCGTCGCTGCCAAGCAGGCTGATGGTCACATGGACGGGCTCGGGAAGTCCGCGGCTCGGATGGGCAAGGTCGCGGCGCTCGGGTTCGCTACCGCCGGCGCCGCCGCGGCGGGCGCGCTCGCGGTCGGGCTGAAGAAGAGCGTCGACGCTGCGCGGGACGCTGAGGCGTCGATGGCCAAGGTCAAGGTCATCGTCGACAACGCGGGCATCAGCTTCGACAAGCACGCCAAGGAGATCGACAAGGTCATCCAGGCGCACTCGAAGCTGACCGGCTTCGACGATGAGGAGCTCGCTGAGAGCCTCGCGAACATGGTCCGGACGACCGGGAGCCTGAGCGAGGCGTACAAGCTCAACGGGCTCGCCGCGGACATCGCGCGGGCGAAGGGGACCAATCTCGCGGGTGCGCAGTCGCTTCTCGCTCGCGTCTACAACGGGTCCTACAACGGCGTCAAGAAGCTCGGTATCGCGATCGAGCCGGTGACGAAGGCGCAGGATGCGCTGAAGGCGAGCACGAAGGACGCGACGGACGAGCAGGTCAAGGCGGCGAAGGCGGCTGATAAGGCGGCGACGTCGCAGGCGGCTATCGCGAAGTTGCAGAAGGCGTTCGGTGGGCAGGCTGAGGCGTACGGCAAGACCGCTGCGGGGGCGCAGGAGCGTCTCTCGGTCGCGGTGGAGAACTTGCAGGAGAAGATCGGCGCGAAGTTGCTGCCGGTCGTCGCGAAGATCACGAACAAGGTCGCGGATTTCGTCGGGCAGATGGAGTCCGGGAAGGGCGCCGGGGGCCGGTTCGCTGCGGCGGTGGGGAACATCGCGAGTGCGATCGGCGGCGTGCTCGGGAAGGTCGTGGCGTTCGGTGTTCACATCCGCGAGGCGTTCAGCGGTGGGGATAAGGGCGCGACGTCGAGCGTGAACCGGATTATCGGCAGCGCCCGCGAGCTCGTCACCACGGTCACGGCGTTCGTCAGGGATCTCGCGAGCCGGGTGAAGACGGCGTTTGCGGGGATCAGCGGGGATCTCGCGATCATCGGCAAGGCGTGGCTGTGGTTGCAGAGCGTCGTCGTGAAGGTCGTCACCGAAGTCGCGAAGCGCGTCCTCCCGGTCCTGTCGAGCGTGATGGGCGGGGTGATGACGTCGATCCGCGGTGTCATCAAGGTCATCGCCGGGCTGCTGTCCGGTGATTTCCGGAAGGCGTGGGAGGGCGTCAAGCTCATCGTCACTTTCCAGCACATTGGGATCCTAAGCTTAGAATTCCACGTGGACAAGTTGTCG
>JADMIO010996637.1_pt1 | contig 17930 bp, 15 predicted proteins | sample 8958161 | NCBI WGS metagenome assembly JADMIO01 (sample SAMN16585339, study PRJNA669376) | soil metagenome | isolation source: Crop rotation soil | place: USA: Cullars Rotation, Alabama | collected 2011
TAAATTGTAATAAATGCCCAGAAACATATTGGCTAATAACAGGATAGGCACTACTTTCAGACCTGCCCACATTTTTGGATTCCGGATAAAATATTTCCATACGTCCAGGTACAGCACTACCAGCAGAAACATCACGCAAAGCGTTATTACAAAAAATTTCATGACCCGTGCGTAGGTCCGGGGAGCATTGGCCTGCTGTGCCTGCTTAAAAAAGAAAGGCTCCGCACCCATCCTGAAAGCCTGTACTGCCAGGGTAATTAAAATAGATAGTTTATAGCAGGCAGAATAAATTCCTACTTCGCCTTTAGCAGCGGCTACCGTTTGTACAGGTGCCCACCAGCCCAGCATAATCCGGTCGAAGGTTTCATTAATCATCCCGGCAAAGCCAGCCAGTATCAGTGGCAGGCCATATAGCATCAGTTCTTTCCAAAGCTTTTTATCAAAGTTCCAGCGGAATCCGAATAGTTCCCGGTTTAGAAAGAGCAGTGTACAAGCCGATTGTATCAGGTTGGCAAGCAGTACATATCCTACCGCCCAATCCGGATTAAAGTATGCTTTAATCCATGAATGCGATCCTTCCTTCATCCAGGCCGGGCATAAACTAAGAAAGAAGTAGATGCAAATAATATTGATGAGAATACCTCCTATACGGATAGAGGCAAATTTTACAGGTCGTCCTTCCTGCCGAAGCCTGGCAAACGGAACAGCTGATAAAGCATCCAGCGCAATAATGGCAGCACTTAGCAATATATACTCTGGATGGTTACCAATTTGTAACAGCCTGGAAAGCGGATGTTTAAACCCAATTAGCAGCAAACCAAGTAACAGGGTGCTGCTGATAAGTGAAATGCTGACTGTACTATATACAGCATCCTTATTACCCTTATTTGAAAAGCGAAAAAAAGCAGTTTCCATCCCGTAGGTAAAAACCACGTTCATGAAAGGGATAAAAGCATATACAATACTCATTTCGCCGTATTGTACATTACTGAACTTATAAGTAAGATAGGGCGTAAGCAGGTAATTAATGAACCGGGCAGCAATAGAGCTTACACCATACCAAAGCGTTTGCCCCGCCAGTTGTTTTACACCGCTCAAAGTTTTAAATGGGTTTAAGCGCCAAAAGTAATTAATGATAACGGTTTGTAGTTTTAACCCAACTTGTTAAAGCATATCTGTAAACCACGCTAATCCATCAATAGGAACAGGGGGAAAGGATAGCCATAAGCAAAAGAACCTTTCAATTACCCTGTTTTAAAACTGTCTGGCGTTGCAATAATGCTGGCGGAAAGGGGGTGTTTCACATTTTTTTTGGAAGTATGATGCCGGGTCGCTAATTTACCCCTCCCAATATTTGCGGTGCCTATGCCGGAATGTTACTTCATTTCTTCATTATTTTTTCACTAAATGCGCCCTTACTATGACCGTAAACATCCATTCAGTACACTTTGATGCTGACAGTAAACTAAAAGAACATGTGCAAAAAAAGATTGACAAGCTTACCACTTACCACGACCGGATCATAAAAGTGGATGTATTCCTGAAGCTGGACAATGTTGTTCACCAGATTAAGGATAAAATCGCTGAAATAAAAATTGGTATACCCCGGCATGAAATTTTCGTAAAATCATCCAGTAAATCCTTTGAGGAGTCGTTTGATGATGCATTTGAGTCTGTATGTACAAAACTGGTACGGGAAAAAGAAAAGCTGATTTTTCAATAATCGCAACGTAATTTATAATCCTGCAGCTGCAGGATTTTTTGTTGGTTACAGGCAGAAATAAAAAGGTTATAAATTTTATGAATCAAAATTTCGGCAAATCAAGTTTTCTGTTACTTTTGCAATCCCTAAAATTTAGGGGTTGATCTTTTACAGGTTGGCCGAAGTAGCTCAGTTGGTAGAATCCTGTCAGTACGGGATAATCAGCGGGTCGGGAATTCGGTTAGAATTGATAAGTAAGCCGAAGTAGCTCAGTTGGTAGAGCAACTGATTTGTAATCAGTAGGTCGGGGGTTCGACTCCCTTCTTCGGCTCAGGAGCTTTGAAGGCAAAACGTGCTGACAAAGATTGGATGCTGTGAAGTAATTTTGAAATAATGGGCAGATGGCCGAGCGGTTAAAGGCGACAGACTGTAAATCTGTTCTCTCACGAGTACGTAGGTTCGAACCCTACTCTGCCCACAGGTTCTTTTAAAGGTAAGGATTGAAAGATTTCTATTTCTATAGATAGAAGTTCTAAATTTGAAACTTGTAAAATGAATATCCGTTAACAGGGGATTTGTTAGTCTGCTGCGGCAGATCCGGAAAACAAGTGTCAGTTCTTAAAAATAACTAATCAGCGGAAGTAGCTCATTTGGTAGTCCGCCGCGGCGGATCCAAGCTTCAGGTGTCAGTTCTTAGAAATAAAAATAATTAGCGGAAGTAGCTCATTTGGTAGAGCGGTAGCCTTCCAAGCTTCAGGTGGCCGGTTCGAGCCCGGTCTTCCGCTCAATTAATTGCCGGTTTTTATGAAGCCGGATAGAGATTTTGTTAGTTCTTTTAAAAAGTAGTAAGGTGGAAGTAGCTTATTTGGTAGTCCGCCACGGCGGATCCAAGCTTCAGGTGGCCGGTTCGAGCCCGGTCTTCCGCTCAGGTGATTTGTATTTGATTACTGCAGTTTGCAAATGGGGTTCAATTAACTGCCCTGCCAACTGGGTTAAGCTGTTGTAGCTCAGGGGTAGAGCACTTCCTTGGTAAGGAAGAGGTCGTGAGTTCAATTCTCATCAACAGCTCTTTTAGAAATAGTTGTACATACTTTTTACAAAGTGCCCCCGAAAGTGGATATGAAAGTAAGTTCAACAAAACTTTAGTTTGTTCAACCTGTTGGTATAAATAAACAGCAGGGAAACAAACTCAATGGCTTTTATAAACTGATAAACAACACAACAAAAAACAAATAAAATGGCAAAAGAGACCTTCAAGAGGGAGAAACCTCACGTTAATGTGGGTACCATCGGCCACGTGGATCATGGTAAAACCACATTGACCGCAGCTATTACATCTATCCTTGCTGCAAAAGGCATGGGGAACGTAGCAAAAAAATATGACGAAATTGACGGCGCTCCGGAAGAAAAAGAGCGTGGTATTACTATTAACACTGCACACGTTGAGTATCAGACAGCTAACCGTCACTATGCTCACGTTGATTGCCCTGGTCACGCTGACTATGTTAAAAACATGATCACCGGCGCTGCCCAGATGGATGGTGCTATCCTGGTAGTAGCCGCTACCGATGGCCCTATGCCACAAACAAAAGAGCACATCCTGCTTGCCCGCCAGGTAGGTGTTCCTCAGATTGTTGTGTTCATGAATAAAGTTGACCTGGTAGATGATCCTGAATTATTGGAACTGGTAGAAATGGAAATCCGGGATCTGTTAAATATTTATGGTTTTGATGGTGACAACACACCTATCATACAAGGTTCTGCTACCGGTGCATTAGCCGGCGATCCGAACTGGGTAAGCAAAATTGATGAGTTAATGGCTGCGGTTGATACCTATATTCCATTGCCTCCGCGTCCGGTTGACTTACCGTTCCTGATGAGTGTGGAAGATGTGTTCTCTATTACAGGTCGTGGTACAGTAGCTACCGGTCGTATCGAACGTGGCCGTATTAAAGTGGGTGAAGCAGTTGAAATCGTAGGATTGCAACCTACCCCGCTTTCTTCTACCTGCACCGGTGTGGAAATGTTTAAGAAATTGCTGGATGAAGGAGAAGCCGGTGACAACGCAGGCTTATTACTTCGTGGTATTGAAAAAACACAAATCCGCCGTGGCATGGTAATCTGCAAACCAGGTTCTATTACACCACATACCGATTTCAAGGGTGAAGTGTATGTACTGAGCAAGGAAGAAGGTGGCCGTCATACGCCGTTCTTTAATAAGTATCGCCCTCAGTTTTACTTCCGTACTACGGACGTAACAGGTGAGTGTATGCTGCCTGAAGGAACAGAAATGGTAATGCCTGGTGATAACACAAACCTGACTGTTACCTTGATTCAGCCAATCGCTATGGAAAAGGGGTTGAAGTTCGCTATCCGTGAAGGTGGCCGTACAGTAGGTGCCGGCCAGGTAACGGAGATTTTAAAGTAAAAAAAGCCTCCTAAACCCTTCCAGAAAAAGGGGCCTGGAGAGCACAAAATAATAGAAAGTACCTTTGGTTATTAACCATTGGTGCTTTCTTATTTAAATTAAAAAGTTCTTATACAAGTAGCTTCCGGCAAAACCGTTCAATTTACATGCAATGAGCATTTGAATAGCACGGTTTTGTTCCTCACCCGTTCGGGGAGGTTAGGTGAGGCTATTTCTACGGGCATGGTGCAACGGTAGCATACGGGTCTCCAAAACCTTTGATCTGGGTTCGAATCCTAGTGCCCGTGCGAATGGTAATGTAAAAATGGCTTAATGGTGCAATTACTCAATTTTAAACCGTTGATGTAATATGCCAACTGCTTTTTACATTAAACATCTTGCACAAAAAGTTCAGTGTAATAAATAGATGATGGTAATTAACCACAGTTTTACATTGAGCCATTTTCATATTGAGTAATTTTCACATTGAACAGATGAATAAAGTTTCCACTTACTTCCGCGAAAGCTGGAAGGAAATGTTTGAAAAAGTAACCTGGCCATCCTGGAACCAGTTGCAGCAAAGCACAGTGATCGTGCTGGGTGCTACAGTGGTAATTACCGCTATTGTATCGGTGATGGATTTGGGTAGCCAGGGATTATTGAAATTGATTTACTCCGTGTTTTAAGAAAAATGGAATCAGCAACAATACAGGCCGACACGACCAAATGGTACGTACTACGCGTAGTAAGCGGCAAAGAGCGTAAAATAAAAGAGTACCTGGATAAGGACGTAACCCGTAATGGCTGGGGCGAAATTATAAAGCAGGTATTCCTGCCGATGGAAAAGGTATATAAGGTGCAGAACGGTAAAAAAGTAATGCGGGAAAAAAATTATTTTCCGGGTTATGTAATGCTGGAAGTAGCCAATGGAAAATTGAGTGATGATATTGTGCAGCATATCAGTGGTATCAGTAACATCATGCACTTTCTTACGGACGGTAAGGGCTCAAAAGGAAATATTATCTCACTGCGTAAGGCCGAAGTAAATAAGATGCTGGGCAAGGTAGATGAGATGGGTGAACAGGGTGTACAGATCAGCGAGCCGTTCATTGTTGGCGAAACCATTAAAATTATTGATGGTGCGTTTAACGATTTCAACGGCGTAATTGAAGAAGTGAACAATGAAAAGAAAAAATTGAAGGTAATTGTAAAGATATTCGGCCGCAGCACACCGGTGGAACTGAATTATATGCAGGTGGAGAAAATGGCATAAAACACACCCATGTATTTTATGCTGAAAGGATCTGGCTTACGCTTTTAATATTAAAATTTCAAAAACCTCCTGAACGGGAGGTTTTTTTATAGAGGAATCATTACCGTTTTTCAAAAAGTAGAAAGCATTAATCAAGTATTGACCGGATAATCTCTCCAAACCTGTAAACATCTTCAAAGGAATTATACAGCGGCACCGGCGCCACACGGATGACGTTTGGTTCCCGCCAGTCGGCAATCACGCCTTTGCGAATCAGTGCCTCAAAAATTTCCCTGCCCTTTCGAAGCATTAACATCGAAACCTGGCAACCCCGTTCTGTTTCGGCAGCTGGTGTAATTACCTGAATAGCTGGTTTATCATGCAAGGCGTTTATCTCCCGAACGAGAAATTGTAGATAGCTGCTTAATTGCCGGCCCTTTTTCACCAGGTTTTGCATGCCTGCCTCTTCAAATAACTGCAGGGATGCTTTATGTATGGCCAGGCTTATAATCGGTGCCGTGCTCAGTTGCCAGCCCTCTGCCGATGCATAAGGCCTGAATTCAGCCGTCATCTGAAACCGGCTGCTTTTTTCATTTCCCCACCAGCCAGCCAACCGGGGTAGTGACGTATTGGTTGCATGTTTCTCGTGCAGATAAATGCCTGATATTCCACCTGGTCCGCTATTGAGGTATTTATAGCTGCACCAGCAGGCAAAATCTGTTTGCCAGTCGTGTAGTTTCAGTTCAATATTACCGGCGGCATGGGCCAGGTCGAACCCACAGTAGGCACCAACTGCATGTGCGGCTTCGGTAATAGCAGGCATATCTAAAACCTGACCGCTATAGTAATTCAATCCTCCTAAAAATACAACAGCCGTTTGCGGACCGTGCTGTTCAATAGTTGTGATAATATCTTCTGTCGTTATCGTTTGTGCTTCATGCCGGGGCTTCACTTCAACAATTATTTCTTTAGGATTTAGTCCATGTAATTGTGCCTGCGATGCCAGGGCGTACTGGTCGGAAGGAAAGGCTTTGGCTTCGCAGATAATTTTAAAACGTTCACTGGTGGGACGATAGAAAGTAGCCAGCAACAGGTGAATATTTACGGTAAGCTGGCTCATAGCTACTACTTCGTGCGGCAGGGCACCCACTATGTTGGCCAGTGGCTGTGCCAGTTGTTCGTGGTAGTGGAGCCAGGGGTTGGTGCTTTCAAACCAGCCCTCAACACCAAGGGTAGCCCAGGTATCTAACTCCTGTTGAATAAAAGCGGCAGCTGTTTTTGGTTGTAGCCCTAAAGAATTACCGGTAAAATAAATCGTATCCTGCCCGTTGTGTTGGGGTATAAAAAAACGGCTTCTAAAGTGGGCAAGTTTGTCCTGTTGGTCCAGTGATTGTGCAAATAGCAGCGTGTTTTTAAATGTCATAGTGCGGAAGTAAAGTAGTCCGAAAGACGGAAAGACCGGAAAACAGAAAGAACAAAAGCAATTCGAGCTTCACGCTAAAGGACGGCATCGCTGTGAGTTTCTTTTAAAACGATCTTAAAGAAAAGCGATGCCTTCCTCGTATGTGTATTCAATTTGCCTATTGCGCCATTTGCAAATTTGCATATTGGTATTAGTCTTCCTTTTTATAATATGTTACGTTCAGGCTCCGGATTTGGGAATAGGGAATAACGAATAAATCGCCCGGCATATAATAATAACGCTTATCTACTTCAGTAGAAGGCTGGTTGTCAACTGATGATGCATCATTGTCTTCCGTGGTAATTGCATCTGCTGCCTCTGCAGTTTCCAGATCATCGCTTAGTTTGCGGCGGCGTACATTAATCAGGTAAATACGGTCCAGGCCTTCATCTTTACTTAAAAAAAACTCCTGTACAATTCCGGAATAAATGTAGGAGCTGTCCCTGGTTTCCAGCACCACATCCAGCCATACAAAAGCAATATCGCTGGTTTGGCCTTCATAGCCGGGAAAGTTAAGAATGGTGCCGCGGAGTATATGATACCAATCGTTCTGAAAGCGAAAAATGGGGTACTTATAGTGTAGCTTGAAACGTTTAATAAACCGGCGGGTTGCATAGCCAAACAGCCACGCAAACACCCATAGGAATAGATTGTATAATAAGAAATATCCAAGCGAATGCTGGATAACACTAAAGTTTTTAAAAGCGGCAGCGCTGATAATTAACTGGTAGATTGTTTCAAGGCTTACAACTCTGCCTAATACATGCTCTACAAACAAAAACCCGAGAATCTGAATAATAAAGGCCGGCGCCAAGGCCAGCAGGGTTTCATCAATAAAAGTGGTTTTAAAACTTTTGCCACTATAGCGCACATTTAAATATGCTACCCGGAAAAATAATCCGGGAATGAGCAGCAGCAACAGCATAAGTGCGCCGAATGCAATATTCATATTTTGCTAAGCTGCATTATCTTTTCGGTGGAGTAGTGGTAGTATTCAGGCGTACGAACCGGTGTTCTTTACCATCGGTACTTACTACCACAGGTTGGCCGCTACGGCTGGCCATTAGCACGGCAGCTGAAAATGCCTTTGCTTTTTTTTCATCAGCCAGTATCCGGCTTACCAGATTACTCATGGGTGCTTTCATGGTAAAAATTTTACAAACGTAAAAGTACAAGTATTTTATAAACATGCAACAGGTGTACAGAGAGCAGACAGCAGATAGCAGACAGCAGATAGCAGATAAATACAGCCTGAAAGGTGGCAGGCTGTAGTCTATTATATTTCTGGTGAGTAAAGCTGTCTACATAACTTCTGCAAAAACGCAACGTCACCCCTTCGGGTTTAAGAGCTACTTGCAAACTGTTTCTATCATCATGTCGGACTTTCAGGCTTTTAATCCTGAAGGAATGATAGGATTATAGCAGATTCAATAAACAATATCCACATAACCCCGAAGGGGTGGCACCTATTGCTTAGCTTATTTTGATAACGTTACTAATAGACTTCTGCATAACCAATTTTGTAGTTTTACTTACACTGGGTTTGCGCTGTTTTTTGTACTGCCTTCTGTTATCTGCCCTCTGCTGTATTTTCTCCCTGCTTTCTGCCTTTACCTGTTTTCTAAATTCGCTGGCATAGTTTTTAGCACTGTGGTTTTAAATAACACAGCACAATGAAGCTAATTGTACTAATGCTTAGTTTATTAAGCACAATTTGGGCATATGCCCAGGAAAAAAAAGTAACCATTGACCGCAATGCAAAACAGGTGAACGGCGGTAATGCCATACCCGCAGGCAATTATTTTACATTTGAAGGCGCTATACCGGAAGAAGTAGAATGGGTGGATGTCCAATTATTTTCCGGCCGTAAAGGTTTGCCGCCTGTTTACGCAGGCACCTGGAAACGGGCTGCCGGTAATAAGACGACGATGTTTTTTTTACCCGTTGACCGTAAGCTGCGCTTCGGCTCTTCCTACAGGTTACAGGCCGATTATTATTCCGTACTAACCGGCGATGCGTTAACCCAGTTCCGGCAACGCATTGTAAGCAATATTGACTATTACCTGGATGCCCGTATTAATGTAAAAAAGGACGAGCTGAAGATGGGGGCTAAAACAGATAGGATCATGAGTGAGCTGAATGATATTGTTAATAAGTCATTTCAGTATTACACGAACCCACATTCGGTGACTTTTCCCGGCTTTAGCGACCTGGTAAAAATTAAACTTCAGCAAATAGCAGATGCCGATCTGGATGATGCTGCCTACAATATAAATGGGCAGGATAGTACCGGGCAATTATCGAACGTGGCTTATGCCAACCAATTACAGGCATCCCTGCATCATATGATTGTGAGCGAACTGGACAATTACCTGGCCTACGGAGTCGTCATAAAAAGTGATGAGGTGGTGCTGAATAATTTGGAAACAGAAAAATCGAGAGGCTACTTGCCAATTAATGTGGGTTATGGCGCTGTTGCCTTTAATACTGACTTTAATAACCTGGAAACCGACCAGCAACCTTATGTGGGGATCTCTATTCCTTTTGGTAATCCCCGCTTTAGCAAGGTGCTGGCCAATACCAGCCTTTCGTTTGGCATCTTCCTGAAAGATTTTACCAACCCCGCCAATCAAAAAGTAACCGGGCCGGTGATTAATAAGCCCTCTTACCTGGCACTCGGATATAAAATTTTTGAGTTTATTAAGCTGAATGCAGGTGTGACCGCCCTATCTACCGAAAAGGTTACCCTCAATAATATACGAACGGATAACGTGCAGATCAAACCGTTTGTAGGCATTAGCGCCGAACTGAATTTAAGCCTGGGTTTTAGTAAAAACAGGTAATCCGTATTCTCAAACAGCTAAGTAATTGGTACTCTCTTATGAAAAAAATATACACTTTATTATTACTGCTTGTAGTGGTAACGACGATACAACGAACTGCGGCACAATCCAATCTTAAACAACCCGGCAGCTACGAAAGCAACTGGCAGTTAAATGCCGGTATTGGTTACGGTACGTATTATGGCGATATGAGCCGGTACAATATCCGCAATTTTGAAGATGTGGGCTACCTGCGCAAATTTTTAAATTACAACCAGAATTATATCAAGGAACCGTCGTTCCATTTATCAGTCGTTAAAAGATTGGGTCTTACGGGTACCGGCATTGGCCTGAACGTGAGCCGTACACTCATTCAGGGCAGCGACCGGTATGTAACCAGCAGCGGCAAACTGCAAATCAATGATCCGAATTTTAGCCGATCCCTCAATTTTAAAACAGACATACTGGATGCAGGGATTTCCCTCAATCTGAATGCATTCAGCAAAAGTTTTTTTTCGCCTTACCTGACCTTGGGAGCCGGCTTTAGCTTTTTTGATGTGAGGGGCGATTTATTTACCGGGTCTAATCAAAACATTCCCTATACCTACACTACCCAGCAAAATATAAACGACGGCATTTTTGAAACCAAACTAAGGGACGAGCTGACGGAAACAGATGTAAAATATCCGAATACTGCTTTCTACGCCCAGGCCGTTCTGGGATTTAATTTCAGGCTGAGCAATAACTTTAGCCTGGCGGTGGAAAGTGATGTAAAATATTCCGGCAGCGACTACCTGGACGATCTGAGTGGCCGTTATAAAGCATCCTATCCTAACGTTCGCAGCCAGTATATAGCGAAGCCGGGTTATAATTTCGGCAATCCGCAAACCGGTAACCGCGGCCGCAATGATCGTGTGAATGATATTTATATTCAAAACCGGATTGTATTCCGTTTTCATATTCCAAAATACCTGAAGCGTTCCGAAGTAAAAAAAGTTGTTTCAGGATTTAATGCACCAGTGCTGTTTCCTAATAACTATAACCTGCCGCTTGATTCATTGGCATATACGAAGCCGGTATGGCGTATGAATAACAGGAGTGAAGCTTATGCAGATTCCATCAGGCAGCGCCGGATACAGGATTCGTTAGCAATGAGAAGAATAGATTCGGTAAAAACAGACAGTATCAAAAGAACGGCTGTTACAAACGTAAAAATGGATAGTGCCTTCACGAATGAACTCAAAGCGTTGCGGCAGGAAATTGCAGGCCTACGGCAAACAATAGACAAAGGGAACCCGCAAAGCCGCAAAGACAGTATTGCTGTTCAACGGGTAACACTAAAGGATTCGCTGAATCAGCATTTGCAAAAGCTGAATCAGAAAAAAAGAAAAACAGCTACCGATAGCCTGCAACAAAGGATTTATCAATTGCGGCTGGATAGTATTACGCTGGTAGAAAAATATGCAGCTACAACCGATACGCTGATCATTCCTAACCCTGCTATTTCAACAGGCTCAACTACAACGCCCGGTTCAACAATTATCACCAGCCAAAGCAATAGCCGGGAAGATTCTTTACGAAAAATAATTGATTCCCTGCGTAAAGTAAATACCGGTAACCGCACTGCTGCAAGGCCGCCGGTAACCCAGCCGCAGCCGGTAAAAACAGTACGCACCATTCAGGATACATTGGCCCCGGTGCAGGTGCAGCAATATCAGCAGCAGGTAGCAGGCCTTGCTTACCGTAGCCGGCAAAACAATATTGACCGTGCACAGCTTCAAAATAAAGCTGACAGTATTAACAGAATCAATGCCGGCATCCGTACCAGCGATTCCTTAAAAATAGTGTATTACCAAAATAAGCTGGCACAGGCACAGCAACAGGAAGCGGATATCAAAAAGAATGAACCCCGCGGCCTGCTGGTTAAAAAATCAACGGAATTAAAAACGGCCGAAGCTAACCGGGCAGATGCAGCATCCCGTTTGCAAACAGCAGAGGCAGCCCGGCAGCAGAATGAACAAAATAGCCGGGTGGCAGCCGGGGACACTGTTTACATCAGCAATCTTCAGGCACAGCTAAATGCGAGGCAGGCCGAAATAGATTCCCTTAAAAAAACAAAAAAGGTAACTGATATTTTTAGTGATAAAAACAAGCGGATAAAAGAATTGGAGCAACAACAAAAAGAGCGGCAACGGCAGATTGACGATGCCAACAGGATGCTGCAATATTATCGTACCACAGGACCAACATCTTACTATCAACCTTACCAGCCCGATAATAACCGAAGGCAAATAGATAATCTGAACGATAGAATTAACGACCTGCAAGACCGGCGTTACACAAATTTCCAAAACCCTCCGGTGAACGTTGTTTCACCGGTTGTTGTTTCGGATAATAATGATGAAAGACGCAGGATGCAACGGGAGATAGATTCGCTGCGAAATCAGGTTGCCCGGTTGCAGCAGCCACGGGTGGATACAGCAGTGCAACCACCTGTCAGATCTGTTATGCTGGATTCAGCCATCAGCAGGCCGGTAATTGCCAGCAGAACGCCGGCATCGCAAATGGCTGATTTGCAAAAACAGCTGGCAGAATTAAACAGCCGGCTTACTGCCGCTAATGCTGCTGCCATAAAGCCGCAGCAGGTTACCAACGATACTGCACAAAATGAAATTGCTGCAACGGTTTATTTCAGCCGGGGATCTGCATTGCTTGCCACACTGCAAAAAGCGAAACTGGCAGCACTGGTAAAAAAGTCGAAAAAGAATGACCGCTACCAATTAACCGCCAACAGTGATAATACAACCGGAAATACAGCAGCCAACGAAACACTGGCCCGGAAAAGAGCAGTTGCCGTAGCTACGTATTTAAAAAGCAGAGGAGTGGCAGCCTCACAAATGACAACCACCGTTAATTCCGTAGTTGCCACTCCCGGCAGCAAGCCTGATCCGCTGGCAAGAAGAGTAGAGGTGGTCATACAGTGATGTAGAAAAGAAAATTTTTAGCTGAAGGAAAGGAACTGAAATAAGTTAAATAGAAAACAGAAGACAGAAAACAGAAGGCAGAGGAAAGAATGGAATGATCGCACTGTGTCAATAAAGTGTGGTACTTTTTTGCTGCCATTTTTGTATTCCTGCTCACTGCCTTCAGATGCACTGTTTCGTATCTCCACGTAACTGTTCGGAAGAATGTAGAAGTGTTGCTGTACGGGTATCGTAGGCCCCCGTTCCCCTAAAGGGGAGCTTGTTTTTATCATAAAAACAAATAGCAACTACGAGCATTTTGAAGTTTCAACCCTAATTTAATGGTGCCCTATAGCCCCCTTTAGAAGATTGGGGGCATCCATGGCCGGATACAAAATCTTCCAAACACTGTTAGTGTCTCAACGAACCGCATTTTCGAACTGTTTACTAATCACCTGAAAATAGCAGGTAAACACCTGATTAGACCTGTCGTTAGTTTAGCCACCATTCGTATGCGTGGCTTTTCTATTTTTGCAAGCCCAACCAAAACCTGCATGCTCAATAAGGCCTTTATTATTATACTGTCTACACTTGCCTATATCTACCTGGTTACGGTTATTTTCGAATATTGCCTGAATGTAGCCAGCAGTACGGAGCTTACAACTATTGGTGTCATCCTTTTTATTAGTATTACCTGGCTGTATACCAGTCTTATCTATCGTCTTGTAAAAAAACGCCCTACCACTTATGATTAGTACCATCCTTGTTATTGCAGGTGTTGCCATCGCAATGCTGCAATTGTATCGTAACCTTAAAGCCGGGCCTGGCGTTCCGTTGTTCAAAAAAATATTCCCGGTACTGGGTACGCTTGCCATTTTTATGGTAGCTGCTGCCGTCAATCCTTTTGTAATAGAAAGGGTAGATGCCGGCCATGTAGGTATTAAGGTAAACCTGACCGGTGATAACCGGGGCGTAAGCAAATATGAGTACAAAACCGGATGGGTAATATATAATACCTGGGTGAGCAAGCTATACGAGTTCCCTACTTACCAGCAGCATATTGATTACGATGAGCAAAGTGTCATCACCAAGGGTGGTTTCGAAGCAACCATTAAACCCTCCTTTAATTACTCCCTAAATCCGGGTTCTATTGGCGAGATGTTCCAGAACCTGCGGTTGCCGGTTAAAGAAATTGAACAAGGCTGGTTAAAAAATGCCATCATCAGTTCGGTAAATGATGTAGCCAACTTATACGAAGTGGATGCCGTTTTTAACTACCGGGCCGAATTTGAGCAAGCCATTATTAAAGAGTGCAACCGGAGAGCGGGCCGGTGGTTTTCCATATCGCAGTTGCGTACGAATATAAAACCCCCGCCGGCATTACAGCAAGCCATTGAGCGAAAAACGCAGGCTATCCAGGAAGCACAGGCCGCCGAAAACCAAAAGCTGGTAGCCGTAGCAGAAGCCGACCGTAAAATTGCCGTAGCCCGTGGCGATAGTGCCTCTGCTGTTATTGAAGCAGCCGGCGAGGCCGAATCTATTCGCCGTAAACAATTAAGTCTTACCCCGGTGTATGTGGAATTTATAAAAGCCCAGAAATGGGATGGTAAATTTCCGACGACAATGGCAGGCAGCGGGGCCAATTTTTTAATGCAGTTACCCAAGACAGGTCAATAAGGAATTGGCAGTACGCAATTGGCAAATGCAGCAATGAATACAATTAAATACAGACGAAGGACAACAGACCATGGACGACGAACAACAGACAACTGTTAACTGACAACTGATTTCTGCCTTCTGCTCTCTATATTATCCCATTCCTATCCCACTCATCACTTATCTCTCATAACTCATATCTTCTTTAAAACATGAAGTATACCGCAGCTACGTTACAAAAGCATGAAAAAGTACTGGAAGAAGCCGGCTATATTATCCGGTACGAAAAAGGAACTTTCCAAAGCGGCTACTGCCTGCTGGAAGAACGTAAAGTAGTAGTGCTGAATAAGTTCCTGAATGTAGAAAGCCGTATTCATACGCTTACAGAACTGATACCCATCTTAAAAATAGATCCGGATCAGCTATCGCCGGAAAGCGAAAAATTATATACAGCGCTCCGGAAAAACACGGCTCCGCAGGAATAGGGCCTACCTGTGCAAATACTTTTTTAGGAAGAAATTGCAAACGCCTGCAGGCGGATACATGTACCTTGCAGCAGCATTCAAAATTTGTTAAACAGCATTCCTGTATTGTCTTTTACGATTACTTTTTTAGGCTCGGGTACCAGCAGCGGCGTTCCAATGGTTGGCTGCCAGTGTTATATATGCACTTCTCCTTTTGCTGAAGACAAGCGGCTGCGCAGTAGTGTCCTGGTGCAAAGCGAAAACACGACCATTGTTATAGATGCCACCCCGGATTTCCGGCAGCAAATGCTTCGGGAAAAGGTAATGCATATTGATGCCATTCTGCTTACGCACCCCCATAAAGACCATCTGGGTGGTTTGGATGATACCCGTAGCTTCCAGTTTTTTCAGCAGCAGGCAACCCGGGTGTATGGCAACCAGCTTACACTCGATGGTGTGAAACGGGAACTTTTTTACGCTTTTGAAGAAAATAAATATCCTGGTGTGCCGGTAATAGACTTGCACGAAGTAACGCTGACGCCATTTGTAATTGGTGATCTTGAGATTACACCCATCCAGGTTTGGCACCATAAACTGAAAGTATATGGCTACCGCATTGGCCCCTTTACGTATATAACGGACGCCAACCGGATAGACGATGCTGAAAAAGAAAAAATACGGGGTAGCCATACGCTGGTATTGAATGCATTGCGGCGGGAAAAACATATTTCGCATTTTACGCTGGATGAGGCCGTAATGCTGGCTCAGGAACTGGAAATACCGCAAGCTTATTTTACCCATATCAGTCACCAGTTAGGCAGGCACGGGGAAGTAAATGACGAATTGCCCGCGGGTACGCAACTGGCATATGATGGGTTAAAACTGGTATTTGACTAACTGGTTTCACAAATGATCCATATACCATATTATACGCTGCAAGGCATAAATTAGTGAGTCGGGTTTGATATTGAATTAGGCCCGTAGGGCCGGTAGTTTGGTAGATAGTTGTAAAGATGATTGATGACAAATAAGCGCCGTAGGTGCGACAGTTTATTAGTAAGCCTTCAAAAGCCACCTGAAAATAGCGCACCTACGGCGCTTGGTGACCAACCCCGCTGCTTATTTCTCTACCATATTAACGGCCCGATGGGCCTGTTTACGGCATTCACTTTTTTATCCCTTAGCAGGCATAGCTAAAAGGCTGGGAAACCAATCATTATACAAAGCCGGTGCTTCCAGCCAGTTCTATATTTTACTGCACCTAATTGCTGATTAATTTAAGTTGCTGGATATAAGTCAGAAGCCTCGTAGAGGATAAATATTGGTAGAAGGTTCGTATATCGTTTGTTTTCCGTGCCACGTAGGTACATATTGCGTACCTACGCAGCACGCCTGCATGCTCTCCAAACTATTGAACTACCGATATTTTGTGCCTATGGCACTTACTGGCAACTTCAGTTAATTAATAAGCGCTGAAAAAACATGAACCAAAAAATAGCTCACATCGCTATACTGGTAGAAGACTATGATGAGGCAATACAGTTTTATACGGAGAAATTACAATTTTCATTAATAGAAGATACCCGGTTAAGCGAAACCAAACGTTGGGTAATCGTAGGTCCCAAAGGTGCAGCCGGGTGTAATTTGCTACTTGCAAAAGCAGCTAACGAACAGCAAAAAAGCAGGATTGGAAACCAAACGGGTGGCCGTGTTTTTTTATTTCTGCATACCGATAATTTTGAAAGAGATTATCAGCATCTGCAACACCATCAAATAAAAATAATCCGGGAACCAGGTGTTGAGCCCTATGGCACTGTAGCTGTGTTTGAAGATTTATATGGCAATTTATGGGATCTGATTGAACCCGTGGTTTCTGTGTGAAGACCTGACTGCTTTGAAAATAACAGGATGGTAAAATAATAAATTAAAACTTATTTATAATCTATCTTCATCGCTACTTTGAATACGGCCTCCAACAAATAACCATGAAGGTGTTTAGCATTTTAAGAAGTGATCTGAAAATAGATATGATCAATTCTTTACGGTTCTCTTATGTTCCCTTTGTTAAGCGAAGCGCCTCCAATTTTGTATTCTTATGTGGCCTGGGTGCCTATGTGGTTCCCATTATTTTTATACTAAACAGTCTCCATTTATGAAATGGAAAACGATTGTTGAAGATTATTTTACGTTCTCTAAGCCACAGCGGCGCAGTATTTTGATAGCTGTCGGCCTCATCGTTATTAGCATGGCCATCCGTTTCAGTTACCGTTATTTCTTTTCGGTAAAAACGATTCCGGCAGATACCGCTTTTCTGCAGGAGGCAGAACGGCTTACCAGGCCGGATACGACTAAAAAAGCTTACCCGTATAGCCATAGCAGGTATGTGAGCGATGAAGATGCCGGATATAAAGAACCGTATAGAAATGATCCGCCGAAAACATATGCTGCAAAAGGGGAACTGTTCTTTTTTGACCCCAATACATTGAATATAGATGGCTGGCGCAGACTGGGCCTGCGGGATAAGACAATTACAACCATTCAGAACTATCTTTCAAAAGGTGGCAGGTTTCGCAAGCCGGAAGATATTAAACGTATTTACGGCCTGTTTCCGGATCAGGCAGAGCGGCTGCTTCCTTATGTGCGGATAGCAGCATCAGCCGAAACGCCTGCTAATGAATATGTAAAAGCAGCTCCTTTAAAAAAAGAAATTCATTCCTCCAGGCCTGCTGATCCGGTAACGATTGATATTAATACGGCCGATACGTCTGCTTTTATTGCACTGCCGGGTATTGGCAGTAAACTGGCTGGCCGTATTGTAAATTTCAGAGAAAGATTAGGTGGTTTCTATACCATTGAACAGGTAGGGGAAACCTACGGCCTGCCTGATTCTGTGTTTCAGCAAATAAAATCCCGTCTCGTTACAGGCAGCATTGAAATTAAAAAAATAAACATCAATATGGCCGATGCTACGATGCTAAAGGCGAACCCTTATATAAAATGGAACGTAGCGAATGCCATTGTGCAGTACCGCACACAGCACGGCCAATATACCTCGTTAGATGACCTGAAAAAGATTGCCATTATTGATGACCTGTTGCTGGCCAAACTGCATCCATACCTGACAATAGAATAAATTTTACATGAATTGACCTTTCCAGCACAGTGGGATCCGAAGCTTGGAATTCACGTGACTTGAAGTCGC
>JADMIO010604146.1_pt1 | contig 17928 bp, 17 predicted proteins | sample 8958161 | NCBI WGS metagenome assembly JADMIO01 (sample SAMN16585339, study PRJNA669376) | soil metagenome | isolation source: Crop rotation soil | place: USA: Cullars Rotation, Alabama | collected 2011
GCCGCGACTTCAAGTCACGTGAATTCCAAGCTTCGGATCCCACTGTGCTGGAAAGGACGACGTTGATCTTCACTTCCTTCGGATGGATGAAGTTCGCTGGGAGGTCGTGTCCCGATGCGGTGTGCGTCGCCTCGTGGTGCGCGGGGTGGCCGAGGGCGTCCGGGTCGTCGACGAGGTAACGGATGGACGTGTTCTTGGCGAGAATGGTGATGCCGCGCTCTTTCTCGAGGTCGTTCGAGTCCATGACGCGCTCGTCGACCTGTTGGTTGGCGCGGATGGCGCCGGCCTGCTTGAGAAGAGCGTCGACGAGCGTCGTCTTGCCGTGGTCGACGTGCGCGATGATCGCGACGTTGCGGATGTCGTAACGAAACTGCATGCGGGCTTCTTAACGCGGGGGACGTCGAATCATTCCGCACCCGTAAGTTCTAAGTTCTAAGTGCTGAGTGCTGAGTGCTGAGTGACGCTCCGCGTTTGCCACGATCACTGTGTACGCGAAGCGTTACTCAGCACTCAGCACTCAGCACTCAGGACTTCTTCCGATCGACGAGCGTCACGTTCGTCACGCTCTCGATCGCCTTCATCACGTTGCGGAACCCTTCTTCATCTTCGCGCGTGACGCGGCGACCGATCGCATTCTCCAGTTTCTCCACCAGCTCCTGCACCACCTCGGCCACGCGCTTTCCTTCGGCGGTGAGGTCGAGGAGGAATGAGCGCCGATCGTCAGGGTTCGGACGGCGGATCATCAGGCCGCGCTCTTCCATGCGGTCGAGCACCGCGGTCGCCGTCGATCCTCGCAGTCCGAACACGGTCACGACCTCGGCGATCGGGCAGGGCGCGTAGCTGCGTAAGTACGACAACAGATGGCCTTCCTGAGGCGCGAGGCCGGTGCCCTCCATCTGGCGCTCCATGTGGACGCCGATCTGGCGGGCGGCTTTGTGCAGGGGCGAGAGCCAGCGAAGCGGTTTCGGCATTGACAGGCGGAGCGGATGGTACTACATTCACGTATATTTCGAAATCGTAATATTCGACATTGAACAAAACGATAGGAGATCGACATCATGCCCGAGACCCTCACCGCCGCCTCGCCTCTGGTCGCCCCTCTCGCCGCGCAGTTCGGCTTCGCCCAGTGGGCAGCCATCCGCAATCTCGAAGACATCACGGACGAAGAAGCGATCGTCCTGCCCGAGCCGGGCGGCAACTCGATCAACTGGATCGCCGGCCACATCATCGCCATACGCCAGCGTTTCCTGCAGGGATTCGACGTGGCGCCGTTTCTATCTGCGGAAAGCTGGCAAGCGTACACGCGCGGCAGCAAGCCGGCCGCGCAGATGCCGGAGACACTCACGACGTTGCGCGAGCTTCTGACGAAATCGCACGAAGCGCTGGTCGGCATCGTTTCGCGTCTCGACGAAGACGGACTCGCCGCGAAGGCGCCGTTCTCGCCCGGCAACGATCCGAACGAGACCGTCGGCTCACTCCTCGGCAAGCTCGTGGTCCACGAGAGCTATCACGCCGGGCAGCTCGGCATGTCGCGCCGCCTCGTCGGCAAACCGGGCGCGATTCAATAGTCGAGCGGGCTCGACACTTGCTTGGCGCGGTCGCATGCGGAAAGCAGTGCTTGCGATCGCGCCTTTTCTTTCCTTGAGTGTCTTCGCGGCGGACGCGCCGCCCAAAGCATGGACGAGTAGCTTCGGCGCCGGACTCGCGGTCACCAGCGGCAACACCGACACGCAGAACATCAACGTCTCGTACACGACGAAGTACGACCCGAAGACGCGCTTCATCTTCAAAGCGGACGCGCTCTATCTGCGCGGCTCGTCGAACGGCGTGAAGCAGGTCGACAAGGCGACGGCCGACGCGCGCGGCGAGTGGTCGCTCTCCGATCGCACGTTCACGTTCGGCGAAGTGAACTACCTGCGCGATCCATTCAAGGGCGTGAGCTACTTCGTCGCGCCGCTGGTCGGCGCCGGCTACAAGATCATCAAGACCGACACGCGCAATCTGAGCGTCGACAGCGCGGCGGGCGCCGAAGTCGAGAGCGTGGCGGGCATCGGCCGGACGACGAGCGGAGCGCTCAAGGCAGGCGAGGACTTCGACTGGACGCTGTCGCCGGCGAGCAAGGTCACGCAGAAGCTCACGAGCATCTGGAAGACGAAGGACTTCGGCGACGCGCTCTATCACTTCGACGCCGGCCTGACGACGACCGTCGCCGCGCGCGTGGAGCTCAAGTTCGCGTACGTCTATGACTACAAGACGCGCCCGTCCATCGGCGCGAAGAAGGGCGACAGCGCGCTGTTCGCGGCGCTGCTGGTGAAGTTCTAGCGGGCGGCGCGGACGCAAAGCGGGGCAATGGTCGCGACGGCGACTACTGCGATCCAGACGCTCGTATCAACGAGCACCACGACGAGACCTCGCTTTCTTTGGCCGAGTCGAGTCGCCGCGCATCTCCGCCAAAGAACCTTGCGCGACGCACGAAATCTTGGAGCGCGCGATGAACGGCGCGCGAATAGTACGTTTCATACACATAGCCTACGCCCTTGACATCCCGCCCTCCCGACCCGACATTGCAGTCACCCTTACATGCCCTCATCGATCGAGCTCGCTGCGCGACTCGCTGCGGTCGTGGAACTGCAACAGGAGGCGCTCGCCGCGTCGGCGAACAGCGACCGCGTCGCGGAGCTGATCGTCACGCGCATTCCCAACGTCACGAATGCGGATGGCGCGGCGATCGAGCTCGTTGACGGGGAAGATCTCGTCGTCGCGGCCACCGCGGGCCACGTTCCCGCCGAGAAGGGCTCGCGCTCGTCGCTCTCCGGCAGCCTTCTGCAGGAAGACATCATTCGCCAGGATGATTTGCGACTGCAGGCCGTCCGCAGCGGTACGACGATCGTCTCCGCGATCACGATTCCGCTGATTCGCGAAGGGCTCGTCGTCGGCCTCATCGCCGCGTACTCGACGCGCGCCAAAGCATTCGACGATCTCGACGCCTACACTCTCCAGCTCCTCGGCGGCATGTCGTCGGCGGCGCTCATCATGGCGCGCGCGTTTCGCGACAAGCAGGAGTCGGAGGCGCGGTATCGATTGCTGTTCGAGCGAAATGTCGCCGGTGTGTTTCGCTCCACGCGCGACGGCCGCATCCTCGACTGCAACGACGCTTTCGTCGGCACGTTCGGCTACGCGTCGAAAGACGAAGTGCTATCGCGCGCGGCGTGGGACATGTATGCCGAGCGCGGCGATCGCGACAAGTTTCTCGAGAAGCTCGAGCGCAACAACGCGATGACGAACGTGCGCCTCGAGTTGAAGAAGAAAGACGGAACGGTGATCACGGGGCTCGTGAACATCGCGCTCATTCCCGGCGACGACGACGTCCCTCAACTGCTGGGCACCGTCGTCGAAGCCGTCTAACGCGGGAACGCTTCCTTCACGCCGCCGTCGACCGGCAGCATCGCGCCCGTCGTCTTCGCCGATCGCGGTCCGGCGAGAAAGAGCGCCGCTTCCGCGACGTCGTCGGCAGTCACCTCGACGTTGAGCAGCGTGCGCTTGCGATAGAAGTCGGGCAGGTTCGACTTGTCGACGCCGTACGCGCTCGCGCGCATCTCGCGCATCTCGTCGCTCCAGAATCGCGACGCGCCGAAGATCGCGTCGGGGTTGAGCATGTTCGCGCGGATGCCGTGCTCGCCGCCTTCGAGCGCCACGATGCGGCAGAGCTGCGCCTCCGCGGCTTTGCTCACGCTGTACGCGCCGAACTCCTTGCCGGGCGCGGTGACGTTCTTCGACGCGTTGAAGACGATGCTGCCGCCGATGCCCTGCGCGATCATCACGCGCAACGCGGCGCGCGACACGAGGAAATGCCCGCGCGCGTTCACGGCGAAGCTGCGATCCCATTCGCTCGTGTCGAGCGCTTCGAGACGGCCGAACGAGGAGATGCCCGCGTTGCTCACGACGATGTCGACGCCGCCATATGCGCGCACCGCGGCCTCGAACGCGGCATCGACATCCTGCTCGGACGTGACGTCGAGCTTCACTGCCATGGCGCGGCGCAGTCCGTTCTTCTCTTCGATTGCTTTCGCGACTTCGTCGGGCGCATTGACGTCCGTGACGACCACGTGCGCGCCTTCGAGCGCAAAGCGTTCCGCGATCGCGCGGCCGATGCCGCTTCCCGCGCCCGTCACCAGTGCGACGCGGCCGGCGAGCTCTTTCGGTTTCGGCAGCAGCGTCAGTTTGTACAGCTCGAGCGGCCAGTACTCGGCGTGAAACGCATCCTCATCATTCAGCGTCTCGTATCCGCCCGCCGCCTCCGCGTGATTGATGATGTCGATCGTGTGGCGATAGATGTCGCGGACGATCCGCGCGGCGCGCGCGTCTTTGCCCGCCGTCCACATGCCGATGCCCGGCGCGAGAATCACGCGCGGCGTCGGATCGAGCATGTCGAATTCGCTCGGGTGGGCGCGATAGTACGTTTCGTACTGTTCGATGTACACGCGAAGCGCGGCGTCGATGTCGCCGTTGATGATCAGAGGAAAGCGCTTCGTGTGCAGCAGGTGATCGGGCGTGGCGGCGCCGAGGCGTTGGTGGTTCTTGGAGAGGAACCGGAGGACGTCTTCGCTGTCGTCGAATTCGAGGATGACTGGCGCTCGCTTCGAGAGCGCGCCTCGCAGTTTTGGAGCGCTGATCGCCGCCGTGGGCGGCGGCGCCGCAGTTTGAGCGCGCGGTTGCGCGTGGAGGAACTGCTCGGCGCACGTCACGAGCTCGATGTGGCGGTCGTACGCCTCGCGTGAGTTCGCGCCCCACGTGATGAGGCCGTGGTTCATGAGCACGAGACCTTCGGCGTCGGGATGTTTGTCGAATGCGTCGGCGACGTCGCGACTCAGCGAGAAGCCCGGTCGCTTGTACGGGACGACGATCACCGAACGTCCGAAGCACTCGCGGACTGTAGACTCGCGCCCGCGATTGTTCGTGAGCGCGAGGATCGCATCGGCGTGCGTGTGCAGCACCGCGTTCGCCGGAAGGAACGCGTGCAAGAGCGTCTCGATCGATGGCCGCGCGCTCGCGGGATCGACGAGGCATCGCGCGAGATAGTCGACCATCTCTTCGTCGGTCATGTCGCCTTCGCGATGGCGGAGCGGCGCGATGTAGTCGAGACGGACGGCGGGGAACTGCTTCGGCACGATCGTCTTCATGTCGCTGCCGCTGCTCTTGATGAACATCACCGGCACGCGATTGCCGAGTAGATCGTCGGCGTGGGACTTGATGCTGTTGTTGCCGCCGCCCCACAGGACTAACGCCTCCTCCATGCCGACGAGGCGCGATTGATAGACGAGCTGCTCGATTTCGTTGGGAGGGTTTTCCGTCCAGCGTTTCTGCATCAGTAAGTGACGCTGTAGTCGTACACGAACGGTACGCGCTGCCCTTTCTTCACGATGGGATAGAAGCGCGACTGTCGGAGCGCCGCTTCGTTTTGCGCCGCGAGTGCGACGGAGCCCGTCTCGTTGGCGACGACTCTCGTCGAGGTCACTTCGCCCTGTTCGTTCACGTTTGCCTCGATGAAGATCGTGCCGTGCGCGCCCGGCTGCACGACCGGCGACGGCGGCGTCTTGAACTTCGGCGTCGGATTGTCTTCCTCTTTCTTCGCCGCCTCGGCGTTCGTCAGATCGGACGCGTGCACCCAGCCGCTTCCTGCGGCCGTGCGCACTTCGACCCAGTCGCCTTTCCTGGCGAGGATCGAGACGCTCTCGCCGCTCAAGAACTTCGTCTGCACGCGCGACGCGTCATCCGCTTTCGCGTGGACTTGCATCTCGGGCGATCCAACGTAGCCGGTCTCGATCGGCTCGCGCGTGTCTGTGGCTACGGGAGGCGCTTCGCGATTGCAGGCGAAGGCGGCGACGAAAAGCAGAAATAGGAAAAGGCGTCTCATCCGAACACGTCCCGCCTCGTGAATATCACAAACGCCGTCGCGATCGCGCCGATCGCCCATGCGGCGAGGAGGACGAGACAAAACGTCATCGTCATCCCTTCATACGGCGGCGGCTCGCCGGTGTAGTAGTCGGCGAGCGGCAGTCCGCTCACGAACAGATATTTCGCGGACGTCCAGTCGGGGCTGAAGCGCGTGAGGATCGTGCCGGTGATGAGCGACGCGAGCATCGTTCCGATCGCCGCGGCGCTCGAGCGGAAGATCACCGACAGCAACAGCGCGATCGACGCGACGGCGAGCATCGCGTACCAATCGAGGCTGTAGACGATGAGCGTGTCGCGCCACAGCGGAAGCTCGCGGATCGACTCCGGGTGAAACTCCGCGTTAGCCGTCGTCGCGAAGCCGTTGAGCATCGGCGCCGTCCATCCATGCGGATTCAGGAAAGGCGCGGAGACGAGATAGGCGAGGATGCCTCCGCAGAGCAGCGTCAGCGTCGCGAACATCCACAGCGTGACGAGCTTCGACGCGAGCACTTTCCATCGCCGCACTGGCCGCGTGAGCAACAACTTGTCGGTTCCTTCTGCATGCTCGGCCGACACGATGTCGCTGCCGAGGACGGCGACGAGAAGCGGCAGCAGAAGGATGCCGGCGACGTTCGCGAATCCGCGCACGAACTGCGGCGCGGTCGGCTTGTTCGGCTCGATGTCGTGATCGAGATAGAACTGCATGCGGTTGATGTCCGCGCGCACCGATGCCGTCCACGGACTCTTCACATTGCGCCGCAGAAAGTTCTGATTGCCGGCGATGCGCTGCTGCAGATCAGCGCGCCAGTTTCTCTCCGGACGATTCTTCAGCTGGCGGTATTGTGCGTACGAGACGATGCCGAGGATCGCGATGAGGATGGCGATCACGATGGCGAATCGCTTGCGGCGAATCACCTTCAGCGTTTCGTTGCGAATCAGCGCGAGCATCAGCCCACTGTCTCCCCGCCGGTCACGTCGATGAACATCTCTTCGAGCGTCTGCGTGCGCGGGCGCGCCGAGTAGACGTCGATCCCGCTCGTCGCCAGCGCGGCGATGATCGGCGGCGCTTCGTCGTCTTCGACCTGCACGAACAAACGATCCGTATCGCGCTCGTAGGCGACGCCGCGCTCCGCGAGCAGCGCCGCGGCGCGATCGGCGTCGCCGACGCGCAACTCCAGCGCGCGACGGCTCGAGATCAGCTCGTGCACGTTGCCGATGCGCAGCAGTCGTCCTTTATGAATGATCGCGACGCGGTCGCACATCAGCTCGATCTCCGCGAGCAGGTGGCTGGACACGAACACGCTCATTCCGTTCGCGGCGAGATCGCGCAGCAGCTCGCGGATCTCGCGAATGCCGGCCGGATCGAGTCCATTCGCCGGCTCATCGAGAATCAGCACGCGCGGATGGCCGAGAAGCGCCTGCGCGATGCCGAGGCGCTGGCGCATGCCGAGCGAATACGTTCCGACGCGTTGATCGAGGCGATGCGCCATCGCCACTTGTGTCGCGACGCGGTCGATGTCTTCGTTCGTTGCGCCGAGCATCCGCGCGAAGTGCTCGAGGTTTTCGCGGCCGCTCATGAAGCGATAGAGGTCGGGCGTTTCCACGATGCAGCCGATGCAGCGCATCGCGCGTTCGAAGTCGCGCTGGATGTCGTGGCCGCAGATCGTGACGCTGCCGCGCGTCGGCTTGATGAGGCCGACGAGCATGCGGATCGTCGTCGTCTTCCCCGCGCCGTTGGGACCGAGGAAGCCGAAGACTTCGCCGGCGGCGAGCTCGAAGGAGACGTTGTCGACGATCGTGCGTTTGCCGATGACCTTCGTGAGGTCGCGCGCGACGAGCGTCGGTTTCGTGTTAGGTTCGGAAGTCATGCGGCGAGCTCTGATGTGGTACGTGCCGGCGGGCGTTGCGTTGCTCGCGACCGCCGTTTTCGGATCGGGATTCTACTCGTTCGTTCGCGGAGACATCGGCGTGCCGGTGGCGCGGCCGTCGAGTGCGATTACCGCCGCCGCGCCGCAGGGCGAAGTTGTCACGCTGGTCATCGGCGACTCCCTCGCTCGCGGCACCGGCGACTCCTCCGGCCTCGGCATCGGCGGGCGCGTCGTCGAAGAGCTGCAGAAGTCGCGGGCGAAGGTGAAGAAGGCAATCAACATCGCCGTCAACGGATCGCGGACGGCGGATGTCGAGCAGCAGTTGAAGAGCCGCAACGTGCAGACGCTCATCGCGCAGTCGAACGTGATCATTCTCTCGATCGGCGGCAATGATTTATGGGGGTCGACGGATGGGCGCGTCGTGCAGATGCGCGATCCGAACCTGATCATGAATCAGGTGCTCGACCGCGTCGCGAACGTGGTGACGGCGGTGCGTCACGCGAATCCGACCGCGCGCATTTTCTTGATCGGCTTGTACAACCCGTTCGTGAAGGCGCCGTTCGGGATGCGACTGTCAACGCTCGTGAATCACTGGAACGCGACGGTGACGGAGAGGTTCGCGAGCGATCCGAACTTCACGTTGGTCGAGACTTCGGATTTGTTCTCGCATCGCGACCGGCTTTCGTTCGATCGGTTTCATCCGAGCGATGAGGGGTATGCACTCATTGCTCGGAGGATTGCCGACTCACTCTAGTGCCCTACCGCTCTTCGGTGCGGGACTGGCGGCGTCAGCTCGGCGCGCCATGCGCCGCGGCCGTGCGTGAATGCGTAGAGCGCAGGGCCGCGCACGCCTTGCCCGATGACGAGGTGCTCGGTGACGACCGAGAGCGGTCCGCCATCGGGCATCCAGTGCGCGCCGGCGTCGAGCGACGTGAAGACGCCGAGATCGGTGCCGATGAAGAGACGGCCCTTCGTAAGCGGATCGACGACGAGCGAATGCACGGGAATGTCCGGCACGCCTTCGTCGAATGCAGACCACGTCTTGGCGCCGTCGAGCGATCGCCAGATGTGCGTGCCGCCGAAGCCCGCGTACGTCGCGTACACGATGTCGGCGTTCGTGCGATCGAACGTGATCGACGAGACGTATCCGTCGCGCGGCTTCACGCTTGTCCAATGCGTCGCCCCGGTTGTCGCGGTCGCGACGTCGCTGCGGATGATCGAGCCGTTGTTCGTTCCGGCGACGACGCGATCGCTGCGGCCCGGCGCGACCGCGATCGCGCTCACTTTGCCGTCGACGACCTCGCTCGCCGGCGCCCAACTGCTGTTCGTTCCGACTTCGGTCCACATCTGCACGCCGCCCATCCAGAGACGCGTGTGGTCGTTCGGATCGATGGCCAGCGGCGCGATGAAGAGAAACGCGGTCTCGAAACCCGCTTGCGGCGGACCGTTCGGAATGAAGTTCACTCCGCCGTCGGTCGTTCTCCAGATCTGCGCGTATTGCGCTTGTAGATAGACGTTGTTCGGATTGACCGGATCGACGATCACGACTCCGCCGTCGCCGCCGAAGATCATCTTCCAATCATTCAACGCGCCGGTCGTTCCGACGTCTGTGCCGTTGTCCTGCGCGCCACCGGCGAAGCGTTTGCCGTCCGGCCATACCGCGCCGGCGTAAAACTGCGTGACGCCGTAGTCGTGATTGAGCGACCTCCAATTGATGTCCGTCACGACGGCGCACGCCCCTTCGGCTCCGCGGCCGAGGGTGCCGAGGGCGTTGTCGGTGCGAAAGATGCCGCCGTCGTTGGTGACGAAGAGCGTTTGGTTCGTCGTGCCGTTCCACTTCGGATGAAACGCGAAGAGATGTTGATCGGCGTGCAGCCATCCGACGACGTTTGGGTTCGTCCACCAATACGAGGCGACGCCCCAGGTCTTGCCGCCGTCGTCGGAGCGGAAGACGTCGACGCCCGCGGCGAACACGCGATCGGGATTCGTCGGATCGACGGCGATGACGTTGCAGTGCCAGCCCATCGGAACCCAATTGCCGATGCCGTTCGTGTGCGAGCACTGCGGACTGACCGCGGGGTTTGCGTTCGTGAGGATGAGGCGATTGAGCTTGTCGGGATCGTTCGCGGTGACGCGCGCGGTCCATGTGCCGGCGTCGCCGTTCTGCGTCGAACGGAAAACGCCGAGCATGTTCTGCGTCGTCGACTGCGGACCTTCGAGGTTGCTCGCCGCGAGCGCGTAGATGATCGATGGATTCGATGGCGCGAACGCGAGCGAAGTGCGCGACATGCCGTTCTCGTGCAGCACGGGCTCCCACGTCGTGCCTTCGTTTTGCGCGGCGGCGTTGCGATAGACGGTCGCTTGCTCGAAGACGCCGCATGATGCGAAGACCATGTCCTCGGCGAGATCGGGACGAATGAGGAGTTGCAGCGCGCCGCCTTTGACTGTGAGCGGAAGAACGCGCGTCCACGTTTCGCCGGAGTCGGTCGAGCGAAAGACTCCGGTGCGCGTTCCGGCGTAGAGGCGATGCGAGTCGTTCGGGCTGATGACGATGCTGTTGACCCAGCGGAAGTCGTCGTTCGACGCCGTCGACGCCAACTGCGTCCACGTCGCGCCGCCGTCGTGCGTCGCGAAGATGCCATCGCCGCGCAGCGGCAGCGCGGTACCGCGAACGTCTTCGCGGAAATAGCCTTCGCCGGTCGCGGCGAAGAGCGTGTTCGGATCGTTGCGATCGATGACGATCGAGCTGACGTCGAGATTCACGAGCCTGTCACCGATCGCGGTCCATGACGCGCCGGCGTTCGTCGACTTCCAGATGCCGCCGGAGACGCCGCCTGCGTACATGATGTTGTCGTTCGTCGGATCGAAGACGAATGCGCGGGTGCGTCCGCCGATGTTGCCGGGACCGAGGAACTCCCACGGTCCGAGCGGTGCGCCGACGGCTTCTACGCCGGCGCGCGAATGCATCGCTTGCATCTGCGCGCGCGCAGTGGCGTAACGCTCCTGCGGATCGACGCCCGCCGGAACCGCGTGCCGCATCGCGTAAAACTGCGCGGCTTCGTCAGGCTGATCGAATCGTTCGCGCTCGCGATCCGCGCGGTGCGAGCAGGCGAGGGACAACGCGAGGATGGGGATGAGTGCGCGCCGCATTGCCGCTCATAACAAACATTCGCATATGCTCTTCCCCATGCAACTCGCCAAAGACGCCTGCGCCTGCGGACACCCGCTCGATCAACACGACGGCGGACGCGGCGCGCCGTGCAATCACTGCGCGTGCGCCGCGGGCGAAGCGCCGAGCGCGTTCCAGGTCGGCGTGATCCACTCGATCCACGAGCTGACGATGGTGTTGGTGAGGCTGGTGAAGGAAGTGCAAAATCTGAAAACATAGTTGCGCGGTTGCGGGGTTGCGCAGTTGCGAGGTGTTCTTACCCCGCAACCGCGCAACCTTCGCAACCGCGCAACTGATCTATTGCTTCGGCTTCTCGAACGCTCCCGCGTCGATCGCCGGATTCACTTCCGCCGACTTCATCGTGCCGCTTGCGTTCTGCTCGCCGTTGACCATGATCTTGAATGTCGTCGGCAGCGTGAGTCCGCCGAACGGTTTCCAGTCCGCGTACTCCGTCACTTCCGTTCCGCTCGCGCCGGTGCGCGTGGAGCGGAGGATGCGGCCGGTCGCGGGATCGACGACCCACTTCACGACGCCGCCATCCGGTCCGCTGATCGTGATGACCTGGCCGTTCACGTCGCCGACTTTCTCCGCGCCGCTCGACTCGAACGTGTAGCCAGGCTGCCCGACGTTGCGGAGCACCGTGAGCAGATCCATCTTGAGACCTTTGAGCGTCGTGTCGCGCTGCGACGCCGGCAGATCGCGCGCGCCCATCGGGCTTGCCTGAAATGCGGCTGTCGGCGTGACGACCATCGTGATGTCGCCCATCGGCGTCTTCATCACGCGGCGCTGCGCGTCGGGATAACGCGTCGTCGTCTCCATCTCCATGGCCATGTCGCCTTGCGGCGTTTTCATGGTCACGTCGGAGACCTGGCGCATCGCCTTCACGTTATCGACCGCTGCTTTGCCGCCGACGAACGCCTGCGTCTTCGTTACGAGCGCGATCGCATCGGCACTGTTCGTCGCCGGTGCGGACGGCGTTGCCGCCGCGGGAGCCTTCGGCTTGTCGCCCGCTTCAGGAATCGTGATGTCGATCGGCGTGACGCTGCCGAGGGAGGCGAGAGGCTTGTCGAAGTCTTTCGGATTGCCGATCACGAGGACTGCGAGCTGATCGGGATGAATCCACTTGTTCGCGACGCGCGCAACGTCCGCCGCGGTCACGCTCTCGATGCCCTTCTGATACTTCTGCCAGTAGTCGGCGGGATAGCCGTAAAACTCGAGCAGCATGCGCTGGTTGAGGATCTTCGCCTTCGAGTCCATCGTGAAGACGTAGCCGTTGAGGATCGTGTCCTTCGCATGCTTGAGCTCTTCATCGGTGAACGGCTTCGTGCGCAGATCGCTCACTTCCTGCTTGAGCAGATTCACCGCTTCGATGGTCGTGCCGCTCTTCGTTCCCATCGAGACGTTGAAGAGCGTCGGATGATCCCAACCTGATCCGAGTCCGCCGCCGACGCCGTACGCGAGTCCGGCTTTGGAGCGGATGTTGTTCATCAGACGGCCGGAGAATCCGCCGCTGAGAATTTCGTTCATGACGACGATTGCGTAGTAGTCGGGATCGTTGCGGAGCGGGCCGCCCGGATGAACGACGGCGATGTTCGACTGCGTGACGTCGTCTTTGTTGATGAGGTAGTAGCCGGCCTTCGCGGGCGTGCCGGCGGCAGTGGGCTTCACTGCCGCAGTGCCTTTTTTCCACGACCCGAGCGCGTCGCGCAGCTTCTTCTCCATCGCGGCGGAGTCGAAGTCGCCGACGAAGCCGATGATGATGTTGTTGGGAACGACGAAGCGATCGTGGAACGCGACGAGATCGTCGCGCGTGATCGACGCGATCGTCGCGTACTCGGACTGTCGTGCGTACGGCGAATCGGCGCCGTAACCGAGCTTCGCGGCTTCGCGTGGGACGATGCTGAGCGGATCGTCGTTGCGGCGCGAAATGCCGGAGCGAGCCTGCGTCTTGGCGAGATCGATTTTGTCCTGGCGGAACGCAGGGTTCTTCATCAGGTCGACGAAGAGCGGGAAGACGGCGTCAAAGTCGCCTTTGAGCACATTCATCGACACGGACATCGAGTCGACGTCGGCTCCCGTTTCGATACGCGCCGCGCGCGCTTCGAGGAAGTCGTCGAGCTCATCGCCCGTCTTCGACTGCGTGCCGCCGGTGCGCCACGATGTTCCGAGCACGCCGGCCATGCCGGCCTTCGATGCCGGAACGTCGCGGGCGCCGCCGTGAATCTGCGCGCTGCCGCGGATCAGCGGAAGTTCGTGATCTTCCTGAAGAAAGATCACCAGGCCGTTGCCGAGGACGATGCGCTTCGGCTGCGCGACGGTGAAGCTGCGCAGCGGCGGTGTTTGGATCTGGCGGTAGTCGGTGACTTGCGCGGTTGCGCCGAGGGACAGCAGCGTCGCCGCGGCGATGGTCAGATGTTTGAGCGTTTTCATTTCGAGGCTCCCGTCGCCGTCGGTGCGGCGGGCTTGCTGTTGTCGATGTAGGCAATGGTGCGGTTCTGCGGCGTGAACGTCGCGTTGGCGACGCGGCGAATGTCGGCCGCGGTCACCTTGTCGATGCGGTCGACGCTGCGAAACAGTTCGCGCCAGTCGCCGAAGAGCGTCGCCGTGGTCGCGAGCTGCAGCGCGAGCGTCTGATTGCTCTCGAGCTGGCGAAGAAGGCCTGCCTTCACGCGCGTCTTCACCGACTGCAACTCTTCCGGCGTCACGTCTTCGGTCTTCAACCGCGTCAGCTGCTCTTCGATCGCGGCGCGCACTTCCGGTCCGGTGTGACCGGGCGTCGTGAATGCGAACAGGGTGAAGAGGCTCGGATACTTGCTGCCGGGGAGGCCGTTGCCGCCGGCGGCGTTGACGGCGATCTTCTTGTCGCGAACCAGCGACCGATACATTCGCGACGTCCGTCCCTCGGACAACAGCACTTCCATGACGTCGTAGACCGCGTCATCCGGATCGGTGATCGCGGGACGGTGATAGCCCTCGAGATAGACCGGCTGCGCGGATTCGCGGAGGACGACCGTGCGCTCCGCTTTCTGCTGCGGCTCGATCGTGCGCAGCGGCTCGGGAGCCGGCGCTTTCGGCAGACGGCCGAAGTACTTCTCGAGCAGCGGCATCGCGTCGGCTGCTTTCACGTCGCCGACGACGGCGACGACGAGGTTCGACGGAACGTAGTACTTCTTGAAGAACGCGACGGCATCGGTCGCGGAGAACGTGCTCAGATCGCTCGGCCATCCGATCACGCCGTTGTGGTACGGATGCGCGAGAAACGCGGTGGAGATGAACTGCTCGAGCAGCCGGCCGATCGGCGCGCTCTCCGTCCGCATGCGGCGCTCTTCCATGACGACGTCGCGCTCTTTGTAGAACTCGCGGAAGACGGGATGGAGGAATCGCTCCGATTCGAGATACGCCCAGAGCTCGAGACGATTCGAAGGCAGCGAGAAGAAGTAGACCGTCTCGTCGGGCTGCGTGAACGCGTTCATGCCGACGGCGCCGGCTTGATCGGCAACCTTCGAGAACTCGTTCGGCACCACGAACTTCTGCGCGGCGTCGAGCGCGTCTTTCCACGCTTTCTCGAGCGTGGCGACTTTGGCGTCGTCGCGTCCCACGGCTTTGCGGCGCTCGGCGTCGTATGCGGCGTACGCCGTCTCGACGTTCTGCAGCGCGGCTGCTTCGCCGGCAGCGTCGGTCGTGCCGATGTTCGTCGTTCCCTTGAACGCCATGTGCTCGAACATGTGCGCGAGGCCGGTGATCCCCGGCACTTCCTGCGCGGCGCCGACGTTGGCGACGGTGGCGTAGGAAAAGACCGGCGCTTCCGGTCGTTCATAGATGATGAGCGTCAGGCCGTTGTCGAGCTTCTTGACGGTGACTCGCTTCTCGATCGAGGCGAGATCCTGAGCCCATGCTGCCGACGTGAGCGTCGCGATCAGCGCGACGAGACACAGTCGTCTCGAAACTGCGTGCATGAGTCCTCCTTAATTTGTGGGCGAAAACTGGTAGAAACTGCGCCGTGCATTGTACGGATTCTTATCGCGGATGGTTGCGGCCCGGCCCCGTGCCGCCGGGCGGCATCGAAGCCGAGGCCGGCGAGACGCGCGACTACATCTGCGGGCACTTCCGCATCTTTCAATACGAGAAGGGGCATCGATATTCGACCGATGACGTGCTGACGGCGTGGTACGGCACCGTCTGCGCCCCTCGCGTCGAGCGCCTCGCGGACCTCGGCAGCGGCATCGGGTCGGTGGCGATCATCGCGGCGTGGCGATTGCCCGCTGCACAAGTCGTGACGGTCGAAGCGCAGGAGCAATCGATCCGGCTCGCGCGAAAGAGTGTCGCGTACAACGGGCTTTCGGAACGCTTCACGTTGATTCACGGCGATCTGCGCGATTTCGAATCCGATCAGCCGTTCGATCTCGTCCTCGGATCGCCGCCGTACTTTCCGCTGGGCACGGCGACCGAAGCCGAGCACTCGCAAGCAGTGCCGGCGCGCATCGAAGTGCGCGGGAGCGTTTTCGATTACGCGAAGACGGCGTCGCGTGTGCTCGCGCCGGGCGGCGTGTTCGCGTTCGTGCATCCGGATCCCACGCGATGTGCGGAAGCCGTTCGCGCTGCCGGACTCCTGCTATTGCGACAGCGTCCGATCGTCTTCAAGGAAGGGGAGCCACCGCTGATCTCCGTCTTTGCGGCGGTGCGGGTTGGCGATGTCCCGCCGCGGCAGACGTTTATCGAGACCCCTCTGATCATTCGCGATCGCAACGGCAACGTGCATCCCGAGTACGCGGCGATACGGATGAGCTTCGGCTTCCCGCCCGGCGACGTCCCGGCCTGACTTCTGCACTCGTTCGGCTTTCATGGTGACATCAAAACGCGATACGGACGATCGCGAACGCGCAACGCTCGAGGACGACGAACCCGACGAGCCGAAAGCCGACAGTGACCTCGACGAGTTTTTCTTCGACGAGGACGAGCCAAGCACGAGCGATCGGCGACGGGATCCGCTGCGGAAGTTGTAGGGGCGCGCGCTACTATGTAGCTATGGCGCGCGTCATTCACCTCCGACCCCGAGATTCTCGGTGGCACTCCGGTGTTCATCGGGACGCGTGTGCCGATGCAAGCGCTCATCGACTACATCGAAGGCGGGCACCCGCTCGCGGATTTTCTCGACGACTTCCCGACGGTCACTCGCGAGCAAGCGATCGCCGTGCTCGAGGAAGCCAAGGTATTGCTCGTTGCGCATTCTGCTGGACGAATGCGTTCCGCGCGGTTTGAAGCGACGCTTCGGACCGGAACACGACGTTCAGACGGTTCCGGAGGCGGGACTCGGCGGCTATTCGAACGGCGCGGTACTGAACCGAAGCAACGACATCGCCGATGTCCAACCGTTGATCCCCGTGCTGCTCGTGCGCTTGAACGAAGCAGTCGCAGGACAACTTCTCGTCATCGAGTGAGCGCCTACTTCCCCCACCTACGCTCGATGTTGAAGCCGAGGTGGAGGTCGCCGCGGTTGAGGCCTGTTGCTTGGTACGTGCTGGTCACGTATTGATCGACGTGCGTCGCGTTGTTGTCCGTCAGCAGGATCTCGAAGTAGTGGCCGCCGACGGCTCGTTTGAGGCCGATCGCCCAACCCAAGTCTGCGTGAATGAGCTCGGGGAGATCGCGATTCTTCGGGATGATCTCGGCGACGACGCTGAGTGCGGGGCGGACCATGATCGCGGCGCCGATCGGGACATTGAACGCGTGCTTGAAGAGCGCGCCGGTCGTGTTCGGGTCGCGGCCTGCGTTCGTGGCGTAGCTCGGGATCACGAACAACTCCGCCTTGCTTCCGAACTGGTGCGAGAGGATCAGCTGTCCGAAGACGGAGTTGCGATCTTCGAGGTTTTTCTCGGTGCGGACGTCGCCGCCGACGCGTGTCGCGATCGAGAACGGGAACGCGGGCGCTTGTTGCACCACGACGTACTTTGCCGCGAGCTCGATGTCATCGAGCACGTTGCTGCGCACGAACGAGAACTGCAGGTCGCGATGCGGCGAGTAGGAGAGGCCGATGCCGACGTCTGCGTTGCTGTCGAGGCCGAAGAGCGAGTGAATGCGATCGCTCGCATTGCCTTGATCGAGCGACTGGTTGAAGCGGTGCGTGAACTTGATCTCCCACGTTCCCGTCGACGGGATGTGCGACGTCGGCAGCGAGAAGAGTGCGTCGCCGAGCGGAATCTGGCGACTTGGCGTGTAGGCGTTTGTTTGCGCGAATAGCGAAAGGCAGAAGGCAGAAGGCAGAACGCAGAAAAACCTGAGCCAACGACTAATCATTCGGCGCTCCTCTTCGAATCCAATCGCGAATCAGCTTGATCTGATCATCGGTGAGCGGCGGAAGCGTTTGCGGCATGCGGTCGCCGGTGATGCCGACGCCGACGATCTTGCGATAGAGGTACGAGTTCGCGGGATCGCCGGGCGCGACGCGCAGGAGGTTCGGCATCTCGACGCTGGGGTGATTCACCGTATCTGCGTACGCCTGTCCGGCGACGAGAGTCTGATCTTCCTGATGAATGATGCGGTCGTGGCAGCCGAGGCGGGCGCAGGTCGGGGTGAAGATCTCGTTTTGAACTCGCGTGAACGTCGCCGTCGGATCGATCGGATCGCCGCCGCCGTCGAGAGGACTCGTCGGCTCCTTCAGTTTTCCGCACGCCAGAAAGAGGAGAAGTGGGAGAACAAATGCCAGTCTGCGCATCGCGCGCGACAGCCTAGCAAAGCGTGTGACAACAAGCGAGTTGCGAAAATGGGTCGCAGGTTGCGGGTGGCGGGTGGCGGGTGGCGGGAGAAACGCCGGTTCTCCCGCTACCTGCCACCTGCTACCCGCTACCACCCATACGATCCCGGTCGCGGCGCCTCGTGTCCGAGCAGTGCTTCGCGGTAGTTCGCTTTCCAGCACATTGGGATCCTAAGCTTAGAATTCCACGTGGACAAGTTGTCGCG
>JADMIO012784959.1_pt1 | contig 17925 bp, 16 predicted proteins | sample 8958161 | NCBI WGS metagenome assembly JADMIO01 (sample SAMN16585339, study PRJNA669376) | soil metagenome | isolation source: Crop rotation soil | place: USA: Cullars Rotation, Alabama | collected 2011
CTTTCCCAAGCACCTGGCCGCGCTGGCAGCGATTGGTAAACGGCGTGTCGGTAGTCTCGACACGCATATTGACGTGCTCGCAGATGAATTTCAGATTAGCGTTGCGCAGCAATGCGCCGGGCAGCAGCCCCGCCTCGCAAAGAATTTGAAAGCCGTTGCAGATGCCGAGCACCAGCCCGCCGCGCCCGGCGAACTCCTTGACCGCGCCCATCACCGGGCTGAAGCGCGCAATCGCGCCGGTGCGCAGATAATCGCCGTAAGAAAAACCGCCCGGCAGAATCACCGCGTCGCAATCATTGAGCGTACTCTGTCGATGCCAGATGAAATCGACGGGCTGGCCGATCACTTTGCTGATGACGTGATAAGTGTCGTGGTCACAATTGGAACCCGGAAAGACGACGACGCCGAATTTCATTGCTCTCTATCCCTCTCGTGATGATCTTGAGGCTGTATCGTTATCGAGGCTTGTCAAGTAAGCCTGATTATCTCACGAAGCGGATTCGGAATCTAGCTCGACGCGATAATCCTCAATGACCGGGTTAGCGAGCACATCGTGCGCCATGCGTTCGACAGCGGCGCGCACCTCTTCCGTAGACAGTGCTTCATCGAGCGTGACTTCAAAATATTTGCCCTGCCGCACGTCGGCGATGCCACGATAGCCGATGGTTTCAACGGCGTGATGAATGGCTTTGCCCTGCGGGTCGAGCACGCTTGGTTTCAAGGTGACGTAGATTTTAGCTTTCATAATTCAGGATTCAGGATTCAGAATTCAGGATTCAGGTAGGAAAAGGAGCCGGGTGCATTGGCGCTTCCTTCTTCCCTGAATCCTAGATCCTGAATTATGAATCCTCCTCCCCAAATACCCTTTCAAAAATCTTATCGACGTTGCGAAGCTGATGCTGTAGATCGAAGAGCGCATCGAGTTCTGCGGTCGACAGGCGCTCGGTGATTGCCGGGTTATTCATCACCAGGCCGCGGAAGTTAGCGCCTTCGTCCCAGACCCGCATCGCCATCGGTTGCACGATTGCGTAAGCCTCTTCACGGGTCACGCCTTTGGCCGTCAGCGCCAGCAGCAGGCGACCACTCGCCGTCACTCCGCCCAGCGACTCAACCGTCTCGCGCATTCGTTTGGCGTTGACGACGAGGCCGTCAATCAGCCAGATGGTTTTCTGCAAAAGATAATCGCTGAGAATGCATGAATCAGGCAGAATGATGCGCTCGACCGAAGAGTGAGATATATCACGTTCGTGCCAGAGGGCGATGTTTTCAAACGCCGCCTGTGCGTTGCCGCGCACGACGCGCGCCAGGCCGCAGATCTGTTCCGACGTTACCGGGTTGCGTTTGTGCGGCATGGCCGACGAGCCTTTCTGCCCGGCGGAAAAAGGTTCCTGCGCTTCGCGGACTTCGGTGCGTTGCAGGTGACGGACTTCCAGCGCGATCTTTTCCAGCGATGCCGTGATGATGGCGAGCGTAGACAGATACTCGGCGTGGCGGTCGCGCTGGATGACTTGTGTAGAGATGGGCGCGGGCTTGAGGCCGAGCTTTTTGCAGACGCGCTCTTCGACTTCGGGGTCGAGATGCGCGAAGGTGCCGACCGCGCCGCTGATCTTGCCGACGCTAACGATGTCGCGCGCCCGTCGCAGGCGTTCCTTATTGCGTTCGTTGTCGGCGTAGTAGAGCGCCAGCACCAATCCGAAAGTCGTCACTTCGGCATGGACGCCGTGCGTGCGGCCCATCATCAGCGTGTCTTTGTGCTCGAAGGCGCGGCGGCGCAGCGCATCGCCCAACTGGTCGAGGTCTCTCAACAATAAGTCAGCCGCTTCGCGCATCAACAGCGCGTTGGCGGTGTCAACGACATCCGAAGAGGTCAGGCCGTAATGAACGAAGCGCGATTCGGGGCCGATGTTTTCCGCCAGCGCCGTCGTGAAAGCGATAACGTCGTGGCGCGTCGTGCGCTCGATTTCGTTGATGCGACCTACGTCGAAGCGCGCTTTTTGCTTGATGACTTCGACGGCCTCAGCAGGGATAGTGCCCATCTCTGCGTGGACTTCGCAGGCGGCGATTTCCACGTCGAGCCATTTCTGAAAGCGATTCTGCTCAGTCCAGATCGCGCCCATTTCGGGCAATGTATACCGCTCAATCATAATTTCAGGATACAGGATTTAGGATTCAGGATTCAGTTGGCCGGTTAAATGCAAAGGCCAACACGCAAGTGGATTCATTCATATGCACTCTCGAATCATAAAGAGTGCAACACTGAATCCTGAATCCTGTATCCTAAATCCTTGCTCAAAGCTCAAACCACTGAGTCGCGCGGTTGTGATGCGCGACCGTGATGCGGCGCTCGGCGTCGGGATAAAACAGCGAGCCGCGAACTTCCAATGCTTGCAATGCCGACAGGCGCGCAAGCTCAGGATGATTGCACTGCCGCGACAGATGCGCCAGCACAATGTGCGCGGCGCGGCCATCGAAGTCTTCGGTCAACCAGCGAGCCATCTCGTCGTTCGACAGATGGCCTGTGCTGCTGGCAATCCGTTGCTTGAGTGGCCAGGGATACGGCCCGACTTTCAACATATCGCGGTCGTGATTGGCTTCGATCATGACGAAATCGCAGCCGCGCAGGCGTTCAGCCACCAACTGCGGGATGTAGCCGAGGTCTGTAACAATGCCTACTTTGATGCCTTCGGCTTGTACCGTGAAGGCGAACGTATCGACGCCGTCGTGCGGGATCGTGAACGGGTGAAATTCAAGGCCGCCGATCTCGAAGTCCTGGCTTGATGAGATGACTTCGCCCCAAGAGATGCCGTCGCCACTCGCGGGAAAGTGGCACTCGGCGCGCGTCGCTTGTGAGATGAAGACCGGGGCGCTGACGGTTTTCGACATGACGCGCACGCCTTTGACGTGATCGGCATGCTCGTGCGTGATGACAATCCCGGAAAGCCGCGTCGGATCAATCCCTGCCTCGCTCATGCGCCGCGCCGTTTCCTTGGCCGACAGGCCCACATCGACAAGCACACTCGTCGCGCCCGCTTCGATGTACAGGGCGTTGCCGGAACTGCCGCTGCCTAGAACGATGAGCCTCATAGGCAAAGAATGATGAACGATGAATGATGAATGATGAACTACAGAGGAAAAGGAAGCCGGATGGTCTATAGATAATCTTCTGCCGTTTCCGCCGCGCGCGAAGCGCATCTCTAGCCATCTCCCTTATTCATCATTCATCATTCATCGTTCATCATTTCCCCTATCTACTGTTTGATGTCGAGCGATTCGATTTGACCGATAGCCGTCACTGCCAGTTCATCGCCGAAGATTTCCTGCGCCATGCGCTGCACATCATTTGCGGTGACGCGATCAATGCGTTGGAGAATTTCGTCAAGCGTAAACTGGCGGCCAAAGAAAATCTCCTGGCGCGCTAGATTGCTCATGCGCGCCGAGGTGCTTTCCAGTCCCAGCATGATCGACACCTTGAGTTGATCTTTGGCGCGCTGCAACTCGGCGTCAGAGATGGTTTCGCTCTTGAGCCGGTCGAATTCGCCGATGCTCAAACGAATCACCTCGTTGATCTGCTCTGGCGATGTCGCCGCATACACCGACAGGTAGCCGGCATCCGTGTAAGCATTGATGCCGGAAAAGACGGCGTAGGCCAGCCCGTGGTCTTCGCGTATGGTTTGAAACAGCCGCGAACTCATGCCGCCGCCTAAAATCACATTCAGCGTGTGCACGGCGTAGCGGTCGTCCGACAACATCGAAGGGCTGGGCGTTCCCATCATCAGATGTGCCTGCTCAAGGTCTTTGCTGATGACGACGCGCGATGTCGCATGTGCCGGCGCTGACTTTGAGAGATCAACGGGCCGGTCTACGAGGCCGCTCAAATAGCGCTCGACCATCTCGACAAAGTGCGTGTGTTGGACGTTGCCGGCGGCGGCGACAACCAGATTGCGCGGCGTGTAGACGTTTTGAAAGTACGAGGCGACGCGGTCATGATCGAAGGTGGCAAGCGTCTGCGCCGTGCCGAGAATCGAACGGCCCAGCGGATGATCCGGCCAGAAGTTGGCGACGAAGACTTCGTGGACGAGATCATCGGGCGTGTCTTCGACCATCTTGATCTCTTCCATTACGACGTTGCGCTCGCGGTCGAGTTCGGTATTCTCGAACAGCGGCGCGGTGACTAGATCGGCGATCAGATCGAAAGCGCGCGGCAGGTGTTCGTCGAGCACTTTGACGTAGTAAGCCGCGACTTCGCGGCTGGTGAAGGCGTCAACGTGGCCGCCGATGGCGTCGCTTTCGACGGCGATTTCGCGCGACGTGCGATTGCGTGTGCCTTTGAAAAGCGTGTGCTCGATGAAGTGCGAGATGCCGTTAAGCGGCGCGGCTTCGTGGCGCGAACCGGAACGCACCCAGATACCGACCGAAGCCGAACGCACGTGATTCATTTGTTCGGTGATGATGGTAAGGCCGTTGTCGAGGACGGTTTTTTCGATGGGAATAGTTTGTTCGATCATTATTGCTCCCAGACGCGAATCGTATCACGCGCCTCTGAGCACGCGCAAACACCGGCATCCCTGGCTAGACGGCTTGCCTATTGCGCCGCCGCTTGTTTAATGTCTTGTCGCTGCATAATCCGGCGCTCTCGCATATACAAGAACAGCGGCAGACCGAGCGAAACCCCTACAGCCAGGTTGCAGACAATGTATATCCAGAGGTGCTTCATTTGCTGTCGTCGCCCTTCGGTTAGCACAAAAATCCAGAGCACAACCGACGAGGCTATCACATCGAGCCCGAAAAACCCGGAGATACGATTGGCGAATAGTTGCTCGATCAACAAAGGGACATTAAAGCCATGCTGGGCTAAGAAAGGGAAGAGTTGCGAACAAGGGAGCACGGTTCCCAACACGCACAGAATCAAGTAGAGGTACTGAATCATGAGTTCTTTCTCCTGACTGGCCCAGAGCCGTCTTCAGTTTGTCACCTCTCGGTCAGGTGGTCCCTATCAGTTTAGAGACCGCTCGCTTACTGTCGTAAGCTTCTATCAGCCGCTTAGAGGCTACCAGCCGCCATGCTTGCTCAAGCAGGTCGCCGAGCGTCTTGCGGTCAATGGCCGAGAGGCGAACGAACATCATCGGATGGCAGCGATAAAAGTCTGTGACGTAGAAAGCCGCCGGTTCTGCATGCGTCAATATATCGCGCTTGAGATAGTCAATCTTGATGAGCAGCGACTCGCCGTTCTGATCAAGTCGCGCTATCAGTTTTCCCTTAACGCGAAATACCGGGCTGCCGTTGGATACAGCCTCTTGCACATCGGGAAGCGCAAGGGCAAGCTGGCGCACCGTCTCTAAAGTACAGGCATTCACTTGCTTTACTCAGCATCCTTTCTCCTCTTGATTCCTGTATGCCGCTCATCATACTTATCGTATGCATTCATCCACTCAGATATTGAAACTAACTGTTCATCCTTCGCTTCTCTTCCGGTGAAATACTCCATCTTTCTTTTGATTCTTCTTTTGATGATCCAAGCTGTAATACAGGATGAGATAATCAATATGGCAGAAATCAACAGTTCGCCATGATCTAAGAGGATATTGACCAGTCTAAACATCGTCTTGAACCTGCATTGTCAGGCAGGCATTATAAACAACTGAGCGTCATTTCTGAAAGGCTTGCCATCTTAGGACGACCGCTGCTTGAGTGCAAGCGCCTAATGCCGCCCATCACGCGCATGCGTCCTCGCACGTCGCGTGCATGGGCTTGTTAGACGTGCCAACATTCAAAACATACTTCGCCAGACTTCCAATTCTTAGCAAAGTCTCCGGAAGTGTTCGTTGCGACGGATCGTCTGGCGATGCTGTGGCGTCTCGTGGAATAAAGTGTGCTGCTATCGAACGCCGAGGTGTAGATGACTTGTTTGCACTGTAGCCATGCCACACAGATGCATTGAAGATGATAATCGATCCCGCCGGGCCACACGCCAGAACCTGCTCGGGATGGGTATCCTTTGGGTTATTCATAACCTCACCAGGTGCCCGTGTCTGTAAATGAGATCCCGGCACAAATCGCGTAGCGCCGTTCTCTGCACTAAAGGCATCAACCATCAAGTACAGCCAACCAATGGCCATCCGTCAGCTTGATGTTTGACATCCACATGAAGCTCTTCGGCGGGTGCGCCGGCGTGCAGAGTCCGTGCACGCATGCCGCTTAGCTTGAACGGTCCACCGATGACTTGGCTGCAAGCCGCCAACAGCGGCGGATAGATGTAGATGTTGTCGAACTCCGGCCCTCGATTGACGAAGTTGTTAATACGTGTCGAAGCCCCTGTTCTTCCAGTGTGAACATCAGAAGAATCAGCCGTGGCAACTGCACGATCATAAGCACGTGTGAGTTGTTCGCAGCCACCAGGGATGACAGGACCGGCCAAGACGACGAAGCCAATGTCGCGCATCTGTCGAGCGGCATCGGGCGACAAATGCGAGTCCGATGCAATGATGCGATGCCAATCCTTCGTCGGTTTCATAATGTCTACAATCCGATATGGCCTAACAACTACTTAGACGGAGGAAAGGGCGCATTGTGTTACGCCCATTTGGCCGTATAAGCAAGCTACGCATTTTCTACGTGACCGCATCTTCACCGCTTGCTGCATGGCCAGTTAATCCGACAAGAGCAGCGCATCGCCAATCCGACCTCAGGGTAATGGGTTGAAGTTATTTGGATTCTTCCTTCGAGCCGCCGAAGGCGTGCGTAATGTCTGTGAAGAACTCTTTCAAGCTCTGGCCGATGCTCGCCGGCATCGCTTCGCCACGCACGACCAGGACGGGGCACTCGGCGCGGTTGACGATCTCGCGCGTGATGTTGCCCATGATGTATGTCCGCAACGAACCGCCTTCTGGTGAAGACCCTGTGACGATCAGATCGTAATCGCCGCGCCGCACTTCCTTGAAGACTTCGCTGATCACCAGTCCATGCCGCAAGCGCACTTCGCTGCGCACGCCCTGCCGCGCCAACTCCTCCTGTTCGCGGCGCAGGTTCTGCCCCAGCACCGAATTCGAGTGCAGCAAGAGATTGACATCCTCTTCCATCTTGATGAGGTCAGAGTAAACCGGCGGCGGCTCGGCCATAACGTGAAACAGCGTCACCATTGCGTCGGTAGCCCGCGCCAGCGACGCCGTGAACTCGACGGCGCGATCAATGTACTTCTCGCCGCCGCTGCACACGAGAATGCGTTTCAGCCTCACGCGGTCGCCGATGACCACCAGCACAGGCGGCGCGACCGCTTTGATGATCTTGTAGGCTTTGGCAGACATCAAGAACGGCCCGCGTGTGCCTTTGCGTGCTGCGCCGATGACCACCAGATCATAGCTCGTCTCTTCGGTGCGCTTGACGATCTCTTCTATCGGCTCGCCGGCTTTGATGACGATCTCGGCGTTGACCTCTTTTTCGCGCAAAAGCTGTTGGGCGTTCTTCAGCGAATCGAAGATGCGGTCTTCTTCGCCAGCTTTTTCGGTGATGCCGAGAATCGTCGTCTCCGCCTTGCACGCGCCGGCAATCGTCGCCGCAAAGCGCACGGCGTTCTCCGCGTGCTGGGATGCGTCGCTGCAAATCAAAATCTTCATAACTGAATTTCCCGCTTGCAAATTTACCTCGCCACGTAAGCTACAATAACGCGCCCGCCGGCCTTACGGTTCATTTCACGTGCTTGCCGGTGAGCAAACTGTAAATCACAATCGCCGCGCCGATCAGCGGCAGCGGCACGAACGCCAGGCGAATCTTCGGCCCGCGAAAGTATTCCGTTGATGCCGCGCCGATCTGCGCGCCGATGGCCGCTCCGGTGTGCATCACCAGCGCAATCAGTATGTCGACGTTGCCCTTGATGGCGTGCGTGAAGGTGCCATAGCTTGCCGAGATCACCACTTCAAACAGGTCTGTGCCGACCGCCACGTGTGTCGGCACCCCCAACAAATAAACCATCGACGGCATGCGTATGTAACCTGCGCCACCACCAAGAAAGCCACTGAAGATGCCGCCGACCAGCGCCACCAGCAGAATCGACCATAAAGAAACTTGCTCGATGCCCGACACCGGCAGGCTGATCATCGGCGGCAGCTTGATGCCGTGGATGCGCCTGGCAATGTGGGCAAGCGCCGATTCGTCTTCTTTCTCCGCAGGGACGCGCGTGACGACGCCGGACTGTTCAGCCTCGCGTTCGCGTTCGCGCTGCATCCTGATGGTCAGCACACTCTCCCAGGCGACGAACGCCGAGATTGAGATCAGCACAATGACAAACGTAATCCCCACCACTTGATCGATGTTGGTGCGATGTTTCAAGGCTTGGATGCCCTGCGCGCCGATTTCAACGCCGACAATCGTGCCGATGACCATGATGAAGCCGAGCTTGAGATCGACGTTGCCGAGCGCTCGGTGTTTCTTCGCTGCGACGATGGACTTGCCGACAATGTGAGCGAGGTCTGTGCCGACGACGAAGTTCATGGGCACGCCCAGAGCAAACAAAGACGGGCCGGCGAGGAAGCTGCCACCGACGCCAAAGAAGCCGCCGAGCACACCAATGATGAAGCCGATGATGATCAGATAAAACGAATTGAGGTGCGTGTTGGAAACGAGAAAATCCATGCGTTCTCCGTCATTCGGTCTTCGTGCGAATGAAACGCAACAGCGCGCTGGTTATGGTTTCGAGCACAACCCCCTGGCCGATGATCAGCAAGAGACAAATAATCGCATAGCGCGTCTTGCCTTGATCGTAAAGATTCTTCAGCCAGCCGCTCATGAAATTGAGCACGACCAGCACGTAGACGGTGACCAGCAGAGTATAGATAAGTAGTTCGAGAACGAATGATCTGAGACGCTTTAAGCCTTTGCTTTCCACAACTCTCCTGCCGATTACTCTGCCGGCGAGTATTCCGAATAACGATCTACAAACGGTCTATTGAGGCAGTGATAATAACTCAATCAGTGGTAGTACAGAAAGCAAGGCGCGCGAACCGGTGAGGTAAGGCAGACTCATCACAGGTATTTTTGATTAGCTGGTCTGAGGCTAACGCTGGCCATCAGGCGAGCTTTCGTTGTCGTTCACCGGATTAGTTTTCGGTGGCGTGCGATCTTTCCGCCGGTTGGCATTCTGCGGCGGCGCGTCGGGCGACTGCACAGGCTCGACAGCAGGCGGTTCAGCGCGACGACGGCGATTGGCGTTGGCGTTATGGTTCTCCGCTTGCGCCTCCGCGCCGCTGTCTTCGTCCGTTGCATTGATATTATCGTTTGCCGATGTCGCATGCCGATTTGCATTCGCCGGCGATTCGGCGACGGCAGGCCGGCTCTCATTTGACGTCACAGGCGCATTGACATTCGCCGGCACTTCACGCCCAAGCGCCGCCAGCGCCACCCGCGCCTGTCCGGCAATGTCATCGGCCTGCTGGCGATAACGCTCGGCGCGCTGCGTCACCTGCGCGTTGTCGCCGCCGACTTGTTGATAGCCTTTCAGTTCGCCCTGCCATTCCCGCAGATTCGTCTGATATGTCCTGAGCGGATGATCCTTCGGCAGCGCATCGACCAGCGCAATCGCCGTCGTCACAGACTGCTGCGCGTCGGTGATGGCTTCGCGCGTCGTCGCCGGGCCAAAGGCTCTGGCCCCGAAGATCAGGTAAGCCGCGACACCCGCCGCAATCAACACAGCAATCGCCGCAACCCACACCACCGTCGAACTGCGATGATTGGTAGCAGCAACTACATAAGGGCTGCCCGGCAGTCTGACACGTTCTCGATGAACGACCACATCCGCTCCCGTATCGCTCGGCGGCGGCGTGTTGAGGCGTCCATCAACCGGCGTGTCGGATTTGCTGAGAGCCGCCGGGCGCGGGCGCACGATGGTTGCTTCATCAACCGCATCTGCCGCCGCGTCGGTTGCAGGCGTCGGCGTCTCTTCGCCCAATGGCACCTGAATACGTGAAAACGCGCCGCCGCGATTGCTGTCGGCGCGCATGGGTTGGCCCAGACCGGCTGCCTGCTCGAACTGGCGTGCGAACTCGCCGGCGCTTTGCGGGCGACGCGCCGGGTCTTTTTCGAGCGCTTGCATGACGACTGCTTCAACGGCGGCGGGGATGTCTGGCCGCTTCGACCGGAGCGGCTCAGGAGGTTCTGTCGCATGCGCTACCAGCAACCGTGTTGACGAATCCCATTTGAATGGCGCTTCACCGGCGAGCATCTCATATAAAACCACGCCGAGCGAATAGATGTCGCTGCGCGCATCAACCGGCATCTCTTCGCATTGCTCAGGCGACATATAACGCGGCGTGCCGACCAGGATATTTTCGCCCGTGAGGGCGACGCGACGATTCAAATCCTCCTGAATCTTGGCGACGCCGAAGTCGACGACTTCAACCCAGTCGGAGTTGCCGTAATCGCCAATGATGATGTTGTCGGGCTTGATGTCGCGGTGGATGACGCCGACGCCGTGCGCGTCGTCGAGCGCCCCGCAGATTTGCCTGAGAATGTTAGCGGCGCGCTCAATGGGTAACGCACCGTGCTGGCGAATCAATTCGCCGAGCGTGATGCCGTTGACATACTCCATCACGATAAACGGCGTATTGCCTTCGCCAATGCCGTAATCCATGACGTTGATGGCATTGGGGTGATGAATGCGCGAAGCGGCGCGGGCTTCCTGCTCGAAGCGGCGGGCGATGGCCGGATCGACGGCGAGTTGCGGCTTGAGTATCTTGATGGCGACCTGCTTGCCCATGTGTATGTGTGTGCCGCGATAGACATCACACATGCCGCCGGAGCCGAGCAGTTCTTCAATCCGATACTTGCCTTGCAGCGTTCTGCCGATGAGCGCCTCGCCGCCGGTTGCTCCCAAATCCACCGTCTCGTTATTCGTATCCATCACACACCCATTCGATTTTGGATTTTCATGGCGCATGATGCGCTTCGCGCGGCGCGAATTTGGATTTTGGATTGCCGAATGATAAGGCGTCTGAGAATCCAAAATCTAAAATCCAAAATCCAAAATTACATGAACTCGGTCAGATTGTACTTGCGAATCTTGCTGTAGAGTCGCGGGCGATAAATGCCGAGCACGTTGGCCGCCGCCTGTTTGTTGCCCTTCGTGCGCTTCAGCGTCTGGTAAATCACCTCGCGCTCGATCTCTTCCAGCTTCATGTCTTGCGGCACATGAAAATCGTTGTTGTGCGCTGCGCTCATCACCGGCGTCTCAAGCGCCGTGAAGGGCAGGTCAATCGGCTCGATCAACTCGCCTTTCGATAGCAAGATGGCGCGCTCGATAGCCGATTCCAGTTCGCGCACGTTGCCCGGCCAGTGATAGTTATACATGGACGACACCGCCGACTGCGAAAAGCCATGCACAGGCTTGCTGTATTTGCCTGCGAACGTCCTCAGGAAATGATCGGCAAGCAACTGCACATCTTCGGCGCGTTCTTTGAGCGGCGGCACTTCGATGGTGATCGTCGAGATGCGATAGTAAAGGTCTTCGCGCAACAAACCGGCACGCACGGCTTCGGGCGGCTGGCGATTCGTCGAGCAGATCAAGCGGAAATCGACCTCGACGGGGCGCTCGCTGCCGAGCCTGTAGAAGACACGCTCCTGCAAAGCGCGCAACAGTTTCGGCTGCAATTCGAGCGGCATCTCGGCAATCTCGTCCAGCAGCAGCGAGCCGCCGTTGGCGCGCGCGATCAAACCTTCCTTGTCGCGCGCCGCGCCGGTGAATGCGCCTTTCGTGTGGCCGAACAATTCGGACTCGATCAACTCTTTGGGCAATGCCGCGCAGTTGACTTTAACGAACGGCCCTTTGGCGCGATGCGAATTGAAGTGGACGGCGTTGGCGATTAACTCCTTGCCGGTTCCCGATTCGCCGACGATCAGAATGTTGGCGTCGCTCTTGGCGACGGCTTCGATCATCTCGAAGATGTTCTGCATCTGCTTCGAGCGACCGACGATGTCGCTGTAGGTCGTGCGCTGTTGCAGCGTGCGGCGCAACTGGTCGCTTTCTTCGATTAGCGTCTTGCGTTCGAGCGCCCGTTCGATGAGCACTTGCAGGGCGTCGAACTCGAACGGCTTTTCGACGAAATGAAAGGCCCCGGCTTTGGTCGCGTCGACGGCATTGGCGACCGAGCCGTAGCCGCTGATGATGATCACCTCTATAGACTCTCGCTGCTCTCTCAGCCGGCGAGTTACGTCGGTGCCCGACATATCGGGGAGTTGCAGGTCGCACAGCACCAGATCGAAATCGCCGCTTTCAAAAAGCGCGATGCCTTCCTGGCCGCTGCGCGCCGTCGTGCAGCTATAACCCGATTGCGTCAGGTTCAGGCGGAGCGAATCGAGAATCGCTTCTTCGTCGTCAATGACTAAAATGTTGCCTCGTGTCTTCACTTGGTTTCACCTCTGCGGATTCTGGCTAAGTAATCGATCAGACTATTGATGCCATTGAGCATTTTTTCTATCGTCTGCCTCTCGTCGCCTTCGGGCAGTTTCCTGGTCAGAAAAGTTGCGTAGAGTTTCAGCGCGCCGATGTAATTTTTAATCTCGTGCCATTGCTTGCGGTAGACCACCGAATCGCCTTCTTCCAGCCGTTCGCCGGTCGCCGGCAGTTGCGTCGGCGCAAGCGTCAAGGCGAAGCCATATAATTCCTGATCGCACATCAGGCTTTCCAGGCGAATGTGCAGCAGACCGTTGTCAGTTTCAACCTGGCTCTCGACAAAGTAATCGCCCTCGCGCCGCGCCTGGCCGAGATGATTGGTAAGCCAGCGCGTGATGGACGAACTCTCCCCGAAGATTTCGGCAAAATGTTGGTGCGCGACCGGTGAACACGAGATGATCTCTGGCGGCGCGTTTGCCGAGATGGCGAGAAGCCTTCCCGCCGCATCGCAAACCACCAGCGTCACGTCGCTAACACGCGGGCCTTCGCTCATATTCTTTGCGCTCATATTTCCGAATCCGAATGGGTCTCGCCTGTCAGCAAGCCGTGATGCGATCTGTTAGTCGGTCGCTCGTTTGAAGTGCGGTGGAAGTCTAATGAGATCATCTTCCACTTGACGGATCAGCAAATCAATTCACCATTAATCCGGCATTGCCGCGAGCCGCGAGAACGAACCTGCCGACACTTTCCTCCGAAGCGGCTATTTCCTTTTCATGTTTTCGTCATTCTGTGACAAACTCTACACTTGATAAATTGACTGCGCATCGTACAATAGGCAACCTGTATGCCAGCAGCAACGCGCGAATTGGCAAGGAATCAGAAAAATCTCAACATTCTTTGCAAAGAATCGAGACGCTTATGCGAGCAACTGCGACCGATTTGTATACAATCAGGTGAGAGAAGCGGCGAGGCGTGGAATATTGTGAAAAATCTACAGTTGTATGAACTGGCATCTAGTTTGATAGTCATATCGTCAAATTTGAGATCGATGTGAGGCTAAAGAGAAGGAAGATCAATGATGAACTCTGCAAAGCGTGTCCTTGTGGTTGACGATTTCGATGACAGCCGGTTTTCACTGTCTATGCTGTTGAAGATCGAAGGCTATGAAGTCATCGAAGCCACAGATGGCGCGCAGGCCATTGAAAAAGCGCTCAGCGACAAGCCCGATTTGATTCTCATGGATTTGTCGCTGCCGGTCATTGACGGCCTGAGTGCGACGCGGCAGATTCGTCAGAGCGACGCCATGAAGCGCGTGCCGATCATTGCCCTGACGGCGCACGATCTGATCGATATACAAAGCCAGGCTGAAGATGCCGGCTGCACAGACTATGCGCCGAAGCCTATAGATTTCACGCTGCTGATCGATATGATGGCAAAGTATCTTGGCAACTGAAGGCCCAACTATCCAGACTCTTAACCCTCTGTTGACTACATCAATAACTTTTCTGCTGCGAGGTTGATCGCCGCTTCAAGCTTCGTAGCGTCAGGCCCGCCGCCTTGTGCGAGTTCGGGTCTGCCGCCGCCGCGCCCGCCCAATAACTGGCAGGCTTCCGCAAGCAACTGTCCCATGTTCTGATTGAGCGACGCCGAACGCGCAAAGACCAATCGCGCTGCGCCCGCATCCTTGGTGCCGAGCAGCGCCACAGACGGCTCGGCCTGGGTGATCTTAGACGCTAACCAGCGTACTTCTTCAAGGTCGCGGCCATCAAAGGTCGCGCGCACAAGTTTGAACTCGCCCACCTGCATTGCAGCTGCAAGCATCTCTGTGGCTTCGACCGTCACGGCGATTTCGAGCAGTTCGCGTATGCGTTTCTTGAGCGACTTGCTCTCTTGAATGGCGCGTGCCACCAGTTCAGGCGTCGCGTCGCGTTCGGCGCTGAATAACTGCGCCACCGCCAGCGCCGTCTTGTTCGCCGTGCGGTATTCATCGAGGGCGCGATGGCCGCAGACGAATTCAACGCGCGTCATCTTCTTGGCGCGCTCATAGCTTTTGATGGCGACGAGACCGATCTGCCCCGTGCCTTTGGCGTGCGTGCCGCCGCACGGCGACCAGTCGAAATCACTAATCTCGATGACGCGAATCGTTCCCTCGACGGCGGCCTCTTTGCGCAACGGCAACTGCCTAGCCTCTTCTTCGTTCACCAGATGAACGCGCATCGGGCGATCTTCAAAAATAACCGCGTTAGCAATCTCTTCAGCCGCGCGCATGTGATCATCGGTCGGCGATTGCAATTCGATGTCAATCGTCGAGGTGCGCGAGCCGAGATGAAACGAACGAGTTTCTGCGCCACACGCCTGCACGAAGGCTTGCGAGAGGATGTGCTGGCCGCTGTGCTGTTGCAGATGATCGAGCCGTCGCACGCGGTCAATGCGGCCCTCTACTTTTTGACCGGCAGCCAGCGCGCCAATTTGTTCAACGACGTGATGAATAATGCCGGCATTGTCTTCAAAGACATCGACGACGCGCGATTCATCAAGCAAGCCCGTATCATTCGGCTGGCCGCCGCCGGTCGGATAAAATGCCGTGCGGTCGAGAATGATGTGATGCGCTTGCTCTATCGCTTGCACGTCGACAATGGTTGCAGGAAACTCCAACAAATCGGAATCGGTGAAATAAAGTTTTTCAGTAGGTTGCATGGTTGCCTCAACTGATCAGAAGAGAAGATAGATCTTCTTCGTTTGTGATGACGGTTGGATTATGGCCTGGCGAAGCGTCAAGGTTCAGAACTCCGCCTTCAGGCAGCAGATCGGGTTTGCGAACGATGCCGTCTGAAGGCGGTACTGCAAACGCTTGCGCGAACATCTCCAACTGTTCGGTGCTTGATAGCGTTTCGGCGAACTCAGGCAGCGCCGCCAGCACGTTTCTTGCGGCTTTGAGCGCCACGCTCCACGAATCGAAAGCCTGCGCGAACATCGCCGGCGTGTACTTCGATAGCCGTTCCACATCGGCCAGATTCGGCAAGCGACCAAGCAGCAACGTCAGGCGCTTGAGTTCGAGTTGCAAGGCGCGCTTCGACGCTGCGCCGCGTTCGCCTGGCCTCGTTGTGCGCTGCCACGATGAGCGCTTTTCGCGCAAGCGCCGGTCGGCGACATGCAAATATTCATCGGCCTGCTCTATGGCGATGAACCGGCGATTCAATCGTTCAGCCACCAGTGCAGACGTGCCGGTTCCTGCGAAGGCATCGAGCACGATGTCTCCGGGATTGCTCGCCAGGCGAATGATGCGGTCAAGCAATCGCTCAGGCGTAGGGCACGGATGGGCTTTCTCTTCAGCCGCCTTTTTGATTGGCCGGCGCTCGCGATGAATGTCGTACCAGATGTCCGTCAACTCGCCGCGCCAGGTCTGTGTCGATGCGCGCCGACGGCGCACGCAGACGCGGCGCTCGCAAACGTCCGGGCGGTCGGGCGGGAAGACCGCTTCATCAAACGGCTGCCAGCCCTTTTCCATCGAGCAATAATTGAATCGCGCCGGGCGCTTGCCTTTAGTGAAATAAAGCAGCGCGTAATGCGCCGGCATTAGCACGCCTTTCGGCTCCGGCAGCGCATTCCAGACGATCCAGTTTTGCAGGTACAGGCTGCCACTGCGCAATAGAAAATCCGCTAACCCTACCGACCACTTCGGCAAGTTCAGTATGAACAGCGCGCCGCCCGGTTTCAAAACCCGTTCATACTCGACAAGCCAGCGCTTGCACCATCCGAGATAATCGCGCTCGGCCAGGTCGTCTTTGTAGCCTTCGTAACTTTTCGTCAGATTGAACGGCGGATCGGCGAATGCCAAGTCAACCGACGCTGAAGGGATGCGGCGCAGCACATCGAGGCACGGCGCACGATGCAAACGGTTAAGCAACGCTTCAGGAATCGCCCGCGACTTGTTGGTTGCGCGACCGCGTTGTTGGTGAGCCAGCGGGTTGAATGAACGTATGCGCTCAGGCAAATCTGTGTTTGTGACGATTGCCTGCGCCGCTTCGGGAAAGAGCAACAGCAGCGAAGCCCGCTCAGAGCTTGCCGCGAGGTCAAGGATGCGCTCGAAGAGTTCCGCAGGCATGTGCTCACGTGGATCAACAACTAGATCCATCCACACGTCCGACAGCCTGACGCCTTCGGGGTGCATCAGGTGCGACTTGCCGCCCCAGTCCTTGAGCGTCTGATCGCAGTAACGGCAGCGCGGATGTGGAATGCGCAGGGGATTGATTGCAGCGCCCGGCTTCGACATCACGAGCAAGCCGGTGTGCTCAGGTCTCAGGCCGTTTTCTTTTGTCGCCGTCATCGTGCGGACGGCGATCCAGTAGCGAAATGTCAGCGCCTCCCCAAGCGCCGTCGCCATACGCGCCAGGTCGCGCGGCAAGCCGTAAACGAACAGCAATCCATCGCCGTCAAGACGAGATGCCGCATCACGTAGTTGCGCCGTCAAGCGCTCCTGTGCGCGGCGGTCTGCCTGTTTGGCATTGAACGGCTGAAAACGGTCGTTTGCACTAGCGGGCAGGGAAGCCACACAAACGGAATAAGACTCCTGCATCGCGCCGTCAAAAGGCAACCGCATCTGTGTGGTGGATGTTACGTTTGGGGAATGGCTGGAAACTTGCGCGCTAAATCCGGCGCGCTCGGCCATTGCAATCAGCGATTCAAGATTCATCATGAATGACGAGGTTCAGATTTCCTGGAACTGTTCGTGGGGGGCCAGCAGTCGCGGCTTCGGCTCGGTCTGCACGACGCGCGAGCCGGGCGGCACCGATTCCGTCAGCCAGACATTGCCGCCGATGATGCTGCCTTCACCGATCACCGTGTCGCCGCCGAGTATGGTCGCGCCTGCGTAGATAACGACGTTGTCTTCAATCGTCGGGTGGCGTTTCTGGCCGCGAATCAAGCGGCCCGATTCGTCTTTCGGAAACGACAGCGCGCCGAGCGTCACGCCTTGATAGAGCTTGACGTTATTGCCAATCATCGTCGTCTCGCCGATGACGACGCCGGTTCCATGATCGATGAAAAAACTGTCGCCGATCTGCGCGCCGGGATGAATGTCTATGCCTGTGCGCGAATGCGCCAGCTCCGTCAACATGCGCGGCAGAATCGGCACCTCCATGCGGTGCAACTCGTGCGCGGCGCGATAAGCCGTGATCGCGTAGGCTGCCGGATAGCTCAGGATGATTTCGTCTATGCAATGCGCTGCCGGGTCGCCATCGTATGCCGCCTCGATGTCTTTCGCCAGCCGTTGCCGCAGGCCCGGCAGCGATTCCAGGAATTGGTAAACGCATTCTTCGGCCTGCTCATCCGTGGCGAACGGCAACTCGCCGTCGAGTTGTTTCATATGACGGAAGCCGTGCGAGATCTGTTCGCGCAGGTGCTCGAAGAGCCAGCCCGTGCGTTCCTGCACGCGATAGATAATGCCGTGATGCGTGACGCCGCCAGTGCTGGAATAACCGGGGAAGAAGATCTCTCTTTCCAGCACAGTGGGATCCGAAGCTTGGAATTCACGTGACTTGAAGTCGCGG
>JADMIO012720380.1_pt1 | contig 17924 bp, 6 predicted proteins | sample 8958161 | NCBI WGS metagenome assembly JADMIO01 (sample SAMN16585339, study PRJNA669376) | soil metagenome | isolation source: Crop rotation soil | place: USA: Cullars Rotation, Alabama | collected 2011
CATCTACATCAATCATCCTCAATCCTACATCTACATCAATCATCCTCAATCCTATTACATCAATACAAGCTATCTGTAATCCGATTCTCGTTGAAACGAGTTGAATCGATTCAGACCGGGGAGCACGTGCTTTTAAAGAGGAAGATGTAATCTGAGAAAACGATTGGACATACACTATCCCCAAATAAATGCTTCAATAAGAGTTAAATGTTCTTGTAAGAAGAGTTTTCCTTGAAAAGAGTTGATTCCTGATAAGGAATCGTGTGTTTGTGAAGAGAACGATGCAACCTTACGTTTACTGAAACAATTGGGCAAACACTTTTTTATTTAATGACCACTCTAGTATGAGGAAGAGGTATAGCTGCCATAACCACTCTGTTTAGGGTGTACATATTTTATTCCACTCTTACAAAAGAGTTACACTAAAGTGAACTCCCCAAGTTGATCTCCTTAGTAGTGTCATGCTTAAAACAGTTTTAATCACCATGTCACTAAAAAAAGTCAACTTGGGGAGTTCATTTTAGTGCTAACTCTTTGTTCTCTTTTTAAGACAAGTACTCTTTGTACATAGTTTAAAATATACAATCTACAAAGAGTTCTTGCTTTATCTAGAAGAGTAGAGCTGGGGGAGTGCTAATGTTGAATTTCTCAGCTGCCTGAGTGGCTAAAGCACAGGACTTCTAACCCTGTGGTCGTGAGTGCAATACCAGTATAAGACAGGAAATAGTTTTTTTGCAAATAATGCCTTCACATGTTAACGGATTGCATCCTGTGAATCTGACGACATTGACCCGCAATACATAATGAGCATTTGGGAAGTATAGCAGCTAGGTGACAATACGAAAATCACACACCTGAAGCGTGTAACCGTCGTTTTGTACTGACCTGAAATTCGGACGTAAAACAAAAGATTGAGCTTAATGAACTTTATTAGAAGTTAACTGGACGAGTAAAAATTATGAATAAGTGAGATAAAAGTAATGAATAAGGATGTAATATTAGCCTTTAATAAAATCATTATATTATGATGAGAGCATTACTCCAGTAATAGCCTGAACCTTGTTTCTGGGTGAACTTGGATGAGAAACAAAGGTAGAGATTAATGAACTTTATTAAAATAGAGCGTTAACAGATCAAAATCATGAAGAAGTACTGTTGACAACTGCTCCTATATATACTAGATGTAACCTAAGCTTCACCAAATGTGATGGTGCAAAAATTCCGTATGAAAGTAGAGGTGAATTATTGTATTCTATTTCTAACGGTGAACTTTGTTTCTAGGTGAACTTTGAGGTGCAAGAAAGATTGATGTGAATGAACTTCATTACAGCTCAGAAGTATTAAACAAAAGAGTAATTAACTTTATTTGAACTAACCTGCAAAGGTCAAAATGAATGCTGTGTTGACACCTGTTCTGTCAACTGACTAGATGTTTGAATAAACGTCATGGTGTTTGGAGACTTTTATGAAATTTGAAACGATGTGTATCCTCTTACTGATTTTGAACCTTGTTTCTAGGGCAGTTTAGAGGGGCGACAAAGATTGAGATTAATGAACTTCACTAGAACGGAGGTGTGTGACGTAAGGAATTCGTGGATTAAAGTTGACACTCCAACAAATGTGCTGAAAATAACAATAATTGTAATCAAGTTTCAGCACCTGTTTTGGTGCATTGTTTTCTAATGCGCTGAGGAGGAAGCATATTCTATTACTGATTTAGACTCTTGTTTCGAGATGAGACAAAAAGAGTTTTTTGAACTTCTTCACAACTGCTATGTACGGAACAAAAACGTGGCACAGTTGAATTGACTTCTCAGCAATTGTAATATAATAGTTGTCTTAAGCCTCAACAAAAGTGTTGGTGTATTGTTTGCTAATGCACTGAGGAGGAAACGTATCCAATTACCAATAATAACTTTGAATATGCTCTTTGAAGTAGAAATGGATACATTTCGCTTATGATATTAGGCGCTGTTGCTAGGTCATTGTTCAAGTAAGAGCACTGACATTTGAAAGGGGAAATAAGTTGAAAGAGCAACATCTGTTCACGACAACAAATTAACGGTTGCTAAAACATTTCGAAATAGATATTGGACTGAGGGACTAATAACTTTGACGCATAATATTTCATAAGTGTGCAATGATAGTGCTGCGTTATTCTGTCTAACATATATTGAGCAACATACTAACATGCTTAACAACTGAGAACCTTGGAAAGAAAGCTTTTGATTAGTGTACATTTAGGCTAAGAATCGTCCAAAATATATTCCCAACACTATAGCGGGAAAGTAAGTAGCTATCTAAATAGGAGTCCAATGTTAGATGGTAAATCATTTAAATAAATGTGGATTTAAAATTTCGAAATGAAAAGTGTAATCCACTGAAAACTTACTGATGCATAAATGCGATCAGTTGTGTGGGGTAAGTAACCTTAGATTAAACATATACTGTGCTGTTGTTCAAATATCACAAATTAAATAACATAGAGAACAAGTATCATATTAGTATTCTTTCAGCATTGATGACAGAACATTAATCTGAGTGCATCAAAGAAAGTTATTTCAGGAGCTCATTGAACTGTATGAAAACAAAAGGGTTATTTCAAAAGTGCATTGGCATACAAAATGCGCAGAGTACATTGGCTGGTATTTTATATTATACGGTTTGATTCAAGGGTTGCATCCTACGTTTGAAATGAATGCTCAACTTTAATAAGCATATGCTCTAAATTCAGGAACATAAAAATTCAAATAAATGAAAGTGGGTGAAATATATGACTGGAGATTTATGTTATGCAGTTACAAGTAACAGTTTACTTCCACTTATTTCTTTCTCTTTTTGTTCGATAATTCCCTCTTGATAACACGGACTAAAATCTTAAAACTTCACTCTTAGTATGCAGAAATTTTCTGCTACGGATTTCTGCATCACTGAATTTTCCTCCTCTTAACAATTCTTTTGAAAGAGATATCGAGAAAATTCCGGTGCAAAGAATCGATTATAATAATATCTAATAAGATAAGTACTCCACTTTCTACCGTTCTTAACACTGGCAGGGGTGTTCCATGGCATGGGTGTCACACTACTGTTTTTCAAAAAGTGAAAAATAAATACCACTAGGATCTCCTCTGTCAGTGTTAATAATCTGATATCTTGGAGAGATTATTAATATATTTGTGAGCTTGGGTTATTTTGAATTGAGTTCATAAAGGTTTTCCATTTTGATTCCATTTCCAACCCTCCTCTGTTACTTGTAGAACAAAGATATTTTATCATCTGCTTAACTCACATCGCAATTTCGTAATATGTACCCCGTTTATGTATATTCTTCCAGCTTGGGTCCTAATGACCACGTCTCAAGTAAGTTTTAACACTTTCCACTTCAGAGTTGGTTGACCACAATAGCTTTTGAATTGGAAGTATGAGTACTCTGGGTGCAAATAAATGGGTATTAGCGTAGGTTTCTGTGTCATATACAATGCTTATTGAGATTAAAAAATCCCATCAAAGTGTCTAATGGGATTTTCTGTTTAAAAATAGCCTCAGCTGTTGAACCCGTTTGAGAGTGGGCAGATGAAAATGAGATCCTATTACTGGCTGCTCAGTCTCTGTGCACAAAATGTGGTTACAATTATACATAACTAAAATATGATTTGACATATATTACGAATTTAATATAACTATAATACAATAAGAGAGCGTGTACTATATACTTCTCAGAAATTGGTTTTTAGTTAACAATGTGCTCTACTCTTTAATTATCGGTAACTAGAACAATAGTAATTAAAATTGCCTCAATCCACTGATGTTATAGGGTTTCGCATGTTAATTTGATCCGCTGAACTTTAACACGACAACTGACACACCTATTAGCAGCTTAATAGCCCCAAGGAATAATTAATGGGGCTGAGTTTGGAAATATTGTTTTCCAGACGTTTTCTATCAAAATGGTTACTTGCTTCTGCAAAGTGAGAGCATCTTTGTGACTTTCATCCACATGAGTTAGAGCTTTGCAAATGGTATCAAGATAAAATGTAATTGGTTTCAACTTGCATGAAATCATCCATAATCTGTATATTCTCTAATTAGCTGTCAACATCATTTTCTGACAATCACGCTCCCTCATCAAAGAAACCACTGGAAAACAGATGGAGACTTTGATGTGGTCAAAAAGTACATCACTTGCATAAACCGCATTCTTTACTTATATGCAGATTACTATACAGTAGATAATAGACTTAACATGCCCACCGATAGATGAAGGCAGCTAGATACAACACAATATAACAAATCATAACTGTGTATATACAATGTTAGAATACCTGTATCGATGGGTTGGTATTAACCTACCCGCCTTGCTTACAATGCAAGTTTGTGGTAACATAACCTCATTTATGCATGTTAGTATGCACCAATTTGGACTCTAGTGATAGCCTCACATGTGAGTGATTCAGTTTCGCTAATCATCAGTCTTCATTTATTTAATTGTGTTGTCCTAAATTGAATACTGAAAATTTTGTTGGTAATGTGTATATAACTTCTTCAATACTGATATTTCATATAGAAGTACATTCTCCCAAACTGTACTCTTTTAGTTGGAAGAGCTACTATTAGCAGAGCATTAAAGTTCATATTTTCATTCATAAATGAGGAATTTTGGAGAGTCCATTCCAGTCACAACTCTCATAAAAGAATAGAATAAATGGCCCGCGCTTCAAAATTTTACCTGTCTTAGCAATACCTCTTACAGAAGCTTTCCTTCACGGGTAGTGTTCGGGTATTTGTCTTCTGATTTATAATGAGATAACTATAACCTTAAATAACTTTCCGAGTCGTTCTATGTTTTCAGTGTATCCTATTGTAATGAAAACATTGTTGTCACCATTGACAAGAGAGATGAGATGATCTGATCACTGAATTGTGCTGAGAATGGTGTTTACAAAATTGATTTGAAAACAATGAAAGAAGCTCTACTTTTTTGCTGTAGGGCATATCGTACAAAGATTCATCGTGGTGTTTACTCCTGTGATCAGGTAATTCATTAACACTGCCAGGAGATTTCCATGGTATGTATGCCTCACTAACACTTTTTGACATGCGCAATATTAATACCACAATAGGATTTCCTCTGTCAGTGTTAAAATGTAAAACTGAACTATACAAAAGTGCTTGCTCAATGAATGCCATTGTTGAAATCCGATTTATCGAGAGATTTACCTTTTCGGTTTGTCACAGTTTCCCCAGTTGTGCTGATGATGAAAATAATTATTATATCATGTAACGCTTTAGCAAACACTTTTGCAGGTCTAAGATGACCAAGAATATATTATAGTGGAAGCAATTTTGCACTGACTCTTCTCAGGATGTTACTTGAGTTTGAGTTGAGACATCCCCTTAGCTGCGCATAGAAGCCAAAGTACTCAAGACTGGGGACTGACTTTGCCCACAGTTGCGCTTGATTTCTGTAGCAAATATGATTTAAAACGTCCAACAAAAGCCATTAGTCAGTGACATGTAATATGACAAGATCTAATGTATATGATCTGATCAAATGAGCCATGAGATAGTTGTTGCAGTGTCTGTATATGAGAGAGCTGTGTAAACAAATTGCGAAAGTGAAGTGCTATGGAGCGTGACAAGCAATACACAACTGCAGGAAAACAGAATATTTTTCTGTAGTGGGTGAAATGGGACTGAGATTAGAGCTGTGTAATGCATAAATTGTCTCGTTCGTTTATCGTCAGCTTAGGCTTGTAATTTAAATATAAATAGTATTGATCCCCACATTGATATATATATTTTTAACTATATATATATATATATATATATATATAGTTAAAAATATGATATTTTTAATTTAATGTATCACGATATATATATATATATATATATATAGTTAAAAATATGATATTTTTAATTTAATGTATCACGATATATATATATATATATATATATAGTTAAAAATATGATATTTTTAATTTAATGTATCACGATAAAGACATATATAATGTCAATATTGATTACCTTTCCCATAGAAGGTTGTCATTAGAGCATGGTAAGCGTGGTCTCTAAACCACACAGTTTTCATCTGATTGTGAACCAAAGCAGAACCTCGATTTTGTTGAGTTGAAGAAAACACCAAAATGTTTATTGCTGTTTTCATCGCAGAGTAAAAAGTTTGCGTTGGCATTTCAAAGTTCAATGGTATCAAAATACCTGTATGTTCAGCAGATTTCTATACAGAAATAGACAAGATGAAGCTTTTTAGAAACACAGGACTGAGTATCTGCTAAGGCAGATGAAGAGAATACAGTTGAATATAAAAAAAAGTTGAGGGTGAAATGGATTTTCAAGCCTACGCAGTTGGAGTTCTTCAGCTGCGTGATGCTGTAATAATTGTGTTTAATGTCTGCCTTAGAATTTTTCTCACTAAAAAGTACTCTGTCATAGATATAGAGATAAAATTGAGATGTAAATTACACAGACATGAGCTACAGCTGACAATTAGAGAATATAGAGATATAAATGATATTGAGATAGAGATCACACACATGTGAAATAGAGACAGATATATCAATTAACACTGACCCATGAATTGCAGGTCGGGCCCGACCCGCAGTTATTTTGTGAAAAAAATGAGTGAAATTTTTTCTTCAAGATACAGAAAATTTTATAGAATATAAAAGTTAGGTGATGTAAATATAAGACAAAATTATACTAGTTGATTTTTGGTATAAGTAATTAGTTACAAAATAGGAGGGGCAAAATGGCAAATTTGAAAGTTTCTATGGATTTTTAAGGAAAACTATGCTAGCTACAAAGTTGATCACATGGAATGAAAATTATCCTTATAAAAAATAAGCATTAGTTTCTACACAACTTTTTGTTCTATCTTGTTCTATTTCCAAAATTATTTTTTTTGTGGGTCGGGCCCGACCTGCAATTCCGATGAACTTTTCAAAAAATTAAGTTTGTGATTCTGAGTAAACTATTAGAGTTAGAGTGTTGGCTATATAGAGCAAAAAGATAGTGCATAAAAAATAAACATCAGTTTTTAGACAACTTTTTGTTCCATCTTGTTTAGTTCAAAAAAATATTTTTTGCAGGTCGGGTCCGACCTGCAATTCCGATGTACTTTTTTGTACAACTGTATCGGAATTGCAGGTCGGACCCGACCTGCAGTTTATTTTTAAAACTATCATAGATAGAATGAAAAATTGTGTAGAAAGTGATGTTTATTTTTGATGAACTATCTTTTCTCAATTTCTAAATGAGTTCTAAGTATAAAAAAGCTGATTTCAAAATTTGACAAATGTGTATGAATTGCAGGTCGGGCCCGACCCACAGTTTTAAAAATTAAAATCAAGAAAACTTTAAAAATATCATACAAGCTATACATTTTCATTTAAGTTTATAAAACTGGATAGTTTTGGCAATTATAAAAACTGTGATTGAAGTGTCTAATTGAAATAGTTTACATGATATTCAAGAAATAGCTGTGGGTCGGGCCCGACCTGCAATTCTGATGCATGTGTTCAAACCAATTCCTGTGTCAGTGTTAACACTGACAGAGGAGATTCAATTGTGGTATGTATATTACGCTTTTCAAAAGGTATTAGTTTGGCACGCATTACATGGAACTTCACTGTCAGTATTATAATATACTAGTCTCTTGTGCAAACAATCTCATGTAAAGTACCGTAAACTGTCTCACAAATTCCCAGCTAACTCAATACTTAATGAACTGGATTTCAAATACTGTGGATGGAATTTTGAGTCCATGCAGATATTGGGAATTTTTATAACAGTGTTGGTGTAATACTTCGGTTGCATCCTGTGAGGCTTACATTTGGGGCCTGCAACACAGGGGCAACATTTGGGAGGCATATCAGTTAGGTTACAAGACAAAAATCACAAACCTAGGTGTCAGAGATAATCAGAGAACTGGCGACATGAAGAGTCGTAGAGATTGATAGAGATGGCTAAATTGTCATGTACATGATAGGGTCAGAACTCATGAAAATGAAATGTTTGTAAAAATAATAATATTTTGCGTAAGAAAAACACTGGAAACTTTTGTTTGTTTACATTCGCTATTCTCATGAGTTATGACCTTAGCTGAATAAAAACTTCCATAGCTATCTACTCAGCCACTTGTTGAGATGAGTATCTGCTTTTACAGAAAGTAAATCTTTCGGTTAAAAGTCATAAGTAGAATGGGAAGCCCACATTATCCGGAGATACCTATTTCATATTTTGCTCATCGCAATAATCGTGTAATATTGTTAGGTGCACCTGTAAATGTCAACGACACAAATCCACTAGAGCTGTGTATCTTACAAATCCTGAAGATGTAAACAACTTGAGAGACGGGTAAGGCAACAAGGTTAAGAGCATCTGCAACGCATTAAATATTGCATTGAATAAGTGGGCATGGCTTTCCTCGTACAGACTGGGGTAACTGTATGCTTATCTCATATGATGTATATAAAAATAACATGTGAGAGACTCTTTTAATGGGTATGTCTTTCACCATACAGATTATGGTGAACAGTATGTTTATCTCACTTGATATTTGTATAAAATATCATATGGGAGACTTTATCAGTATATGATGTTGAATGTCTATAAAGTCAATTCTTTCTGGTAAGATTCATAATAAAAATGCTGCAAAATCGCGGTGGAAAAGGTCAATCGTGAATAAATCTGAATGATTTTGATAAATACATACATGTTGAACTAAATCAATCAACTATTACATGGAGAGTTCTTGCATCTGTACTACTTTAGATTACGTTAATATGTACCAATGTATTATCTGATAAATAAACTCATTGTGAGTATTGTGCTGAAATGAATAGAACATTCCCACGTTTCTATACATATGGGTCAAAGAAAATAAAAAAAAAATATTGGAAGGGAAGCACTAAGTGAATCATGATTGCATTACTTGTTGAATTGAATAAGCAGTAAAAATAAATGGATGCAGGCTACACATGCGTAGTATGTAGATTTGGAAGCTATTGCATTAGGTCAGCAATCGCCTAATGTAGTTTTTCGTTTACAGATGCAAATTTGGAAGCGAAAAAATAGGCACTGAAGACAAACTGCATAATGTGTTTGCTCATACATATGCTACGAACCCAAACAAAATACAAGCATTCCAATATCGTTAGTTTTAGCGACCGTTTTTAGTTTTTTCTCACATAAAGATTCCTATAAATTTAACTTGCATATGCCCATCTTATGTCACGTTTTCTTCAGACATTTTGAACTATTCCTGGTTGTGTTGTCCTCTAATATTATTTGGGTTTGCTTCCCTATTTCTAGTCTTTCTTAATGAAGCTGAAGTTTGGATATAAAACTGGTTTCGATTGGATATGACGTTCACTGTGCGACCAGTGAAAGTGCTAATTAAAACAGCAGACAGAATCAATAGAGTACATGATTGACATATTGTCACGTGTCTGTCGCTGATTTGTCCTGCAGTTCCACAACTAAAAGAAACCTAAACTAACTAACGGCTGTCAGTCAAAGGTAGTCACGCAAAAGTTAGTGCTAAGGCCGGGACTCGAACCACGGATCTTCTGCTTTGTACACAGACGCTCTTGTCGATTGAGCTACCGAGGCGACGTAACTCCCTGATGCGGCAAGCTCAACCGCTTGCAGGATCCCTTATAAAACATATGCTTTCTTTATCTGGTGTATTTAGCGCATACAGATGTAGTTCTGAGCGCGGAATACTATTTGTTTTAATCTAATAGAAAATAAAGACTCCCAAACATGTTTTAAAGTAGCACATGTTGATATCCCAATGTATTTTTTGCTTTGCAACTTTTTTAATTCCAGTGTTGTAAGAAACCAGTATAAACTGTAATAATGTTTTCAAAGAATATATCAGAACCTGACCAATGTGTACAAATGAGCAACATGAATACTATACTATTACCCCTGATGTTTTAATAGACTTATCTAAAAATGATTTGAAAAAGAAACTGCCTATAGTGTAACGTCTCGGACAGGTAAAAAAGCTATATAACCTTAATAGTGTTTTTATTCCTTGATGGACAGGCGGACAGGCTAGTAGTACAGCTCCATCACGCCCAATTAAGTTTGATGGGTGCTGTAGCTCATTAACTCAACTAGCAGCATTTATTCATAAAAACAACTACGTCACTGACTGGTTACCACGGTGATGCCAATATAGACATGCAACATCTTAACGAGACAGACTAGTTGACAGCATTCGCTTGTTCACACAGAGAAAGAAATTCGCAGCTCAATCAGCTTCTTGGCTAGAAAATCAACGTTTAAAGCCCTTTACGTTTTTATTGGTGAAACGAGGGAAGAGATCTTAAACGCATGATATCTGGTCTTATGATATGAAAGCTTGACCAAAAAAGTTCAGTTATGGATCTACGTTCTTAACACTACCTAGACTTATCTATCCTAAAACATCTTTTTATACACTCATGGCTTCCATAGCCTTCGTAGTTACTTAGAACTTAGTGCCACATTAGACTTTTTTGGTCCAGACTTAGTAGTAGCAGATTCACTTAGTACCAATTGCTGCGTACTTAGAATTATTACCATAACATCCAATCTCACAAAAGTTAGCACTCGGACCGGGACTCGAACCTCGGACCTTCTGTAATCATGACAGACGCTCTAACCAGTTGAGCTATCCGGGCGACTAACAAATGCGAGTCGGTTTACCGTAATAGAATACCTAACTCGTTATATGTAAAAGCCCGTCATGCAGAGTAAGTTCTGTTGTGAAAACTTAACATGATGTTATCGTGCATCAGTATTAAGAATGAACTAGGAAATATCAGTGAGTATTTGAGACAGTGAAGGAGTTTAGGGACAAATTCTCTTATTATTTGCACTAAAAAGAAGGTTGAATTGCATGCAATATGCAAATAACGCGACTACTATCACCCACACGGAGCATTTGCTCATAAGTGTCGCATGTGAAAACCATTAAGGTGCTGAAAATATAACGAACTCAAGTTGCGTGTTTAGGAGCACTAGCGAATTGACCTTATAGGCCTATACTTATATTGACACAGTATAAAGCCAGTTTTGCCGAATCGACCACTGTTAACGCTGCCAGACGATCTTAAAGTCAAACTCGCCTTAAGTTGCCTTTTTCGCCATTTATTTTTTCATTTTTAACCCCAGTTTATGTTCCTCTGGCAGTGTTAAACGTGCGAAACCTTTTTCAGAAGTATATCTCCTTACGCTTGAAATAAAAGCAGTTCTTTGCCAGCAGTCTTTAAAATGCTTAAGTGTGAAACTGTTATCAGAATAAAAGAAGAAGAAAGGGATAATGAACTTGTATCCCCCAAAGGTCAGAACCTTGTTCGCTTTATCCAATTATCGTGAAGCAACGTGGGTTTAGAAAAAGGGGAAAAAGGATGGCTATAGTTGTGTAATGTGTAGTTAACAATGTCTCGTTATACTGCCACACTCTACAACAGTGGTTCCCAATTTTTGAGTGTTTTTGGTTCTTATGACATATCAGCATACTAAGGCCAGCGAATGATCATAGTTGTGCAATGTGTAGTTATGTGTAGCCTTTTTATACTGCCACCATCTTCAGCAATGTTTCACAAACTCTGATTGAGCCATGAAAAACAATGGAAGCCTGAATGAGAAGTTGTCCCCAGAGAATAGAGTGGAATGCATACACATTACCAAAGTAGTCAATATTACTAAAAGTACCGTTTGAATGTTGAATGAAGAGGACAATTTTGACTTTGTGAGGAATATTACATTACTGTGGGTTCAAAAAGTGGCCATGACACTGTGGGGATGCTTATTTGGACTCTCGCCTAGCAGAAAAGTGTAGTCATGAAATTGCATGGACTGCCGCATTTTCACTGTTAAGGTTTATTTTCTTCTGTTTTCTCCATATGGAAGGCTAAAATTAACATCAGTTATTTTTATCCATGCCTCTCGCAAATAGGATGCTGTCGCTTAAGAATAAAAGGTAAACTTTGAACATCAAAAAACTTGGTCTATTTACCCTGAACTTAACATGTGAGTGTTTAAAGGGAGCGACACTAAAAGTACTGAGAAACAATTACCAATCTATTCCATACAGTTGAATACACTCAGCAGTGCCTCTCCGGTAATCTAACCGGTGTTTATATCGAGTTTATTGCCATGGTATAGGATGAGAAAGGATTAAGATAGGGATAATGGCGACTTGGCTAGGTAGTAGTACAAGAAAACCGGTATAGAGATTGGATTAAAGAGTTAAAAAACCAAACCCAATTTTTTTCAGACTTTCTAACTTTTGGAATTAGTTGTCCAGTTTTGAACGTCAGAGGGATAAACCCAATGTTTTTATAATGGTGAACTGGTTGGGTTTGTTATTCTCTAAAACGACGTAGGTGGGTATCTGATGTATAAACTGTTTCACATGAAGTTTGAATTGTAGCATAATATAATAAGTAACGAAAATTATAACTGAACGACAACAATGAAACCTATAGAAAATCTAATAATAATTTCTATGTTGCCATATTTTCTATATAGAAATAAGTTCAGTAACAATAGAATTTAAAATGTGATGAATTTAATGTGGAACAGTGTTATCCATTTCTTCCATTCACAAGTGTGGACCTGGTTCTTATAAGCACGAAAAAACAAATGCTGAATAAAACATTAGGGCGATGTTTTGTTTATTGTGCTGTCAGACAACAAAGAAAATGTATGCCAACTTCACGTTTGGGATAAACTTTTGTTTCGAACAGTGTGATTGAAGCTGGAGAAGTATATATAAGATAATTCGGTTCTATTCGGGACTTTTTGTTGTGCAGAAAAACTGAGAATCAGCAACAAATCAGTACAATACCACTTATATAAAAAATAATTTCATAACAACTACCAATATGTTTTCAGTGTAAGTTTATTAGATTTAACGTTTTTAGCGTATTTTGTAGCAAGCAGAACCTGAAAAGCTTGGTACATATAGAATTCGTGAGAAACGTGCTTAGAGACACAACTGGCAACATCATGTATAGGTTTAACCACCTTTACATAAAAAAATATTCTCATTCGAACTGTTTATTATTCCCCTCCGGCAGTTGGATTTGTATGGAAAGTTTTCGCACAAGTTTTCAGTTCAATCGAAAAAGATTACGTGCTTGGGAAGCAATTTTCTCAACCCAAACTGATCGCCGTGCAATGCATGAAGAGTGTATCAGTAGTTGCTTCTTTGAGTCAAAATTATCATTGTTATACATACAAATAGTGACATTTTATTTGTATTCGATGAACACAAACGAACTAATGCTTAACAAAAAGCAAAGAATTTGCAGCAAGCAGAGCAAGCAGCAATTTTCTCAACCCAACCTGATCGCTGTGCAATGCATGAACAATGTAACTGCAATACGATTTTTCAACATAGACGGTTCACTGTTGAGGATATTGGTAATGGAAATTCAGTTGTGAGTCAGTCTTCTCAGCACAAGCTGATCTTTAAATAAGACATGAAATGTGCTTCTGAAGCAAATTGATCGCCGTGTAGCACATGAATATTGAATGTTTTGAGTCGTAATTTCTGTACATATCATTGTGAAAATGTGTATTCTTTAATGAAACTGTTCATTGCTTACCACTCAGTATGTGTAAGATAGTGCCGGATTTAACAGAACAAACAGGTATTTAACACAAAGCAAAAGCACCTTCCGTTTTGATTTTCTCAACCCAAAGCGAAGGTTGTTTAACACTGGCAAGGAAGCTACATGGTATGGGTGCCACACTAATTGATTTCAACAAGCGTAATGCACATACCACTAGGATCTCCACTGTTAGAGTAAACAATTTGATTTCAGTTGCAGTGTCCTAACACCTAGAGAGATAACTTCATGTGTTCGCTTCCTATTTTGAATCAGAGATGTACACGTACATGTTATTCACGATAAAAGAAACACCGTTTCTGCTTGAAAGTATTTGTCTCATTTTAAAACAAACCATTTTGAAATACACTGCAGTTTCCCTTGCATTCTGCATGAACTCATATCTTCCCTACCAACCCGAAGAGCATTCCGGAATTCAAATTTACGGAATACCTATGGGGAAACAGGCTTTGTAGGCTAAGAGTTTATGATGGCTTTGGGTGCTGTATATTTAGAGCTTGTGAGAGATAAGTCTGAAATGACCTTACGGTATAGGTGAATACAATTTATAATAGCATATATATCCCTAACGCCAACAGTCACACAGATAGTGACAGAGAAGAAAGAAAGAATAGTACAAGCATTTGAAGCAGCCAACACGTATGAAATTCCAGGTGCATACCTGTGTGAACTATTCCAGACGTATCTCTAACCGGCTATAAAGTAAGGAATGGTCAAAAGTAATGCTACCCACGGGAGCTATAGAGATGTGTTTAATTACTCTCATGTCTTAGGAGAACAATTGCATGCGAACTTTTCAGTCTTGGCGCTAAGACAATGTTGGCAAATAACTTCGAGTTATGGAAGATTAACATTAGTCTAACGAGTTCGTATCTAACGGAAAACTGTTTCTGTTCCTTCTTTTAACATTGCCAGACGATGTTAAACTGGGTCTCAAAGCGAAAAGGACAATTTATAAGGCGAAAAGGCGAATAAAGGCGATTTTTCCTTTGAGATCGTCTGGCAGTGTTAATTCATTCACGATCCTGCTCTCGACTTCTCGACTTGATGCGGTCCGCAAAGCTGACTTTGCTATTTTCTTACAAATTGAACCTACCGAATAGCTAACAATACAATAATTCTCATAGAGCATACATTTTGTCTCTTCAAACCGCACAATTATTTAAGAATCATTTTGGTATTATCTTCTAACGAAAACACTCTACTCACAAGATGAGTATTGTGGCATGCGCGCTCTCGGGCCGAGGTGGGGCCGCAAGCGCGAGGTCAGCAGAGTGCGGCGACGGCAGTCGAGCGATCGATTCGGGATGCCTGGCGATCGGAGAGCGTGAGCGAGGTCGATCGTCGAGAGGAGGCTCAAGTGCGGGAGCGGTAGCGTAACGGAGGCGCGGTGCTCGACTGTCGTCGCGACACCTTGTTGTTTGTGTGGGCCCGGCGCTGAACTAGGCCTGGTCCACTAAGGACCAATGACCCAGCGAGAAATGGCGAAATTGTGAAGTAGTGGATACGAGAGCTGTAAAGTAGGGGCAAGGGGTCTAAGTGTCAACTTTTACGAAGAGCAAGAATGCATTTGAAAACACTAAAGTCCAGACAAGTTGGCGGAAATGTTGAGTGCTGTGAGATACAGAGTTAGTTGTGCATGAATAGTTGTGCATGAGCTAGTTGTGCATGAATAGTTGTGCATGGATTTTGAAGTTGTGCGTGGATTTTCTGGGTGCCTTGTTTTTCTTTTTCTGATTGATCTCCGTCATAGATTCTCAAGCACAGCTTCTGTTTGGCAGGGGAGGCAGGGTTGCAAAGACAGCTGCTTTTTTTATTATAATTTCCGTCGTCTGCAGAGGGAAATTTGAATTGGTACTCACCAAAGAGTTTAAACAAGGTAATAACGACATATGGCGCAATGGCTTCTGCACAGTATAGATAAAGGAGAAGGGACTGTTTTTGGCATGCACTTTTTCTCTAACACAGGGTTTCACAATTTTTATGATTTCATTGCACGCACTAAGCTGCAATTCGGACAACTTTTTGTGCACTTGCATATTCAAGAAATGAAGTTTTTATTACTAAAGCCATATTATCACTTGTTTATTGCGCACCTGAGTGTATCCCATTGCGCACATGTGTGTATTTCACTGCAAACCAGTACGAATTTGCTTACAGTTTTGGAAACTCTGCTCTAGCATAGAAGCAACTTGGCAACATATGAAGTTTCTTGCTCATCTAATTGTAATTTTAAAGGTCTTTGCTAGGACTTAGCACTTGTGAAGTTATTAACATTTGTGACGTTATCAAAACAATTTCAACAACGTCGGAGAGAAAGGTAAATAACATAAATCTGCGGAGAAAGAGAGAGAGAGGGAGAGGGGGGAAATAGAGAGATTGAGCCAAGGTGAGATAGAGAGGAGAGAGAGATGGAGAGGAAGGGAAAAAGAGAGATGGGGAGGAAGAGAAGAGAGAGAAACAAAAAGAAAAAAATATGGTGAAATTGAATAAAAACAGTAAGAGAGAAAAAGATAATAAACATGGGAGCTGTGAGACGGAGACCTAGAAAGCAGTCTGAGAGTGGGAGTGAATAATAGAGGTTTCTTGAGAGAGAAACGCAAAGGTAAATAGCCAGTTATGTGAGAAAGAGAAAGGGATGAAAGTTCTAGCGGAATGTGGGTTACCACAAGGATAAGGTCAGATGCAAGGTTGGGTGTTCTACTGCATGTGGAACTTTATCAGATTTATGCCAGTGGTGTGGAAGGTGAAGGATATTATATTCATCTCTCTTACTGCAGCTTATTCCACGATTCCCACAATTGAAAATGGGGCATATGCTATGTGGGGGCTATCATTTATTCTTGGTTGTAAAGGTTTTGTTTACTGATATTTTTGAAGTTCTTAGTTTGGTTAAATCACGTCACTTCTAAAAAATCACTCTGCAAAGCACGCAGAGCTAGCAACGGCACATCAGAAAATATAGTCTTGATGTTCCATGGTGCTGAGAGCGAAATATTCATACTGAAAAAATAAGAAATTCATATCACAAAATTCAATGAGATTTCCCTGTTTGTGGGCCTATCATGCGCAAATTGTGCGCATATCATCCATCTAAAGCATTTGCACCAACTAAATCTCTTTCCTTCGGTATTAAGTAGTTCACTCAATGTTTTCATGAAATAAGACTGATATAAGAATTTTCATGAAATATAATTTCACAAATGATAAAAATGACTAGACTAACAGCAACATAATCTCTATAGAAAGCGTAATACCGCGTGATACGCGGTTTTAATTCTGTTTTTACCACAGACAAACAAAGAATTATCCCCCAGCACTAAGAGCAAAGATGGCAATCTCTCAGATATTAAAAATCAGTACTGAATTGTCTGCTCATATTTGTTATTAAATAAAACCGTCATGAAGGAAAAACTGCAAGATTAAAAGCAACATAATCTCTACGGAAAACGTAATACTGCTACTGTGAAGTTCACACTCAGACGTCAACATATGGGAGTAGGATAATGCAAGAAGGATATTCTAACGAATGCGTTCGCTGTCAATCGACAATGATTGCAATTTCTATCTTGAAAGCCTTTCCCAATTCCATTCATTCCTACATTAAGTTTACCTAAACATACTGCCCTGCAACAAATTGTTCTGATGTTTTAAAATCACTTGGTAGCACTAGAACTGCTTGGCAACACTGCTCTTTCAAACCTACTACGCAGTTAGCATGGGTAAAGAAAATGCAGTACGGGACAGTTCTGACAGGAAGATTGGCACTGATATTTCACTTATTGCAATTTTACATGAGGATAAGCTGTGGAAATAAATAGAATTTGTACGTAGAAGAAAGTTGACTCACAGTATACACTGTCTTTTATTTCATTAAGCATTTGGCTGCACCCATTCATTGCCCTCTTTTCTAGTTACAGGTTCGGTTCTGGGAATTTTTCTTACTCTATTTTCTTGAGAACTAGCTTGGACACAAACAACCCACTACATTACTCACTTTTCCCTTAGGTTGTACCACAACTGCAAGCAAGAACCCTGAGAATACCTTTATCTTTGCTAGCCCAACTCATCTACTCCCAACTTATATTGCTTAAACCATTGTGGATGGTACAATATTGCAAGGAGATATAGGATATTGCAAGAAGGATACTCTTCCATACCTGTCCAACCCAGCAGCAAGAACAGTTTTTCTATTCTTGCTCCCTCCACTCTTCTCCTATTATTATTATTATTATTATTATTATTATTATTATTATTATTATTATTATTATT
>JADMIO010806556.1_pt1 | contig 17923 bp, 14 predicted proteins | sample 8958161 | NCBI WGS metagenome assembly JADMIO01 (sample SAMN16585339, study PRJNA669376) | soil metagenome | isolation source: Crop rotation soil | place: USA: Cullars Rotation, Alabama | collected 2011
CTTTCCCTTGGATTCGGAGCGGCTAAGGAGCTTGCCGCCTCTCGTATCCGTTCCGCAATCACCCCCAACTCTGACCGGGACTGATCAACCCCGGCTCCTTGCCTCAGCCTCCCGATCATACGCAGCCAGTTGATATTTTTTGCGGTCACCATGCCCGGCGACGGATTCAGAGAGGTCCAGAACTCAATCTTGGGAAATTCCGGCCAGAGATCGAATTTGAACCCTTCCGGCATGACGCCGATGATTTCTGCCGTTTGTTGACCGTCGACGATGCTTTGGCCTATGACATGAGGATCGCCCCCAAATCGGCGCTGCCACAGGGAATAGCTCAAGACGATTCGTTGAGGCTGATTCGGCCCGTCTTCGCCGGCGACGAAACCGCGGCCCAGGATTGGAGTGACCCCCAGCACCGTGAAGAAATTGCCGGTTACGCGGTTACCCCAAACGGTTTCCGGCCCTTCGGACCCATCAAATGTGAACCGGCCGCTTGCAAAGGCCGTGATGCCATCCAGGGTCTGGGCCTGCTCCCTCAACTCGTTGAAAACCGGATACGAATAGACCGAGAAACCGTAGTCGGCGACGGCCGAGTTCTTCTGAACCATGATCAGCCGGTCCGGTTCGGTAAACGGCAGCGGACGTAGGATGAACGAGTTGACGACGCTGAAGATCGCGGTATTGGCTCCGATCCCAACGCTTATTGTGAGCATGGCGATTGCTGCAAAGCTGGGCTTTTTTGCAAGCAAACGTAGGGCGTAGCGAACGTCTTGAAGGAAGAAACCCATGATCTCCTCCGGGCATTTGGTTTGTCCGATACGTACAATCGGTAATGGTGCCTTAGCCTACCACGGCGCACGCTTTTTGCCAATCATCGGCGAGATGGCGGAGATGGCGGGTGCTGAACCGTTTAGGAGAACTCCGCCGGGAACGTTCAATAAAACAAATCGCACCTTTCCAGGGTGCCTCCGGGAAAGGTGCTGGCCATCCGGCGGTGTCGCTTGCACTCAACCGCCGGCCAATCGCATCGAATCCTCCGGGTTCGTGCACGGACGGGCCGGTCATTCCGTCCTTTGGCCTTAACTTAAACCCAAATGCCGGTTCCGCCGGGGAACCGGGAGCTCAGAACTCTTGTTCTGCGGTTGCTCTGGGACGACGAAACCAGGGACGCCTGCGAATCAAGGTTCTTAAGAGCAGTCCCACGGGCAGGACGACTAACAGCAGAATGGGAATGAAGAGAATCAGAGCGCGGATGACTCCGAGGACGATTGCTATCGCAAGGTCAATTCCTTCTCCAAAGGCCTGGTTGATATTGTCGCCGAATCCCGTCGCCGTTGAGGTTACCACGGGCGCCGGGGTTTGGAGAGAAACCGTAATTGTCGACATCTCGGATTGATTGTCCAGGTACCGCCTGCGGCCCTCGAGCTGTTCGATCTCGGTGCGGACGCCGGATAGCTCGGATTGCACCTCCAGCGCGTCGCTTACTTTGGCCGCGCGTTTCATGATTTCCAGAAACTGGGCTTCAAGAGCGCGCTTGGCGCGGATTCGGGCTTCCAGGTCGACATACTCTTCGGTCACGTCCCGGCCGGTGACCTTTTCGCCAAGCACCCGGCCTCCGGTTTGCCGGACTCGACCGAGCGCCTCAGAGAAGCGGGCGGCCGGAATGCGGAAGACGACAGTGACGGTTTGAGCAGGTTTTGATTGAGCACGGCTGTCGCTTTGCCGGAACTCGGACGTGACGACAAAGCCTCCGAGAGAATCCGCAACAGAAGCGATATCTTGCTGTGATTCAGTTGGCGCCGCGACTTCCAGCGTGAGCTCGGCGTTTCTGATGATCTTGCGTTCGTCCGGTAGCGGAGATGTGGCCGGTTGAATACTGGCAGGCTCATACCTCTCCTCCCAGCCTCTGCCTGCGGATGCGGCCGGCGCCGGCATGTTTCCTGCCTCGGCAGCGACCAAGTTCCCGTTCGCCGCTTTCTGTGGCGGTGGACTGGCCGATTCGCCTCCGGAGCAGGCAAGCATTCCGCCCAGGATAACAATCAGAATCGCGCGTACCGTCTTCATTTCATGCCTCCGCCTGCTGCTAGGCGCCTTCGGTCTCATCGATTGCTCCGCCACGGCTCGTTTCCGTGATGCGACGGTATCTTTAGAAAACCGCCGATATATTTGTGCCGCTATTACTAAGATCGCCCGGAGCGAGGTGGATTGCAGAAATATTGTTGGATCGTAAGGGAAGGTGGAGAAACGCAATCAAGAGGGCACGAGAAGCTCCGAAGTCCCCTCGTGCCCTATGGCTGAGCCTCCCGGCTCTCGGGCGAGGGCCGCTGTAGGCAGGGTTGAGGCTCAATCGCCTGGCAGTGGGGAGGGGATGGTCTCCATTGCCAGGTGCCATTGAGGCCGGTCGTTGCAGGTACCGGCCGGATTCAGGCACCGAATCGGACCCGCCGAGAGCGAGCGCCCTTTGTCCGCCGAACAAAGCGCCTGCTCCCTCTGCGAGAACTGATTTCAGTTCCCTATTGTCATAGACGAAGCTTAGACCTCGTCCTCTGCAAAAAAAGCCGGCCACAGCCGGTACGCCGAATCTTGCGCTCTCGGAGCAACGGGTGAAGGGAAAACCCGGCATATAGTCCTGGCGCGGCAAAGCGATCGTGCGAACGTCTTGCGGCGAACCGGCGTCCCAAGTATTCTTGCCAGACATCACGGATGACGTTTCGCTGGGTTGCTTTCCAGAGATTGCACAGGTGGTCGATCCGGATTGGTCAGGGGCTGGGCACGAATCACGAGCCCGCACGAGGCTTATTCTGAAGGGGCTGAATATGAATAATCTGGGTACAACGAAAAATCGTTTGATTCGGATGTTTCTGCTGCTGTCGTTGGCGAGTCTGGTTTTCGCGAGCGCATCCGGATCCCGTCGGATGCACGCGCAGGCGATACCAATCGACCGATTGGCGGCCGATCTGGAGCCGGAAATCCGCCGCGCGATGATCGAAGGCAGGATTCCCTCGGCCGCGGTCGCGCTGGTCGCAGGCGACCGCATCATTTGGAGCGGCGCCTATGGTCACTCCAACATCTGGGCGCAAACGCCGGCGACGCCTTCGACGGTTTATTTGATCGGGTCCACGTTTAAGACGATGTCGGCGACCGCGCTGCTGCAATTGATGGAGCAGGGAAAGTTCCAGCTTGACGAGCCGGTCAGCAAATACCTGACAGAGTTCAAGATTCAGGGTGATGATCCCGCCAACCCGGTTACGTTTCGGCAACTGTTCGCCCACACGTCCGGTTTGCCCGCCGATTTTGGCCCGTTTCCGGTTTGGGGCGATACCGTTGCGCCTCCGTTGGAGGAGTACCTCGCAAAGTCGTTGAAGCTGGCCAAGCCGCCAATGGGAACGCAGGTTTATTCCAATCTCGCCTACAGCCTGATCGGCTACCTGGTGCAAAAGTTTTCCGGCAAACCGTACAAGCAATACATCCGGGAGAACATCTTTGCTCCGATTGAAATGACGAGCACCGACTTTTTCCCTCGCTACCAGGATATGGAGGAGCGGCTGTCGATCCCGTATGTGGTCGACGAGAAGAGCGGAAAACAGGTGCCGGCCGAGCGGTTGAAGGCTTCCGTCTGGCCGGCTGGCCTGGTGTATGGAACCGTCCACGATCAAGCCAACTGGTTGATCGCGAACCTGAATCGAGGGGTCTTCAAAGAAAAAAAGATCATCGGCGAAAAAACGCTCGATCAAATGATGACGCGCCAGTTCGACAAGTTCAAAGGGCCGATAGAAGGCCTGTGGGGAAATGAAAACGCAGGTTTCGGGCTTACATGGTGGGTCAGCGAACGAAACGGGGAACGCTACTTTGCGCATAGCGGTAGCGTGCCGGGATACACCGCCTTTTTGCTGGGCAATCGCGATCGAAAGCTGGGCTTTGCGATCTTGACCAATGGGAACCGCGCGCATCCGCATCTGATCAAGTTGGCCGACAAGGCAATCGATTTGCTCAAGGCGCTTTCAAAGAGCTGAGATAAGGTTTGCGCCGGTTCCTGCAGGCTTTCAGCTGCCGCCCTCGAAGAACGCGGATTTCGGCTGTCCTTGTCTTAGAGCGGTCTTGAGCGGGTCTGTCTGAGCCGGGTCTGTCTTGCGGGGAAACGGCGTCCCGAGTATCCTTGTCAGAATCCCGGATATGCCCCGGTAGCTGGCTTTCCCGGTACAGTGGTTTTTTATTCCAAATCGATCATTTGGCAAGCATACCTCTGTCAGGACCGGCCCTGACGCCGGTCTGGGAGTTTGCATATGAAAAACCTGAGTATTGTGAGAATTCCATTGATTCGGGCATCTCTGCTTCTTTCGTTTGCGAGCCTGGTTTTCGCGAACGCTCCCGCGCTCCGTCACGCGCACGCCCAAACGGCGTCGGCCGAACGATTGGTGGCGGAACTGGAGCCGGAAATCCGCCGTGTGATGATCGAGGGGAAGATCCCCGGGGTCTCCGTGGCCCTGATCGCGGGAGACCGCGTTGTTTGGAGCAGCGCCTATGGGTATTCCAATGTCTGGGCGCAAACGCCAGCGACGCCCTCGACGGTTTATTTGATCGGATCTACGTTTAAGACGATGTCGGCGACCGCGCTGCTGCAGTTTATGGAGCAGGGAAAGTTCCAGCTTGACGAGCCGGTGAGCAAATATCTGACAGAGCTCCAGATCCAGGGTGAGGATCCCGCCAACCCGGTTACGTTTCGGCAACTGTTCGCCCACACGTCCGGCTTGCCGTCCGACATTGGCCTGTTTCGGGTTTGGGGCGACACCGCACCGCCTTCGTTGGAGGAATACCTCAAAAAGTCATTGAAGCTGGCCAAGCCGCCAATGGAAGTCCAGGTTTATTCCAACCCCGCCTATAGCTTGATGGGCTATTTCGTGCAAAAGTTTTCCGGCAAGTCTTTCAGGCAATACATGCAGGAGAACATCTTTGCTCCGATTGAAATGACGAGCACCGACTTTTTCCCTCGCTACCAGGATATGGAGGAACGGCTGTCGATCCCGTATGTAGTCGACGAGAAGAGCGGAAAAGTGGTGCCGGCCGAGCGGTTGAAGGCTTCCGTCTGGGCGGCCGGACTGGTGTACGGAACCGTTACCGATCAAGCCAACTGGATGATCGCGAACCTGAATGGCGGGATCTATAAAGGAAAGAAAATCATCAGCGAAAAGACACTCGATCAGATGATGACGCGCCAGTTCGACAAGTTCAAAGGGCCGGTACAAGGCTGGGGAAATGAAAACGCCGGGTATGGGCTTACGTGGTGGGTCAACGAGCGAAACGGGGAACACTATTTTGGGCACGCCGGCGCCGTGCCGGGATACACAGCCTTTCTGCTGGGCAACCGGGAGCGAAAATTGGGTTTTGCGATCCTCACCAATGGAGACCGCGCCCATCCGCATTTGTACAAATTGGCGGACAAGGCAATCGATTTGCTGAAAGCGCACACAAAAAGCTGACACCAGGCTTGCCGTCGTGCTGGTTGTCGACGGCGCTCGTCCCTCAGCCACCGGGGGAACGCGGGACTGGCGGTCCACGTCTTGACCGCCGGTTTCCGTTCCCTCATCATTGGATCAATGAACGCAAATGGTCAGATCCTTGTAATGGTGGATGATATGTTCTTTGCCGCCAAGATCCTTGGCGCTGCGAATCTGGCCGCCCGAGAGGTCCGGCGGGTTGTTTCCGCTCCCGAACTGGAACAAGCGCTTGCCGAAAACGCTGTGGGTCTGCTGATCGTCGACTTGAACGGCCGCCAGTTCGATGGCGTGAGAACCGTATCCTATCTGAAGTCCCGAGACGAATTTCGAGACATACCGGTTATTGGCTTCCTCTCTCACGTGCAGGCCGACCTCAAACGCGCCGCCGTAGGCGCCGGATGCGATTACGTGGTCCCCCGGTCGATGTTCTCCACCCTTCTTCCGCGAATCCTGGCTGGCGATTATTCATCGCTTCCATCTTCGGCAGCCGCCGATCGATCTTAATTCGCTTCTGAACCTCATCTGTAGCAGGTGCTGCACGATTTGCGTACGGCGCGGCCTCGAGATAGAGTACGCGAGAGGATCGAATCGATTTTCGTGTTCAGACCTAAGTGCCCTGAACAAGGGTATATATCCGAACTTTGTGCCAGTGGACAAGTCGAGGCACCTCGCTTGCTACTGTAGACAGCGGACACGAACCGGAACAAAGAATAGGAGAAAATGTTATGTCGTTACTGTGGGAACTGATCACGAATCATCGGCACTATTGGGGGGTTCCGCATAAGGTTGCGGAAAATGCGAGCCAGGTTATCATGGTGTGCTATGGATGCGGAAAGGTTCACGACGTGAAGGCTGACATTCTCTCCGGGCGATAATAAGGGCGAAGCCCGGACCTTCACCCTGAAAACAGGAGTGAATGGCTCCGGGCTCGTTCTTAACCGGATCGGAGGTCAGCCTGCCGTGCGCGATTTCTTCGCGAAGGGCTCGGTCATCGCGCCATAGAACTCCGGCCTTCGATCCGCCAGGCGATCGATCTCGTAAGAACCGGCGAAGTTGACGATTCGATTGTTGTTTGCTCCCTTCAGGTCCAAATCCGCGTAAAGAACTTCCTCTTCGTTTTCGCTGCCCCGAACGACAGTATCTCCGTGATAGTTCACGACGACGCTGTTGCCGATGAAGGGCCAGCCACGTTCTACGCCAACCCGATTTACCGCCGCGTAATTCATATGATTCTCGTGGGCTCGAGCGTGTATCAGGAACTCCGCCGTGCGCCGGGCTCCAGGTGGCCAATTCGTCGGCAGAATCAGGAGTTCCGCGCCCTTCAGTTTTAGAACCCTGGCAGACTCCGGAAAGCTCGTGTCGTAACAGATATTGATTCCAATGGCGCCTTGCGGAATCTGAAAGACCTCAAACGGGCGGTCTCCCGGGGTCAGAAACCGGTCAATTCCCAGGTAAGGGAGATGCACTTTTCGGTAGGTCTTGACCGATCCGTCCGGGCTGGCCAGGATCGCCGCGTTGTAGTAACGAGAACCGTCGGCTTCGATGAATCCGGCAACGATGTGGACGTTCGTCTCGACGGCGACTGCGCTCAGGATTTCAGCGGATGGACCGTCCGCGGTTTCGGCGAACGGCACCGCTTCTTCCAGCGAGTCAAAGCAATAACCTGTAAGCGCGCATTCCGGAAAGATCGCGATTTCGGCACCCTCGCCTGCGGCGGTACGCACGCGATCGACGATCTTGTTCCGATTTGCTTCGACCTCGCCGATACGGCAGTCCATTTGAACGCATGCAATCCTGGTAGTTGCCATAAGTATCGTTTCCGCTGACCGGTTGCTGATAGGAACCTACCGCGGCCCGTGGCTGTCACCGCCCCAAACATGTAGAGGTTTCTGTGTGGCGGAGGCGTGTGGGAATCGAACCCACCCAGGCCGCCTCTCGGCGACCCGCAACGGGTTTGAAGCCCGCGAGAACCACCAGGCCCCCTGCACCTCCGCGCCTCCTCACAGTATCAAGCACGATCGCCCGGTGCAAGCGGCACCTCCAGGGCAAACGCCTCTAATAACGATAAAGAGACGACGATGTTTACGATGTTTGCCCAATCCCCTTCGACCTGGTCATCCTCGTATTTCGGCTTTCCGCTTGACGCGGCTCTCAAATCGCTCCATCTGAACGGGGGCGCGCACGTGAAGTCCCTCGCCGATTTTTTCGATGCCGTCGTGCGCTTCAACCTGAAAAGTGATTGTATTGTCATCGACGGCAATCACCGTCGCCCGTGCGGTAACGGTCAGGCCGACAGGGGTCGCCGCCAGATGCTTCACGTCCACGGCGACGCCTACGGATATCCACCCTTGCGGCAGGAATTCGTGGACGGCGTCCGCGGCGGCTACCTCCATGTGGTAAATCATGATTGGCGTGCCGAAAACGGCAGGCATATGCTCGTGAAAATGGGCGACGGTCATTTCATGAGTTACTTCGACCGTTCTGCTGCCGGTTGTTCCAATACTGACTCGGTCGGTCGCTTTCATAGCGGTTTTCTCCCGGTTCGACTTTATCCGGTTAGCTCAGGAAACGCGAGCGGGCTCCGTCTTCCGGGTCTGTGCCTTTACCCGAATGCCACTGTCTTGATTGGGTAAAGAAACCGCGGTGTGGTCGATTGACGACGCTTTGTCGAAGAAAGGCAACGGACGAATTGCGCAATCTTGATTCGTGACGCCGATTTTGGCTAAAAACGCCCTTCTCAAGGCTACGAGACGTGGCACCCGTCTTGCTCTCTCCATCCTTTATTTGACTCGGCAGTGTCCTGAAAGAAGAGGAGAACGTCTTTGATCCAACAAACGACGCTGGCTCGGGCCGTCTCGGCTTCGGGGCATGGGCTTCACACCGGGGAGCCCGCTCGAATCGTCTTAAAACCGGCTTCCGCCTACACCGGATATGTTTTCTGCCGAACAGACCTGAACAACTTTGAGATTCCCGCGGCGCCCCAATATGTCGCACGGGTGAGCTATGCCACGACCCTCATGCGCCAGGGGGTCATGATCGCCACCGTCGAGCATCTACTGGCGGCCCTGGCGGGCAGCCATATCGACAACTGCATCATCGAGGTTGACTCGCTCGAAGTCCCAATCCTGGACGGGAGCGCCGAGCCGTTTGTCGAATTGATCGAACGGGCGGGCACGGCGGTCCTGGAAGCTCCGCGCCAATTCTTTCGGGTGCTGAAGCCGGTCGAAGTGGAGGAGGGCAATCGGCGAATGTCGATCAGCCCGGCCCCTAACTTTTCGGTTTCGTGCTTGATCGAATTTCCTCATCCGATGATCGGTGTGCAGCGCCACGAGCTGGAGATTGTCGACGGACAGTTCTCGAGGCAGGTGGCCTCCGCCCGCACCTTTGGTTTCCTGAACGAGATCGAGGCGTTGCGGAACCTGGGTCTGACGCGAGGGGGATCGCTGGATAACGCGATCGTACTGACGCCCGAGGGGGGCATTTTGAACCGGGAAGGGCTGCGATATTCCGACGAATTCGTCCGGCACAAGATTATCGACATTATCGGCGATCTCGCTCTTTTTGGAATGCCGATTCTCGGCCGCGTCCACGCCGAACGGACCGGCCACGGAGTTCATACGGCCCTGGTGTCGCGCGTCCTGCGCGATGATTCGGCATGGGAGATCATCGACTCCCGCAGGTTGAAAATGTGAGGAATTCGGCGGGTTTCGCTCCAATCCGGCTATTCAGGGGCAGGCTGCTGTGTTAACATCCATCAAGTTGCAGAGGCAGGGCGTGGCTGGTCAACTGAAAAGATGGATAAGTTTCGGATCACAGGCGGGCAACCGCTCGAAGGACGTGTTCGCATTAGTGGAGCGAAAAACTCCGCGCTCCCATGCATGGCGGCATCTCTCCTAACCGCCGACACGGTTACTCTTCACAACCTCCCGTACGTCCGCGACATCATCACCATGCGCCGCCTGCTGGAGGACCTGGGCAGCACCGTCCTGATGCCCGAATTGAGGACCCTGAAGATTTCAGCGGCTGACGTGGAGTTTTTCGAAGCCTCGTATGAGCTCGTCAAGACGATGAGGGCGTCGGTTCTGGCTCTCGGCCCGCTCCTTGCCCGGTTCGGCGAAGCGAGAGTCTCGATGCCGGGAGGCTGTGCGATCGGACAGCGTCCGATCGATCTGCACTTGTCGGCTTTTGAGAAACTGGGCGCGTCCGTATCGCTGGAAGGCGGAGATGTGGTAGCTCGGGCGGACAAACTCCAGGGACGCGACGTCTACTTCGACAAAGTTACGGTCACGGGCACGGAAAACCTGATGATGGCGGCCGCGCTGGCCGACGGGGTGACCACGCTGTCGAACGCGGCCCGCGAACCCGAGATTGTCGATTTGTCCGAGCTGCTCAGCAAAATGGGCGCGCGGATCGAAGGCGCGGGCACCAGCACCATTCGAATCGAAGGAGTCGAGCGGCTGGGAGGCGCCGAGCACACGATCATCCCGGATCGCATCGAAACCGGCACCTTTCTGGCCGCGGCCGCGATTACCCGCGGCGATCTGGAGATTACGGATTGCGCACCCGGCCATCTGACTGCCGTGATAGACAAGGTTCGCGAGACGGGCGTGCAGATCGAACAGATCGGCACCTATTCGCTGCGGGTTCGCGCCGCCGACCCGATCAAATCCGCGGACGTTACGACGCTCCCTCATCCCGGGTTTCCCACCGATATGCAGGCACAGTACATGGCCCTGATGACACAGGGACATGGAACGTCGATCATTACGGAAACGATCTTTGAGAACCGCTTTATGCACGCATCGGAGATGTTGCGGATGGGCGCGCGCATCCGGATCCGGGGCCGGCAAGCGGTAGTGGAAGGTACCGAAGCGCTGATGGGAGCGAATCTTCAGGCCTCTGATCTGCGCGCCTCGGCGTCGCTCGTGCTGGCCGGTCTGGCGGCACGGGGTGAAACGGTCATCGATCGTGTCTATCACATCGACCGGGGATATGAGAAAATAGAGGAGAAGCTGCGATTAGTGGGCGCGGCGATTGAAAGATTCAGAGACTGAGCCGGAATCGAGAGAGGACGTTTGCATTTGAAAGTTGACTCTGTTCCGAAGCATAACTGATAATTGACGAAAGACCATGGAAAATATGCCAGAACAAAGCTGCTTATTTTGTAGCATCGCCGCCAAGGATGCCGTCGCGGAAATCGTCTATGAAGACGAGCAATTGATTGCGATTCGAGACATCAATCCTCAGGCTCCGGTACACGTGCTCTTGATTCCGCGCGATCACGATTTGGAGTCGCTTAACGACGCCTCGAGCCTCGATAATAAGCTCTTGGGACAATTGCTGTACGTCGCTGCAAAAGTCGCGAACCAGTTGGGGATCGCCGAGACAGGCTACCGTGTCGTGATCAACACAGGCGAGGCGGCGGGTCAGACTGTGCCGCATCTGCACGTCCACCTGCTTGGCGGACGCAGCCTTGCGTGGCCGCCAGGATAAGCGGCGGGAACACTCTATGGCCGGATGAATATCCTGGCAGCCCTCGATCGAACTTTGTTCCGGTTCGATACGGAGGTGCTGAGGGTCTACCCCTGACGGACAACCGCGTCCTGGTTTTGCGTCGCTAACTTTTCTTTGCCAGATCCGTACTCTAACCGTGGCGAATCAGGCCTCGCCCAACCGAAGGTCTGTTGCTGATGCCCGCGGCGCGTGCCTGCGTGTGGCGCGCGAGTATCGCGGCGTTGCGCTGGGCATACGATCCGGGGTGGCAGCTACCAGAGAGTACCCGTTCGACGGTCGGCGGGGCGGCTCCGCGGCGATAGGTGGTCCATACGCATCGGGTCGCGGCTCAGAACCTCGGCCGGTTGTTGTCCTTTCACACGGAGTGCGATGATAGGCGATCTTCTTCCATCCAAGATAGGTCGAACTCTTGGAGAAAGCGGGCTTCCGCACTTTTCACCTCTTCTTTGACTCATCGTTTTCATCCAGTGAGATCTTGTTTGAGGCAGCAATTCCGCAAAAGAGCGCGCAAGCTCCATGTTGCCATTATTTAAGTAACAGAAAGTAATGGGAGCGAATTCGCATTCGTTTTTAGAAAGAATTTGCTTGCATATCTGATAGAGTTGTGATATATCAGATTCCTTCCAGGAAGGAATCTGAGTTTTTTCGGAGGCGGGATGACAAGACGATCGGCTCTCTCGGCCAAGGAACGGAGCCTGTATTCGAGGCTCAGGCGACTGCTCAATGAGCCTGGGCTCATTCGGGGCAACCTCGTAGAGATGAAACGGTCGTGCGGAAAGAAGACCTGCAAGTGTCAGACCGATCCGGATGCGAGGCATCGGTCCCTGTATCTGGGGGTCAGCATCGACGGGGCTCGTCGAATGATATACATCCCATCGGATTGGGAGGAGCGAGTGCGGGAATGGACCTCGCGCTATGCGGAGCTACGAGAGGTTTTGGAGCAGATTTCGTTGGAGTCGGTGGAGCGATTGCGGGAGCGGAAGGAGTAGGCGGTGCTGCGCAGATTCGGGTACTACCTGGAAGATCTCTTCGAGTTCTCGCGGTACGTGAACGGGATGACGGATCGTCGCGTGCGGCCGCGGATCGAGACGGGTGCCATCTGGCTGGCTGGGTTTTTGATGTTTGTTTTTCGAGTTCGCAGCTTGAACGCCTTGGAGAGTCAGTTTCGGAATTCGAGGGCGTGGAAAGCGGCCTTGGGATCGAGGATGCCGAGCGCGGACACGATCGCGCGAGGGTTTTCGTCCATGTCGGTCGAGGCCTGTCGCCGAGCGCTGATTGGGATCAACCGAAAAGCCTGGCGGAACAAAGCGATTCATCCGCGGCCGCTTCAATCCCATCGAGTCGTGGCGGTCGACGGGCACGAGTTGATGGCCAGCCGGGTTCGCTGTTGTGACTACTGTCTCGTGCGCGAGGTGAGAATCAAGAGCAAGAAGGACGGCAAGCAACGGAGGGTCAAAGAGTACTACCATCGGGTAGTGGTCTCGCAATGGGTAGGCTGCACGCCGCCACCCATTGTGGACATGGAGATGGTTCATCCAAAAGAAGGTGAGGTGGTTGCGGCCAAGCGTCTGCTCGAACGTCTGTTTCGCGACTACTCCCGGCTGATTGATGTGATCACAGCGGATGCGCTTTATTTGGAAGCTCCTTTTATTCAGATGGTCACCCGGGCAGGCAAGCACGTCATCATCGTGATGAAGCAAGAAGCCCGAGATCTCTTCAAAGATGCTGACGCGCTCCGGTCCGTGGTTCCGTCCAAACAGATCCAAGAGGGCCGACGAACCACTCGTCTATGGGACCTCTTGGACCTCACTTCGTTTCGGACGCTAGGCCAAAAGGTCCGAGTGGTTTGGGCAGAAGAAACCAAACGGGTGCGGAAGCAAGTGCCTGGCTCCAAGCCGCCACGAATATCCGAACAAGAGGTCGCAACCACCTGGATATGGGTTACCACTCTTCCCGCCACCGTTCCCGCCACCCGAATTCAACAATGGGGCCACGATCGATGGGATCTAGAGAATCGGGGGTTCAATGAGTTGGTCACGCTTTGGAACATGGATCATTGCTTTGTTCACAACCCGAACGCGATTGAGGTTTTCCTGATCACCCTTGCGATTGCTTTCGTCACAACCTATTTGTTCTTCGAGCGAAATCTCAAACCTCAGGTCCGTCCCCGTACCCGCCTGGTTCTTGCGAGCGCCTTCCTCTTGAGCTTTGCTTCACCACGCAACCGGTTCGCGCCCTCCGGTTAACCGAGATCTCTGTTTCCCTTTCTCCACCCTTCTCGGTTTATCCTTTTCACTCTCCTCGACGCACTCGTGTCTTCATTTCCTCTTTTTCTTCACCAAATTCTTCCTCTCTTATCCCCCACCTGCTGCCATCGCTTCCCGTCCTACCCTCTCTTTTCTCTGCAAACGTGAATCTCCCCTCGCCCTAAACCTCATGAATCTCCCCTCTTACCTCACTTCTGCGGAATTGCTGTGTTTGAGGGGCAGCGGTTGATCCTGTCCGAGCGGCTCGTATAGAATCAGGTTTCCCGAACTGCCTTTGGAGCCATACCCAGCAACGATTTTTGTCCGGCTGGCCGCTGGGATTAGGAAAGAACTGGATTGGGGTGTATCTGGATCAATAAACCAACATAAAGGATCACCTGTTTATGAAAAGATCGACCGACCCGCGAGCGGCAAATTCTGCATCAGAAGCTCATAGCGATCAGCATCCGAAAGGACTGTATGTCTTATTTGCGACCGAAATGTGGGAGCGTTTTAGCTTTTATTCGATGCTTGCGCTGTTCACTTTGTATCTAAGAGATCCAGGAGAGGGATTCGGCTGGTCAGCTGAACAGGCAACCGGGTTGTATGCCAACTATCTGGCATTTGTGTATCTGAGTCCCCTGGCCGGAGGAATTCTCGCCGACTGGAAACTGGGTTATCGCCGAGCCGTGATGATCGGCGGCATTTTCTTCATGGCCGGCCATTTGTTGCTTTCGTTTAGCTCGATTGTCGCGGTCTATGCCGCGCTGACGTGCCTGGTCATCGGGAATGGACTCTTCAAGCCAAACGTTTCGACGATGGTAGGCAATCTTTATCCTGAAGGAAGTCACCTGAAAGATCGTGCCTACAACATTTTTTACATGGGTATCAACATCGGTGCGTTCATAGCGCCTGTGGTGATGGAACTGATCAAATCGAGGTGGGGTTACCATCCGGCGTTCGCAACCGCGGCGTTTGGAATGGTGATTTCGGTAGGAATTCTCTGGTACTTCAAAAACATGGTTGAGGATCCAAGCAGGCGCAAACCGATTCTCTCGCCGGCGGGTCAGGCCGTGAATACGGCAGCGGTCTCGGTGGACGCGCCGCCAAAAGGTGTCAATCAGCCGAATAGACCCTTGGCAGGGACCAAACCGTCCGCCGCGGCCGCCGCGGATGCAATGGCCGCAGTGCCGGAGGGCAAACGTATCCTGGCTTTGATCGTCATTTTTCTGATCGTCATCGTTTTTTGGATGGTCTTTCACCAAAACGGTTCCACACTCACGTATTGGGCCGATGACAACACAAATTGGAAAGTTTCGGGAACGATTTCGAACGCCATCAATCCGGGTTGGGTCGTTACCCTGACTTTTCCTTTGGTGCTGTTTTGGCAGTGGCTCGACGGTAAAGGAAAAGAACCCTCGACTCCTACAAAAATGGCAATTGGTATGACGCTGACGGGACTCTCTTTTTTCCTCCTCTTCTTCGCGGCCAGAACAGGAGAGGCGATCGTTCCTACCAGTGAGATGTACGCCTCTGGCAGTTTTCGAGTCACAGAAAGAGTCTTGGACGATCTGCGGCAGGAAGGAGTGTCCTCAAATGTCCTTGCTGCGCTGGGGGGAGCCGAAATTCAGAACAAAAAGTTTTCATCCGATGCAACGTCGACCGGCCAACAGAAATTGATGTCAGCACTCGGCGCCGCGATTGGAGAGGGTACTGCCAGCCAGTACAGCCAGCCGATTCTTCGCCATGCGTATCTGTTTCGGGTTTCCCCGTTCTGGCTGATTTTCTCCTATGGGGTTGTGACGCTGGGAGAGCTAATGCTCTCTCCCATGGGTTTGTCCTTAGTCTCGAAAGTTGCTCCGATACGCATGCGGGGATTGATGATGGGTGGCTGGTTCGTTGCAACCGCGGCAGGTAACAAACTAACGATGATCGGAGTGTATTGGGACCGTTGGCTTCACTCAAGCTTTTTCGCGGTGCTCGGGGCGATGGCGTTAATTATGGCGGTCGTACTGGTTCTTTTGCTCAAGCCCTTGAAAAAGGCGATGCCAGGCGTTTAGTCACTTGATGAAGGATCAACATAACGGCGAGGCGGCCCGGCACGGGGCCGCCTCGTTCTCCACGATAGATGGAAAGCTCCTTCCCGGCTGAAAAATCACGAAGAACAGAAATCGGAGGTAATGATGCTCAGTCATAGTTCGCTGCGTAAGCGGCTTGCAGGCTATCTGACAGTCGGGGCGCTGGTGGCGGCCCAGGCATTTCCCGGCCTGGCTCAGCAAAAACTCGCCGGCTCATCTTCGCCGGCGGGCGGCCCGGGAGACGGGAAATTCCAGCTAACGATCGACAACATTATGCGAGGACCTGGCCTCGTCGGGTATGAGATCCAGGACGTGCGGTGGTCATTCGACAGTCAGCGAATCTACTTCGGCTGGAAGCAAGCCAGCGAGCCTCGCGAAAAGGAAAATGATACCTACGTCGTGAACAAAGACGGCACAGGTCTGGCCAAGCTGTCGGAAGAAGACGCCAAGAAAGCCCCTCCGGTAAACGGGGACCGATCGCGCGACAAAAAGTCGACGCTTTTTACCGATCGCGGAGACCTGTTCCTTTACGACGGCGCGACGGGACAGCGCCGCCAGATCACCAGCACCAGCGATCTGGAAATGAACGCGCGGTTTACCCAGGACCAGCGACGCGTCACGTTCTCGCGAGGGGGAAACCTGTATGTGATGGCATTGGATGGCGGCTCGCTGATTCAGCTCACGGATATTCGCCCCGCTGGTGCCGCGCCACAGGCGCCGTCCGGGTTCACGGGCGGCCGAGGCCAGGGGCAGGGAACGACCGGGGGCGATCAGACCCGGCGGGGAACGGACAGCCAGGAATTCGTGAAGAAAGAGGAAAAGGAGCTTCTGGACATCATCAAGCGGCGTGCTCAGACCCGGGAAGAGAATGAGGAGAAAAGGAAGAAAGAAGATATCCGCAAGCCTTTTCAGCTTCAGGCCCGGCAGTCAGTGCAGGGGCTTCAGCTGACGCCTGATGAGAAATACGTAATTGCAACTGTCATCGAGACTCCCGAAGGGACCAAGAGCACCATCGTTCCGAACTATGTAACCGAGGGCGGCTATACCGAGGACATCCCGGCCAGAAACAAAGTCGGGGATAACCAGGCCCGTTCAAGGATGGCGGTGATTCATGTCGTTACCGGGGAGGTAAAGTGGGTCGACCATGGCCAAAAGGCGGCTCCCGGCGCGGGAGATAACAACGCGGAACAGGGGCGCCAGCAGGGGGGCGGCCGCGAGGGGCAGGGCAGTTCAAATCGCAATCAGCCCCGCGAGCGGGATGTGAGGCTGTCGATGCCGATATGGTCCTATGACGGCGCCCGCGCGATCCTTATGGCGAGGTCGTTTGACAACAAAGACCGATGGATTATGGCTCTGGACCCCGCTACCGGCACGACCCGCGTGCTGGCTACCGAACATGATGACGCATGGGTAGATGGGCCGGGATCCAATACAGCCGGATGGCTGGGAGATAACCGGACAATCTATTTCCAGTCCGAGAAGGACGGATATGCCCACCTGTACACCGTTTCGTGGGATGGCGGACAGCCGAAGCAGCTTACATCCGGAAAATGGGAAGTAACGGAAGTTGAGCTCGCGAATGACAAGGAGCGCTTTTTCATCACGACCAGCGAAGTCCACCCCGGCGAGCGTCACCTGTACGTGATGCCCGCGTCGGGAGGCGAACGCACAAAGATCACCTCGATGGTGGGAAGCAACGATGTAACCATCTCTCCGGACGAGAAATCGCTCGCGTTTATTTACTCCTATATGAACAAGCCGCCCGAGCTCTATGTCCAGGAAAACCGGGCGGGTGCAACCGCGACGAAAGTCACGTCGTCACCGGCCCCGGAATTCTGGACCTACAATTGGGTCGAACCGGCGATCATCACGTTCCCTGCGCGCGACGGCGCGACTGTTTACGCCCGGATGTACAAGCCGAAGAATTTCAAGAAAGGCGGACCAGCCGTCTTTTTTGTGCACGGCGCCGGATATCTTCAAAACGTGCATAAGTGGTGGTCCAGCTATTACCGCGAGTATATGTTCCACCATTTGCTGATGGAGAACGGCTACATGGTGATGGACATCGACTATCGCGCCTCTTCGGGATATGGGCGAGACTGGCGGACCGGCATTTATCGTCATATGGGAGGCAAGGACCTGACGGACCAGGTCGACGGAGCCGCCTGGGTCGTGAAAGAGCACGGGGTCGATCCCAAGAGGATCGGACTCTACGGAGGCAGCTATGGCGGTTTCATCACGTTGATGGCGATGTTTACGACGCCTGATGTGTTCGCGGCCGGCGCAGCCCTGAGGCCGGTCACCGACTGGGCTCACTACAACCACGGGTACACGTCGAATATTCTGAACGTGCCTCAAGGTGATCCCGAGGCATATCGGCAATCATCGCCGATCTATTTCGCCCAGAATCTGAAGGGAGCTTTGTTGATCTGCCATGGAATGGTGGACGTCAACGTCCATTTCCAGGATTCGGTGCGGCTGGCGCAGCGACTGATCGAGTTGCGGAAGGAGAACTGGGAACTGGCGGCTTACCCGGTCGAGGACCACGGCTTCGTCGAGCCCACCAGCTGGGCCGACGAATATAAGCGGGGGAAAG
>JADMIO011385393.1_pt1 | contig 17919 bp, 19 predicted proteins | sample 8958161 | NCBI WGS metagenome assembly JADMIO01 (sample SAMN16585339, study PRJNA669376) | soil metagenome | isolation source: Crop rotation soil | place: USA: Cullars Rotation, Alabama | collected 2011
GTAATCCCATCGTTTTCGTTGATCCGACGTCTTCGTTTTCGTTGATTGTAATCCCATCGTTTTCGTTGATCCGACGTCTTCGTTTTCGTCAATTGTAATCCCATCGTTTTCGTTGATCCGACGTCTTCGTTTTCGTTGATTGTAATCCCGACGTCTTCGTTTGGTTGATCCGACGTCTTCGTTTTCGTTGATTGTAACCCCTTCGTTTTCGTCATGTACGCCCGGGCGACGGCGAGCGTCGCCCCTACTACCTCGGCTTATAATTCGCCCCTTGCAGCACTGCCTGTGCATCCTGCAACGCAAACAGCTCGGCCATGCTCGTTTTCGGATGCTGCTCCATGTAGCCCTTCACGATCTGCATCCCGAGGAACGTTCCGATATTGCCGGGACTGCCTTCCGGCATACCGGTGGCCTGGGGCCCATCCTGCACATAGCGCATGATCTTCGCCCAGTTCTTTTCATACAGAAAATTCTGCCGCAACAGGTAGTTGTAAGCAAGCCCCTCATTTTGCTGAGACCACTTCCATTGTGCTTCGCTGAAACCGAGACGTATGGCTTCCGGAACGAAGGGCAATATCATCGAAAGGAAGTACTGCTCTTTTCCACGTTCGATCATCAGCTCCAGCAGGTTTTTGCCTTCGGGGACAAAAGGATGGTTATTCTGGTAAATGGCCCGGAAAGAATTAACAGGAATATACTCCGGCTCAAGCTGTGCCGCCATGTATTCAGGTACGCCAACGGATTTATAGAACGGATACCCGGCGCCGAGATACATATCCAACCCGATTCCCAATATGGAGGTATCCACCGTAACCGCGCTCCAGTTATTTAAACCGGAAACAAAATAGACGACCCGGGGAACGCCACTCTGCGGAAAATAGTGCCTGTAATATTGGAAGCCTTTGACCAGATCGGCGTCGATCTTTTTCGTGTCAGGAAAATGTTTCGCGACTGTATCAAAGAGGCCACGGAAATCATGATGCGTCAGAAAGACCCTCAGATAATTTTTTACCGCCGGCGATGAGTTTGAATAATTCCCCTGAGTTCCGAATTGCATCAGCTCGTCCATCCAGAAGTCGAGAAACTCCGGATAGCGTTCCTGCAGGCTATGCAGACCGCCTTCCAGGTTATTCGTATCCAGGGCAGCGATCTCCTGGTCAAAACGCTGCGAACTCAGCTTGATCTTTTCATCTGAAACGTCCGGCGCACTACCCCCGGAGCCGCATGAGCTCAGGAAGCCGCTAATCAGAAACAAAAAAATCAGAACCAGAATATTTCGCATAGCTGACCTGGAATGGAGGAATGACCGTACTTGCATCGGCTGCGAAAATAGGTTTGACAACCCTATGGCGTGAACTTTGTTCCCGAGCCTCGCGAATAATAACAACCTATGAGACAACATATTCTATTTTCCCTCCTGCTAGCGCTACCGCTTACCGGGATGGCGCAGATCAATGACAGCACATCCAGGATGGTGCCTCCTCCTCCGGCAGCCACTCCCGCTACTCCTACAGCCCAGCCTGTAAGTACGACGCCTCTGCCTCCGGGTGCCGCAACCGCAGCGACACCTGCTCCGCCGCCACCACCTGCAAAAACCTCGAAATTGAACCGGGTACGATTTGGCGCCTACATCGCCCCGACGATGAACTGGATGAAGCCGACCGCATCCACCGACAATTCCAATACATACAATGTCGAAAGTGGCGGCAGCCGTGCAGGCTTTATCTACGGCCTGATGATGGATTACTACTTCGCTGAGAATTACGCACTGGTTTCGGGCCTGCAAGTGAACCAGACAGGCGGCCAGATCGTCAGCACGAACCGCGACCAGAGCATCGCACCAGGTAAAGTCCTGAAATCCGATTTCACCTACCGGCTGCAATACATCGAAATTCCGGTCAACCTGAAACTCCGCACGGACGACATGAATAACGTCCGCTTCTTCGGACAGGCGGGTCTGTCCCTGGGCATTAATATTTCACGCAAAGTCGACTACGACGTGTCCTACGTGCCGAATCAAGGCACATCAGTAAAGGATACTTCCCGCGAAAAAGTCAAGCTGCAGGGCAGTATCGATGCTGTCGCCCCGGTGATGCTGCAGATGAACCTCGGCGCAGGTGTTGAATATGTCTTCTCTCCCAAGCTGAGCGGCTACGTCGCTTTCTTTTTCAATAACGGATTCGCCCCCGACGCTACCAAGCCGGAGAATTTCAAGAACATGGGATATCCTGTGTCATTCGATGACGGAACGACGCGGCTGAACAACATTGCGTTAAGGCTGGGGCTGTTTTTCTGATGGCATTCAAATCACGAACGTAATTGCGCGGATCGAAAGTCATTGCGTGGAACGAAACGTCCTTTACCGCTGCCAGGCGCTGAATTGTACTTTTGATTCATCTCCATTACATGAACGAATCCGCACACGAGCACACCGGCGACCTCAGGATCTTCCTGGCGCAGCAGAACTATCATATCGGCGATTTCGAGCTTAACACGAATAAGATCATTACAGCCATCCGTCAGGCAAAAGCGCAAGGCGCCGATCTGATCGTCTTTTCAGAGCTGAGCGTCTGCGGATATCCACCAAGGGACTTCCTGGAGTTCGATGATTTTATTGAGCAGAGCCTGACGGCCATCGGCCGCATCCGCGAGGAAGCCGATGACATCGCCGTACTCGTGGGAGCCCCTTCACGGAACCCGAAACCGGAAGGCAAGAATCTCTTCAACTCGGCCTACTTCCTTTACCGGAAACAGATCCAGGCAGTGGTTAATAAAACCCTGCTTCCGAACTATGACATCTTTGATGAGTACCGCTACTTCGAGCCTGCGCTCGACTGGCAGGTCGTGCATTTCAAAGGCCACAAGCTCGCGGTGACGGTCTGCGAAGACATCTGGAATCTGGACGATGACCCGCTGTATCGGATCAACCCGATGGATATGCTCATCCGCCAGGAACCGGATCTGATGATCAACCTGAGTGCTTCACCGTTCGACTATCTGCACCGGGAAGGAAGGCGGCATACTGTTCGCGAAAACGTGGAGCAATACAAGCTTCCGATGATCTATTGCAACGCCGTCGGCGCTCAGACAGAGATCGTTTTTGACGGTGGCTCCATGGTTATGGCCGGCAACGGCGACGTAGTGCTGGAGCTACCCTACTTCGAAGAAGACCTTGCCTGCGTAGACTTCCTGTCTGATGGCAGCTTCCGGCAAAACGTGCAGACCCGGGGAGCTTACGCGATGGGAACGGAAGGACTCCCTGAAAAACTGGATGAAAACAACAATATCGACCTGGTTCATCGCGCGCTGATCATTGGCATTCGCGATTACTTCCGGAAGATGGGCTTTCAGGAAGCCATAGTCGCTTCTTCCGGAGGAATTGACAGCGCAGTGGTACTTGCGCTTGCATCGGAAGCACTGGGGGCGAAACGCGTCCGTGCTTTGCTCATGCCTTCGCAATTTTCAACGGATCATTCCGTTGACGACGCGCGCAAGCTTTCTGAAACGCTCGGCAACCAGTACGACATCATTCCAATCAAAGACACCTTCGAGTGTATGGTCGCTGCGCTCAAACCACAGTTTGGCGACCTTCCATTCTCGCTGGCCGAGGAAAATCTGCAAAGCCGCATCCGGGGTAATTACGTGATGGCCATGGCCAACAAGTTTGGATATATCCTGCTCAATACCTCGAACAAAAGCGAACTCGCAACAGGCTACGGTACACTCTACGGCGACATGGCTGGCGGGCTTGGCGTCCTGGGAGATTTATACAAGCTCCAGGTTTATCGATTGGCCGCTTATATCAATCGTAACTCCGAAGTAATTCCAAAGAACATCCTCGAAAAGGCCCCCAGCGCGGAATTGAGGCCCGGCCAGAAAGACAGCGACAGCCTGCCGGACTATTCAGTAATGGACCCGATCCTATATCAGTACATCGAACGCAGACAGGGCCCGAAAGAAATCACCGCAATGGGATTTGATTCCACGCTCGTTGCACGCATTCTGCGGATGGTGAATGTAAATGAATACAAGCGTGCGCAGTTTTGCCCGATTATCCGGGTTTCACCAAAGGCATTCGGAATGGGACGCAGGCTGCCGATCGTTGCGAAGTACCTGTCCTAAACGATCGACTCGAAATCACTGTCACCCCGGTCGGTTTGCTGGCTGCGACCCATCTTGTGAGTGCTGGAAGCGCTTTTGCTGCTCTTCTTGGAGACGTGGTTCTGGCTCGCCTCGTCAATGGAATGCGTGGTAAAGAGCTCGGCGTCCTCTTCAGCCAGGTCGGAGAGCTTTATGTAGAATTCTTTCAGAGCGATCAGCTCGTCCTCCGTCAGATCTTCAATATCCACAAGCCGGTTACTTGCGGATTTGTTTGCGGCGATGAGCTCATTGAGTTTCAAATGGAGCGCCACGGTATCCTTGTTTTGTGATTGTTGAATCACAAAGACCATCAGGAAAGTGATAATGGTTGTGCCGGTATTGATGACCAGTTGCCAGGGCTCGTTGAAACCAAACAGGGGCCCCATAAGCGCCCAGACAACTACCAGGCTTACAGCCATAATGAAGGCCGCCGGACGTCCCGTAAGGCGTGTCGTTGCGGATGAAAAACGGTCGAACAAGCGGCTGGCTTTGCTGACTTTAGGCTTTGGATGATTGTTCATATCAATACGAATTGTCCAGGCCGGTTCCGGCCTTCTTTTCAGTAATATCCGCGGAAAACTTCGCGCCGCGACCGTTTCCTTTCCCAGTGGAATCTGTCACCAGCCTTTAACAGGGCATTCCCAGACCCTACCTTTGCGCCTCTATGAATATTGCTTCATACCTCGAGCATACAGTACTTCGTGCCGATATAGCTCCCGGCACCATTGAAAAGCTCTGTCAGGAAGCGCGGGATTGGGGCTGCGCCGGTGTATGTGTGCCGCCGACTTTCGTTCGCGAAGCCCGTCAGCACCTTGGGGACAAAGGGCCGGCCTTGGTCACTGTAGCGGGATTTCCGTTTGGATTTCACCTGACCGCAGTCAAAGCTGCCGAAGCAGAATTAGCCATAGTCGCAGGCGCGGACGAAATCGACCTCGTCGCCAATCTCAATGCGCTAAAAAACGGCGATTGGCGTACGCTTGAAGTAGAAATCAGAGAGCTGCTTGAAGTAGTAAAGCTCAGCGGAAAAAAGTTAAAGGTGATTATCGAAGCCGCCATGCTCACGCCCGCTGAAATCGAAGCTGCGTGTGGCTTCTACGGCAAATTCAGAGTCGACTATATAAAGACTTCTACCGGTTTCGGGCCCGGAGGCGCCACCGTTGAAAAAGTCAGTTTACTGCGTCAGCACCTTCCGGATCATATCCGGATCAAAGCCTCCGGAGGAATTCGCACATATGCCGATACAATTAAATTGATCGAAGCCGGTGCCGACCGAATCGGGACTTCTTCGGCAGGACGCATTCTCGAGGAAGCTCAATCCCAAGGCTAGAGTAACTTGCGTTCCCATTTACTCCGGTAGTTTGCTCCATGAACCTGCACTCGCTTTTCCTGTTCGTTATACTGTTGATTCCCTTTTCCACGTTCGCTCAGGGCAAGGATACAGGCGGATTCCAGGGCGTCAACTTTCATGCGGACCCGCGCCTTGCAATTCTCTTTTCGAAAAAGCAGGAAAGCGGGCTCCATGGAATCAAGGGCTCCATCCGGTCCGTACCCGGTTACCGGGTACAGATCTATAGTGGCAATGATCGCACAGCAGCGACCCAAAGGAAGATCGATTTCATTCGTCGCTATCCGAACGTCCGCTCTTACATCAGCTACATCGCGCCGACCTTTCGCGTGAAGGTTGGCGACTTTAAGTCAAAAGCAGAAGCTTATAAACTCTTACAACAACTTAGCGCATACTACAGTCCATGCATGGTAGTGCCGGACATCGTAGAAATAAATACTCTTCGGGATGATGATTGATGCTATCCGCCATGCCGCGGCCGAGAATTTTGACGAATGGAAACGCATACGCCGTTACATCCATCAGCATCCGGAACTCTCTTTTGAAGAGCAGCAAACGGCCACATTCATTGCACAGCAGCTCACAGAATGGGACATTCCTTTTACTTCAGGCGTAGCCGGAACCGGTATCGTCGGCGTACTGGAAGGACGGAATCCAGGCAATCGCTGCGTCGCCATCCGTGCCGAACTGGATGCACTCCCGATCGTCGAAGCGAACGAAGTTGAATACCGGTCCGTCCATGAAGGCATCATGCATGCCTGCGGCCATGACGTCCACACGACTTGTCTGCTCGGGGTTCTTCGAATACTGTCTTTGCACCGTTCGGAATGGGAAGGTCAGGTGAAGTTCATTTTCCAGCCGGGTGAAGAAATGCATCCGGGTGGTGGCAGCCTGATGATTAAGGAAGGCGTATTGGAATCGCCTAAGGTCGATGCGATTTTCGGTCTTCACGTATATCCGCACCTTCCCGCAGGAACTGTAGGGTTTCGTGCTGGGCAATACATGGCCAGCACAGATGAGATTCATATCAAAATCCACGGCAAGGGCGGTCACGCTGCGCTACCCCATCAAACGATAGATCCGATTGCAATCACGGCGCAAATCGTAACGGCCCTTCAACAGGTTGTATCAAGAAAGGCGAATCCGATTTCTCCGTCTGTGCTTTCGTTCGGAAAAATTGCCGGAGGCACAGTAAACAATGTGATCCCGGATTTCGTAGAGCTGAGTGGCACATTGCGCACGATGGACGAAGCCTGGCGGAAGCAGGCCCACAGCCTGATTCGCGGTATCGTAACACAGATTTCCGAAGCTTTTGGCGCCACCGCTGAAATCGATATTCCGCAAGGATATCCTTCGCTATACAACAACCCTGCACTCACAACAGCCGCGTCAAACTGGGCTGCCGAATACCTGGGCAACGAACAGGTTCGACAGCTGGACCTGCGGATGACGGCCGACGATTTTGCATTTTATAGCCATGAAGTGCCGGGTTGCTACTTCAGGATCGGCACGAACCAGGGCGGGGAGAAATTCACTGCATCTGTCCATAACCCGCATTTCGACATTGATGAATCGTCAATGGTTACGGCAATCGGAACGATGAGCTGGCTTGTCGTGAATGCGCTGTCGGGATCGAATATCTAGAAGCCAAACCATGTAGAGACGTTGCGTGCAACGTCTCTACGATGCCAAATGGCAGCGCCCAAATACCACCGCTGCGTTGCAGCCACCGAAACCCGACGCCGTTTTCAATGCATAGGGAATGTCGAGTGTCTCGGTCTTCGTGCTCACACGTACTGGCATAGGCACGCCCAGCGTTTCAAAGCCTGCTGACGCGATAGTCTGACCATGACGGATGCTTTCGATCAGCAAGGCACTTTCCAGAACTCCGGCGGCCCCCAGTGTATGGCCTACATAACCCTTCAGGCTATGAAGCGGCGCATGAAGCAAATCTGCGATGGCAAAAGCCTTCGACTCCATTTCATCATTGTAGCGCGTTGCCGTGCCGTGCGCGGAAATCGCCGCGATATCCGAAGACTTCAAACCTGCTTCTGCCAAAGCCCGGTCAATCGCCTGAGCCAGCTCCGCACCTGTCCGCGAAGGCCCGGAAATATGATTGGCATCATTGGAATTTGCGCCTCCGAAAATCTGCGCCAGTGGCGCTTCTCCGGGTTCGGTCGAAAGAATGATGGTTGCTGCCGCTTCGCCGAGATTAATCCCATCCCGACGCTCATCAAAAGGTTTGCAAGGACCTGTCGCCAACGCATGAAACGAGCCGAAACCTGCGAGCACAAAGGGACTTAACCGGTCAGCGCCGCACACGACAGCGTGATTGTAGCGGCCCGTCGACAAAGCGCGATACGCAACGATCAGCGCAGAAAGCCCGGAAATACACGCCTGGGATACGACAATTGTCTTCCCCTTCAATCCAACGGATTGCGCAATCAAAGCCGCGCTCTTGCTTAGCCGGTTGCGCTGGTCGTCCTGAATGCCCATCCATTCTACATTCCCTTTCGTACTCGAGAATACAAACAGCACTTCATCTTCTGTCTTGAGCCCGCTTTCCTGCATAGCGCTATTCACAGAAACGACCGCCATTCGTTCCAAAGGAGAAAGCTCCCTGAGTTCATCTGTCTGATCGTTGATCATGCGCCACTGCGTCTCGTCCATGGCAGAGGTCCATACCACAGCTTCCGGATCCTTAGGATCAACTGTTCGCCGGATGCCGGTAAGCCCCTGCTGCACTGCATTCCAGACGCTTTCGGTGTCTGATCCTAACGGGCAGATGACATGTGACGATCGGCAATAAACAGCATTCATACGTAGTTATTCAGCAAGCCAGCGCTCCTTCCATTCATCAATAAACGCAGGCCGCGTGAGCATAAGCTGCAAAGATTGCTTGTCAAGGAAAACCTGAGTCGTGTTGCCGTCGGCAACGAGTTCCCGGGTGTTTAGATCGGTGATCGTGTATTCGAACAGAAGCTTCGCCGCAGGCGTATCGACGTAAGTCGTCTCCAACCGGACGGTATGCCCGTAGCGAAGGATCCGCTTGTAGTTGCATTCCACGTGCACTATCGGAACGACGATATTCTGCCGGAACAGATCGAGGTAGCGGAGCCCGTATGCCGCGCCAAAAGCCTCACGGGCTTCTTCGAAATAACGAATGAAATGCCCATGCCACACGATTCCTAAAGGATCGGCTTCACTAAAGCGAACTTCGAGCTCAGAAGAATGGACGAGCGTTTTTTTCAAGGCTATTTGGTTTAATGACCTGCATCTTTCAATATGCCGAGGAAGGATTTCGCCCAATAATTCCGGAAGCCAAATCCTCCAGCCTTTGCGGTTTCACGGCGCGTACCAATGAGTTGCTTTTTGTCCATATCAACTACGGCGATCCAGGCCGCAGCTTCTTCTTTCTTCTTATCAATTCCTTCGACAAAAAACATCAGCCCTACCCCTTTTCTTCCCTGGAAGTCGTATTTACCCACGAGCTGCTTGATGTCAGATTCGTTCAGACGTTCATAATCGGCTTCATTCGTCGAAAAGAAATCATTGTTAATGCTCTTGTTTGCTTTTCCTGTAACCTCAAGCGCATACTCTACAGAGCTTCTGTCTGTGTATTTGGCGACATCATATTTCTTCATTTCATCCACAAACAGCTGGTTCCATCCCGGTGCATATTTATCTCGGATCGTTTCGGCAGAGATGTCGGAATTATCTCCATAGCTCGTTGCTGATCCGAGGAATCGCGTTTGTGTAAAGTCCATACCAAGCCAGGTGAGCGGCACATCAGCAGGGATCAGCGGTTTGGAATCCTTGGCAAAAACCGGCATAGCCAGCAGCAGCGCCGCAACAAAACTGAACAGGGTTTTCATTTGGAAATGTGTTTAAGGTTGGAGAAATATTTTTAGTCCACACGATGCCAGTAGCCGTTCGCCTTCGTACACCTTACCTGAAACAACCAGTGCGCTCATCACTTCGTGCAACAGTTCCGTGTGGGCTTCGAGCATTTGCCCCGACAAAGGGAGCGCAAAAATATTGAGGTCTTTGATTGCACCGATAAAACCCGGACTTGCATCGCGCCTTGATACTCGGCTGGCAAGCGCCGCACCGGCACCGGCAGTCTGAGCCATGATTTCAACCAGAGCCCCGGCCATCAAACGTCCGTCTGTTAACAACGGATGCTTCTCAGGAACCGCAAAACGAGCGATTGTCTTCCCTTCTCCCAATACCCGTAATTCATCCACCATAACAAACGGCGTCCGGTGCGGGAGCAGGTCGCTCAGATCGTTCTCAAATTCGCCCGATTCATGCATTGGGTTTTGCATTCCAGAAGTCATAGTAATTGAACCATTCATGCGGGTAGCGTTTCAAATTGGTTTCCAGGAGCCCGACATAATCATCCAACATACGTTCGGCCCCGCTCATCCCGGCACCCGCGTAGGTCTGCGACTTCCAGGCTATGAAATGATAGCGAAAGATATTTCGTTTGAAGGCAAATACGAAACAGACGGGCGCCTTCAACTTGGAAGCAAGCACAAATGGCCCCGCCGGAAAATGTGCCGGCTGGCCCAGAAAATCATGGACCATCGTCCGGTTACTAGGGCGGAATCGATCCGCATGCAGGCAGACGAGCTCACCCCTTCTCAACGCTGCATTGACCTCATAAACATGGGATAGGTCATCGCTGATGTAAATGATCTGAAAACTCCGCTTCTGTTCATACGTCGCCATGAGTTGCTTCAGCTGCTCAGCCTCGCCATCGTACATCAGCACATTGATCGGCCGGCCGACACGGCGAAGCATGTGCCCGGCAACTTCCCAATTCCCGAGGTGCGCCGAAACGACGATGCCTCCTTGTCCATTGTCGGCCATCTCTTCCAGAAATTCTACGCCTTCATGGTCGAAACTGAGCTTGTTGCCGGCTCCCGTCAGAACAGCGAGCTTGTCAATCAGCGTCTGGCCAAAAACGTAAATATTCTTCCGGATGAGCCGGCGGCTTTCCGTTCGCGAATAGCCCATGCGCTGCTCGTACAGATAGCGCAGAGGCCGGGTGACCTGAGGAACAGCCAGGCGATAGTAAAGGCCGACAACATGCAGCAGGAAGTACGCGGGACGCAGCCCACCATACTTCAGCAGCGCAATAAAAATGCGGTAGCCCAGACTAGTGCCGCGAGACCGGCCGTCCCAGGCGTCCTGTTTGGTTTGAGTAGAAACTTCTTCAGGAGGTTGCGACATGCAGGATGTGATTACCCGACAGTCTGAAGCCGGCCTTCTACGTAATTATAGAAGTCACCCAATGTTTTCATCTGCTGAAAATCTTCCGGCTTCACTTTGAATCCAAAGTGATGTTCGATAGCAACCACCAGATCGATATAATCCAGCGAATCCAGGTCGAGGGTTTCCTTCAACGGGGCTTCCTCAACCAGTGCTTCAGAGGCGACTTCAAAATCTTCCTCTAAAAATGCATTTATACGCTCGGCGATATCTTGACGGTTCATCTTATTCGGATTATGGCAGCAGCCCCCGAAAACGCGAACTACAAACCGGCCGCAAAATTAGGTCGATTAGCCGGCACTTGCGCAAACGAAAGGTTATTGACGAATCAACAAGCCCCGGGATCAGCAATAAAGGTCAATAACGCTGGCCAGCGGTATTTCAACTCCGCCCTTTAAGGTCAGGTGGTTGTCCGTTACAGACCATATCGTTGTTTCGACGGCCCGGGGTCCCTGAGTCGTTTCGAAAGTCACGATCGTCTTCCCTTTGAACTCATTGCCCAGGCGGCAGGAATATTGAAGTTGATTTACCCAGTCCGACGTTCGGTCTACAAAAGCCGGTACGATCCGGTAATCCGGAATTTGCTCTTTTGGAATCAGAGGCGCCATATCACAGATTCTGTTTGATAATTGCATGAACTAATTTACTTAAAACCAACATTGTTCGCGCGCGTTTTGCCCCTAAATTCTCGATTCGCTGCGGCGAATTCGACCCTCAATTGGTATTTCCAGCCGGACGCTGATATTGCGGCCCATGCCGAAGATCCCATTGCGCCCGGTCTGGGGATTAGGATCGGCGAATCTCAACCTGCTCAAGTGGTTCTGATAGGCTTCGTCAGCGAGGTTCTGGCCTGAAATCAGGATGCCCGCCCATTTGCGATCCTTGTGCATCAGGTCGACGCCGAGGCTGGCGTTTATCAGGCTGTACGCGGGCGACGCCGTTTCCGTCCCATAAGCACTATACACCTGGTTCTGCGCGAAGTAGTGGTCCAGTTCGATCCGCGCAAACGCATTGCCGAGCCAGGGATTCAATTTGCGTTTTTGGGCCCGCAAGCCAATCAGCCAGCGGGTTTGCGGAATCATGGGCAAATACTTCATACTGTCGTTATTCAGCCCGGTATGTCCCTGAACATAAGACAGCGTGCTTTCCAGATGCAACCAATCCAGCGGGTGCGGGTGAAAGTCGGCATAGACTTCTCCGCCGTACAGCCGGGCATTGTGCTGCGTATAGGCGAATGCTGCAAAACCTTCATCATTCCGGGTTGCCGGAATAGAATCCGCTCCTGTAGATCCATTGAGCTTTTGAACAAAAATGAAATCCTGTACGTAGTTGTAAAACCCGGAGGCGCTAACTGATATGTGCTCCGAATTGTACTGAACGCCGAGATCCCATTGATAGCTGTGTTCAGGCTTCAGTTCGGGATCCCCATACTCATAGCGAATAGCGCCCTCATGAACGCCGTTTGCCGAAAGCTCCGCGATATTCGGCGCCCGGTACCCGGAGGAGAAATTCAGCTTACCGCTGAAGCGCTTTGATGGCGTGAATGAAACGCCGACACTTCCGGAAGGGCTGCTGAATGTGCGCTCAAAGGAAGTGAAGAGCTTTTCGCCGCTGGCCGCCTCTGCGGAAATACGGCCTCCGTTGGAATCCAGAAACAGATCATCCGACTTCAGGCTCCGGATATCTGCACGTAGGCCGCCAGACAGTGTCCAGTTCGTCCATTCCTTTTTCACCAGCACGAATCCGCCCGCATCAAAAATCTGATAATCGGGAATCAGGAATTCATTCCCTTCGTTCGTGTTCATCTGGAACATGCCGTTAATACCAGCGCTTACCTCGAGGCCCTGGCGAAGACTCGGAAACAAGTACTGCAGCGTGTAGTTCGCCGTTTGTAAATGCAGATCCAGACCGGGCTGCCCGGGATTCTCAACATCATCAAACTCCCGACGGCGGTTATCCTGCCAGGCCAGGTTCAGATTCCAGCGCGCGCCTTCATTTCCATAAAACGTATTCAGCCAGCTGATCTTCTGATGACGGATTTCCTGCCGTGGCAATGCCGGCTCATACGATTTGCTGCCATCTGCGATCTGATAAATCGGCTGCCCCTGTTCAATGCCCGGCATTAAAAACGCCCCCGTGATACTGTCGCGCATCCCTTCCGCGATTCCAAGCTTTTGATTGAACGAATTGAAGAAGATCCGCGATGTGCCCCAATGCCGCTCGATGCCAATCCCGGCCCCATAGTTATCATTCCGGAACCGGGTGTTGAAAACAGGGCCGTCATATTTGTTCTCGTAGTCGTGCGCACGCTTTCCGTTGTAATAGGCGCTTACATTGAATGCTCCGGGGTTGGCCGCCAGCCTGCCATGAAAGGTCGCCAGCCCGGGGTTGCTTTGATAGCCTGCTCCGAAATCGCCTTCCCAATTTCCTTTTGACGGAGCTGTTTCGCTCAGAATGTTGATCACGCCGGCAAGCGCGTCCGAGCCGTAGGAAAGCGAAGCCGGCCCGCGAACCAGCTCGATGCGGCTCAGGTTTTCATCATCGATCTCCAGCCCGTGCTCATCGCCCCATTGCTGCCCTTCCTGCCGGATCCCATCCTGCATGCTCAGCACGCGATTCCCAGTCAGGCCGCGGATTACTGGCTTCGAGATCGCCGGCCCGGTACTGAGCTGCTGTACACCCGGAAAGCGACTCAGGGCATCAACAACATTCGTCGACGCCTGCTCTTTAAGCTGACGGCTGCTGATACTTTGTACAGGCATCGGGTTGCGGCGCTGCTCCGTCGCGGCACTGGTGCCGGTTACGATTACTTCGTGCTGCTCCAGGACCGCTTCCTGCAGGGTAAAATCTTTACTGATGTCGTCGTGCATGTCAATGCGCGAGGACTGGGTTTCAAAACCCAGGAGCTTCACGCTGACGAGATATCTGCCGTGCGGCAGGTTATTGATTCGATAAACACCGCTGTCGTCGGTTGCCGCGCCCATATGCAGGTCTGGCAATTCTATAATCGCTCCGGGAAGCGGTTTGCCAGAGGCATCGGAAACTTTTCCATGAAGGCTGACTTTATCGATAGGACCGTAGGCATTTGCTGTCACAGTCAGCACGGTGCTGAAAAGTATGAGCAAGCGAAATTTTTGTCGCATTGCAAGAGATTTTGGGAGTGAACGCTCTTTCAGAAAAGAGCCGGCAAACAGCGTGAGCTGTTGTCAGAAAGAATGAAGTGAAAGGAGAAAATGTCCGGAACGAGGTTCGCTTTCGAATCAGCAATTCTCAATTTGCAATTTGCAAGTCTAAACCCCGGATGATCGGGCTTGCCATTGAATTTGAGCATTTCAATTTCCGATTGGCAGCCGCAAAACGGCAATTGCTGATTGCAAACTGCCGACTGCAAATTGTCATTGATGATTGCAAATTGCCTATTGCAAATTGCCCCCGGACTCACACTCCCACTGGCGGTCCTCTCCCTTCCCGGAGTGCAACCAATTGCTGGAGCGCGCGGGTGTCCTGAACCAGAAAAAATGAAACGTACTGCGGAAGTGACACCCTAAGCCCGAACGGAATGGTTGGCGGAGCCGCAAAGGGCATCAGCTCAAACCCGACGAAGCTGCAGTGGTGGTGTCCCGCATCCATAACCGGGCCGTCCACATCGTGCTTGTGCACCGTGTCATGGTGCCGGGCAAACTCATGCAGGATCTCCTTCGGCGCAGCGCCGAAAAGAAGCAGGCTGGCTAGCCAGAACGAACAGATTATGTGCAGAAATTTCTGCAAACGGGAACTTATTTCAGGCAAAATTAAGGACTGCGCTATTTGCCCGCGTCTGCCGTCGAAACCGGCCGTACCCGCGGATGACCAAAATTCAGGTCATATCCAACCAGGCCGATGATCTCTCCGTACCAGAAGCTGTGACGAGCCCGACCGCCCTCTACCGTCAGTACATTCAGGTAATTGGCAAATCCGGCTTTCGCGTTCAGCTCCAGGAAAAAGTTGCGTAAGGGATAAAAACGCATTCCCGCTTCCCCGGATATGATATAACCGGCGACGTGATAAACGTTATCCAGACGGTGGTTCATAATGGTCACGTCGCTCCGGGGAACAACGATACCTGCGCCTCCTTTCAGCAAATAGGAAAGCCGTCCGTAATCCTTTCCTTCCAGCAGAAATTTCTGGCGGACATAATTGACATGGTAAAAATTTGCTCCGTTCGTATGCTCCAGATGCACGAAGTCATGGTGAATTATCGTATCCTGATCGATCGGTTCACCGTGAATCTGGCCCGTAACCCGAAGCGTCTGCTCATCCGTCACCACGTATTTCGCATGATCGAAATTGATTTCGATCGCCCAGGTATGTTCCCGGTTCAGGTACGCGCCGATCCGGAATGAATTCTGAGGAATCGTAATATCCAGCGGCGTTTCCCAGAATCCCCGGAAATCGGGCTGATCATGGGCTACCGCGTTATGAATGGTGAAATCATACAGATCGCCATTTGAAAAATGCAGATCACTGCGCGAATAAATATCGCGGTTGTAACCCCATTGCAGGTACATACCCGAAAAAACCGGCTTCGGAAAAATCCAGGCGTTTGCACAGACTCCACTTAATAACAACAGAGCTGAAAGGGTTACTCGCAACATGCAGAATCGTTGAACAGCAGATTAATTGCTGCACAACGCTGCGAAATTCAGCAATTTGTAGCTGAGCAGCAACAAATTTCCACAATCACACCTTTTATTGAACCAGCTGCAGAATATTTATTGAGCTTGATTTGTGTCACTCACTTCAGCAATATTTCGCTGATCATCAAAGCCTCCGCACTACCCGAACGACGCGTCCCTCAACCCGGCGCTGGGCGAAGGCCGTGTGGCTGTTGCGCAACTCTAATTTTAAGTATTACTGGCATAATTGCACTTGTAGCCACAGGCTACGAAAGTGACGAGCGAAGCCTGGAGGCGGAGTTTACCCTGATGCAGGAAGGGCTCAACTAGCTCAATTGGGTTCTCCAATGCAGGCTGGTGGCTACTTCCAGCGTTCTTTACATGTTAGTTCGGCGAAGCGTCCTCGTGGAGCCTGTCCTGACGGAGGAAGGATCGGACAATTGAGTAGCCTTTGGCTACATGAGATAGATTTCTCAAATCGTAGTCGCGCAGCAAACACTTTGCCTTCGCCGAGCGGTGCATTCTTTCCCGGTCACTGAGCGAAGCCGAAGCGCCGCGCGGCCGGCAGCTTGCGGCCGCCGCTACGGCCCATTCTAGCCGAATCAATTAGTTGCCCCGACTAAAACTTCTCCAAAATCCCTGCGATCCCCTGCCCGCCCCCGACGCAGGCTGTTACCATCCCGTATTTCTTGCCCAGCCGCTCGAGATCATTCAGGATCTGAATGCTCAGTTTTGCGCCGCTGCAGCCCAAAGGATGACCGAGCGCAATCGCACCGCCATTGATATTTACGCGCTCTGGATCCATGCCCAATTCGCGAATTACAGCCAAAGCCTGCGAGGCGAAAGCTTCGTTTAATTCTACAAGATCAATATCCGGCAAGTTCATCCCTGCCTGCTTCAGCGCTTTCGGGACCGCAGCCACCGGCCCCATACCCATGATCCTGGGATCGACGCCCGCGCAAGCATAGTTCACCAGGCGCCCCCAGGGCTTCAGGCCCAGCGAGTTCATCAGCCGTTCACTCATCACAACGACGAAAGCAGCTCCATCAGAAGTCTGCGAGGAATTTCCCGCTGTCACGGAGCCGCCTTGAGCAAATACCGGGGGCAACTTCGCTAACGCTTCTATAGTCGTGTCGGCACGCGGGCCCTCGTCTGTGTCCACTACAGCTTGCCGGTTGACCCGCTTACCTTTCGCGTCCAGCGCCACTTCGGGAACAGTGATCGGCAGAATACCTGATTTGAAATACCCCTCGGTTATTGCCTTCAGGGCCCGGGTATGAGACCGGAGCGAGAAGGCATCCTGCTCTTCCCGGCTGACCTGATAGTCCTTCGCTACCTGCTCAGCAGTCAGGCCCATACTCAGGTAATAGTCGCCATTATCTTTTACAATACCATAGTTCGGCATCGTTCGCCAACCGGCCGTCGGGACCAGGCTCATGCTCTCGGTGCCCCCGGCAATGATGCACTCGGCAAAGCCGCTCTGGATGCGGGCCGTAGCCATTCCGATCGACTCCAGCCCCGAGGCACAATACCGGTTTACGGTAACCCCGGCGGCGTGCACCCCCACCGCCCGGTTGGCGATAATACGCCCGACCTGGAGGCCCTGTTCTGCTTCCGGCACCGCGTTTCCTACGATCACATCATCTACCAATGCCGGATCCAGCGCGGGTAGCGCTGTAAGCAATCCCCGGATAACGTCGACGGCAAGATCATCCGGTCGATAAAACCGGAAAGCGCCGCGCTTGGCTTTCCCTACGGCTGTTCGGAATCCGGAAATGATATAGGCAGCTTGCATAATTTTAATATTTCGCGGTTAAATGTAACGGCAATTTTCAAGTGAAACCGAAGGATTAAATTCTGCAAAAATTTTGGCTGAATCCCTCTGCCGGGCCCGATTTTTCATAGTTTTTTGATGTAGATTCGTTACCTTAGTTACCATACCATTCCCGTGAAAACCAAGCCCGTTCTCCCTCTTTCGGAATACCGAAAACTCAGCGATGAGGAAATTGTGCATCGCTATGTTCATCGCCATGAAGCGCAGGCGATGAGTGTGCTTTTTGAGCGATATGCTCATCTAGTGCTCGGGATTTCCTTCCATATGCTGAAGGATCCGAAAAAGGCTGCGGTGGCAACACAACAGGTTTTCACATCGATGCTGGAGGATTTGAAACGCTCCGAAATTGCCCATTTCAGAGCGTGGCTGATCAATTACGTTTCCGGTCATTGCCGCAAACAGTCAGGAGTGGCTGCCCTTGCCGCATTGGATGCTTCTGACTTCCCCGTCATTGATGAATCCGCGCTTCCCGAAAGGGAATTTTTATTGCTGAAGCTGGATGCCTCACTGAGCATCCTCCCGGAACAGCAGATGAATTGTGTCTCCCAGTTTTATCTCCATAGAAACACCTTCCGGGCTATATCCCGGCAAACCGGATTAAGCCTGCAGGAAGTACGCTTTCCAGCACAGTGGGATCCGAAGCTTGGAATTCACGTGACTTGAAGTCG
>JADMIO010928658.1_pt1 | contig 17916 bp, 16 predicted proteins | sample 8958161 | NCBI WGS metagenome assembly JADMIO01 (sample SAMN16585339, study PRJNA669376) | soil metagenome | isolation source: Crop rotation soil | place: USA: Cullars Rotation, Alabama | collected 2011
GTACTTCGACGGTCGTCATTAATATCGAGGAATCACGGTTCGCGGATGCTTCGGCCTCGCGGAAGCTTGGCGCGACACAGGCAAACAGAGTGCGACCGTCATCGCCTCCCAACTGACCGCCTACCGGATGATCCCAGCGGCGCATGCGCGGGAACCGGCATCAAGACCAGGATCGGGAGCCGACCGGCATCACCGCGTAGCTGGAGAACAACGGCACGCTGCGGCCGCAGGCAGAATGCGTCGAGTGGATATTGAGCTGGTTTTGGGCTCGCGCCGTGGCCTTTCGGCGACGTTCAGGCCTTACGGGTGGACGGGGCGGCTAAGTCGACGGACTCTGGTTCGAGATGATTTCGCTTAGGCTGATAGTCGGTATCCGCTCGCGTTCTGATTGCTATATGCTTAGAGCCTGTTACGGACCAGCTCAAGGTCAATGGGTATTGCTTGGCGACTCGACCGCTTCTCCTAGCAGAGGAAAAGGAGCGATCCCTCAAAATGGAAATGCTGAATCTAAAGTCCCTGACAAATGCGGCCGTTGGCGAGTATGCCGCGATACGGCGGGTCACCCGCCTGGAGCCACAGGGCGAGAAGGTCTTCCCACCAACGTATGAGGGCGGAGAATACGCCGAGGAATCGCGGCAGGTAAGGGCAGAAGATGGGAAAGTGCTGAAGGTCGAGACGGTTCTGTTGGATTCGGTGCAATCGCAGGCGAACCGCCTTGAAATGGCTCTTCTCCGAGCGTATGAAGGTGGTCGAATTAAGATGCCACTCTTGGAGGTTAAGTTCGCAGGGCCTGGCGTCGATCCGATTCTTCAGGAAATCGGGCGAATTACGGCGCTTGAAGCACCCCATCGGATGTGCGATGCAATTTTCCGCGACTCGATGCATAAGGGCCGGCCGTTTCGGGAGCAAGAACTTGGGGCAAAACTGAATGGCGCAAAAACGTCGAATGCGACCACTGTATTCGAACTGTGCCCAACCGCCTTGTTGTTTGGTTTCTGGGACTCGACCGGTCCCCGCGGCGGCGGCGGAGCAAAAGTTCAACGGGCGCTTGTCTCGGAAATCGTAGGGTACGAGGCGGAAGGAGGGAAACGGTCGTCCAGCCGCATCGATCCGCTTCAGATCGAGAACAACCTGGAAATCTATAAGAGGGCGGGAGGCGGTTGGACGTTCGATCCTGCACAGGCCGAGCAAAAGAACGGGCAACCAGTGAAGACGAAACCTTCTGAGATCAACCATGGAAATATCACTCCGTCCTTGAGGCACGAAGATAAGAACACTCGCAAACAGGTGCTGAATCACGGCGGAGTGACGCTGGCATACGCGTTACAACACACGGTGCTGTCATTGGCGGCTTTACGGCGTTTGCGATTTCCGATCGATGGAGTTGCGACGCCGCACGTCGACGGGGCAGCACGAAGTGTGCTTGCGGCTCTGGGGCTTGCAGCTATCTGCTTTCTGGACGAAGACGGCTACGACCTGCGTTCTCGTTGTCTGTTGGACGGGAAACCGGGCACTTTCGAGTTTGTCGGACGCGGTGAGACGAGTCCGTTCAGCCTGAATGCAGATGGCGCCGCGCAACTGCTGAGGGACGCCGGTGATGCCGCAAAGGCCGTGGGTTTACCCTGGTCCGAAAAGCTAATAACGCTACAACCGTCTCCCGAGCTTAGCCGCCTGGTGGTGGAGAGCCGGCGGAGGTCCACGGCGGAGGGTGCTGAAGAGTAAGTATGTTTGCCTTCCGTGTGACCTACTTGATGGGGCGCGTGTATTCAGCCGCTTTCGATGACGGCGATGACAAACGCGAGCCGGAGTGGCCTCCCCACCCTTCGCGATTGTTCTCCGCGCTTGTCGCCGCTTGGGGCGATAGCGGCGCTGAAGCAGAACTAAGATCAGGACTCGAGTGGCTTGAACAACAGGGCCCACCAACAATATATGCGGAGGATTGTACGCCGCGGAAGTTGGTGCAGGCATTCGTTCCGGTCAATGATTCCAAGACGCTTCCAGAGGACCGGCCTAGAAAGCCGCGTGCGTTCCCCTCCGCGACGCTGTCTATACCCGAGGTCTATTTCGCCTGGGACTCCACGCCGCCTCCCGACGTACTTCCTGCCATTGAGCGAATCTTGGATCGTACATCTTATCTGGGTCACTCATCGAGCCTGGTTGCGGTGGAGATCGTGGCCCAAATCCCGGAAGAACGGAGGACCGTATGGGTACCCAACGTACGGGGCGGCCTTCGATTACGCATTCCATACCCGGATCGGCTGAAAGAATTAATCGAACGGCATGAGAGCTTCAAAAAGGATCCGGATAAGATCAACCGTCCCTCGCGCGGGAGAACTACACTGTATAGTTCGCCGACGCGGAGAGCGCGGGACACGCCACAGGCCGTTTTCCGCCAAATGATCGTGCTGCGGCGCGAGGCCGGGCCGCGAGGATCCCTGCGTTCAGCACTTTCGATGGTGAACTCGCTGAGGGGGGCAGTCCTAAAATTGGCGCCGCAACCCGTCCCCGAATATCTCAGCGGCCACGCGCCAGAGAGCACGCCAGAGAAGCCGGTGCCCAGCGAGTGCCCGCACGTTTCTCTAGTGCCGCTACCGTTTGTGGGTACTCCATATGCAACTGGAGATCTGATGGGAGTGGCGGCTCTGCTTCCACGAACCCTGACTAACGCAGAGCGTGAAATCTGCTGGGGCGTAGTCAGCAAAATACAGAGGTTGCAGATGCCCTGGGGACGTTGGGAAGTCGCAGTCGCCGATGCGGAAGAAAGCCGTCTGGCGTTGCTCACCGACACTTGGTGCCGCCCGTACCACGTCTGGGCTACGGTTACTCCCTTTGTCTTCGACCGGTACCCCAAGAATCCTTACGGCGAGGAAGCAGAGCGAATCGTACGGGAGGCTTTCGTGCGAATTGGGCTGCCCGAACCGCACGAGGTCGATTTACACTGCAACCCCTGGCACTCTGCGGTTCCGAAGGCCTCAGACTTCCGGGCGGCGGCTGCGAGGCCCGGAAAGCCCCAACGCTACCACTGCCACGTGCGCGCACGATGGCCGAACCAATTCTGGGGCCGGTTGTGGCAGGCGCCGGCCGCTACTACGGGTACGGTCTGTTCCGGGCGCTATTCGAGAAAGAGCCAAAGTGACGTTTGGCGAATTCTTCCACGCCGCCTGGGGATACGAGCCATTCCCGTGGCAGGAGCGCTTATCGGAGTTGGCGCTACAAGGCAAGTGGCCGGCATCGATCGGCCTGCCGACAGCAGCGGGGAAGACGGCCCTGATAGACATCGCCGTCTTCGCACTAGCGCGAGGAGCGCCGATGGCAGCCCGGCGGATCTTCTTCGTTGTTGACCGCCGGGTTATCGTTGACGAATCCGCAGAGCGGGCGGGTCGGCTCGCTGAGAAACTCCGCAGGGCCCCAGCGGGCACAGATCTTGGTCTCATCGCAGAAGCATTAAGGAGAGTCGGCGGCAATCCCGACCCTCTCACAACAGCGATTCTACGAGGCGGCGTTCCAAGGGACGACTCGTGGACGGACTCACCGCTCCAGCCGGTTATCATCTGCTCCACCGTGGATCAAATCGGCTCGAGCCTGCTGTTCCGCGCCTATGGAAAGAGCGAATATGCTCGACCGATCCGCACCGGGCTTGCAGCTTACGATTCGTTGATCATCCTTGATGAAGCGCACACGAGCCAGCCGTTTGCCGAAACGCTCGCTTGGATTAAAAAATACCAGGGCTGGTCCGAAAAACCCCTCGATCACCCTTTCCACGTCGTGGAAATGTCAGCAACGCCGCGAGATGGGGAAGTATTCCGTGAACAGGCCGATGATTGTGAGCATTCGGTGCTGAAGAAGCGATGGGAGGCCGAGAAGAAGGCGCGGCTCGTGGTCGAGAAACCCAAAGCGGAAGATACAACCGCTGGTGGGATGACTGCGCTCGTGGAAAGACTAGTTTACGAAGCCCGAGTGATGCGGGATGAGCATGCGGCGAAGGTAATCGGAATCGTCGTAAACCGCGTATTGACGGCACGCAGAGTTCACCAATCGCTCGCGGGGGACGGGGAGAGTGACGCCATTTTGCTAACCGGGCGCGCTCGCTCCTACGACCGAGACGGCCTTTGGAAAGAATGGCGGCCCTACATCGGGCTGGATCGCGAACATGTCTCAGAAAAGCCGATCTTTGTAGTCGCTACACAGTGCATAGAGGTGGGCGCTAACCTCGACTTCGATGCATTGGTGACCGAGATTGCAAGCCTGGATGCACTCGAGCAGCGTTTTGGAAGACTGGATCGGAACGGGCGTAAAGGCCTTACGCACGCGGTTATCGTGGCGCAGCAAGATCAAACCAAGTCCAAGAATGAGGACCCGATCTACGGCACTGCGCTCAGCGCCACGTGGAAGTGGCTGGAACACCACGAAATCACGGTAGTGCGAATCGAAATGATGCCTGCCGCGGGGAAAAAGAAGCCAAAGACAATTCAGATTAAGGACAAGTTTGTCGCGATGGGTGTGCTGGCACTGCGGACATCTTTGGCTGCGACTGAAGATCGCGCCGGATTGACGATGCCGCGGCGAAGTGCCCCAGTCCTTCTGCCCGCGCACGTAGACCTGCTGTGCCAAACCTCGCCGGAACCAGCGCTGAGTCCCGAGCCTTCATTGTTCCTCCATGGACCGGAGACAGGGCCGGCCGATGTGCAAGTAATCTGGCGTCAGGACCTGGGTGGCGACTCCAGCCTATGGGCTAACATTGTGTCGGTGTGCCCTCCCAGTTCGGCGGAAGCTGTTTCAATACCAGTTTGGGCGGTCCGCAAATGGCTTTCGGAACAGGATGCACCCGAACTTGCAGATGTCGAAGGAGCAGCGGCGGGGGACAACCCAACGGGCCCGGCGAGTGAACGACCGATATTGGAGTGGCGGGGGCCCGATGAGAGTGCCATTCTGAACGGTACTGGTGACATCCGACCCGGCATGACCGTGGTAGTGCCGGGAAGTTATGGGGGATATGACAGGTGGGGATGGCATCCGGCATCCGCAGTAAAGGTCATGGATATCGGCGATCCAGTAAAACTGCGGATGGATCGACCCATCCTGCGACTCCATGCAAATCTGGTTTCGGCTTGGAACGACGAGGAACTCGCCCGGCGGTTGGCGAATGTGAAATCGGGGGGGGCTGCGCGGGCGGCGCTTGACGGGGCGGTTAGCATCGATGCAGAAGACTGGGTACGCGGTGCGGTCTCCGCATTGCGCAGCAGTCGGACAGTGAAGCTGGTTGTTAACCCGGACGACGATTCCGCGCAGCTGGTTGCGATAACGGGGAGGGGCGTTTTTCAGCAGGAAAGCATCGGAGCGTCTTATACGAAAGAGGTTAGCCTCGCTTCTCATTTACTGGGCTGCCGAAGATGGGCTGAGGCGTTTGCGCAAGACTTGCCGGAGGCAATCAGAAAAACGGTGGTTTGTGCTGCGGAGCTTCATGATATCGGAAAGGCCGACCCGCGTTTCCAAACATGGCTGAGAGGAGGCAACCCGATCCGGCCGCTAGAGCTGATCGCCAAGTCGGGAAGATCTGGTCAGAATTCCGCGGCGATCGAGCGCGCCCGACTATTGGCAGGGTATCCAAAAGGAGGCCGCCACGAGCTGGGCTCGGTGGCGATGCTGGATGGCCGAGCGAGTGAGTTTACCGGGTTGGACTTCGAATTGTTGCTCCATCTGATCGGCAGTCACCATGGGCGCTGCCGTCCGTTAGCGCCGGTGATAGATGACGGGGAACGGGTAGACGTAGTCTACGGAGGTTGGCAGACCGGCAGCGATCACAAGTTGGCCCGCGCTGGATCGGGCGTGTGCGAGCGGTTCTGGCGATTGACGCGACGGTATGGATGGTATGGCCTCTGCTTTTTGGAGGCAATTGTGCGGCTCGCGGATCAGCGGCAAAGCGAGGCCGAGCAGAATGAAAGCGACAAAGATGGAGGGAAGGCCCATGCCTGAGGTGGAGCTGATTGGCCTGGATGGTTCGAACCTGCTGGGGTATCTCGCCGCACTTGGGACGCTGCGAGTCCTGACACTTGCGGAGCCAGGGGCCGAGGTGCGGATGAGTTGGATGGAGAAGAGGTGGTGGACACCGGCCATACACCATTCAAGAATCCGCACGGCCGACGAGTTGATCGCGACACTAGAGGAGAGAGTCTGCGGGGATACGTCCATCAATGCGGCATGGAAGATCGGCGATGATCTTACACTGACCCGCACAGAGTTTCGCGAGCATTTAGTAAGAGAGGCTTTGGAGGCGACATCCACGACGCGTGAAATTGTGGATTACCTGGCGGCGTTCGGGTCCGACGTTTTTGGGGTTGGAAGCAAGAAAGAGAAGATCTCGGATACGGAATTTCGCACGATGAGCGGATCGGGAAATCAGCATTTCCTCAAGTCGATGAGAGAACTCGCAACTGAAACCGATTTGCGGAACCTCTACCACTCGCTGTTTGACGAATGGGATTATGCCGAGGACAGACCGTCGCTGCGTTGGGATCCCGCCGACTATCGGCCACACGCTCTTCGCGCCAGAGATCCTTCTGGTGATCCAATTAAGACGATGCGAGGCGCCAACCGGCTTGCGGTTGAGTCACTGCCGATCTTCCCGACATTTCCGGGTCGAGGACGAATTGGTACCGTTGGTTTCCGCGATCGAAACCGGGTGACCGAGATGACCTGGCCGATCTGGGCAGATCCACTGAACCTCAGCACTGTCGGGTCCCTGCTCGCCTCGGACGATGTGCAACGAGGCGAGAAGTCAACGATTGTGCCACGAGGGGTTGTTCAGGTTTACCGCTCGCAGCGATTCACGCGGGACAAGAAACGCAACTTCAGTCCAGCAAGGGAACTCATCTAGCCATGCGATCCTCCTACCTGGTCACCTACGACATCTCCGACGCTAAGCGACTTCGACTAGTCTTTAGGACAACGCGCGGCTATGGGGACCATCTTCAGTACTCCGTATTCGAATGCCAGCTCACTGCCTCCGATTTGGTGCCCTTTAATCGCAGATTCCGCGGTGCTGTCCGCGATAAACACCGGGATGGTCACTCCATCCAGCTTCGTGCGGGGGGGGCGGCTCTGTCGCATTAAAGCCGGAGGGTAGAAAGGCGTTCTATCACGCCTATGAGATGCGAATGGACGCGCTAGTGAGGCATCCGCTGTTTGATAATCGGGTCAGCTACCGGCGAATGCTTGAAGTTCAAAGGCGGCTGTTGGGCAAGGTCTTACAACGCGAGATTGCGGATTATCCGGTGAGAAATGGATCTGCGCGGGCGAATGGTGTTAGAACTGAGATTTCAGCCCCAAGGGTACGACTGCGCGCAAAGGCAGCGGTAGGTATTTGACAATAGAATAGATAGGGTAGCAGCTAATTCCGCATCTTAACCGGTGCGGCCCCATTGAAGCGCCAGATCGGTCGCAGAGCCCACTACGGCGTCCTTGGAATAATTCCGCACCTTAACGGGTGCGGCCCCATTGAAGCGAATATCGGCCCAACACCGCGATCCCGACCGAAGACAATTCCGCACCCGGCCCCATTGAAGCGAAATATAGAGCGAGCACACCGGGGCGGATCCGGGGCAATTCCGCACCTTAACCGGTGCGGCCCATTGAAGCTAGACGAAGGCTTCCTGGCACCAGTAGGCGATCGTCAATTCCGCACCTTAACCGGTGCGGCCCCATTGAAGCCAGATCAAAGGTCGGCAGCGCGCGGCGCTCCGCAGAATTCCGCAACTTAACCGGTGCGGCCCCATTGAAGCGGAGGGGTGAGTGAACGGAAATGTTGTGCGCAGTAGATAATTCCGCACCTTAACCGGTGCGGCCCCATTGAAGCGATCAGGCCGGCGCGACGGCGTTTGAATCCCGAGAGCAATTCCGCACCTTAACCGGTGCGGCCCCATTGAAGCGAGCAATTGGGATCGTACGGTGACGCCGGCAAGCCGCAATTCCGCACCTTAACCGGTGCGGCCCCATTGAAGCGTCTGGATCAAGGGCAGGCGAATGACCGGCAGTTGAAATTCCGCACCTTAACCGGTGCGGCCCCATTGAAGCAATATCTTCCCAATACACGAATCGGTTACTCCACACGCAATTCCGCACCTTAACCGGTGCGGCCCCATTGAAGCTAGATCACACCATCACGGAACGAAAGCTGAACCTGCAATTCCGCACCTCAACCGGTGCGGCCCCATTGAAGCACGACCGGCGAACGCGCCCGACGGGGTTTCGGCCGCAGCATCTGGAATCAATCCCGCTAGTCGGAGTGCGTTGCTAAGTATGCGCGATGCTCCTCCCCTTTTTTGCTGCTATAGAGGGCACTCATAGCATGGCTCCGAAGAGGGCCGCATCAAGCGGTTTATTCCTCGATGCGCGGTCAATGCGATCTCGCATCGGCCGAACGCGTGCCGCGAGCGAGTCGCTACACCCAAACTTGTATAATCTCGTCAGCGTGAAGCAAGAGCGCGGACACATTGCGTTTCCAATATCCGTGGTCAGGGAGCGCTTTCTTGATGTGGTTGCGAGGCTGGTGCCTGAAGTTTTGCAAGAACTCAGAAGGGATGTGCTGCCACAATTCCAATCATTATTCAGAAATGGGGAATTCCGCACGGATAAAAATCAAGGTGAAACCGGATACGTTATCCACGCGGCTGGACAGAGCAAACTAACCACCTTCGCGTTCATAAAGTGGCGCGGCCGCGATCACGCTCCGCGCTGGGAGTCGGAATTCAGCAGCGTTGCGGCTGATCCCGCCAGAGCGCAAATAAAACGGGCCGTAGAGGGGTGGGGGATGAAGTGGAACCTCACCGATGAATGGATTCGCGATGCCGCGCTTTCTACAATGCTGTGGTGGACGCAACATCCTGCTGATACCGATTTCGATTGGCACCACCGATCAATTTTTCAGGGGGGCGAAGATCTACCACCAAATCTGGTGATCAACGAGCCGTGGCTCTTCGAGCCATGGGACGATTATGTTAGCCGGATCCAGCTCAAGATCGACGAATATGGGCACATAATCAAAGATTTTTATGCGCGCACCGCTTACCATCCTGATCCGCCGGGAAACAACCAGCGGCACATTGAATGGCTGGTGCTATACCAGGTGCGCGGTTATTCTGCCGACGACATAGCTCGATGGTACCGAGATCAAGGAATTTCGTACACCATTGCCGCTATCGCGAAAGGCTATCAAGCCGCAGCCAGACTCCTTGGACTGACCCGGCGCGGGCGCAAAAAATCCTACACCAAAAGCACCCAACCGCGGCGTAGGTCCTCAAAATAGCCTTGTGGAGGGCATATCTGCGCTCGGAAATTCCTAGAAATGCCGAACTTCCCGAGATTTCCGTATTTTATCTCTCAGCGGTCTGTCAACATTGCAGGTACTTGATGACGTATGAATGACTTTGACTTAATTTCGATTCCAGGAACCGCTACGACGCTCGGTTTATCGGAGAGCACCATCAGGCGAATGATCGAGGCAGGATTGTTGAAGACCGTGCGCCTTGGAGGCTCTGTACGAATTGATGCGCGCAAACTTCGCGCATGGATTGAGGCTGGCGGTGGGGCTTACCCCCGGTGTCGTCCGGGTTCAGCTGAACCAATCCAGTCAATAAATGGGCGGCCAAATCAGCGAGGTCCCGCATGACGGGCCCACCGGCAATAAAGCCGGTTTCCAACGACCCGGCGCAGATCCGGGCGCAGCAATTAGCCGCGTTGAAGTTCTGTTCCGACCGTGTCGACGTTCGGGATAACGGCCGGCTCATAGGCGTGGTGAGTCAGGCGAAGGCGCGCCAATTCCTGGCGCTCGGCGAGTACGAAGCAGTTGGGCAAGGCACCATCAAATATTTACGACGTGTGTCGGAAGTTCAAGCACCGGTCGACGGCCCAGCTCGAAATGTTCCTCCCCGAGCTTCCGATAGTCGCACCACCACGAACCGCGGGAATGAGCACGCGCACCGGTTCCCCGCCCATATGCACCCATGGAAATCATCGCAGGGTAGCCGTAATGCCTGAATACTTGATGACGCCAAAAGAAGTGGGGGCCTGGTTGGGCGTGTCCGTGGCCTGGGTTCTAGATCATGCGAGCCGTAGATCCCCGCGCCTCCCATCGGTGAAGCTCGGAAAGGCCGTGCGCTTTCGCAGGGAAGACGTGGAAAAGTTCATCATAGAATGCGCACGGATGAAGGGAGCGGCGGCATGATAGAATCAGTCCTTCCTCGCCCGATAAACCTGACGAACGTAGGCCGCCACTTGCCAAGACCCCGATCACAGCGCGGTTGGCTCAGCGATCACATCCCCGGACGCGGGAAGCTTCCGCGCGGCCGGTTCTTTGGCCGTTGGCGAGTCTACTCTCGCGGAGACGATGGACGCGAGAAGAACACAAAAGCTGAAAAAATCATCGACCGTGACGTTGCCGAAAAGATGGGTTTTCACCTCGGCTATGATGGTCCGCTGAACAAGACGGACGCGCGGAAGGTCCTGTCCAAGCTGATCGAACAGAGTCATGGGCGAAAAGCGGCTGTCGACCCGTCCCGCGTTACCTTTGGCGAACTCGCCCGCGAGTATCTAGACCTAAGCAAGCCCAACTGGGAAGCCTCGACGGCCGATAATGCCGAGAATCTGATCGGAACTCATTTTGTGGCCGGTGCGCTCGGGACCAGACCAGTTGTGGAGTTGACCGACGCGGAATTGCAGCGATACCTGAATCAGTATGTTGAAAAGGATGCCTCGAGTTCGTTGCTCACCAAACTTATCCGATATTTGCGAGCAGTTCTGGATATCGCAGTGGATCGCGGAATCATTGAACGGAATCCAGCGCGCAAACTGAAGGCGCGATCCAGAAAACGCGTATGCGAGTTGAATCATACTCTCGATGAATGTGATGCTCTTTTTGCAGAGCTTTCCGGACGTGATCGCCTGATCACGCGACTGCTCGCCCAGCTTGGATTGCGACCTGAAGAGCTCTTTGTGTTGCGCCGTGAAGATGTTCGCCCATGCGCCCTGGTGATTGACGAGGCGATCGTTGATGGGCGCGTGAAGGGAACCAAGACCGAGGAGTCGGCTGCGGTGATGTACGTTCCTCCGGATCTCGAGCTCGAATTGAAACACCATCTGGAAACCCTCAGCGACGACAGTCCGAAGGCTTGGCTGTTCCCGGCAAGCAGGAAGGGAGTCGCGCTCCGGCGCGAAAATTTCCTCAAGCGTGTACTGAAGCCGGCGGCGATACGGGCGAAGATCGCGCTCAGCAAGAATAAGCGGGGCAAGGAAGTGACCGGGTGCAACTTCTGGTCGTTGCGCCGAACGGCAGCCACTCTATTTGGTGCCCGCGCAAAGGATCCCCGACTCACTCAGGCGCACTTGAGGCACATCGACCCGCGCGTGACGCTGAAGCATTATCAGAAAGAGATCCCCGCGGAAGTGCGAGCCGCGGCCCTGGCGTTGGAGACGGACTTTCTTGCCGCAAGGCGGAAGCGGGAAGCTGAGCAGGGAAGCGCAGGACAAGTACATTGAACAGTGGTTTTGGGTGGGTTTTGGGTGGGCAGTCGAAACGAATGGACTGCAAGTTATTGAGAAATGGTGGGCGGTCACAGGATCGAACTGTGGACCTCCTGCTTGTAAGGCAGGCGCTCTAACCGGCTGAGCTAACCGCCCGGAAACTTCACTCTAGCATGGCCTACCCGGGCGGCCCTCATTCGAACCGCAGCAGCTCGGCGATCTTCTGTTCCGATAGGCCGCTTTTTTCGAGCGCCACTTCGCGAACCGTTCGGCCGGTCTCATAAGCCTGCTTGGCTATCGCGGCCGCCCTGTCATACCCAATGGCGGTCGCCAGAGGAGTCGCCATTGCCAGGGACTGCTCCACCAGCGCGCCGGTCTTTTCGCGATTGGCTTCAAGTCCATTTACACACCGCAACGTGAAATTGCGAACGCCTGCGCTCAGCAACGCGATGGAATCGAGCAGGTCGTATCCAATCACCGGCATCATTACATTCAATTCGAAATTGCCTGACGCACAGCCCCACGTAATGGTCGCGTCATGGCCGATCACCTGCGCACAGATCATCAGCAGGCTCTCCGGGACCACCGGATTTACCTTGCCCGGCATGATGCTCGAGCCCGGCTGCAGCTCAGGCAGACGAATTTCGCCCAACCCGCCGCGCGGTCCCGAACCCAGCCAGCGGATGTCGTTCGCTATTTTGGTCAACGCCACGGCGCACGTTTTCAGGGCTCCACTCAGGAACGAAACAGCGTCCTTAGCCGCCTGCGCTTCGAAGTGATTGCGTGCTTCGCGAAACGGCAGTCCGGTCCGCTCCGCGATCATGGCGATGGTTCTCACCGCGAATCCGGGAGGCGCGTTAACGCCTGTGCCCACGGCGGTCCCGCCCAACGCCAGTTCGTAAATGCCATCAAGGGCCGCATGCAGGCGTTCGCCGCAGGAGTTCACTTGCTGCGCGTAGCCGCTGAATTCCTGTCCCAGCCGGATCGGGGTGGCGTCCTGTAAATGCGTGCGCCCGATCTTGATGACGTCCCAGAACGCCGCACTCCGGTTCTCTAGAGCCGCGCCGAGAAGCTGCAAAGCAGGCAACAGTTCGTTTCGCACCTCCAGCGCAGCGGCGATATGGATCGCCGAAGGGATCACATCGTTGCTGGATTGGCTGCGGTTGACATGGTCATTAGGGTGCGCGTTCGCAAGCCGCGCGATGACCTCGTTCGCGTTCATGTTGGTCGACGTGCCGCTGCCCGTCTGAAAAACGTCGACTACGAACTCTTGGTAGTGCTCGCCCTTAGCAATGCTATCGGCAGCGTGCTCGATGGCCGCAGCGAGTTCTCGTGGAAGCACTCCCAATTCCGCATTCGCCCGGGCCGCGCAGGATTTCACCAGTCCCAGCGCCCGGATCAGCGGCGGCTGAAAGCGGTGTGGTCCAACGTTAAAGTTTTCCACGGCCCGCTGGGTCTGCGCTCCGTAGAGTACATCGGCGGGCACGCGAACCTCGCCCATGCTGTCCCGTTCGATGCGGAAGCCGGGTGACAGTCGGTCGTGCGGCTCGCCATTCATCATCGGCCCGAAGAGCCGTTACCCGGACACCTGATCGCGGCAGGCAGCGTGCCCACAGTTACAAATGATGTCCGAGGTCTTCGCCTCGCCTTCGCAGTAGGTCCCGCAATAATCGCTGTCGTCCTTTGCAGTACAGCGGCAACTTGGGTGGGCGCACTTCTTTGTGGTTTCCATGCCCAACCGCTAGCACTCGGAGTTCCGTTGCGAACCGACGCAAGGCGCGCAAAGATTAATAGCCGTAGTAGTAAGGATCATTCCCGCAGCGCGGGTCAGGATACCAGCGGCCCCACTGGTCGTAGTACCCGTTAGGATTGCAATAAGGTGCGTCGTAGTATCCCCCGTAGAAACCGAAACTTGGGTAATACCCATATCCATAATAGGAGCCGCCGTAGTATCTGCCGCCACGGTAATAGCCGCGATCGCCGCCTCGATAGTAATTGCGATCGCCGCCTCGATAATAATTGCGATCACCGCCACGGAACCGCTCGCCGCCGGAGAACCCGCCTCGCCCAGAGAATCCTTGTCTATTTTCTGAGAATCCACGGCCTCCCGAGAACCCTTGTCTGCCTTCGGAGCGACTCCCACCACCGGAAAAGCCGCGCCCCCCGGAGAACGATTGACCGCCGGAACCGTGTTGCCCGCCGGAAAACGATTGACCGCCCGAACCGTGTTGCCCGCCCGAAAAAGACTGGCCTCCGGAGAACCCTCGCGAGCCGCCACCCCTCGATGAGCCGCCACCGCCCGAGCCGTGGCTCCCCCCTCCACCACCGTCTCCACGATGCTGGGCAAGACTAGCGCCGGGATGCATTATCATCAGCATTCCCGCCAACGCTGTAGAAAGGGCAAAGGGAAAACGAATCCGAGTCGGCTTCATGGCGACCTCCAAGTCGGTCACATGAAGTGCACTCCAGGTGCCAATAGTAAGCTCATGAAAAGTCAAGTGTTTCAATTCTTCTTGCTGGCTGAATAGCACCAACTCGGTTGGCCTAAGCCAACCTTCAGAGCGAATGCTTGCAATTTTTGATGAGTGATGAAATGGTATTCATATGGCCAGGCATAGGGATTTCGACATCTTGTGGGTTGTCGTCCTGGCCGCAATGTGTTGGGGCGCGCTTTGGGAACACGAACGCATTAGCGATTGGGTACACAAGGTGTGGGTTCAGCGAACACGCCGATGAAAACTTCACGGCGTTGGCGCCTCGCCTGTCTGGCGGCGTTGCTCGGAGGATGGCTGCTTGGAAGCCGGGCCGCGGCTCAGAAAGATACCTTTCGGTTCGTGATTCTTGGCGATCGGACAGGCAGCACGCAATCCGGCGTCTATGAGCAGGTTTGGCGAGAGGCCGCCGCCGAAAATCCTGCCTTCGTGGTCAGTGTGGGCGATTCGATCGAGGGATCGAACGACGCCAAAGCGGAAGCCGAATGGCTCCAATTTGAACAGATCCTGAAACCTTATAGCCGCTATCCGCTGCTTCTTGCGCCGGGAAATCATGACATCTGGTCGGCGCACTCCGAAGCGTTATTTCAAAAGCACGCCCGGCATCCCGCGCATTACAGCTTCGATTATCTGGGTGCGCATGTAACAGTTTTAGATAACAGCCGGTCCGAGCAGCTTTCCGCAGACGAGCTGCGATTCCTTGAGCAGGATTTGCAGGCCCACCGGGAACAACCGGCGAAATTCATCGTCTTTCACCGGCCGGCCTGGCTGATCGATGCAATGTTCCAAAACCCTCGTTTCGCACTGCACCAAGTGGCGAAAAAGTACGGTGTGCGATATGTCATCGCAGGGCACTTGCACCAAATGCTGGATGTCGAGTTAGACGGAGTGACCTATGTATCGATGGTCAGTTCCGGAGGCCATCTGCGCGGGACGGAACAGTATCAGGACGGCTGGTTCTTTGGATACGCACTGGCCAGCGTGCACGGACAGAATATAGACATTTCCGTAAAGGAATTGCAGGCTCCACGAGGACAAGGGCGCATCACGGATTTAAAGGCCTGGCGCAAGACCGGCGCCGCCGCAGTGAGTCCCTAAGTTGCGGGGTTATCGACATCCGGCGGAACCTGGTGACAATAGCCACTGCACATAAGAACCGGGAGCCGCGGGTATTTCGGGAAGCGAGGATCCGTAGCCGAAAGCTTGCAAGAGTAGAAAACACTGCCGCGATCCGACCTTACCACCTTGACGTTCAAACAATCGAGGCACAGGCCCACCGCCGGATCGCCTTGCGACTCCACTGCGACGCCTATCGCAGCGGCTGCAATTCGTTTTTAGCGCCCTCTGGAAGCGGGTAACGGTCGATATTCAGCATCATAGATACGAAGCAGTAATATCCCATGACGCCTGTCAGGTCCACCGCGCCGCGCTCGCCGAACTTATCTACTACCGCTTTGAATGCGGCGTCGCTCACCTGTTTCGTATTCAACAATTCGTTGCCGAAATTGTAGATCGCCTCTTCATCCGGCTGCATGGAAGCAGGCCGCTTCCCATTGGCGATGGCATCGATGATCGACTGGCTCAGCCCCGCTTTCAGGGCAAGCTGGCGGTGCGCATACCATTCATATTGCGACGTCCAATAGCGTGCGGTCATGATAATCGCGAGTTCATTCAAACGATTGGGCAGCGACGAATGAAAGCGCAGCTGAGCGCCTAGCGCCTGCGCTTTATCGCCCATCTCAGGACTGCGCAGCGTAACATTGAATGGCCCGTTGCTCGCATTACCGCGGTCGCCTGAAACCAGGTGCTGGACCATGGTTTTTTGCTCAGGCGTCATCTTATCCCAGGTGAGCGGCTTGAACCGATCGCCGCGAAAATGAAGGTCCGGGGGAGTCGAAGTTTGGGCGAGAGCAAGGACCGCTACAACAGCTGTACCGATCGAGATTGTTTGGAGACGCATTGTATACTTCCTTTCTCTGTCTGAATTAGCGCTTTTCGCGCTCGTCCATCCATTGGTAGATGCGGCGAACTCCACGCGGCTCCGCGCCGGGACCCTGGATATCCGGAAAATCCTTCTTATGCGAAGTGAGGTCCACTCGTTTGGCCGCGTCCTCAGGGGAAACTCCTTGTTTGCGCAAGGCGGCGACTTGGCTGGTAATATCGCTGAGGTAGCTTTGAAATGCGGTGATCACAGCCTTATCGCGAAAAGGCACGCCGTGTCCCGGCAGCACCAGCTGGAAATCGAGCTTCTTTAGCGCATCGAGCGAGGCAATCCATTCGTCGAACACTCCGTCACCCATGTAGGCGACACGAGCGCCCTCGTCCATGTCGCCGGTACATACGATCCGCTCCTGTGGAAGATAGACGAACGTGTCGCCGCCCGTATGCCCGCGTCCGAGGAAGAGCAATTGGATCTCGCGCCGCCCTTTGTGGAGGATCAGCTTCGTCGTGTAAGTGCGGCCGGGCGCGGTGACCTTCACTTCCTTCAACTGTTCACGCACCGATTCAGCGGCCGCCAGCTCTTTGCTCAGGGAAGCCTTTCGCGAGACATCCTTTTCGTCCGCGATTTGTTTCTGCAGCCCTGCGATTCGCGTGGATACTGTGCCCATGCTGGTGAGGTACGGCTCGCGATGGAGCACGTCGAAATTCAGCATGGCGTTGCGTAAATACTCATGACCGATGATTTCGACCTCGGGGCCAAATACCTGGTTGCCGAAGGTGTGGTCATAGTGAAAGTGCGTATTCACCACCGTACGTACAGGTTTATCCGTCAGCAGCTTGATGTCTTCGACTAAAGCGCGCGCCGTCGCGGGCGTGGTGCCGTCGTCAACCAGCAGAATGTCCTGATCGTTGACGATGACCACATTATTGCTGCCGACGCCGCCCGTAGCATAGTAAACACCCTCAGCCACTTTCTCGAATTTGTAGGCTTTGCCCTGCGTAACCGGAAACGGCGCAGCCGAGGAGGTCCTGGTCTGCAGTGCAGCGCTTCCGCGCTCGACATACGTTCTCAACCGCGTGAATTGTTCGGTGATGACCGAATCGACCGGAGCCGCCCGGGCCCAGCCGGAGCACATCAATAGGACCCCGGCGGCCGCCAAGAGCTGATGTCTCATCTTTTACTTCTTGTCAGGCAGTGCGAACACGTAGAGAGCATTGCCGGTTGCAGGATAGTGCACGTCGCCCGCAATGGTGCCGGGCACCTGGCGAGGACTGCCGCCGCCCAACCCCGTCGTGACCGCAATGTACTGTTTGCCGCCAACGCTGAATGACACGGGAAAGCCCTGCACCGAAGTCCCCAGCCGCGTTTGCCACAGAATCGTTCCAGTCTTCACATCCACCGCTTTGAAAACGCGATCGAGGTCGCCCACAAATGCGACCCCGCCGGCAGTAGAAAGCACGGCAGTCAGGAAGGGGGCCCGCTGCTCAATTTTCCAGTTTTCCTTCATGGTCTTGACGTCGTAGGCCGCCAGCTTGCCGATATTGCCGTTAGTCCCCGGCATTTCAAAGAAGCGCCGGTTCGCGGAAGTCCCGCCCGAGCCTTCTTTAGGCTCGGTCTTGCGTCCGAACATCTCCATGCAGCTTTGGCTGAGCGGAATAATCAGCTGACCGGTGGGCTGGTGATAGCTCGTGGCATGCCAGTTGTGGCCGCCTTCTGTAGATGGGCAGGATTGCACCCACTCTTCCGGCCGCTGCTCGACAATCTCGTTGCGATAGTGCACCAAGCCGGTTTTCTTGTCGATATTATCGAAGACGTTTTGGAAAACCGTTTCCTTGTAATCCAGGAATTTGCCGGTCATGCGATCAAGCTTCCATAAAATGCCGTCCTTGCCGATGGTGAACAGCAAATTTTGCCCGCCGGAATCGACTAGCACACGCTCGTAGACTGTATCCAGATCGAGCGATTCAC
>JADMIO011020067.1_pt1 | contig 17915 bp, 5 predicted proteins | sample 8958161 | NCBI WGS metagenome assembly JADMIO01 (sample SAMN16585339, study PRJNA669376) | soil metagenome | isolation source: Crop rotation soil | place: USA: Cullars Rotation, Alabama | collected 2011
AAAAATAAGTTAGGGTTAAGACTATTGCAATTTTTTTTTGAAGCTATTTTTCTTGAATCTAAATTGTGATTTAATAAACCCAAAACAATAAAGGTGGGGGAAGAAAGAGGAGAAAATTATGTTAAATTAATAAATGCAAGGATTTGGTGTTATCGAGTTTATTTATCAGACTAGGTGACAATGATTTCATTTGGATTTTTCAGAACTTGAGAGACTGAAGGTTGAAACAGACTTTTAAAATTGATTCTAGAATGATTTTTTAATGTATGTTTTTTTGAGTTAAAGGATTAATTGATTCGGCAACTGCATATGGATAATATTTCTTGTTTTTTGATTGTAATAATCATCATTCAATTTTGAATATGAAGCTTGAAGAATAACTCGCGTATTATCTAACAAAAAGAAATATGAGCCAAAATGGGTGTGAGAGAAGGAGACCGTTAAAAAGAAAGCAAAATTTAGCAATGATTAAAGTTTTAGTATTATGAGATATGTTTTACTGTTTCTAAACTAGGAGGATTAAATCATGCCAAAAGACACGCCAAATACTTGCATACCTTAATTACATACATAATCATAAAAAATACCAATTATTATCATTATTATTATTATTAGTGTTAAGTGTTACATTTCTCGTTTTACTTTTTAGTTTATAATTTTAATTTGCCGCTTACATATATATCGTAACGCCAAGCTCTGCCGTTTTTTTTTGAAAGAGGATTTCCGAAGTTTGCAATTAATAATGAAACATAATAATGACTTTATGATAGGTTTGTGAATATATTTCATTAATTACGAATTGGATTTCTGTTCAATTGAATTGTGTATATTGAAACGTAAAATTAAAAAAATTAAAAAAAGAAAGAAATCGAACGTTGTGTGAACGTTTATATGATCATTCCCCTCAAATGAGTATCGTTTAAATTTTGAACTGTTTGCCGTTTGAAAGGGTCTTTTATGTCATTTTTGGTCAATGAAAATGTTTTCGAGGTATATGTTTCTGGTTCTGCCGAAATTTTTTAAAGCTAACGAAAAACAATCTATGTGTATAAGCAAGTTTTATTTCACGTTGGAAAAATGCTGTCGGTGGATTCAGCTTAACAAGGAGAAATCCCAGGTCTCGATGAAATACATATCGATTTCAACTCCAATCGATTGCCGTTAAATAGCGAATAGATATGAGCATTAAAATGCTAATTAAAAGTTCAGTGAGATCTTAATATTTATGAGGAATAATAGCGACCATAAGTTAATCATTTTTAGAACCAGTAACTGCTTTGCCTACTCTGTATATGCAAACTATTAGCTATTCACTTTTGTGCAAAGCAAGACATGTAATGAAAGCAATTCTAGTTGCTCTATTAAGATATATTGACTTATACTGATCATTTCGTTTTCGTTCTATTTTGTAATTTTCATAATTTTTGGTTTTTAACAAAAAAATAGGTATACTACAATCAACTAATTTTAATTTGTGCAAAATTAAATAATCCGACACTTTTATCTTTTGGATGGGCCCCAGTTTGGCTAACGTCGGGCGCAGCTCGAAAACATTTTTGGGACAGCCCTGCTAAAAGCAAAATTACAAGCAAAATTCATAATTTATTTGCTCCCTTTTTTGTTAAATAATTCATTCATTAGATCATTTTTTAAAAAGAAAAAATTTTCGGCTCTTTTCAACATTTTTTTCTTTAACATTTTGATTCATATACTAATGAAAAACATTCAACAGCGTCGACAAGCAGTGTAAAATTTCATAAACTAGACTCCAATGCTTCTCAATAAAATAAAAGATTTCAATTCTTTAAACTACTCAGTAATTAATGCAGACAAACATAATTGCTGCCTAATAGTGATCAGCTAATAAAAAACTAGTAGTTATATTTTATGGCAAGTACCTTCAGGGAGAACGGCATCGCTCATCACAAACGGTATTTTCACAATCAAATCTTGTGCAGCCCACACCACACAGCGAATCATGATTTGATATTCGACTTTCAAGAAGATCCTTTGATTCTTGTTTATTAAAAAAAAAATTGGTTACCACATCAAGCCAGATTTGAAAATTGAAAAGGGTAATAAGTGTTTCGACAATTGATTTCAATACAACTGTCGGTTTGCCTTTTTTCTGCCCTTGTTTGTCAGAATTACAAGTTGTACTAAAGAAAACCGTCAATATCAGTTACTGTTGTAGTCCCGATGGCTTTTCTTTCTTACTTCTTGATAAGTTACCGATTTAATACTTTGTTGGATTAACCTTTACTTACTACTATGTGATGACACTGATTTCTGAAGTAGTAATATTTCATACTTGTATATCAATTGAATCGATTCAGAAGTATTTCTTACAATATATAAAAGTTAAACACCATTTAAAATCAAACCGGTCAACACTTCCGTATCTGTATGTCAATTTTTGAATCGTAATCACTATATACCTCGTTTTCCACGCTGGATGATTCGCGATAATAGAATGTCGGAGCCAGGCAATTTTCCAAAGAACATAATGATGTATCCTGCGAAATCGCTATTGCTGATTGCGTATGCGCTCCAGGTCCTAAAAAGCAATGTATTAGATAAATTCATGATTTTCGAGAGTTTTTCAACATGTAAATTCGAAAATAATTATAATTTAGAATAACCGATTTAGGAGTTGAAAACTCCCGTACACATCAAACGGATGATAATAGAAAATTATAAAATCTATATAATTATATAATTATATATTTAAGATTCATTTAAACCAAAGCCGATAATCAACCATAAAATAGGCTACTGTGGAAAGATTAAAGAGAAAAAAGATAAATATGTGCACATACCATAAGCACATACAGCGCGTGTCAGCTCGCCACTATATGACGAGAGTGGTCGCAAACGGATCTCGTTGTGAACAACATCGTTATGATTAATAGGGCAACCTTTGGTATATTGTCCCATATCCAATTCGTGTATCTGTCTGCTTTGCCATTTTTTGGCGTTCGGTTTACAGATAAGAAATTCGTAAATTATGTATACCAGTTTAATAATTAATGCTTCTGACTCTATCATAAAAAATTCATTTTCAAATAGGAAGGGTAGGAGATCCATTTTTTTAGTGTATATGCTGAATAATTATTGGTGATCTTGAGGCTTCACTATGCTCAAACTATTTTCTTAGAGTTTGTCGTAAATGATATTAGCCTTTCTATTTTTATTCTATTCTGTCAAAAAATAATGTTCACTTTCTTCTCTCTCCCTCTCTCGGTTTCTTTTTTTTTTTTCCAGAAAGCAAATACAATAAAAACATTGTTTGCACGCAAACAGTTAGGAAAGCGTACTCTCGCCAAACCATATTTGGACCGCATATTGTTTCTTTTTGGACCACACTTGCGTGAACTGCGGTCACCGAACGATGGGATTCATTATGTATTCGATATGAAATGTTTACGCTGTCTCCTCTTTGGTAAACGTCGTGGTCAAGCTCTATACCCGAGAAGTGAATAAAAATTCAATAAAATACTCTATATCGTATAAACCATTAAGCGATCCAAAAAGAAAAGAAAATAGTTAAAGGAAAAAAGAGAAAAATTGCAATAAGTAACATTCGGCTTTTTGGACTTATTGTGATTCCATACCAATATAGCAATAAAGCTGATGCTTTCCTGGTGACATGAGAAAATGCTTGGCACGCTTCATCTATCCCAAGGGGATTTTTAAAAAAACAGCAAGAAAAGGTTTAAAAATACCAAAAGTGCGACAGTAAATAAGACCACTACGTTATGCTTAAGATGTCAAACCCCAAAAGGAAACAATTTAAAACTATCCAATATGGTTTATTTACGCCCACTCAGAAACAAAATCAGAAAAAATATAATAAAGCAATTTATTTCATTACAAAAAGTCCAGATGTCTTTATTTCGTTTTGAAAAAACCATAGATTATAAATACTATTAAAGTTTACTTTGTTTGTTTTCTTTGTCTTCAACGGTTTATTTTTGGTAATAAACCGATGGTTTCACTGTACCTGAGGCGATCGATGTGGCGTCGGTTTATATAAAATACCTTTTCGAAACATGCATTCTGCCAATTTCATCAAATCTTGCCCTCTTGCAAAGGCATAAATATGCCAAATTATCTTTTGATCAAAATGAAAATTATTAAAATCAGTATATATATATAGTCAATCTTTTAATTGGTGAAAGGTAACACAAATGTTTTATATTCCATTATTTCATAATCAAATAACATCGGGAAAAAAGTGTCAACTGCCATTATTAATTGACTTTTTGTTCGATTTTGACTTGTTTTATCCGATTCTTTTCAAAATAGGCAAAGTCAAAAGCCTTTTATACAACTTTTTTGAAATCGCTACTATTTTTAAATTTACAATTACAAAAAGTTCAAGAATCGTTATATAAATTAAAAACACAAATTGATTCTCAGCATGTAACCAAAACTTAAAAGTATAAAAATAAAATAAAAACAACAATGATCACCATCAAAGCCCAACAGAAAAACTCTTGAAAATATTCAAAAAGTACTTTGGTGTTTGCTTTTGATGTCCACTTGACAGAAGACGGTAAATTTGCTGGCAAGAGAAATTCAAAGCGAAATTTGTTGTCTCCAAGTGGTAACCATTTTTGTCGCGCGCCTGCAGTCGGGGATTCGTTTTCTCTTGTCTGAAGCGGAGGCCAAACTGGATATTGATCGCAAAACAGCTCTCTCTGCTGTAACACGCCAAAGTCGTCCAAATACTGCACGTAATATGTAAAACAAAAAAGATTAGACAAGAAATGCTGCTTAAATAGATATTGGCTGGTATTCCTTGCATTTTACATTAATACTAATATTTATCTCCTACCAACTTTTTACAATGAAAAAATAACAGAAAAGTTCAAGATAAAAATAGACAGAGCAAAGTACTCAAATAAAAATGAAAGGCCACAAAAAAAATTAAATTTTTAAAATTTGGAACGTTCAAAAGAAAAATAATAGATTCAGAACTCTGAATATAAAATTTAAGAAAGACAAGTACTCGAAACCTCTACATGCTTGTTGAAATCTTATATTTATAAACTTTGATTTTTCTAGGAAAAAATGCCAAAAAAATATAAAATAAAAAGTATTAAAAACTACTAAAAATAATTCTAAACGATGCATAAAATCTGTACACACACCTGTAAATCACACGTAATGGTTGCAATAATCTCAAAACATGTGAATCGAAACAGCACATTTCCGGTGATATAACCTGTCACTGTTGCATGGAAGAAATAGTTCAAAAACTAAACTAAAAAAGCATTCAATTTGCTTTTACTTTAAAGTCGAATAAAATCCAATGTACACACAAAAAATTTAACCAGAATTTTCACACTTCGAAAATTATATCGATATAAAAGGAAACGTGTATCTTACATACACGAAAATCTTCTTATCTCCATACAAAGCTTTTGCATACAAATTTCGTAATTTTACATCCATCATTATTTCCCATACATAAGAACTCCAATTGATTTCTATACAGAAACTATTTAAGGAAAATCTGTATTTCCATGGCTCTACTATTCTTCAGAAACATTGGCAATATATACACAAAAGAATGCTGAAAATCTTCCTGTAATGGCTGTGCAATAAAACCCATCTGACTGTTTTACAGCAAAGTAATACCTTTTTTCTATATACTTATATATCTATATATATCAAAAGCCTTTAACTCTCATTTACCTAATTCATAATCATAATAGCAGTCCTTATCACAGTTGATCGAAAACACGCCGCGTCCACGTGATAGCGATTTTGCAACAGCGGCGGCGGTGGTGTTGATTACCATTGCTTTTTGGTTGACAAAAAAAATGATGATAATTCAAAATGATTTTAAGTTTTTATAAATCATTATTATTTGCTGGCATATTTTTTTTTGTTTTTGAAGGGATACTCCCCTTCTTTCTGATCTTTGGTTTTAAGACTATTATAGATTTTGCGAAATTTGCATTTCTGGACATCAAATTTGAAACTATAGATAGATATTAAAATGATTTTAAACGAAAGAAGGATAACTGACTCAATACATATATATACATATATGTGATTGCAATGGTGTTGAATTGACAGTCAAAGAGCGTGATGACTTGACAACTGATCCAACAAAATAACTGATAAAGTGACACAGAAACGTCCAACTATTGGAGTAGACATCCCTCAACACTATTTGACTGAGAGTTTATTGGCAAAAAATTAAAAAAATTGAGCGGAAATGCAATTTTATTTTGAAAATACATTTTGTGCTTCGTAGGTTTGACGCATTGAGATCACATTATGAAGGACTTGGGAAAATTATAATGGCTCATATATAAGAAGAATTTGGTTGGTACGCTGTTGGGGTTACCCCATTTCAGTGGCCATTCAAGATAAATTGGATAAACGGATTGGTTCATGGAACGGCTCACGAATTATATTTTCAACTCCGATTGGGCTACTTTTGCAAACGGCTCACTTTTTCGGATGCTCCTAGTTCGGAACATGGATTGAGCCGTTACGTCCTTTTCGGTACTTTTCAGTTGAGGAGAAGGAGACGCGTTTCTAAGGAATATGGCATTTTTCTTGATTATCTTACTTAAAAGTTTTCATGATTCTTTTCGCTTTTACTATTACTCCTAACTGTGAATTTTCCAGATTTTAATGGCCAAGACAGTGCTTTTAGTCAGAATGTCCAAGGTCATATCTTTCGGTTTTGCAATAGCTTGTCGGTGGGGGTGATGCCTTTCTTAATTGTTTATCTTCATGTAATTGCAATATATTTTGCTTTGGCGTGAAAATCTTGTCTTTAGTGAGTTAGGAAATACAAATTTAATTTTGTCTTTTATCACAATATGAGCAGTTTTCCAACAGTGCTTTTTTACGAGAACTACGAATTCTATAGAACCAACGCAATATCCGGGTAATATCTATCTCTCTCGCTGAGTAGGAACTTTTTAATCTCAAATTCTATGTCTTCTTGACGTTATCCTTAATCCTACATTCTGTCTTTCCCCGAAAGTTTACAATATCGTTTATTAAATATTACTGTAAGAAAACTAATAACAAACCGCTACTACGAGAGTCATTCCCTTAAACCTCTAAACTTTAAACTTTTAAACTCTAAGCTTAAAGCACACACACAAACACAAAAATGCCAACGTCCTTGCTTTGCTTCAATGCCTCTTTTTATCCAAGTCTTTTATAAAGAACTAGGATAAACATTTTTAATTTAGTGTATTACCCTTATTTCTCTAAAATTTGTAGCAAAATGCTCTTAATACAAGTAATTTTTTTCCAAAAAGGATGAAAACGCTTATTTCAATATAGTTACTTATTTCTATTTTTCTTTGAAAACATAGTGATTCCGTTTATAATACCAATGAAGACGGATATGATACTAAGAATTAAAACGCAAGTTAAAGAATTGAATTTATAAATTAATCTGAAGGAATATTGGTTCGAATATACCTTAGTATATATTTACATATAGAAAGAAGAAATAGACTAGAAATCAACATGATAAATAAACCCTTTTTATACCAATAGTATTATTTTTTTTGAATAGTAGAATAAAACGAAACGCAAGAAACAAGATTGATGGCACAATGATCACTTTGTCAAAATTGTTGCTAAGCAATTGAATAACTTTAAGATAAAAAACCGCAATCTTTTAGATTTGGAATAAAAATGTCCAATAATGTAATTTTTATGTGCAATTCAATAGGTATGAATCTTTTCAGTGTTAAGCAAGTAATAGGAAGTTAAACTATTCGATAAGCAATTGATATGTTCTGTCAGTCATAAAAGCCTTTCGTTTTGAGCGTATCATTATGTAAATCATGAGCGAGTTTAAAATATCTGTAGCTAAAGTTGTAACAATATCTATGTTACGCGTCAACGTCATACAGAAAGCCATCCCTCATGACATACATCAAATGCTGCGTGTTCCGAATATCCTCCAAGGGGTTTTTACGGAGGAAAAGCAAATCAGCCACCTGAATTATTTAATTTAATTTTTTTTAAAAAAAGAAAAAACTGGAACATATTTTAAATACTACAATCTAAAAGAATAATATGAAATTTATGTGAAGTAATTTCCTTACAATGTAAAACTGTAGAATAGCAAAATCAAAATGTTCTTCCTCCCTTTCTCCCTCCTTGTTACAAAGTATTACAAAACATATATATACTTTTCCAAAAATTAAATCAGGAATGAACGTTGCCAAAATTTTTGAAGGTTTCGAAAAGAATTGCTGTGATTTGATGTTTTTAACGGAAAGTTGCACGACTAATTGTACAATTGTGTATCTCAACTCCCCCCCAAAAAATAGACAATTAAAACATTACTTTTCCAACTTCCACCGTTCCGTAGTACTCTTCAATGCCTAATGCAGCGGCGTTGTGAATGGTTGCGGCTTGAATGGCTTCAAAGGCTGAAAACTTGGCATCTTGCACCAGCAATTCCATTTCTCTGTATTCAACCCGCACCAAAAAGACAAAAACAACACAAGAAGGAAGGAAAGAACAATTAAAAAATGCCGAAAACCATTAAAAAAAGGTCTCGCATATACCGAGATGCCGTTATTATTATGCTAATGATATTCGAAAAAAAAAAAAAAGACCCTGTTATCATAACTTTTTGGGTTTAATTTAACTCTTTTTTTTTTACTTTTACTTCCACATATTAATAATCCTTTCTTTTATTTCCGGTAATTCACAACAGAGTTACACACAAAAAAATGGCCGATTTAATTGCCAAAATATTTTACCGATGAATATTAGGTAAAACGCTTTTATCTGGGGATCCAATAGAGTCGGTACCCGCAGAGACACGCACTCCCAATGAATTAGCCAAACGTGTAGCATTTGCACTCCATTGCGCTATCAGACGACCCTATTAATAATCCGATAAAATTACCAAAATGAAGAATAAAAAAAATCTCAATCTATGGCCATTATTGTATTTTGCGTAAATATTTGATTTGTCGTAAAATAAAAAAGTTAGTTTTATCTTTTGATTAAAATTTGACTAGATAAAAGCAGTCAAAGTACAAGCCAGAACACAAAACATATAATAAAATATACCCTTTCCGTTGTATGCATTTCATTGAAAACAAACAGGGTTGCATCTAAAATAGAACGTTTCCAGGACATGTGCTGAAAAAGATCTGCAAGTAGGACGTATTCTTTTACTAGTCGCAAAAAAAGTATATTGTATGCCAGAATTTTAATTCGAGCACGCAGGTACTCTTTCACCTTTGGTTGATGTTTGATGGGACTTAAAAAATAATAAACGTGATTAACGGCGGCTATAAAAGTTATTGCGAGCACATCACATACCTATAATCTCTGGTGCTTCATAAGAGATTCTAGAATAGTCCCCATTCATGCGTGATCTGCAATATTATATGTGTCATAGATATACTTTGAAAAGCCGTTTTATTTACTTGCTCAAGAAAATGGACATCAAATGCCGCTTGGATTGAGACATGGCATTGTGGGGAAAACAATCGGTGCTGCCAAATTATAGTTTATATTCTGTTACACTATTAAACATTAAAATGTAGCCATAGCTCTTATTGATTAAACTTCAACTCTACACTACGATATTGCTTATTACGGTAAAATCCAATACTCAACACTGACCGATAAGAAGCAGGAACAAAAGGTGAGGCTTCCCAAACGAGATATGCGGCATGGGACAAGACATCTACCCCAGCTTTGATACACTTAGTTACAAAGTGTAATCGGTCGAACACAAAAGTCATATGAATTTAAAATCTAAGAGAAAGTACAACTTTTATGACATTATTTGAATAATAAATAAAATAAAATAATTACTAATTATCTCGTTTCTTGGACATTACATCAAAACATGGGAGGAAAGAAAAAAATTAAAGAAAAAATAAAAGGTGACGATGGGTGTCATATCATTTATTGCGTTATCCTTTAATATTAGGCTACGCTTAAATTAGTTATTTGAGATCAAAAATTGGCTTACTTCGCTCGGTAAAGCAGGAAATACAGCGGCATGTGACCACACCATTAAATCACTTTTACGCGCTGCCCGGGTGGCCAAAGAAATCAGATGACCTGTCCATCGTTATAAGAAGAAGAAATGGTAGAAAGGAAAATAGAAAACAATATTGAGAGATAGACTCTTGAAAATTAATTAAGTTAAAACAGGACATTTAGATTAGACCCATAATTTTTCTACATAAAATGACTATGGCATTATTTGAATTATCTCCCCATATCCATACTTGGCAAATTGGCGTAGAATTTAATGCCAGTAACACCGACTAATTTTGCTTCATACATTGCTTGGATCATATCGGTATTATCCGTGATCGCTTTTAACCATGAAACCTGACCTGAACACGATATAATTTAATCAGCAGTTACAAGGACGTGCTAGCTGACTATACGCTTACTGGTTTTTTTAAAGATAAAATAATATATACATAGAGGGAGGGAGTTAGCACATGTTCAAAACAAAATATTCGGAGTTAACATATAATTCAAATCCGCATCATTGACTAAAAAGTTGTTTTTTACATAAAGAAATAACAGAACAATAATAAAAACAAATTCGTGCAAATGATGCATATATTTTCCTGCTATATCCAACACAAAAAATGCTCACAAAATTTTCACCTGGTATACCGCCGTGCGCCGCTTGCTTAACGCGTTCATCCTGTTGGAAAAAAGACGGACCTCCCATCACGGCAGTCATGAAAATGCGTGGACTCGGAAATTGTGGATTTTTTTTCATTTTGTCGATGAACTGCGACAAGACCACGATATCACCAGCCATATCTCGTATATTGGTGATGCCGCCCAATAAAGCAAACTTTAGGGTTTGAGTCACCTTGCAATTTTTTTAAAACATGACAGATGGATTAATAAACTATTAAATAAAATTTCGGCAAGCCCACAAAAATAAATTTAAAGAAAGAGAAAGAAAATCTATACCCAAAGTATAGTAGTCAACTGCACTCAAAAAACAAGTAAATAATCAGATATTTAATTTAAAAAAATTATGAATGATTCAAAAAATTCATTAACAGTAATAATGAAGAAGAAACAAAAAAGCGCTTACGTCTTGTTTGCGCTGATTTTCTTGTCCTTCTCCGTCGTCAGTAGGGGTTGCGGTCACGTGCACATGGCCGTCGGTCAATGCCGACATGACGAACAAGCCCGAACAATCCAGCACATGGGTTTGTAAGCTCTTGTGCATGTATCGCTGCTGCTGGTTGCTGTCGTTGCTGTTGTTTTTGATGTTATTGTGGACGTTGTCCTCCATGACGTCCAATTTCCGAATGCGATGAATTTTTCCATGACGAATATATATCACTTTTCCTATTGAAAATTCAGTACGCAGAGCAACAATTTACTTTCAAACAAGAAAGAAAGAAAAATAAAACAACGATTCATGATAAATGATTCAATATATACCGTATTGGATATGATCCGAAATGCCGTCCATTAATGACACATTGAATAAAATGGTGTGTGCACGATGGGACAAATGCGGCGAAAAATATTTGACATTGTACTCAGGAATGGCCTGCAATCGAAAGGGTCCGTGACCAGCAGCCAAGACTGGCAACCACAGCCATGGCCCAAATGATGCGGAGATGAAGATTAAGAACAACATTCGCAACATGGCCCACAATGCAAGTGAAGAATGGATGTGATCCTGAACAACAATAACAGTACCAACATGCTCACCATGCACGGGTTTGAATACCACTTTTTTCCGATGAACGGAAGAGAAAATGCTACCCTTTTTCCCGTTTTTATTGGTCTTTTTCGAAACAATTTTCCGAGTATTTCTATTGATCTTGACGCTTCTTAAATCTCCAAAACTTGAACAAAGTGACTACAATTTTTTTTAAGTTTTTTTGGAACAAATTTGACAAAATGTATGCATTTGCTTGCATGTTATTACAAATTCAATTTTTTTTTTTTTCGTTTTTGGCTCTCAAAAACCGCCTTTTTTTATCGAATCAAAATACATCGAAAAAATTGGCTAATTTATAGCTAACACTATTGGTTGATTGTTTATTAATTTTCATTTGATTTGATTTATAAATCATTAAAATCTATGATTGGCCACTTTATCGAGTTTTCTCTTAATGATTGGCAAATTTGTTGAAGAAAGGAGTTGGCCATGACTTAAAGCAGAAATGAATTTCAATAGATATAACCTGACGGTTTACAGATACCGGCTTACACACTCTCTCAAGTATCACAGCCAGCATTGATTCAGAATTTACATCACAAAAAGGATCAAAGAATCATTTGAATTGTTGTATATACCCCAGACTTTTCCTGATCAAGAAAGCATTCCATTTATAATTCATGCCCAATTTTTCCCATAGGAAGTTTATTTTCAAATATTTAAATACAAAAATTCTAGTTTTACAAATTGTACATCATATATTTTTGTATTCCTACTGCAAACTGGGAACATAATCATGTTTCCTTTGCCTTCTTGATTGATTCCCTCTTTTCATTTCATACTTTTTTTTTCTTCATGTCAATCTTTGCCATGCACTGGATAAAAAGAATTGCGCTAAATGTGCTCTAAACCATATATTAAATCAATTGCAAAAATAAATAATATGCAGCGCCAAATAAATTAACTATCACAACAGAAAGCAGAAATTCGGGTGTAATGATGAAAATTAGTTATAAAGAATAAATTTCACAAAAAAAATTCGTTTATATATGCATGGTTTACTATTTCACTTTACAAGTTGTCATCACGGCCATCATTTTCATCATAGAGTAAATTTTTTTCTTGTCGGTTATTCATAGACAAGGAGTAGACAGACAGTAATAGGGTACCCACAAAAATTCCGGCCGTAACAAAACAGTTCATGGCTATTTCAGGTCCCTTTCCGGGTTCATAGTCATGGAATAAACCAATGCTATCTCGTTGGAATAACAACCCTAATACGGCCTGTAGTTTAAAAATTGTGGGTACTCAGAATTTCCAAATATATATAATAAAGATTTTAAAATGACAATCACACTGAGTCTAAAGTATTGTAAATATTCAACTGAAACCCGTAAAGGATCCTTTATGTCATTTTGATAAAAAATAAACGGTGCTGACATAAATGAAATGCTTTAACCTAGCTTACATAGAATAAAAATACAAAACGAAAAAAAATGCGTTTTATACAAAAGCTCTTATGATTTACCAGTAACCCAATTCCCCTTCTTCAAAAATGATTATTGACATAGAGTAAAAAAAAATCCCAGTGCTCATCATCAATATTGACATACTAGTTGAAAAATCCCCCATATGCTTAACAGCATCCAACAGTTGGCTACGGTTGGCGAACAGTAAGGTCTCATGGTGAAGGGATTAAACTAGATTAAAGCAAGGGCCATGATGTCATTTAATTAGTGTTTTAAAACAGACAAATAGGTACATAACACATTTTGCAAACTATTCGGGTTTGGTTAATAATAATTTCCATGCTCGTGAATTCTAAGAAATCAACTTTTAATCAAGACAACTTACAAAGCGTGCAGAGATATAAAATTTCTTTTTAGTACATCCCATACAATCACAAGTATAAAGGTAACATTTACAGATTTTCATTATTTCAAAAAAAAAAGCTATTAAGGGTAATATACACAAAAATCATCTGTATATTACGCAATAACCAAAAAAAAAAATTCAAAGAAAAAGAAAAAAACCACAACATTATTCATACTTTTTAAGACATAGCTTTTGGAGTTTACCACTCACAATGAAAAATGCTTTTGAAACTTGTTAAACTTACATAAATTCAGTAATACTTGAATAGAACAAAAAATATTTCTGACTAATTTTTGCTAATATACAAAGGCGACAGACAAGCAATTGGGGATGCAGCAAGGTCGTTGATAACCAGGAAAATAGGCTGCAGTCAATTGATTTATACATCATACACTTCACAATACATTTCAACAAAACGCGGTCAGAATAAAAAGCAGATTGGCAAAATTCAAAAGTTTACAAAATAATGTATAAAATTATTGGGCATGCATAGGACAAAAAAAACAAACAATAAAATGGAAGAGCGTAAAAGCAGGTCTCGTAGGGAAAAGCATGAGAAAAAAGAACTGCAAACGAGAATCAAAATTAGCAAGGTATGAAAAGCTCAAGCATGAGGAAAAACGACTTAATAAAATACTAAAGAGGTATGAATTTGAACAATCTCCATTTAAACAAAGCGGAGTAACATAAATCAATCATTTAATATCATATCATTTAGCGAATAAAATTGAATACACACGCAAACAAACAAAAAAAGGTTTATGGCTGATTTTTGAAACACGTCAATTCTACGTCAAAAGCAACGGCTTAAAACTTAAAACGGTTCAGTAACAAATGAACAAAAAAACACATTGATGAATATAAACGGTAAATACCACATACAAAGCCGCAAAAACACTTAATAAAAGAGAATAAAAACGTTAAAAGGCTCTTCTACAAACAGAAAATATGAAATTAAAGACAGAAACAAAGAGAAAGGAAATAGTTAGAAGGAATATCATACACTTAAACAAACCTAATAACCGGACAACAACACCGAACAAAGGTATAGAGAAACATTTTCCAACCATTCGCACAATGCTTTCATTCACAAATAAGAACAAACCTTATAAACGAAGAAAAAACCATAAGTGTGCAACAACTGGAATGAAAATTATTAATAAGCTTGTAATACTTGCAAGCAAGACAAGTCGTCGCCTGGTTCTAAATATTGTCATAAATCCACAGTAAACCAGAACTAAATGAGTATTGTTGGACCGTCTCCTTTTGGCTTGTTATTGTTGTGGTTGTGGGTTGAGAACAAAGCCGTCCTTTGAAATCATTACCCCCAATGCTTCACATTTTGCAACTAAACATTGCACATGATCGTTTTTTTTTGCGGTGTACATGGAAGACAAGCTCCTGTCTTTCGCATTGGCTTACAGGCTTACAGAGCTTGCCCCAAGCTTTTTCAAAAAGGAAGACAAAATAGTAAACCTTTTGCTCTATGTGTTTTGTACGTAAAAGACAAAGATTAATGATGTACGTTTGGGATTGACTAATCATTAACTTACAAATACAAATATAAAACACATTCAGAGTTCAACATTAGCCACTTTTTTGTGCTTTTGCTCTGAATGACTGACTAATATACCTTTTTCAAGGCTTTTTGATGTTTTTTTTACTTGATTTTGACAACAGATGCGGGTTGTGGACAAGGATGTTATGGTTGTGGTTGTGACTGTGGTGGTTGTGATAATAATGATTTATTTTACAACAATTGCATAGTTGCAGATGGAAACAAAGCTGCTGCTGCTGCTGCTCCTGGTAATGTCGTCGTGCTACGCCATGGCAGAATGATGACTATTTTCCGACAAGCGCTAGGGTTTAAGAAAAACACCCCAAAAATTGCAAGGGCAGCTCAATAAATCCAGTATGGGTTTAGGGTTTAGGAACTGACAAACATGATGGAAAAATCAAGGACATGATGTTAATGTCTTGAAAAAGAATATAAAATGAATAAACGAGAGGGTCCATGGTCTATTATAAGAGATAGATATATGTAGAGAATTTTTTTTTTTTCAAAACTTTATTCTGTTTCGGAAGATTATGAAAGACCAAAGTTTTACATATGAAAGACCGTTACAACTATGCTTTCCAACACTTCTGCCGCTTAATTGACCAAAGCAGAAGGATCCAAAGATTCATACGAAAAATTCGAAAATTATGAAGCATTATTTCCACCATCGTAAAAGCTTCTATCTTTGATCTAGGTAAAACCAATAGAGCTGCTGGTCAGTAAACAACAATAAGAATGCTCCGCTTATGATTATATTGAATTTACAACTAACTATTAATTGATCCAGTAACAGCAGTTGAAACAAAATGATTTTATAAGTGCTTTTAAATGGAAACAGCTTAAACGATGTTCAGATCGTAAATGGCAATTTTGTATTGACTCTATCGTCAATTCTAAAGTATATTTATGTCGAAAATAATAGTTATTCATTTTTGATCCATTAATGCTTTAGTTGCTGATCAAATACTTAAAATGTTGCATATATTCGTGGTCATGATCCGCAAATGTAAAGTAACATCAACAAAGGGTAAATTAGAAAGTGCAAGCAAAAGATATCCAAAGTAAACGAAGAGAAATAAGAGTAATTGCACTCAATCGTGTCAGAGGTTGAGTCAAACTTTAATAAATGCAATGAGTTGTATTTATTCGCATTAATTCTGTAAAATGTAAAAGTAATAGCAAAAATGAACTCTGTTTCTTGTAATCTTTTGACCAAACCTTACCAAAGCGAAATCTTAAATTAAATAAACTCAGTATCAACAATCAAATAAAAGAATATTTTGTGTAGCTTAAAGTAAGCAAAGAAATTGTTCTAGCATGATATCCTCTATCGCAGAGAGTTTAAATTATGATTTCCACAAAAAAAAAATGAAATCCATTACGAAAAATTTGTCTCGCGAATGGAGGATGAGCAGCATGAGCTGATCTTTGCTTGGATTAAGCTTGGGTCATTTTCAGAAACATGCTTTCCAAACAATTGTTCAGCATTCATGTTCGTTTCGTTGAAACTTGTTGATATTCTAAAAGGATCAAATAAAAGATATTGCTTTGCAACATTGATCGTTTCCAATCCTGTTGTGGTGCATCGAACACTCTCACTATGTCTTCATCGTCCGAGTCAAAATCCGTAGGAGTAGGAATCGAGCCCGTTGCAGTAAGAGCCTCCAATACAATATCTACTTAGCTAATCTTTGCATATCCGGTTTTCATATTGTTGTTGAAGTGAAGGAGCTCGTCGCAAATTGTCTGTTTTTCTCTCGTAAGCTGCAGCGTAGAGGCTATGCTTTCAAACAAAAGCGAAAAGAGCCATTTAAAGCTTTAAAGAAAAAGTATTGAACTACCCGTCTGATTAATTATGATTTTCATAGAAATGCGGTTACGTCTACAACGAAGAAGAGCGGAAAGACTATTCAGCTTAACTTTTCTTAGCGTGCTAGACAGTTCTTTCGCTTGTGTATCTCAATCACCTGATACGGATTACAGGTGAGCGGATGTTAACCATGGGCTTCCGAATTCGTAAAGGCAAACAGAACATTTTCTTTTACGCAATATCACTGAATGAGATTTTCCGACAACAAATTTAGGCTTTTGCAGCCAAATCGATATGTTCCGCATGTGAGCGGAAATGTGAACCGGATTTGATGGATTCTGGATAGCCCGCGAAACTACCACAACTCATATTATCGGAACAATATATATTGCTTTGTCGGTATCTAGCTTTCAATGACCGGATTCCACCCTGATCCAGTGGCTGACAATAGCTGATGGCTCTTTGGAAAAGATAATAATCAAATATTATATCTGAAACAATTTGTCGGCAATCTATTACGATTCAGTATTTTTACAATTTTAAGGGTTAAATCAACAATAATCAAGTAATTAGAAGATAGCCATTAAAATGAAAGAATAATTTATAAGGTAATCCATATTCTTATAGATATTCAGTTTTGATGGGAGTAGCCCAAAGGCGGCGAGGTGACCATAAGTAAGCGCGATTATGTAGCCACTATTGATTAAGAAGTGGCTGAAGCGCACATACTTTTAGGCTTATCGTTCATAATCTGTAAACTTTATGTTTGGGCACACAAGTTAAAAGCCTGTTAAGATTAGAGATAATTAGATAAGTGATCTGCTTTTGATTTTTTTTCATGAAACTCAAGGCTAATATTTAAGATTAGATAAAATAGTAATAATGAAAACTTTGGTAAGTTTTTATCATTGGCAAACAGGAACTGCTACACAATGCTTTCCAGCACATTGGGATCCTAAGCTTAGAATTCCACGTGGACAAGTTGTCGC
>JADMIO011135865.1_pt1 | contig 17914 bp, 14 predicted proteins | sample 8958161 | NCBI WGS metagenome assembly JADMIO01 (sample SAMN16585339, study PRJNA669376) | soil metagenome | isolation source: Crop rotation soil | place: USA: Cullars Rotation, Alabama | collected 2011
GCCGCGACTTCAAGTCACGTGAATTCCAAGCTTCGGATCCCACTGTGCTGGAAAGGAAGTTCGCGAGTCGAAAGTCGAGAATCCAAAGCCGGACGGCATGCTGTCCTTCAGCTCATCCACCGGCGAAAAGCCGGGCCTCCGGGTCACGCTCTCCGTGGCGCTCCCCGCCGGTCTCAAGCTCCTCGGCGTCGTCCAGCCCAAGTCCATCACCGCCAAGGACTCCGCGGGCACGGATCTCACCAAGATCGAGAAGAGCTTCCACGGTGATCTTCAGTTCCTGGAGAAGGATCAGTTCTCCAGCTTTGACGACGACGACAAGAAAGCCGCCCCGGCGAAGCTCACCCTCATCCTTGCAATCCCCAGCCGCGACGCGAAGACCTTTTCAGCCACTTGCGAGGCCGGCATCCTCATCGGCGGCCCGCTCAAGGCCATTCCCATCGCGCCCGCGAAAGATTGGACCGCGCTGACGGCCCCCGAGCTCGCCGGCATCGGCTCCAGGTACAAGCTCACCAGCAAGGGCGGCGAAACCACCCTCGAGTTCGAGAACGAGACCGCCAAGTCGGTCATCGAGGACGTCACCATCACCACCGGCGGCAGAGCCACCAAGTCCAGCGGCTGGATGTCCATGAACGGCGCGCTCAGCTACACCATCGAGGCCCCGATGGCGGCGGACTCAAAGGTCGCGCTCAACGTCCACACCGGCGTGCGCACGGCGCCCCTCAAGATCGATCTCAAGGATGTGAAGCTGCCGTGAACGTCAAGCGGCGCGAGCCCGCGATCGACCGGCCCCCAGCACCACCACCGACGCCACCGTGTTCAGCGCCTCGGTCCACGCATCCTCCAGATCATCCGTCCACTGCTCCGACAGCGTCTCGCGCAGCGCGCTCACCAGCGCCTGGCGCGCCAGTCCATACTGCTGCGGCGTGATCCCCGTCCGCTCCGCCTTGGCCCCGAAATCCATCAGCGGGTGCTCGATCGAGTCCAGCTTCCCGAGCCCCTTCACCACCATCCCTACCGCCGCGATCAGGTCGCGCTCACGCTGCCAGTGATCCCGAGGCAGGATCGCCCGCAGCACAGGCTGCATCGCGAACAGCCGCGCGTAGAACCGATCCGCGAAATCCTCCGACCGCTCCGAAGCGGCGTCGAACGAGCGGCGGATGTTGTCAAGCTGGTATGGGTTCATGGCGTGGCTCCTCGGGCGATCGACGTATCGACCCAACCCGGGGGGTTGATTCACTCGGGCCGAGAACTCGCCAGTTATTGGACGCGCAAGAACCGCATGGTCACCCCGCACACACGCCGCAGTCATCGCCAAATGCCTAGCGCCCAGCGCCGAGTGCCTAATTCCAGATACTTCTGCAATCGACACCACGGTCACCAAGGCAACGTCGCCCCGTCATAGTTCAGATACGCCCCCGTCTTCGCCGGCGTCAGCGACGCAATCGTCCGCAGCATCTGCTCCACGCTCTCCTCGACGCTCAGGTCCGCCTTCGGCCCGCCCATGTCTGTCCGCACCCACCCCGGATGGATCGCCACGCACGTGAACCCCTCCGGCCGCAGCTCGTTCGCCAGTGACCTGTTGAACTGGTTCAGTGCGGCCTTGCTCGCGCGATATCCATACGACGACCCGCCCGTGTTCCGCTCGATCGACGCCAGCACGCTGGTGATCTGAACGATCGTCTTGCCCTTGCCCGCGCGAAGCTGCCCGATCACCGTCTTCGCTACGAGCATCGGCGCGATCGCGTTCACCATGAACGCCCGCGACAGCTCCGTCGCATCCAGAGACGCCAGCGTCTTGGACTCGGATGTGATCCCCGCGTTGTTGATCAGCACATCGATGGGCTCGCCGCCGATGCGCCCGCCCAGCCCCCCGATCGAAGCCGGATCGGCAACATCGAGCTTCATCAACGTCAGCGCGGGCCGCGCCAGCGCATTCAGCCCCGCGGCCCTTTCCGGATCGCGCACCGCCGCAACCACCCGATCCCCGCGCTCCAGCAGCCGGCGCGTGAACTCAAGCCCGATCCCGCGCGATGCGCCCGTGATGAGAATGCGTTGAGGCATGGGCGAGGATACCGCGGCGGCGCCAGACCGGCCCCTCCGCGAGGGACATGATCAAAAGGCCGGGCGCCCGAGTGCGCCCGGCCTCATGTTCGAGGTCTCCCTCGAGGAAAACTTCAAACCATCAACTCACCGGCCGCGGCCGCCGCCACGGCCACCGTGCGAGTGCTCGCCGCCAAGAGCGCGCCCCTCCTGGGCCCGCTCCCACGACTCGCGCGTGTAGTGGCGACCGGCCGAGTCCACATACTCGCCGCCGCGGCCGCGACCGCCGCCTCCTCCGCCGCTGCTCTGGCGGCCGTTGCCGCCGCCATTGCCGCCCCGGCCCGAGGAACGCCCGCCGCGACCGCCGCGGTCGTCGTCCTCGCCGATGAACCGGCCCATCTCGTCGCGCTCCTGCATCTCCGCGGAGTGGCGACCACCCAGGCTGCGGCCCTCATAGCCGCCGAAGCGCTCGTCGTCGTCACCGCCGCGTGAGCCGCCGCGCCCACCGCCGCCGCCGCGGCTGGAGCCACGGTCGTCGTCGTCATCCTCGTATCGCGAGGAAGACCGGCTCCCGCCGCCGCGGCTCGAAGACCCGCGGTCGTCGTCATCGTCCTCGTAGCGGGACGAAGACCATCCGCCGCCGCCGCGGCCGGACGACCCGCGGTCATCATCGTCATCCTCGTACCGCGAGGAAGACCGGCCCCCGCCGCGCGACCCGGCGAACTGCCCGTACTCATCGCGCTCCTGCATCTCCGCGGAGCGGCGTCCGCTCTCGGACCGGCCATCGAAGTTCCCGCCGCGCCCGCGACCATCCGACGACCCGAAGTCGTCGTCCTCGTAGCGCGAGGAGGAGCGCCCGCCGCCGCCCCGGCTCGAATACCCGCGATCATCGTCGTCGTCTTCGTATCGCGACGACGAGCGGCCGCCGCCGCCGCGCCCGCTGCTGAACTGTCCGTTCTCGTCGCGGTCCCGCATCTGCGAGCCGCCACGACCGTTCCCGCCACGATTGTCGTACTCTTCATCCCTTCGAGGCATATCCGACTCCCTTATAAGAAATGGTGTGCGACACCGTCGCATGAAATGAACGCGCATGCGCCGTTGTCCGGTGATTTCACTGAGCCCCGGCGTTCCGGGGCCGTGCGAAACTGACCGCCACCGCTGAGCCTCGGGTGAAGCCGTCCTAAACCAGTCGCCGCGCAAAAATCCCCGGGTCAGCCCGCTCCCCACATCAGGCACATCATCCCGATCCGGTTTTTCTTCGGTCGCATGCAAGCGTCGATTTCAACTTGCCCTCAGTCATTTCTTATGCCGAGCCCGCCCTCTCATAATCGCGGGTGGGGTTCACACGCACACACGCCGCGCGGCCTTCTCGCCAAGCGCGCCCTCCGGAGTCACACCATGGTCACCGACGTTCGCACCACCGAATCCATCACCGGCACCGGACGCGGCCTGGTTTCCGCTGAGCCCGACCGCGTCGTCGTCAGCCGGCGCGGCATCTCCTGGGGCGCGGTCCTTGGCGCCGTCGCTCTCGCGCTCTCCGTGCAGGCCGTCCTCACATTCCTCGGCATCGGCCTCGGCGCAAGCGTCGCCGGCCCCGCTACGCGCACCGCCGACCCCGTTGCCACGCTCGGCGCCGGCACGCTCATCTGGGCCTGCATCACCGGGCTCATCTCCTTCGGCATCGGCGGCTTCCTCGCCGGCAGCATGTCCAACAGCCGCTTCCACGTCTGCGGCGGCGCGGCCCACGGCCTCCTCGTCTGGGCCGTTTCCGGCATCTTCGCCATGATTCTCACCGCCATGAGCGGGGCCGCGATGCTGGGAAGCGCCGCCGGGATGGCCCCCACCATTCCCGGAATGATGGACCCTTCAACGAACAGCGCTGGTTACCGAGGCGCGGCTTCGCCCGGGCGGATGAACCGCTCGGCCGCATGGTCGGCAAACTCCCTCCGCGCGCCTGGCGATCGCTCGCAAGCACTTTCCAGCACGGAGGACAACTACATGGCCGCCGCTCCTGAAGATCCCCAGACGTCTCCGGGCGGAACCAGCACCACCCCGCTCGGCCAGACAACCCCTTCCACCTCCGGCGCGGGAACATCCGACACCACTCCAGCCGCCACAACCGCCCAACCCGGCGCAGGGTCCACCTCCGGCAGCGCGACAGATACCGCCGACCAGACCCGCTCATCCATGAGTTCATCCGGTCAGCCCGACCGCACGCGCGCAACCGATCGCTGGAGCGCTTCGCGACGCTCCCGCACGAGCGACTCCACGCTTGGGGCATCAAACGACGAGAACAACCTCACCCCCGACGAGGACGGCCCGACCGCCGAGCAAGTCCGCAAGTACACGGCCCGCGCCGGCCTGTTCGGCGCCCTCGCGCTCTGCTGCGGGGCTATCGGGGGCCTTGTCGGCGGCGGAGCGGGACGCAAGTACCGCGACAACAACCCCCGCCTCCGCGACGAGCAGCTCTGAGCGTCAGGAGACGCTCTTTGACTTACACCGCCTTCGATCAAGCCTCCGCAATCCGCACGTACGTCTCCGGCCGCCGATCCCGGTAGAACTGCCACACGTTCCGGACCTCCTGGATCATGTCCAGGTCCAGGTCCGCCACCACCACCTCGTCCTTATGCCTTGACGCCTCAGCGATGATCTTCCCGCGGGGATTGCAGAAGTAGCTCTGCCCGTAAAACTCGCCGATGCACCACGGCTTCTCCGTCCCCACGCGGTTGATCGCCCCAACGTAGTACTGGTTCGCCACCGCGTGCGCCGGCTGCTCCAGCTTCCACAGGTACTCGCTCAGGCCGGCCACGGTCGCCGACGGATTGAACACGATCTCCGCGCCGTTGAGCCCCAGCTCCCGCGCCCCCTCCGGAAAGTGCCGGTCGTAGCAGATGTACACCCCGATCTTCCCGAACCGCGTCTGGAACACGGGATACCCCGCCCCACTCTTCGGATCGTTCAGCGCGGCCGCCGACCCCGTGTTCCCCGGCTTGAAGTAGAACTTTTCCCAGAACCCCGGGTTGCAGTGCGGAATGTGCTTCTTGCGATACTTCCCCAGATACGTCCCCGTCTCATCGATCACCGCCGCCGTGTTGTAGTACACCCCGGTCATCTCCAACTCGTAGATGGGCACCACCATCACCATCTTGTGCTTGCGGGCCAGGTCCTGGAACAGCTTGATCGTCGGCCCGTCCGGGATCGGCTCCGCCGTCGAGTACCACCGCGTGTCCTGCTCCGCGCAGAAGTACGGGCCATAGAAGATCTCCTGCAGACAGCACACGTTCGCACCCTTCTCCGCAGCCTGCCGGATCAGGGGCAAATGCTTCTCGATCATCGCCGACTTGACCTTGCTCAGGTCCTTCTCGTCGGCAAGGGGATTGGACGCCTGGATCAACGCGGCTCGTGTAATTCGTGGCATAGTCCCAAGTGTATCGCGCGACCCTCTGCACTCTGCACTCCGCACTCAGCACTACTCTCCCACATGTGGTCCCCCTCCGCCATCGCCGATGCGATCGCCGAAGTCCTCCGCGCGCGCGACGCCGCGCTCCGCGAAGAGCAAGCCGTCTACGGCCTCGACGCGAAGCTCGAAACCGCCCTCCACCCCATCATCGCCGAAGGGCTCGGCCAACACGGCTTCGGCGTCCTCCGCGAGCAGCCCTACCCGCACGAATGGGTCCGCAAGCTTCGCCCGGGTACCCCGACGCTCCGCGGCGGGTCTCCGGAGGGCCTTGCCCTCCCAATCCCGCGCGACCGCATGCGCTGCGACCTGGTCCTCACGCCCGAACCCAACCAGACCCTCGACGACTCCCTCCACAACGAAAAGCAACGCCGCAAGGAAGCCGCCGAGCTCGAAGGCACCCTCTTCGAATCCCTTTCCACCTCCCACCTTGCCCCCGGCGCCCCCCTCCCCCTTCACTCTTCTTCCATCCCCCCGGAATCCGCTTTCTGGCTCGAGCTCAAGACCGTCGGCCAGTTCTGCAACACCTCCGGCCTCCCCGGCCCCAATCGCACCTACACCAGCGAGCTCACCCGCAACCCCATCGCCGATCTGCGCAAGCTCGAAGACGACCACCGCATCCACCACGCCGCCGTCGCCCTCATCGTCTTCACCGCCGACCAGGCCACCGCCCGCCACGACCTCGCCATCCTCGCCCACCGCTGCCTCGACAAGCGCCTCCCCCTCCCCCTCGGCGGCCCCATCCTCCGCACCTTCCCGATCCCCGACCGAATCGGCAACGCGGCCTGCACCGTCTGTCTCCTCCCATTGGCCAAGGAGTTCTGAGTATTGAGTGCAAGATGCGTCTGCGCGGGGACGCGCGATTGGCGAAGTGAAAATCGGACTCGGCTCTCTGCGTGTTCGTCAGCCGCGGGGTTCAGCACCCAGCACTCAGCACCGAGCACTGAGCACCCGCCGCTTTCTTCATCCCCAGCGCCGATTCAATCGCCTCGGCCGCGTTCACCGCGCACGTCTTGCCCGCAAACCGCCTGCACACCGCCCCCAGGTTCTCCCGCTGATCCTCCGCATACCCGGGCCTCCGCATGAACTTGATGATCTCCACCGCCAGCGCATCCCCATCCCCGAAGTGCGGTATCAGCTCTGGCACGATCGCCCGTCCCGCGATCAGGTTTGGCAGCGTGAACAGGTCCGTGGACACCAGCCAGCGCGCCACGAGCTGGTACATCAACCACCCCGGCACATAGAACGCCACCATCGGCCTGAGCTGCTTGGCGATCTGCAGCGTCACCGTCCCGCTCACCACCATCGCGTACTCGCACCACCTCACCACCGCGTCCGTGTCCCCGCTCACGATCCCCAGCCCCGGCGGCCATCCCCCGTGCACCGCCGCCAGCTCCTGCAAGCGCTTCACCGCCTCCGGCTTCGTCGCCGCGACCACCCCCGTCGTTCCCGGAAAATCCTTGCGCAACCGGTTGAACGCATCCAGCAGCACCGGAAAGCACCGCACCATCTCCTGCGGCCGCGACCCCGGCATCAGCGCGACCCGCGGCCCGACGGCTCCCGATGCGCCCGATGAAAACGCCGCCGCCGGCAGCTTGTCTCCGAGCGACGAGCGCGCCGACGACACCAGCGCCCCGACTCGCTCCGCGCGGGCCGCCAGATCCCCCTCGTCCAGCGGCTCATCGAACAGCGGATGCCCGACAAACTTCGCGGGGACCCCGCGCGCCATGAACCACTCCTCCTCGAACGGCAGCAGGCACAGCACCAGGTCCGTCCGCCTCCGCAGCTTCCGGATCCGCCACGGCGCCCACGCCCACACCTGCGGCGCAACCAGGTGGATCACCCGCAGCCCGCGCTTCTTCGCCACCCGCGCCACCGGAAAGTTCGCCCCCGGCGAGTCCACCGGCACGTGCAGCGACGCCTTCCCGGATTCCAGCCACCTCGAGATCCGCCCGTGGATCCGCAGGTGCTCGATGATCTTCCCCGCGCCCGGGATCCCCATCACCGCGTTCGCCCCCGTCTCCTCGATCACCTCCGCCCCGGCCGCACGCATCTTCGGCCCCCCCCACGCGTACATCGGCAGCTCCTCCGCCGTCCATCGCCTGCGCAGCTCGGCAATCACCGCCGCGGCGTGGTCATCGCCGCTCGGCTCAAACGCGGTGAACAGGATCCCGGGCGCAGCAGGCATCCCCCAAAAGTAGGTGCGGCCCGCCGCTTTCCCCACTCGATGCCTTGATGCCTCATGCCTCGATGCCTTTCTTCCATCCGAAAGTAGAACGCCCGGACCCACGAGGGCCGGGCGTTTGATTCTGCGCTGAAGCAGCCGACTCACGGGCAGCCGCTGAACCATCCATTGAGGAAGTCGAAGATGTCCTGTGCGTTCATCGTGCCATCGCCGTTGTAGTCGGCGCGGCAGGCCGGCGTGGTCGGATTCGAGTTGATCGGGCCCGGCGTGGACAGCCCGTCGGCCGCGATCAGGAAGCTGAAGTCGTTGAACGTGTGGGCCCAGCCGTTGCAGCCGTTGGGGGCCGGCGCGGGCGAGACGCACCCGTGCGCGGCCGCCTCTGCGTCCAGGGTCGAACTCGTCAGCACGCGCCCGTCGTTGAAGTGGATCGGGCAGCGCCCGTCGCAGTAGCTGTTGTAGCAGAAGTACGCCCGCTCATTGACGCTGAACGTGTAGCGCACGCCCACCGAGATCCAGTACTGGCTCCCGCCGTTGAGCACGATGTTCAGGTCGTGGAACTCCAGCCGGAAGCCCTGCACCGTCTTGCCATCGATCACCGACTGGAACGCCGGGCCGAGAGGAATGATCTTGGTCGCCACGTACTGGGCATTGCCGATCGGAGCCCGGGTCACGAGCGAGTAGTCCGGCTTGTTGCAGTTGTTGTTGTACAGCTCGAACACACCGTCGAAGGTCGGGCAGTTGGTGAGCACGCACGCCTCGACGTAGCAGATCCGGTACTGCTGGCACGGCGGCACCAGGAAGTCATCGGCCGAGCGCGTCTCGACGGCCGACCACGACGCGGGGGCAAACTGCGAGGTCGAGCCGTTGGCGGCCGCGCCCTGCTGGATGCGCCCATCCCCGTTGTCCACCAGCACCTTGCAGGCGTTCGCGCAGAACGAGAAGTTGAGGTCCGTGCAGCCGATGCAGCAGTCGTCAACCACCGAGTGCCAGGCCGTGGGGCTGCACCCGGTGGGGAACGCGAACTGGTTGTACGGCAGGCCGCTGATGCCATCGATCTTGTACGCGGGCTTGCCCTTGATGGGCCCGGCGGTGGTGCCCCAGTAGGTCACATCGAACATTTGCATGGTGGGGCCCAGGTTGTCGCTGGTGCCGTAGATGCTGAGCCAGTACCGCCCGCCGTGGAGGACCACGTTGCGATTGGGGGCATAGCTCTCGCGCGTGACGTCGAAGGTCACGTTGACGATGCGCAGCGCCCGCCCATCGAACGCCGGACCGATGTCCGCGCCGGTCTCGATCACCAGCGGATTGTCGAAGGTGTACAGCTTGTCGGCCGGGCAACCGTTGCAGTCGGACCAGATTTCGCCCTTGGGCTTGACCAGGCCGGGGAAGGTCGTGGTGAAGAGGGTTGCGCTGAAGGTGCGCAGGTCGTAGACGAAGCTCTCGCAGAGGAAGAAGTCGTCCGCAGCCTTGGATCCATACGGCGAGGCCCCGCCAAGATGCGAGAGCTGCCCATCACGCCCGTCGAAGGGACCGTTGACGCACGTGCAGTCGGCGCACAGGGCCCCCACCGCCGCCGGGCTCATCAGCGCCTGAATGCACGGATACGGGGTGCACGACGCCGTGGGCGGGGTCGCAGCAATGGTGAGCGCAGGACACGCCGCGCTCGGCGCCGCCACCGAGCACGCGCCCGTGATGACGTTGCAGCACGCCGTGGGCTGCGGGCACGGTTGGGGTGAGCAGCTCGCGGCCCCATTTGGCGCGGGCACGAAGCCCGACGCGCACGCCGGGGCCACCAGGCACTCCCCGCTGAGCGTGCCGCAGCACGCCTTTAGGCACGGGTTGATCGGCGTGCACGACGTCGCCCCCACGAGCTGCGGAGACCCGATAGGACAGGTCTGCGGATCCGCGCTCCCCAGCGAGCACGCGCCACTCATCGCATCGCAGCACACCGCCGGTTGCGGGCAGGGGTTCGTCGGGGTGCACGACGTCGGCCCTACCAGATGCAGAGCAGCGATCGGACAGGTCGGGAACGGAAAGGCTCCCCCCAGAAAGCACTCGCCGGTCGTTCGGTCACAGCACACCGCCGGTTGCGGACATGGGTTGGTCGGCGTGCACGCCGTCGGCCCCACCAGATGCGCAGCAGCGAGCGGGCAGCTCGGTGGGTTCGCGCCGCCCAGGAAGCACTCGCCAGTCACGGTATCGCAGCACACCGCCGGTTGCGGTTGTGGACAGGGATTGTTCGGCGTGCACGACGTCGCGGTCTGGAGATGGGTAGCGGAAATGGGGCAGGTCGGGAACGGGAAGGCCCCACCAAGGAAGCACTCGCCGCTCATCGGATTGCAGCAGACCGCCGGTTGCGGGCAGGGGTTGGTCGGAGTGCACGACGTCGGCCCCACCAGATGCGCAGCAGACAGCGGGCAGGTCGGTGGATTCGCGCCGCCCAGAAAGCACTCCCCAGTTACGGTGTTGCAGCAAACCGCCGGTTGAGGACACGGGTTGGTCGGCGCGCACGACGTCGCCCCCGGGAGCAGCACGGAGCCGATGGGACACGTCGGCGGGTCGCCGCTGCTGATCGTGCACGCGCCACTGCTCGTGTCGCAGCACGCCGGATTCAGATCGAACACGGCCGTCACCGGCGGGTTGAACGGCCCCGTCTGAAATGTGCACGATGTTGATGTGCTCCCGGCGCAGTCGCCCGTCGTCCACCCCACGAAGTGGCTCCCGGGTCCCGCCGTCGCCGTCAGATGGGCGTCCTCGAACGCCCCGAACATATACGTGAACGTGCACGTCCCCGCGCTGCACGAGAATCCCTTGGGAATGTCCGCAACCGTTCCCGTCCCCGTCCCCGCGATGACGATGTCCACGGAGTAGTCCCCGAACCCCATCGCCGTCACGTTCATCGCGAAAATGCTCGCCGCCTGACGTGCCCCCAACCCACCCGCGCGCCCGGCCCCAAGCGCAGGAATCACCATCGCAACCAGCGCGATCGACGCGGCCACTGCCGCGAACATCTCAAACACCCAGCAACCACGCGCACACGCGCCCGAGTCGGATCGAACACATCGAGTTGTCATTGCCATCCTCAAGCAAAAAGCATCCGTCCGCCGAACGATCGCAAGTCCAGCGTACCAAAGCACTTGTGATTCACAAAGCCCAAACTTGTCGGAAACCGTTCACCGCTCCGCCGACGCGCACCCCCAGCGAGAAGCCAGTGAATCTGGGCAACCTCGGCATTCTCTCATTGCCCTCGAATCCCCAAACAGACATCACGCCATTCACGGACACCCGCCGAACCACGCGCTCAGGAAGTCGAAGATATCCTGCACCGCCACCGTCCCATCGCCATTGTAATCGGCGCGGCAGACGGGCCCGCTCGGGTTCGAGTTGATCGGCCCCGGCAGTGTCTCCCCGTCCGCCGCGATCAGGAAGCTGAAGTCGTTCCCCGTCTTGGCCCATCCGTTGCACCCCAGCGGCGCGGGCGCGGCCGAGATGCACCCGGCGGCCCGCGCCTCCTCATCCAGCGTCGCGGACGTCAGCACGCGCCCCTCGTTCCACCGGATCAGGCACGAGCTCGCGCACGAGCTGTTGTAGCAGAAGTACGCACGCTCGTTCACGCTGAAGGTGTACCGCACCCCCACGCCGATCCACCACGTCCCACCCGTCGCCGGGTGCAGCGTCACGTTGACGTCATGGAACTCCAGCCGGTACCCCTGCAGGATCTTCCCGTCGATCACCGACTGGTAGGCCGGCCCCAGGGGAACGATCTTCGTCGCCGTGAACTGGAGCCCTCCGGCGGGCTGCCCGTGCAGCGCGTAGCTCGGCTTGTTGCAGTTGTTGACGTACAGCTCGAACACGCCCTCGAACGTCGGACAGTTCGTCAGCACGCACGCCTCCACGTAGCAGATCCGGTAGATCTGGCACGACGGCACCACGAAGTCGTCCGCCGAGCGGGTCTCAGCCGCCGAGCCCGAGCCCGCCGCGAACTGCGACGTCGACCCGTTGGGCGCGTTCCCCTGCTGGATCCGCGCCGGGCCGTTGTCCACCAGCACCTTGCACGGAGTCGTGCAGAACGAGAAGTTCAGGTCCGTGCACCCGATGCAGCAGTCGTCGGTCACGCTGTGCCACGCGCCCGGCCCGCACCCCACCGGAAAGCTGTACTGGTTGTACGGAAGCCCGGGGATCCCGTCGATCTTGTACGCCGGCTTCCCCTTGATCGGCCCGCCCGTCGTCCCCCAGTACGTCACGTCGTACATCTGCATGCTCGGCCCGAGATTGTCCGACACCCCGTAGATGCTCACCCAGTACCGCCCGCCGTGCAGCACCACGTTGCGGTTGGGCAGATAGGTCTCGCGCGTGACATCGAACGTCACGTTCACGATGCGCAGGGCCCGCCCGTCGAACGCCGGCGTGCTCAGCGCAAGCCCGGTCTCGACCACCAGCGGATTGTCAAACGTGTACAGCTTTTCCGCCGGGCACCCGTTGCAATCCGACCAGATCTCTCCCTTCGGCTTCACCAGCCCCGGGAATGTGGTCGTGAACAGCGTCGCGCTGAACGTCCTCAGGTCATACACGAACCCCTCGCAAAGGAACAAGTCATCAGCCGCCTTCGACCCATGCGGCGAAGCCCCGCCCAGGTGCGAGAGCTGCCCATCCCGCCCGTCGTACGCCCCGTTCACATACGTGCAGTCATCGCACAGCACACCCATCGCCGCCGGGCTCATCAGCGCCGCTGCACATGGATAGGGCGAGCACGAAGCCGTCGCGGGGGTCGCCGCAATTCCGAGCGCCGGACACGCCGCGCCGGGCAAAGCAATCACGCACGCTCCGGTGATCACGTTGCAGCACGCCGTCGGCTGCGGACACGGCTGCGGCGAGCACACCGCCGCATTCCCCGGCGCGGCCGCCGTCCCCGGGCCGCACACCGCCCCCGTCGCCCCAGGCGCCACAACCGCGCAGGCGCCCGTCGTCGTGTCGCAGCACGCCAGCGGCTGCGGGCACGGGTTCGGCGAGCACACGCCGGGCGTCGTAGCCACGGTCCCCGCGCCGCACAAGCCGGAAAAGTTCGTCGAGCACGCCCCGCTCGTGGTATCACAGCACGTCGTCAGCGTCGCGCAGATTCCCGGCCCGCACGGCCCCGGATTGAACACCCCCACGCACAGCGAGCGTGTCGTGACCGTGCACGCCGCCAGATTCGCCGGATCACAGCACGCCCCAGGGCACGGATCGTTCGGCGTGCAAGTCTCATTGTTCATGAACGGGCCACCGAAGCATCCCAGCGGCCCGGTGACATGGCAAAACGAGCCCGAACTCTCGCAACACGCCCCGCTCGGGCACATCACCGTCCCGCAAGTCCCCGCGATCCACAGGCCCGTCACGATCGGGCACAGAATCTGCGACTGGAAAACGCACTGCCCGCTGTTGAGATTGCAGCACGCCCCCGCGCACGGATTCGGAATGCACACCCCCGGGCTCCACGTCCCCATGCACGAACCCTCGGCGATGTGCGCACACGCGCTCGTCGTCGGGTCGCAGCACGACCCGGCGCACGGGTTGCTCGGCGTGCACACCGCGTTCGCCGTGAACGCCGACGGTCCGAAGAAACACCCGCTCGGCCCCGTCACCGTGCACACCGCGTGGATCGGATCACAGCACGTCCCCGACGGACACGCCCCCGGCCCGCACGGACCAGTGAACCACACCGACGTGATCGTCGGACACATGAACTGCGACTGGGGCGTGCACACCCCGCTGTTGAGATTGCAGCACGAGCCGACGCACGGATTCGGTATGCACACTCCGCCGCTCCAGCTCCCGGTGCACGACCCCTGCGCAACATGGGTGCACCCGCTCGTCGCCGCATCGCAGCACGCGCCGGGACACGGATTGCTCGGGGCACACGCCGCGTTCGCCGTGAACGCCGACGGTCCGAAGAAACACCCGCTCGGCCCCGTCACCGTGCACATCGCCTGAATCGGATCACAGCACGCGCCGCTCGGACACCCACCCGCCGTGCATGGGCCGCCCAACCACACGGAGAAGCCCGCGGGGCACTGGCTCTGCGTGAGGGGCGTACACGCGCCCGAGTTCAGGTTGCAGCACGAGCCCACGCACGGGTTCGGTATGCACGATCCCGCCGACAGCAGCGTCGTCCCCGGAGGACACGGCGTCGCCGTCGTGCACGCGCTTGTCGTATCGTCGCAGCACACCTCCACGCCCGCCCGCGCCCCCGCCGTCATCATCACCCACGCGCCCACAACACAACCGACTCGAACGACCGCGAGCAGGATCCGGCGACTCATGGCGACCTCTCATCTGGAATATGGCCTCTCCCACCAAGCTCCAGAGTATCAAACCGCCAACCCGGCCCCAAGCCTTTTCCCGCCCCGCCCGCCAGTTCCCTTTCCTTTTCATCCACGCCGCGCCCCCGACTCCCACCAGCCGCCGCCCCTAAACTCCCAGCGACCGACCCCCAATCCTGAATTCAGGGCCCAAATCCACCCCATGAACACCCCCACCGTCCCCAACTTCATCGCCGGGCAGCGCACCCAGCCCCAGCCGCACAACTCCAAGCAGCACCAAGTCATTAACCCCGCCACCGGCGAGACCATCGCTCACGCCGAGCTCGACAACATCCGCGCCGCCGACGCCGCCGTCGCCGCGGCCGTCGAAGCCTTCCCCGCATGGGCGAGCACGCCCGTCGGCGACCGCTGCCAGTTCCTCTTCCGCTACAAGAACAAGCTCGAGGAGCACTTCGAGGAACTCGCGAGCTCCATCGTCCGCGAGCACGGCAAGACCAAGGCCGAAGCCAACGGCGACGTCCGCCGCGGCATCGACTGCGTCGAGTTCGCCTGCGCCGCCCCGACGCTCATGATGGGCCGCACCCTCCCGCAGATCGCCGTCTCCTCCTCCTTCTGCCGCACCGAAGACAAGTCGGGCGTCGGGATCGACTCCAGCGTCGATCGCGTCCCCCTCGGCGTCTGCGTCGGCATCACGCCCTTCAACTTCCCCGTCATGGTCCCGCTCTGGATGTGGCCCATGGCCATCGCCTGCGGCAACACTTTCATCCTCAAGCCCAGCGAGAAGGTCCCCCTCAGCGCCGTCCGCGAGGTCGAGCTCGCCCACGAGGCCGGCCTCCCCAAGGGCGTCCTGAACCTCGTCACCGGCGGCCCCAGCGTCGTCGATCACCTCATCACCCACGACGACGTCCGCGCCGTCTCCTTCGTCGGCTCCACCAAGGTCGGCCACCACATCTACAAGACCGCCTGCGCCGCGGGCAAGCGGGCCCAGTGCATGGCCGGCGCAAAGAACTACATGGTCATCATGCCCGACGCCAATCAGGACGCGGCCATCGAGGGCGTCGTCGGCAGCGCATTCGGCAACTCCGGCCAGCGCTGCCTCGCCGGCTCCGTCGCCATCCTCGTCGGCGACACCCCAAGCTGGTTCATTCCCAAAATCAAGGAAGCCGCGGCCAAGCTCAAGGTCGGCCCGGGCGGGGAGACCGGCGTGAACATGGGCCCCGTCATCGACAAGGCGAGCCAGCAGCGCATCGAAGGCTTCATCGCCAGCGGCCACAAGGACGGCGCAACCTGCATCTTCGGCGGCTCCCCCTCTTCAGCACCGAGCACCGAGCACCGAGCACCCAGCACCGGCTGCTTCGTCGCCCCCACCATCTTCGACAACGTCCGCCCCGGCATGGACATCCTCGAGAACGAAATCTTCGGCCCCGTCCTCAGCATCGTCCGCGAGCAAACCCTCGACGCCGCCCTCGCCACCATGAACCGGTCCAAGTACGGCAACATGGGCGTGATCTTCACCAGCAGCGGCTATAACGCCCGCCGCTTCAAGACCCACTCGCAGGTCGGCATGGTCGGCATCAACGTCGGCGTCCCGGCCCCGATGGCCGTCTTCCCCTTCGCGGGGTGGAAGCAGAGCTTCTTCGGCGACCTGCACGCGAATGGGGAGGATGCGGCGAAGTTTTATACGGAATCGAAAGTGGTGGTGGCCAGATGGATGTGAAACAAGAACCCCGGGGACAGCAGCCCCTGGGTCTCTTGGCTGTTCGGCGAAGACGTGGCCAAGTTCTACACCGAGTCCAAGGTCGTCGTGGCGCGGTGGATGTGAGCGCCACCAGTCTTTCGCCAAATGGAGTTCCGCGTATGGCCTCGCCCGCACAACCTGCGCACACGTTTGGCTCAGTGATGCGAGCGCGCGCGCTCTCGATCACGGCGGGTGAGTTGAAGGTTCCAGTCGACCGCGGCGAGGCCGTCCTCGGCGTGGTCACCGATTGGGCGTTGAGAGAGGGCGTGGTCGCAACCGCGGTGTGCTTCGTGACCGGCGATGCGAGTCTGTACCTTCCAGGTGGAGGCGGAGTCATTGGAGGGGTTGGACACCAGGCCGTTCGGCAGGCCGCGGACCGTGCATGTCGTATCGCATCTCGGCTGACATCGCACTTTCAACCAACGGTTGATCACCCTCTGCCGCCAGCGGGGAAGATGAGGTTTGCTGTCCTCACCACCGTGCGCGCCTACGCGGCAACTGCATCGTGCGAGGCGCTCGCCTCCCAATCGCATCCGCTCGCCCCCATTGGAAACGCAGTTCAAGCGCTCATCACCAGAATCCGCGAGGCGTCGGAGAAGCGCTCCACCCCCTCACCCCGCACGGACGGACTCTGACAGGGGCGGTTGAGCGCGCGGCGGGCGCACCATCTCGCGGCGCGGCCGGTGCGGCGCAAGTCCACAAATCGGTTCGGGCGCGGAACTGCGGTCGAACACCACGTGCCATCTAAGCGCGCAGCTACACCCCACGCCTCCCCGCCATCCACCAAGCCCATCAACCCCCCCGCCGCCTCCGTCCCCAGATCAAGCCGCCGATCCCCATCCCCACCACCAGCCCCGCCCCAGGCGCAGGCGTCACCGTCAGATCAAACGCATACCCCGGATCCCCCAGCGGCGTCCCGATGTACACCACCGAGTGCGTCACGTTGAAACCCGGAAACCACGCCGGCCCCGCCAGCGTCGCCGGCGAGTCCGTGCTCGTGAACGTGAACGACCTCGACCCGCCGGGCGCGATCGTCGTCCCAGTCTGGTTGAACCACTCGATCCCGTACTCATCCCCCGGCGTGATTCCGTGCGTCACCGGCGCCACCCACCCGGGCGGCGAAACGATCCCGCTCGGAACCGCCGGCAGAAAGTTGTACTCCCGCGGCGTCAGCGTCCACGCAAACCAGAACGTCCCGATCTGCGTGTCACCCGTGTTGTTCACCGTCGCGGTGTACGTGTAGGGCGCGGCCGTCTGGGAAGTGCTGATCGTCCCCGTCGCCGAGATCGCCGCCGAGGCCCGCCGCGCCCGCAAGGCAGGCGGCCGCAAGGCCCGCGCCCACGCTGGCGATCCGAACCCTGGTCCAAACGCATATCGAGCTGTTCATCGGCCTCTCCTCACCCCACGCCAATGGGCCATGTCCCCGGCACACCCCATCGTTGCACGCCCCCCCGCTTCGCCGAAATTGAGCCCGATTGGCCTCCCTTGGCCGGCGTTTCCACCCGGCTTGATCGCCCCGCAACGCTCTTTTCTTTCCCGAGACCCTCGATCACCCGGAATACCCGACCCACCCCACCTCCGCCATACGATCGCGCGGATTCGTGTGGACCATCTCCCCTTCGTGCCTGATAAAGGAATTCCCATGCCCGCCCAAGCCACCACCTCCAAGGTCCTCCACACCGGCAAGTCCCACACCACGGCCGGCCCTGACGCCTCCACCCGCAGCGCCGACGGCTTCGTCGATCTCAAGCTCGCCCAGCCCCACCCCGCCGCGGAAAACCTCTTCGCGAGCGCCTGGTCGGCCTGCTACCTCGCCGCCATCGAGCACGTCGCCTCGCAGAAGAAGATCAAGATCGCGGGCCACCCCTCCGTGGACACGCAGATCGATCTGCACCTCGGCGGCGGCGCGTTCTTCCTCAGCGCAAACATGCGCGTCACCGTCCCCGGCGTCGACCGCGCCACCGCCCAGGACCTCGTCGACACGGCCCACACGGTCTGCCCCTACTCCAAGGCCGTCCACGGCAACATCGAAGTCACCACAACCGTTGCCTGACGTGGAGGCATAACGGACCCGCCGCCGGGCGGGCATGGGGACGGCATGGCAACCCCGTGCGCGAAGACGAAGGACGCCAAGGCAGACCGAAGGCCATCAAAGGCGAGAGCGGATCGATCACCCAGCAACCCCCACGCGCCCG
>JADMIO011430597.1_pt1 | contig 17914 bp, 15 predicted proteins | sample 8958161 | NCBI WGS metagenome assembly JADMIO01 (sample SAMN16585339, study PRJNA669376) | soil metagenome | isolation source: Crop rotation soil | place: USA: Cullars Rotation, Alabama | collected 2011
CGATCGTCGCAGGCGCCGCTGGTGTCGTCATCGGCGAGCGGCCGCTGCTTTCGATGGACCGCTTCTCGCCGCTCAAGCTGCGCCTGCACCTGGCCGGGAATACGTTTTTGCGTTGGCTCACAGGCACAGCGGTCACCGACGCCACTTCCGGGTTTCGCGCGCTTCGCCACGACGTAGCACACCTTGTCGATATTCGCTCGACCTACACCTACACCACCGAGATGCTGCTGGCGTTCTCGCTCGCCGGCGTGCCAATCACATTTGTTCCCGTTCGCGTCACCCGCGACGAACTGCGCCCATCGCGGCTGATCAGCAGTAATGCCGAGTACCTCTTCAAGACTTCGTGCATTCTCGTGCGCACGCTTGCGCGAAATCGACGCTGCACAAACCAGCTTATGCGCGGAGATCGGACATATCGTTTAGGGAATGCGTGATCCATTCTGTGCGAGTGCGTCAGAGCAGACGCCGTTGAACCTCAATCGCCCCGATACTCAAGAGACTAACGGCGTCCCGCCCTCTTCTAACCGTGCCCCCTGATACCGTTTCACGAGACACGATCGAACTGCAAGCGAGGGTGACGTAGGCGCGGGGGCGGGGAAATGCTTATCCTTGCGGCATGCGGATGGGCATCGCGGCGATGGTCGTCTGGGTGTTGGTGGCCTCATCGGCGCGGGGCACGGATGCGCCGGCGTCCTCCGAGTCAGGCGATGACAGCGGAATCGCAGTGCTCGAGCGCGCTGTCGCCCCGATGACTGGCGACCTGGAAGCGATGCGCAAGCTGGGCCGCGTTCGGGTGCTGGTCAGCTTCAGCCGCACGAATTTCTTTGTCTCGCAAGGCCGCCCGCGCGGGTTCGACTGCGATCTGATGAGCGAGTATCAGCGGGCGCTGCTGAAGCAACTCAAGCTGCGGCAAGGCGACATGACCGTCGTCTTCGTTCCTGTGCCGTTCGATCAGCTGATTCCTGCGCTGCTGGAGGGCCGGGGCGATATCGCGGCGGGCGGGCTCACGATTACGCCGGCGCGGCAGGAACGCGTGGCGTTTTGTGATCCATATTTGGCCAACGTGGACGAGGTTGTCGTCGTCGGCAAAGGCGTGCGCGATGTCAAGACGCTCGATGACCTGGCCGGGCGGGAGATGCGCGTGGTTCGGGGGAGCAGTTACGTCGATCATCTCAAGCGGCTGAACGACGAGATGCAGCTTCGCGGGCGGGCCGCGATTCGCGTCGTCGAGGCGGATGGGTCGCTCGAGGCGGAGGATCTGCTGGAGATGGTGAACGCGGGCGTGCTCGATTGCACGGTGGTCGATCGGCCGATCGCGGAGGCGTGGGCGCAGGTGCTTCGCGGGATCGAGCCGCGGCCGACGTTGAAGATCAACAGCGGCGGGCAGCTGGCGCTGGCGGTGCGGCCGGACAATCCGCAGCTGCTGGCGAGCGTGAACACGTTCATTCGCGGCTACCGTCGCGGCACGACCATCGGTAACGTGCTGTTCAAACGCTATTTCGGCAACACGCGCTGGCTGACCAACCCGATGAGCGACGAGCAACGCCGCCGGCGCGATGAGTTGGCGGGGCTGTTCCAGAAGTATGGGAAGGAAGACGGCTTCGACTGGCTATTCCTGGCGGCGATGGCGTACCAGGAATCGGCGTTCGATCCGAACGCCCGCAGCCCGGCCGGCGCGATCGGTCTCATGCAGCTCGTTCCCGCCACGGCGATCGAGATGGGCTTCGGCGGCAATCTGACCGATCCTGACGAGAACATTCACGCCGCCGCCAAGTATCTGGCGAAGCTGCGGGATACGTATTTCAACGACGCCGCGCTGGAGCCGGCGGCGCGGAACGATTTCATCCTCGCGGCGTACAACGCCGGGCCGACGAATGTGAAGAACTGGCGGACGCTCGCCGCCGCCCGTGGCATGGAGCCCAACAAGTGGCGGGAGCACGTCGAGCGGATCTCGCTGGAGATGGTGGGCGAGCAGACGTATCGCTATGTGCGGAACATCGACAAGTATTACCTGATCTACACCGAAACGTCGGCTCTGGACGCGGCGCGGGATGCGGCGCGACGGCGACAACGTTGACGTACTGCGGGCTTGCGTCTGCAGCCAATCGCGCTTTGACGCCGCCGCGGATCTGAACCCGGAGATGAGCGAATAGCTGCGTTGACATCCCTTCATGAGGCAGGTTTGGCACACCGCCCCTCAAACGTCGCCGGCCCACGGCTTTTGTGTCATGATCGAGTCGTACGCCGCTCGCTCGCGAAGCTTTTCTCGATGGCTGGCGACGACGACGCAGAGGTTGGACGCTTTTTCATAGGTTGAGAGCGCGGCCCGAAAGAGGGGATCGTCGGCGGGAAATCGCCGCACGCGCATTCGCTCGACGAGCTTCCACAAATAATCGCGCTGTCGGCTCAAGTCCTTGAGCAGTCGCTCGAGTTGGTCGACGTGGAGGTGCGACGAATCCATGAGTGCATTGTACGGCTCGCGTTAGGGTCGACCAGCGAACGCGTCGGGCGAGTCGTCGGAGACGAATTGTTTTGGTCAATCCAAAATAGACCGGTCGCATTTGCGCCGTCGCATGATTGCACGCCCGCATTGAGCCCCGGCGTTTCACGTGACGCGCCTGAAGCCGTACAATCCCGCCGCGTGAGTGAGTTCCGCAGCAATCATCGGCCGCTGGTTGAGCCCGGGCAGGTCCAGCATCACGTCGCTGACATGTCGGCGACGATCGCTGCGGATGTCCCGCTGGCGAAGCTGCAGGAAATGCTCGCACGGGCCGGCCAATGGCTGCCGGTGGACGGCGACCTTGATTCCACCGTCGGCGAGCTCGTTGAGACGAATTCGACCGGGCCGCTGCGCCTGGGCTATGGCCACTGGCGCGATCTGCTACTGGGGGCTCAGTTTCATAATGGCGCTGGAGAACTGATCACGGCGGGCGGACGGACGGTGAAGAATGTGGCCGGCTACGATCTCACGAAGTTTATGATCGGCCAGCGCGGCGTGTTCGGCCGGGTCGTCACGCTGACCGCCCGCACTTACAAACGCCCCGCCGCCGCGATTGTGGCTACGTTTTCGCCGCAAGTCCGCCTGATCGATCGCCTGATCCCCTCTCCCGCCCGCCCGCAATGGGCGATCCTGACGGCACAGGCGCTGCTATGCGGCTATCTCGGCGACGAGCGCGCGCTTTCGTTTTACGAGACCGAATTGCCCAAGTGGCAGCCGCGCACCGTCGAGCGGCGCAGTCTCGAGTCGGATATCGAGCACCGCCGGGCGCTATGGCAAGGCGAATTTCGCGCCGCTGTGCCGCCGGCGCAGCTCAAGGAGTTTCTGGCGGCGGTGTCGCCTCAGCAGTGGGTGGCAGATGCGGCCTTCGGCGTCGTCCTCGGCGCGGGCGTCGACAACGCCGCGCTCGAAAGCGCCGCCCGCGCACTCGGCGGGGCCGTTGTCTTCACTTCGCGCACCGCCGATCGGTTCTTCGACGTTCCGCCGGGGCCGCAGCGCGCGTTGCTCGAGCGGCTGAAAAGAACGTTCGACCCGGAACATCGCCTCACGCCTCTTCCGTGGCAGGCCGCATGAGCGCACCGCCGATTCATCTTCAGAACAGCCGTCCGGCACCGGAACTCGCGGCCGACGAGTCCGCGCGCGGGAATGGAGCCGGACCGCGCCAGCCGGGGCCGGAACGACACGACACGGCCGTATCCCCCGCACAAGCAACCACAAGCTCGGCACGTCCTGCCATTACCCTCGACCCGCGCACGTACACCCGCGCGCTCTCCTGCGTGCACTGCGGCCTGTGCTTACCCGCGTGCCCGACCTATACCGAAACCGGCAACGAGGCTGACAGCCCGCGCGGGCGCATCCAGCTTATGCGCGCGTTAGCGGATGGCAACATCCAGCCGACGGCGTCGGTCCGCAAGCACCTGGATCTTTGCCTTGATTGTCGCGGCTGCGAAACCGCGTGCCCCAGCGGCGTGGTCTATCACGAGTTGATCGAAGAGACGCGCTTCCGTTTCAACGAGCAGCTGAACGACGATCCGCAGAAAAGACGCGCGTCCTGGGAAGACAACCTCCTGCGCTGGATGTTCTTCAACGTCTTCACCAACCCAACGCGGCTCAAGCTTGCCTTGCTCCCGGCGCGGCTGCTGCAGAAGATCGGCGTCTACCCGCTGCTGCGCAGCATGGGCGTGATGAAACTCCTCCCGCCGCAACTGCGGAAAATGGAGCAGATGCTCCCGCCGGACGGGCCGCTCTGGCCAAAGGCGCTGCCGGAGCGCGTCATCGAGGCGGGCGGCAGCGGATTCGCGCCGGTGCTCAACGCCCTCGCCGGGCAGATAGGCGCCAAGCCACTCGACGGCCAGGCCCCCAGGCAGCGCGTGAAAGTCGGCTTTTTCCCCGGCTGCATCGGCAGCGTGATGTTCGAAAGCGTCAACCGCATGGCGGTTGAAGTGCTGGCTGCGTGCGGCGCGGAAGTGGTGACGCCCGCGGAACTCGGCTGTTGTGGCGCTATCCATCACCACAATGGCGAGCATCACACCGCGCAGAATTTCGCCCGCCGCAACATCGACATCTTCGTCCCGCCGGGCGGACCGATCGTTGACCACATCGCCACCAACATTGCCGGTTGCGGTGCAATGCTGAAGGAGTACGACTTCCTGCTGCGGGATGACCCGGCGTATCGCGATCGCGCCCGCGAGTTCTCGCGCCGCGTGCGCGACATCAGTGAAGTGATCGTCGAGTTGGGCATTCCGACGATGAAATATACCGTCGAGGAGACCGTGACTTACCACGATGCATGTCACCTCGCGCATGCGCAGAAGGTGACGGCGCAGCCCCGGCAGATCCTCGCCGCGATTCCGGGCCTCAAGCTCGTCCCGCTTCCCGAGAGCGACATGTGCTGCGGCGCCGCTGGCACCTACAACCTTCAGCAGCCGGAGATGTCGACGAGCCTGGCGCTGCGCAAGCTGAACAACATCGCCGCCACCGGCGCCACAAGCTGCGCCACCGGCAACGTCGGCTGCGCCATGCAGATCGCATCCGAAGCCGATGCCCGCGGCCGGCAGCTACGCGTCGTCCATCCGGTCGAGCTGCTGCATTTTGCCGTCTTCGGACCGCCACGGGCGAACAACATTAAGCTGAGGTGACGGATTCGCAAGACAGAGAGATTTTGTTTATTTCTTCAAAAACAACTGCAAAAGACGCGTTTTTTCATCGATCATTGCCAGGCTATCGGGCGCGCCCAAGTCGAGCCGCAGGTTGTGATTGAGCCACGGCGCTCGTTCGTAGATCGTCCGCGCGGCGACGGTGTTCTCCAGTTCGTCCTGCGCAATTGCCGGCAGTGATTCCCGCTTACCAGCTTCCTTGGCGCGAAGGAAGGCGATCGTGTTTACCGTCGCGCGATAGGTTCGATAGAGATATTCGCCAATCGCCTGCTGTTCGACGATCTCCTCGCGTACGTGCGGCGGATATTTCTCAGCATCAATTGCCTTGAGGACCTCGTGACCGCGCGCCGCCGCGTCGCGCGCGAGAGCGAATTCCGCTTCCATGGCTTCCGCCGCGGCGGGGTCAGCGAAGACGCCGAGTTGTTTGGTTGAGGAGATCGTCAGATCGTGCTTCGCCGTCGTCGGCGCGGTGCTGAACGTCGCCTCAGCTTCCAGCAGGTAGTAAAGCTGTCCCTTGAACGCATCCGGCACGCCGGCCTTTTCGTCCCACACCGCCAGCGGGTGACACGGCCCCAGGAACGCCGGCCCGCAGTAATACGGGCCAGTCGTCAGCACCGGGATGTGATGCACCGAATCGTCGAAGTGTTTCCATGCTTCGACAACGTTCGCCGCAGCGCCCGCGAAGAGCTGTCGGGCAACCTGCATCGTCGCTGCCGTCGGCGCAAAATCCGGATCCCACCGCGCCAGGTATCCAATTCGCTCGGCCACGGAATCGAACATGCCAATGAAGCCCCAGCGCTGCAGCACCCCCGCAGGGCGAATTGCGCGGATGCTCTGCCACTGCTTCGCCGATCGCCCGATGGCCGGGACATACGGCAGGTGCAGCAACTCGATGCCGTGGGATGTCTCCGTTTTGATGAACAACCTACAGCCGTGCTGCTCACAGGCCAGAGCTTGCGACACGATTCGATCGGAGTGATCGTCATAATCGACGCTGTAATCCCAGATGCGCTTGGTATGACCGCCGCGTATCACGACTTGATCTTTATCGATTTCGCTAAGTAAATCGACAGATTCCGGCAACCGATCGATGAGCTTGAGCTGATTCGGCTCATTCGACCAGAAGTATTGCGCACTGTACGGCCAGGCCAAAACCGTTCCGAGCACTGTCCCCGCTTTCATCGTTGCCGGCCCGTTTGACCAGTCAAGGAAATTCGCAATCACGTCCTCGGCGACCTTACCCGCGCACTGGGGACAATTCGTCTCACCGATTTTGCTTCCCGCCGCGCGCATGAAGCAGTGGTAATATGACTCCCCGCCGATGATCAGGATTAGCCCGCCAAGCTCCGGAGCTTCCTTAAACATGCGCGCAAATACGTCGGCGTGAAAGGCAAGCGCCTCGCCGCTGCTGGAGCATAGACAGTGCAGCCCCGCGGTTTGAAGCTGGGCGCCGCGCACCTCCGGCAGGCGCTTGAACACAGCATGGTCGGCGGGCAACTTGGGACCGACGGCAACGAAGTACAGCTTGATCCCGAAATTTGCCGCGCGCTTGGTCGCATCCGCCAGCGTCTTCAGGTTCTTCGCCGCGTCCGGATGATTGAGCTCCTCCAGTCGCGTCCCGTCCGCGTAGAGGAGGAAATCGCCATAAATGAACATGCCATCCGCTCCGGCATGCGCCAGTGAGCGAAATGTATCGTCGCCGACGAACTCGCTGGAAAGATCCGGTACCGCATAATTCGCGCCCCATGTCGGCGGCGCGATCTGCACGTCCCACGCCGGTCGTCGCTTGATTTCGCCGGCGTTGAGGATCTGGTTTTCCAGATGCACCCATCCAGCCCACAGCGCCGCCGCATCAGTTCCATGCACCTCAACGCGCGAGTCCGAGACCACGCAGCGAAAGCCCGCGTCGGCCGATCCAATTTCCAGCAGTAGTTGTTTCGGAGCACCGGGATCGATCGCAACATTCATGCGCTTGAAAAAATCCTCCGCGTCGGCGGCGACGTTTTTCTCCGCGGGCAACGCGCGGGCCGTGCGGATCGCCCACGCGCCGGTCATTTCGATCTGCCCCGCCGCCGGCTTCGCCTCCGTTCTGCGCCCAACGTTTCGATGCACCTGGCGTCGCTGCAGCACCAAAGGATGGCGGTTCATTTTCAGCAGCAAGTCGTGTCGAAATAATGAGTTATGCAGCATGTTCCCTCGCCAGGTTATCGTGGCGAAATCAGAGCTGCCATCCGACCCGTCACACCCTTATCGCGCCGGTGCGAATAGAACTCCCCGGCATCGCGAAAGGTGCAGACGCCCGTTGAATCGATATCCTCATCAGCCACCCCAATGGCCGCGAGCTGCTGACGCAGGGCTGCGCGTAGGTCGACGTACCCTTTTCCGTCATCGCGCCGTCGGATCGGCGCCGATGGGCCAAAACTTGCCGCGAATCGCTCGAGCACTTCTGCTCCCACCTCAAAGTGATCGACGCTGATGCACGGACCGATTGCAGCCAGGATCTTTGGCGTATTCATCGCCGCAATCGTGTTCGGCAAAACGCCCGCAATCACGCCACGCCAGCCGGCATGCACCGCCGCGACGGTCTTGCCATCGGCGCTTGCCAGCAGCACAGGCACGCAATCGGCGACGCGCACCGCCAGGACGCGCGAGGCATCGTTACTGACCATCGCATCCGCCTTCGGCCCGCTCTCAAAATTTCCGCCGCAGCCGATGGTGATGACCTCGCCGCCGTGGACCTGGTGAACCCAGCAGCGCGTGCGCCGGCCGCAACCGATCGCGGATTGCAGAAGCTCGTAATGGCGATAGATCCGCGCGTAATCATCCTGCGCCGACACGCCGCTTGGGTTGCCGAGATTGAATGAATCGAACGGCGGCGGGCTCGCGTCTGCGCCGTCGCGCGGGCCGATGCGCGTGCTGAACGCATGCGGCACGCCCGCGCCCTCGAGCAGCGGCGAAATGTAATACACGATTCCCGAGCGCTCGACGCGTCGTTCCAGCACGTTGCGAAGGTTACCGGTTATCACGTACCTTGGGCAACGATGCCGGACGTTCGCCTCGAGCCCATCGCCAAGCCCTTCACGGCAACGTTCTCGCCGCCGGGGTCGAAGAGCCTGACCAACCGCGCGCTGGTGCTGGCGGCGCTCGCGGATGGCATCTGCGATCTCTCCAACGTGCTGTTCGCCGACGACACACACGTGATGCTCGAATCGCTCACGCGGCTGGGATTTCATCTGGTCATCGACCACGAAGCCCGCACGGTCCGCGTCCACGGCCGCGGAGGAAAAATCGATCGGGATCACGCCGAGCTGTTTTGCGGCAACAGCGGGACGACGATTCGCTTTCTCACGGCCCTGTGCACGCTTGGCAGCGGCACTTTCACACTCGACGGCGTGCCGCGCATGCGGCAGCGCCCTATCGGCGCACTGACAGGAATGCTCAAGAACCTGGGCGCGCGCATCGGCCATTCGCCCGAAGGCGAAGGTTTCCCGCCCGTCCAGATCGACGCGCACGGCCTGCCCGGCGGACTGGTGCGCTATGGCAGCGAGGTGTCGAGCCAGTTTCTTTCCGCCATCCTGATGATCGCGCCATACGCGCGCATTGAAGTTCAGGTTTCACTCGACGCCCCGCAGACGAGTTGGCCTTACGTGGCGATGACGATGCAGCTGATGGACCATTTTGGTGTCACACCGGAGCTGATCCGCGACCCCAGGACGCACGCGCCGCAGAAGATCATCGTGCCGACCGGCAAATACCAGCCGACCGCATATGCGATCGAGCCCGACGCCAGCAACGCGAGTTATTTCCTCGCCGCCGCGGCGCTGCATGCGGGCTCGAAGATGACGATCGAAGGGTTGGGCAAGGCTTCGTTGCAGGGCGACATCGCATTCGCCGACGTGCTGCATCAAATGGGCGCCAGCCTCGTCTTCGGGCGGGATTTTATCAGCATCACCGGCACCGACGCGCTCGAAGGGATCGACATCGATCTCTCCGACATGCCCGACACCGCGCAGACCCTGGCCGTCGTCGCGCTTTTCGCTCGCGGCGAGACGGTGATCCGCGGGCTGCACACCCTGCGCGTGAAGGAGACCGATCGTCTCGCGGCGCTGAGCAACGAGCTGCAGAAACTCGGCGCTGAAGTCGTCATCGAAGGCGATGATGCGCTGATCATCACGCCCCCGCCGCAGCCCAAGCCCGCGGCGATTGATACCTATGACGATCATCGCATGGCGATGAGCTTCGCTCTCGCGGGGACGAAGGCACCTGGCGTGGTCATCAAGAATGCGGAATGCGTGAACAAGACGTACCCGCAGTTCTTCGACGATCTCAAAAAGGTGATCACCCTGGCGGCCACGTGAACTTGCGACCTGCAAGAACGTGCAGATGCAGATGGAATACCGACTGCTGCGCTCCCGCCCCACAGTTAAAAACCGTGCGATAATCGGTGTGACCCATCTCACGCATGACTTTTTGTGCAATCAGGAACGCCCCGCCCACCAATTCGGCGTCGGCAGTTTGGAGGTCGTTCAAGGTTGGGATCGCTCGCTTGGGAATCACCAGAAGATGCACCGGCGCAGCCGGCTGGATGTCGTGGATTACGATGTACTGCTCGTCTTCATACGCGATCTTCGCCGGAATCTGCCTGGCGATGATCTTCGAGAAAATGGTGTCAGCCATAGGGTTGCAGATCGTATCAACAGATGAGTCGACCAACGACTAACATGTAATGCCCGATGACCTTTTTCCTGCTCGAAACCTTCATTCTCGGCGTTAAGAACCTGCGCCTGCACAAGTTGCGCAGCTTGCTGACCGCGCTGGGCATCATCTTCGGCGTCGCCGCGGTGATTGTGATGGTTTCGATCGGCGAAGGGGCGAAACAGTCGGCCATGGACCAGATCAAGCAGCTTGGCGCCAGCAACGTCTTGCTCCGATCCAACGAGCCGCCCGAAAGCAACGACGCCTCTAACCGTTCGCAGCGGATCCTGAAGTACGGACTGACGCGCACGGACCTCATTCGGTTGCAATCGGTCCCGGGGCTCAAGCGGATCGTCAAAGTGCGCGACACGCGGCAAAAGGTGCAGACCGGCACGCTTCTGGCGCCCAGCGCCAACGCCATCGGCACCGAACCCGCGCTGTTCGAAATGATCAACCTCCGCACCGAGCGCGGCGAGTTCTTCACGCAATCGCAATACGACCGCGCGGATGCTGTCTGCGTGCTCGGCGCAACCGCCGCCAAGCAACTGTTTCCCTATAAAGACCCGCTCGGTCAAACGGTGCAGGTCGGCAGCAAGGGATTCAGCAGCGTCGTCGTACTGAGCGTCATCGGCGTGCTTGAGCCGACCGGCCTGCGCGCGGGCAGCGAAGGCGCTTCCATGATGCGTCTCGATCCGGATCAGGGCGTCTACTTCCCGTACACCCTGGCGCGCTCCGTCTTCGGCGACACGATATTGCGCGTGCAGGCGGGAACGTTCGAGCGAAAAACGATTGAGCTGACCGAGATCTGGCTCCAGGCGAGCAGCACCGATCTCGTCGAGCGGCTCGCCTCGGTCGTTGAGAACATCATGAAGATCGGCCACGGCGAGAAGGTGGACTACGAAGTGAAGGCGCCGATCCAGATCCTGCGCAACGCCGAGCGCGTCAATCGCATGTTCAACTTCATCATGGTGGGCATCGCGTGCTTCGCGCTCATCGTCGGCGGGATCGGCATCATGAACATCATGCTCGCGACCGTCACCGAGCGCACTCGGGAAATCGGCATCCGCCGGGCATTGGGCGCCAAGCAGCGGCACATCACGCTTCAGTTCCTGATCGAAACGACCGTCATCAGCCTGAGCGGCGGATTGATCGGCATCGGCCTGGGCGTCGGGCTGGCGGTGTCGCTGCCGAAGATGGTGCAATTCGTCTCCTGGCTGCTGCGCGTGCTCGGGATGGACATCACGGCGGTGCCCTATCCCACCAGCATCGCCACGTGGAGCGTCGTCGGCAGCTTCCTGGTCAGCGGCATGATCGGCATCGGCTTTGGCCTCTATCCCGCAGTCATGGCGGCGCGAATGAACCCGATCGAGGCCCTGCGGCACGAATGAACCTCATCCGCTGCGCAAGCTGTGCGGCGAAACTTTCCGCTCGTTCGAGCGTCAAATCGGCCATGCGATCCACGACGACTCTCACTGCGGTCTTTGCGTCACTCCTGTTGATCGTTTGCGCCGCCCGCGCCGAAGAATCGCCGCGGACGATCAGCGCCACCGGCGAGGCAAGCGTTTATGTCGCGCCTGACGAAGTTGTCGTCAACCTCGGCGTTGAAACGTTCAACCCCCAACTCGACGAAGCCAAGTCCGCCAACGATGTTGCATGTAAGAAGCTGCTCGCGTCGGTGCGCGACCTAGGTGTCGAGGATAAGCAGATCCAGACCGACGTGCTCAACGTCCAAATCGACTACCAGGAGAGCTCTCGGCCTTCCAAGGGCATCGAGGGGTACTTCTGCCGCCGCGGATACGCCGTGACGCTGAAGGACGTGAGCAAGTTCGAGCGGCTGGTCGACACCGCCTTGAAGAACGGGGCCAATCATTTGATGGGCTTTGAGTTCCGCACCACCGAGTTGCGCAAGCATCGGGACAGGGCGCGACAGATGGCGATCCGCGCTGCGCACGAAAAAGCCGTGGCGCTGGCGGGCGCGCTCGACATGACGGTCGGCTCGCCGCGCACGATCAGCGAGGGCTACAACAATTACTTCGGCTACCGCGGCTGGTGGGGCTGGGGCGGCGGCGGGTATGGGCAGTACATGGCGCAGAATGCGCAGTTCGACGCGGGCGGGAGCCGAGGCGGCGAAGACACGATGCCCGTCGGGCAAGTCACCGTCCGCGCTCAAGTCAGCGTCACTTTCGACATGGCGCCCGCCGCGATAACGACCATGAAGAAGGCGGATTGACCTTCAATTCGTCTCGGGCTGAAAGTCGACGAGCTTCACCTGCATCTCGCGCTCCCGCGGGCCGTCGAATTCGCAGAAATAAATGCCCTGCCAGCGGCCCAGCACCAGATTGCCATCTTCGATGATTACCGTCGCGCTGTTGCCGACCATCGCGACCTTCACGTGGCTGTCGCTGTTGCCTTCATCGTGCTGGTAGTAGCTCTCGTCCTTCGGCACAAGCGTCTCGATCTTCCTGAGCAGATCGTGCTTGACGTCCGGGTCGTAGTTCTCGTTGATCGTCACGGCGGCGGTGGTGTGCGGCACATAGACGATCGCCAGCCCGTCGCGGATGCTCTTTTGTTTCACGAGCCGCCGGATGACATCTGTCACGTCGACGATTTCACTTCGCTGCCGCGTCTTGACCGGCTCGGTGATGAGCGGATGTGATTGCATGATCGACGTCTCCGAGAAAGCCGTAGCGCACCGACCGTCGCAGTCGCACGCGCGATGCGCGGACCAGCTCCAGCTTATATCGGCCGGTGCGGACATAGAACACGCCGTCACGCAAGGGCTGACCAGCGAGGGTGAACCAGAGGCTCGGCAGCAGGCGCGAGAGCTGGCGCGCCAGGCGCTTCCCGCGGCGCGCGTCAAGCGACATCGATGCGAAATCGACCCTTACGGGGAACGCGACGTCCAGCGAATTTGAGGCCGCGAACGCGCTGATGATCCGCCGCGCGTTGCGCGGCCAGCGCTGTCTCGCCGCAACATGCTGGATCTTGTCCTTCGTATAGGGCTTTGGCTTGACCAGCGCAAGCTGCGCCGCCAAGTGCCACTCCGGTGAGATGCGCGGGCACGACAACAACATCATCATGCCGGCCTTGGAAAGCCCCATCCGGCCGCGAGCGCGTCGGCGGCGTGCTCGGGGTCTTCGCCTTCATAGCGCCCGCGGTTACGCAAGTGCGCATGAGCCAACTCGTGTGCAATCACCCAGCGGACAAACGCGACCGGCCGCTTGCCGAGCGTGCGCTTCAGCACAACGGATCGGCCAGGACCCTGCGAGGCGCGCAGGCGCATGGGCACACTGAATGTCCGCCCAGGGCCCGGCTCGTAGTCGCACATCATGAAAGCGGGATCATCCATGAGGTCGTGCCGCACATCCGCAGGCAGTGCCGCCAGCACTTGCGATGCGTGCACGTGCAGTGATGCATCCAGGGCGAACGGACGCAGCCAGCGGTCGATCGACTCCATCCCCGCATTGTAGAACGCAATCGCCGCCCCGCCCAGCCGGTCACTTTCGCTGCGACTCACCATGCAGACGACGACGATGTGCGCCCAGCAGATCGCTGCGCGTCACCATCGCGATCACCCGGCGGCTGTCGCGATCGATGACCGGCAAGCGCCCGACGTCGTGATTGACCATGTGATCCGCCGCGTCGCGCAAGGTATTGTCAGCATAGACGATGCTCGGCCGGCGCGTGATCAGCGTATGCAGCTGGACGTCTTCCTGATGCGCGGGATCAAGGAGTACTCGGCGCGTCAGAACGCCTTGAAGAGTCCCTTTGGCGTCGAGGACGCTGAAGCCCTGGTGCGACGACCCGGGCGCATGGCTGTTGATCCAGGCCCGGACCTCTGCCAGCGTCTGCTCGCCCCGGAGGGTAACCAGCGTCTTGCTGGCGACATCGCGGACGAGGATCTGGTCAAGGAAATCCGCTTCGTACTCCGCCGGGACGCGCACGCCGCGGCGCGCGATCTTTTCGGTCATGATGGTGTTGCGCATGAGCAATGACGAGACCAGGTACGACGCCGTGCAACCGCCTAGGAGCGGCAGCAGTCCGATCGGCTGAAGCGTTGTCTCAAATGCAAAGATGACGCTGGTGAGCAAGGCCCGCGAGGCGCCTGCGAATATAGCCGCCATCCCGACGAGGCCGGCGATGCGGATGTCGATCTGGGCGGCGGGAAAGAGGTGGGAAGCGCCGACGCCGAGCAATGCGCCGATCGCCCCGCCGATGGTGAACAGCGGCGCGAGCGTGCCGCCGGATGTTCCGCTTCCCAGCGCAATCGACCAGGAGACGAATTTCCACAGCGCCAGTGCAGCGACGGCGCTGAACGTCAGCTTCGCGGAGATGATGTCGGAGATGTTCGCGTATCCGACGCCAAGCGTACGCGGATAAAAATATCCCACCAGCCCCACCGCCAGTGCGCCGATCGCCGGCCACCACATCCAATGCAGCGGCAGCAGGTCGAACGCGTCTTCAATCGCATACACGGCCCGCGTCACAAGCACGCTCGCCAGGCCAAGGGCCCCGCCGATGAGGATGTAGACGATGAGCGCGACGCCGCCCGGCTGGGCGAGGTCCGGCATCGCGAAGACGGCATGCGCTCCATCAAACGCCCAGCGGACTCCGGCGGCGGTGGCGCTGGCGAGGGCAACGGGGACGAGCGACCGCGGGCGATATTCAAACAGCAGCAGCTCCACGGCAATCATCACCGCCGACACCGGCGAGCCGAAAGTCGCTGCCATCCCTGCCGCGGCGCCCGCGGCGAGCAGCGTCTTGCGCTCGGTCGCAGTAATCGGCATGAGCTGGCCGATCAATGAACCCATCGCGCCGCCGGTGGCGATGATCGGACCTTCCGCGCCGAACGGCCCGCCCGTTCCGATCGCAACCGCCGCCGAGAGCGGCTTGAGGAACGTCATCCGCGCGGGGATGCGGCTTTCATTGAGCAGTACCTGCTCCATCGCCTCGGGAATGCCATGCCCGCGGATCGCCTTGGAGCCGTAGCGCGCCATGATGCCGACAATCAACCCGCCAATCACCGGCACAACGATCACCCAGAGACCAAGGTGATGACCCATCGGTGTCGTTGGCGCAAACGTGAACCGGCCATGGAAAGAGAGGCCGGTGATGAACCATACCAGCCGCATGAGCGCCTGCGCGACCAGCGCCGCGACGGCCGCGAGCCCCACCGCAACGGCGCTCAGCAGCACGACGCGCCGATCGACCGGCAGCGATGCCACCGGCACGTGCGCCGATTCCAGCGCCGGCCCCATGGATGGCGAGACGGGCAGGCCCTGGGCGACGGTCGCGCCCCGTTCCACTTCATGCGCGGGCACGGCGACGCCTCCGGTGATTGTCCTCAAAAAACATCGCCGGCGGTGTCTGACCGGCGACTTTCGACGCGAGCTGTCCAAGCAATTCCGCAAGCTGACGGCGACGCGCGACAGGGAGCTCCGCGACGGCGCGAATAATCCGATCTTGCGGCGTCGGCGGAGAGTTACGCAGGAGCGCCAGCGCCCGCGGCGTCAGCGACAGTTCAACCCGCCGGGCATCCCGCGGGCTCGTCGCGCGCGAAACGAGGCGCCGATGCTGAAGTCGCTGCACGACCACCGACACCGAGCTCTGGTGGGTCAGTGTCCGCTGCGCCAATTCATTCACCGACAGCGACCCATCTGCCTCCGCCAGCTTCTCAAGCACGAAGAGTTGCGCCGCAGACAATGCGCCCCGCTTTTTTGCATCGCCGGAGGCGAGCCGCAGTGCCTGCACGATCCGCCGGATGGAATCGAGAACCAGTTGCGCCTCGGGCGGCGATTTATATGGGATCCCATGCTTCACGAGCGACGGACTGTAGTGAATCTTGCAGCCGTTGGGAAGGTGAGGCCCCAAGAAAAAGAAGGGCGGCCCCAAGGGCCACCCTTACAGTCGTCCTGGCGCGATATTCTGCCTTGATCAGTTCCGGCGGCTGCCGAGGATACGAAGGATGTAGAGGAACAGGTTGATGAAATCCAGGTACAGCCGCAGCGCGCCGTAAATCGCCAGCCGGTTCGCCATGTCGCGGTCATGCGCGACCTGCACCGCGATATTCCGCAGGTACTGCGTATCGTACGCGGTCAGGCCGACGAAGATCAGCACGCCGGCGTAGGTGACGATCCAGTACAGCGTCGAGTTCGCCCAGAACATGTTGACGGCCGACGCGATGATCAGCCCGATCAGAGCCATGAACAGCATGCTGCCCAGGCTGGTGAGATCGCGCTTGGTGACGAAGCCATATACGCTCATCGCGCCAAATGTCCCGGCCGTGACGACGAATGCGCCGGCGATCGTAGGCATCTTGTAGACGACGAAGATCGATGACAGCACCAGGCCGTTGATCGCAGAGTAAACCAGGAACAGGATCGTCGCCGTCGCAGCGCTGAGCTTCTGGATCGACGACGAAATCGTCCACACCAGCGCCAGTTCAACCAGGAAGAGCACCAGGATCACGCCCGGCTGGAAGACCGTCCGCATGGCGCTCGCGCTGGAGTAGACCGTCCAGGCGACGACCGCAGTCAGCGCCAGGCCGGATGCCATCCAGGCGTAGACGCTGTTGAAAAACTGTGCGACGGTGACGGAATCAGCGCTGGACTCGTAGCCGAGCGGCTGCTGCCGGTAAGCGTTGAATGGATTGGGCATCTGTGACATTGCAAAAACCTCCGTTACTCGCGCGTCCTGCGTCGAGATCGAACGATTTTAGGTTGGCAACGGTCGCTTGAACAGTGGAGATGATTACAAAGCAGCTTTCAGATTTTACGCAACGCTTCCGGCTTCGGCGCATGTGCGCAAGATGGCATCGAGTTGATTCAGATCGACAGGCTTCGTCAGGTGCGAGATGAATCCCGCGTCCTGGCTGGCTTTGATGTCACCGTCCATGCCGAAACCGCTGATGGCCACGCCGGGGATCGAGTACAGCCTCTTCACGTGCCGCATCAGCTCGTGGCCGGTGGCGTCCGGCAAGCCGATGTCGCTGACGAGGATGTCGATCGGTTCACGGGCGAGCATCGTGAGTGCGGCGGTCACGCTGGCGGCACAGCGGACGATGTAGCCTCGGTGCTCCAGCAGCCGCGCGAGCATCTGCTGCGTATCCTGGTGATCTTCCACCAGCAGCAGTCGCATGCGAGGTCCTGTGGATTGCGCTTCCAGCGGATGAATTTGATCGACGAGCCTGGGGACCCCACCCAGGGCCGGCAGTTCGACGGTGAACCGCGCGCCTTGGTTTTTACCTTCGCTCAGCGCCGATATCTTTCCGCCGTGCAGTTCAGTCAGCGCCTTGCTGATCGCCAACCCCAGCCCCAGGCCGCCGAACTGTCGCGTCACCGCCTGATCGCCCTGGTCGAAGGCGTTGAAGATGCGCGGGAGCACCGCAGGGTCGATGCCGGCGCCATTGTCGATTACGTCGATGCAGATTGACTTAGGGCTGGGCTGCGCGGTCTGAATCTGGATCTTCCCGCCCGCGGGGGTGAACTTGATTGCGTTCTTGATGAGGTTCCAGAACACCTGCTGAAGCCGGGCCGGATCCGCCGAGACCTGCGCATCCTTCGCCGAGAACTTCAATGACAGCTCGATTCGCTTGTGCTCCAGGTCCGCCCGGAGCATCTGCACCACGTTCTCCAGCAGCGCGTGCACGTCGGTATCGCGCGGCTGCAGCCGCAGCTTGCCGTTGGCGATACGCGTGACATCCAGCAGGTCGTCGATCAGCTTGGTCTCCAGCTCGATGTTCCGCCGGATCATCTGCAAATCATCGCGCATCTGCGGGGAGAGCGTGCGGTCCATTTCCATCGCCGCGACGGTCATCACCACCGGCGTCAGCGGCGTGCGCAGCTCGTGGCTGAGCACCGCGAGGAACTGATCCTTCGCCTTGTTGGCGGCCTCCGCTTCCTGCCGCGCGGCGCGCGTTTCCTGCTCCGCCATCTTGATCTCGTGCACGTCCGTCGCCGTGCCGAACCAGTTGATGATCCGCCCGCTGGAATCCTTCTGCGGCACGACCCGCCCGAGATGCCAGCGATGCTGGCCATCGTGGCGGCAGAGGCGGTACTCGATCTCG